>ENA-ORDC01002571-ORDC01002571.1-marine-metagenome-genome-assembly--contig:-NODE-2571-length-10674-cov-3.237426_pt1 | contig 10674 bp, 9 predicted proteins | sample MGYA00237783_ERZ508515 | MGnify/ENA primary metagenome ERZ508515 (study PRJEB26186, sample SAMN06268792) | marine metagenome | isolation source: Eden Landing Ponds, San Francisco, CA, USA | place...
AACCTGATCGACATCCTTGCGGTGTTCGGCACGCTGTTCGGCCTGGCGACCTCGCTGGGCCTGGGCGCGACCCAGATCAACGCCGGCCTGAACGCAGTGTTCGGGCTGCCGGTCAGCGCCGGCTGGCAGGTGATCATCATCGGCGTGGTGACCGCCATCGCCGTGGCCTCGGTGATGGCCGGCCTGGACGCCGGCGTGCGGCGCCTGTCGGTGATCAACATGTACCTGGCGATCCTGCTGGCCGTGGTGGTGTTCGTGGTCGGCCCGACGCTGTTCATCCTGAAGTTCATGATCGGCTCGACCGGCCACTACATCCAGCACCTGCCGGAGACGTCCCTGCGGATGTTCACCTTCTCCAAGGACGGCAGCGACTGGATCAGCTCCTGGACGTTGTTCTACTGGGGCTGGTGGATCGCCTGGTCGCCGTTCGTCGGCATGTTCATCGCGCGGATCAGCCGCGGCCGCACGATCCGGCAGTTCATCCTGGGCTGCCTGCTGGCGCCGACCGGCGCGTCCATCGTGTGGTTCACGATCTTCGGCGGCAGCGCGCTGAACCTGATCCTGGAAGGCGGCAACGAGGCGATGTCCGGCGCCGGCACCACGGATGCGATGTTCATCCTGATGGAGCAACTGCCGCTGGCCAGCGCCTTCGTGACGCTGTTCTCGCTGCTGGCGATCGTCGTTGTGGCGATCTTCTTCGCCACCTCCTCGGACTCGGGCTCGCTGGTGGTCGACATGCTGACCAACGGCGGCGACCCGCACCCGATCTGGCAGCAGCGCCTGTTCTGGGCCGTCACCGAGGGCGCCGTGGCCGCGATCCTGCTGGTGGCGGGGGCGGCGACCGGCGGCAACCCGCTGTCAGCGCTGCAGACGGCGTCGGTGACCTCCGGCCTGCCGTTCTCGATCGTGCTCGCGCTGATGTGCTGGGGCCTGATCCGTCAGCTCCGCACCGAGACGATCCCGCCGCGCGACCAGGCCGCGCGCAAGACGCCGGCCCAGCAGAAGGCGGGCGCCGCCGAGTAAGCCTCGGCTGAGCCGCGTTCACAGCGCGCTAACGAGAGGCCGCCGTCCGCCGAACGCGGGCGGCGGCCTTTTCGTATGCGGGAATGCCGCCGGATGTTGCTCGGAGAGGTGGGTCCAGGCAATGGCGGGGGAGGAGGGATTCGAACCCCCGGAGGTGGGGATACCACCTCTGCGGATTTCAAGTCCGCCGCATTCGACCGCTCTGCCACTCCCCCTGCGGACCCGGGACGCCGACCTGCGCCGCCGTTCGGTCTGTCTCGCGTTCTAGCGCCGCCGGCCGGAGGCCATCAAGCCGGCCGTGCGGACACGCGGTCGACACCGCCGCGGACCGCCGGGCAACGCAGATAATTAACCAATATCATAGTAAGTCCGATTCCATATTGATTTTCAGTACCTTAGACTGCGCCCACGGGCGGTCGGGCCGGCTTGCATTCGCCGCCGCTTGGCCATAGGCTAAACCCAACTTAAGGCGCGTTCGACGCCGTTTTCGCGACATAAGCGCCGGCTGGCGCAGCACAGGGGGAGTCATGGCGACCAAGAAGGGCGGTTCGACCGGTACGGGCTCCAGCACCACCCGTAAGAAGTCGACCTCGACCCGCGCGGCTTCCGGCAAGGCCGCGTCCAATCGCGGCGGCGCCAGCAAGACCGCCGCCAAGTCGGATCCGACGCTCGGCCTGTCCAAGGACAAACTGCTGGACCTGTACCGCGACATGCTGATGATCCGCCGCTTCGAGGAGAAGGCGGGCCAGCTCTACGGTATGGGCCTGATCGGTGGGTTCTGCCATCTCTACATCGGCCAGGAGGCGGTGGTGGTCGGCATGAAGGCGATCACCAACGACGACGACCCGGTGGTCGCGTCCTATCGCTGCCACGGCCACATGCTGGCCTCCGGCATGGAGGCGCGCGGCGTGATGGCGGAGCTGACCGGCCGGCGCGGCGGCTACTCCAAGGGCAAGGGCGGCTCGATGCACATGTTCAGCGTCGAGAAGGCGTTCTACGGCGGGCACGGCATCGTCGGCGCGCAGGTTCCCGTCGGCACCGGCATCGGCTTCGGCATCAAGTACCTGGGCGAGAACAAGGTCTGCCCGACCTACATGGGCGACGGCGCGGTCAACCAGGGGCAGGTCTACGAGTCCTTCAACATGGCGGCGCTGTGGAAGCTGCCGGTGCTCTACGTGATCGAGAACAACAAGTACGGCATGGGCACCAGCGTCGAGCGCGCCTCGGCGACCACCGAGCTGTTCCAGCGCGGCCAAGCCTACGGCATCCCGGGCAAGCAGGTCGACGGCATGCACGTGCTGTCGGTGATGCAGGAGACGCAGGAGGCGATCGACCACGTGCGCGCCGGCAAGGGGCCCTACATCGTCGAGATGCAGACCTACCGCTACCGCGGCCACTCGATGTCGGACCCGGCGAAGTACCGCACCAAGGAGGAGGTGCAGAAGATGCGGACCGAGAAGGATCCGCTGCTGCGCCTGCGCGAGGTGATGGAACAGCACGCCGGGGTGAAGGAAGACGAGCTCAAGCAGATCGACCGCGAGATCAAGGACCTGGTCTCCGAGGCCGCGGAGTTCGCGCAGAACAGCCCCGAGCCCGATCCCAGCGAGCTCTACACCAACGTCACCATCGAGGCCTGACCCAGGCCATGCACTGGACGCCGCGCCGCGCCCGACGCGCCGCATCGCGCGCAGGGCGACGGCACGCGCGACCCGACAAGAACAAGCTCTGCTCAGGGAGGGGTGGATGCCCATCGAAGTTCTGATGCCGGCGCTGTCGCCGACCATGACCGAGGGCAACCTCGCGAAGTGGCACAAGAAGGAGGGCGACGAGGTCGTCGCCGGCGACGTCCTGGCCGAAATCGAGACCGACAAGGCGACGATGGAGGTCGAGGCGGTCGACGAGGGCACGCTCGGCCGCATCCTGGTCGCCGAGGGCACCGAAAGCGTGCCGGTCAACGCGCCGATCGCGCTGCTGCTGGCCGAGGGCGAGAGTGCCAGCGCACTCGACGATGCGGAGCAGCAGGCCAAGCAGAAGGCCGGCGGCGACGATGGTGGCGACGCGGCCGAACCGGAGCCGGCCCAGGCGGGGTCCGGCGGCGGCGGCGCGAGCGCCCCGGCGGCGTCCGCGGCCGACGGCGCGCCGGCCGGCGAGCAGGTCGACAAGTCGATCACCGACTCCCAGGGGAACGCGAAGATCCCGGCCACCGTGGCCGAGGAGCCGCGCACCTCGTTCCCGTCGAAGCAGCCGGAAGAGCCGGAGTGGACCGGACCGACCAAGACCGAGACGGTGCGCGAGTCGATCCGCGACGCGATGTCGGAGGAGATGCGCGCCGACGACCGCGTGTTCCTGATGGGCGAGGAGGTCGCCGACTACGAGGGCGCCTACAAGGTCACCGTCGGCATGCTGAAGGAGTTCGGCCGGCGCCGCGTCGTCGACACCCCGATCACCGAGCATGGTTTCACCGGCCTGGGCATCGGCGCCGCCTTTTACGGGTTGCGCCCGATCGTCGACTTCATGACCTGGAACTTCGCCATGCAGGCGATGGACCAGATCATCAATTCCGCCGGCAAGAAGCTGTACATGTCGGGCGGCCAGATCCACTGCCCGATCGTGTTCCGCGGTCCCAACGGGCCGGCCTCGCGCGTCGCCGCGCAGCACAGCCAGGAGTACGCCAGCTGGTACGGCCACGTGCCGGGCCTAAAGGTAGTGTCGCCGTACCACGGCGCCGACTTCAAGGGCATGCTGAAGGCCGCCATCCGCGACCCGAATCCGGTGGTGTTCCTGGAGAACGAGCTGCTGTACGGGCAAAGCTTCGAGATCCCGGACAGCGACGACTGGACGGTGCCGATCGGCAAGGCAAAGGTACGCCGCCAGGGCACCGACCTCACGCTGGTGGGCCACTCGATGATGGTGCACCGGGCACTGGAGGCGGCCGAGCGGCTGAGCCAGGAGGAGGGCATCGAGGCCGAGGTCGTCGATCTGCGCTCGATCCGGCCGTTCGACGTCGACACCGTCGTGGCGTCGGTGAAGAAGACCAACCGGCTGGTGTCCTGCGAGGAGGGCTGGCCGTTCGCCGGCATCGGCTCCGAGCTGGCCGCGGTCTGCATGGAATACGCCTTCGACTACCTCGACGCGCCGGTGGTGCGGGTGTGCGCCAAGGACGTGCCGCAGCCCTACGCCGCCAACCTCGAGAAGCTCGCGGTGCCGCAGAGCGACGACATTTTCGAGGCGGCCAAGCAGGCCTGCTACCGGAGCTGAGCGGGACCTGCCAAGCGGGACCATAGGGGGAGCCGTAACGAGATGCCCGTGAACATCCTGATGCCGGCGCTGTCGCCGACCATGACCGAGGGCAACCTGGTCAAGTGGCACGTCAAGGAGGGCGACGAGGTCGCCGCCGGCGACGTCGTCGCCGAGATCGAGACCGACAAGGCGACGATGGAGGTCGAGGCCGTCGACGAGGGCCGGATCGGCAAGATCATCGTCGCCGAGGGCACCGAGAGCGTGCCGGTGAACGAGGCGATCGCGATCCTGCTGCAGGAGGGCGAGGATTCCAGCGCCCTGGAGCAGGCGCCCAGTCCCGCGACGAAGTCCGATGACGGCGCCGACGCCGCGCCCGCCGAGGCCCCCGCCAAAGACAAGGCCCCGGCCAAGACCGAGGCGCAGCCGTCCGGCGGCGGTGCGGCCGGGCAGGGCGCGCCGGGCACGCAGGCGAGCCTGGAGAAGGCGCCGCCGGCGCCGGCCGCGCCGAAGGATGCCTCCGGCCAGCGCGTGTTCGCGTCGCCGCTGGCCCGGCGCATGGCCAAGCAGGCGGGGCTCGACCTGACGCAGCTGAAGGGCAGCGGCCCGCACGGCCGCATCGTGCGCGCCGACGTCGAACAAGCGATCGAGCGCGGCGCCCCCGCGGCCGCGCCGGAGGCCGCCCCGACGGCCCAGAAGGCGCCGCAGGCCCCGGCCGCGCCGCAGCAGGCTGCCGCCGCGCCGCAGGGCGTCGATGCCAAGGCGCAGGCCGACATGTTCGGGCTGGACTACGAGGAAGTCCCGCTCTCCTCGATGCGCAAGACGATCGCCAAACGCCTGACCGAGTCCAAGCAGACCGTCCCGCACTTCTACCTCACCGCCGAGGTGGAGATGGACGAGCTGTTCAAGGTGCGCAAGGAGCTGAACGACCGCGCCGAGAAGCAGGGCGGCGACTACAAGCTGTCGGTCAACGACTTCATCATCCGCGCCTGCGCGCTGGGGCTGATGAAGGTGCCGCAGGCGAACGCCTCCTACAACGGCGCCAACGCGCTGTTCTACAAGCACGCCGACATCTCGGTCGCGGTGGCGGTCGAGGGCGGCCTGATCACGCCAATCGTCAAGCGCGCCGAGAGCAAGGGCCTGGCGACGATCTCCAAGGAGATGAAGGACCTCGCCAAGCGCGCCCGCGACGGCAAGCTGAAGCCCGAGGATTACCAGGGCGGCACCTTCTCGCTGTCCAACTTGGGGATGTTCGGGATCAGCAACTTCCAGGCGATCATCAACCCGCCGCAGGGCTGCATCCTGGCGGTCGGCAAGAGCGAGCAGCGCCCGGTGGTGAAGGACGGCGCGCTGTCCGTGGCGACCATGATGTCGGCCACGCTGTCGGTCGACCACCGGGTGGTCGACGGCGCGATCGGCGCCAACTTCCTCAGCGAGCTCAAGACGTTCCTGGAAGACCCGCTGACCATGATGCTGTAGCGCGCGGCCGCGCGCAGCAGCGGCTCCGGCACGCGACAACGGGAGACGAGACCCGATGGCCGAACAGAATTACGACATCGTCGTGGTGGGCGGCGGCCCAGGCGGCTACGTCTGCGCCATCCGCGCCAGCCAGCTCGGCTTCAAGACGGCGCTGGTGGAGCGCGAGCACCTCGGCGGCATCTGCCTGAACTGGGGCTGCATCCCGACCAAGGCGCTGCTGCGCGTGTCGGAGATCAACCACATCCTGCACTCGCTGGACCAGTTCGGCTTCAAGGCCGACAACGTCTCCTTCGACGTCGCCAAGGTGGTGAAGCACAGCCGCGACACCGCGAAGACCCTGACGCAGGGCGTCACCCACCTGCTGAAGAAGAACAAGGTCGACGTCATCGACGGCCACGGCAAGCTGGCCGGCAAGGGCACCGTCGCGGTGGAGAAGGACGGCAAGAAGGTCGCCGACGTGAAGGGCCAGCACATCATCCTGGCCACCGGCGCGCGGGCGCGCCAGCTGCCCAACATCGAGGCGGACGGCGACGTGGTGTGGACCTACAAGGAAGCGATGGTTCCGAAGAAGATGCCGAAGAAGCTGCTGGTGATCGGCTCCGGCGCCATCGGCATGGAGTTCGCCTCCTTCTACCACGACATGGGCGTCGACGTGACGGTCGCCGAGATGGTCGACCGGATCCTGCCGGCCGAGGACAAGGAGATCTCCGATTTCGCCAGGAAGTCCTTCGAGAAGAAGGGGATGACGATCCACACCGGGGCGAAGGTACAGGAGGTCAAGAAGACCAAGGGCGGCGCCACCGTCAAGCTGGAGACCGCCAAGGGCAAGACCGAGGAGCTGCAGGTCGACAACATCGTCCTCGCCGTCGGCATCGTCGGCAACGTCGAGGACATCGGCATCGACGGCACCAAGATCGAGGTCGAGAAGACCCACATCAAGGTCGACGAGTGGCAGCGCACCGGCGAGCCCGGCGTCTACGCCATCGGCGACGTCGTCGGCCCGCCGTGGCTGGCGCACAAGGCGAGCCACGAGGGCGTGCTCTGCGTCGAGAAGATCGCCGGCCTGAACGACGTGCACCCGCTGGACACCAACAAGGTGCCGGGCTGCACCTACTGCCGGCCGCAGGTCGCCTCGGTGGGGATGACCGAGCAGGAGGCCAAGGACGCCGGCCGCAAGATCAAGGTCGGGCGATTCCCCTACCGCGGCAACGGCAAGGCGCTGGCGATGGGCGAGTCCGAGGGCATGGTCAAGACGGTGTTCGACGAGACCACCGGCGAGCTGCTGGGCGCGCACATGATCGGCGCCGAGGTGACCGAGCTGATCCAGGGCTACGGCATCGCGCAGACGCTCGAGACCACCGAGAGCGAGCTGATGCACACGATCTTCCCGCACCCGACGCTGTCGGAGATGATGCACGAGAGCGTGCTTGACGCCTACGGCAAGGCCATCCACTTCTAGACGACGGGCGGCGCCCGGGCATCACGCCGCAGACAAGGACGTTATGACGGTCGAGACCGACCCCAAGGCGACGGACGCAGGACGCGGGACCGGCGCACGCGTGCGCCACCCCGAGAAGGCCCACAAGCCGGACAACCCGATCGCGCGCAAGCCCGATTGGATCCGGGTGAAGGCGCCGAACTCGAAGGAGTACAACGACACCCGCCAGATCGTCCGCGAGAACGGCCTGCACACCGTGTGCGAGGAGGCCGGCTGCCCCAACATCGGCGAGTGCTGGGCCAAGGGGCACGCGACCATGATGATCATGGGCGACACCTGCACCCGGGCCTGCACCTTCTGCAACGTCGCCACCGGCCGGCCCGAGGCGCTGGACGCCTTCGAGCCCAAACGCGTCGGCGACGCGGTGGCGCGCCTGGGCCTGCAGCACGTGGTGATCACCAGCGTCGACCGCGACGACCTGCCCGACGGCGGCGCCGAGCACTTCGCCCGCACCATCCGCGCCATCCGGCACGCCGCGCCGGGCACCACGATCGAGATCCTGACGCCCGATTTCCTGCGCAAGGACAAGGCGCTGGAGGTGGTCGTCGAGGCCCGCCCCGACGTTTTCAACCACAACCTGGAGACCGTGCCGCGGCTCTACGTCCCGGTGCGCCCGGGCGCGCGCTACTTCGCCTCGCTGCGCCTGCTGGACCGGGTCAAGGACCTGGACCCGACGATGTTCACCAAGTCCGGCATGATGGTCGGGCTGGGCGAGAGCAAGGAAGAGGTGCTGCAGGTGATGGACGACATGCGCTCGGCGCGGGTCGACTTCCTCACCATCGGCCAGTACCTGCAGCCGAGCCGCAAGCACCACGCGGTCGACCGCTTCGTGCCGCCGGACGAGTTCAAGCAGTACGAAAAGCGGGCGTACAACAAGGGCTTCCTGATGGTGTCGGCGTCGCCGCTGACCCGCTCCTCCTACCATGCGGGGGAGGACTTCGAGCGTCTGCGCGCGGCCCGCGAGGCGCAGCAGGCCGCCGCCCAGTAAGTCGAACCGGGCCGATAAAGGCGGCGCACATGCCAACGCACGCGGAAAAGCGGGTGCTCCCCTACACCCCGGACCAGATGTACAATCTGGTCGCGGACGTGGACAAGTATCCGGAGTTCCTGCCCTGGTGCATCGGCGCCCGGGTGCGGCGCCGGCGCGGCGACACGATCGTCGCGGACCTGGTGATCGGCTTCAAGATGATCCGCGAGCGCTTCACCAGCGAGGTCAAGCTGAAGCCGGACGACATGCGCATCGACGTGCGCTACCTGGAAGGCCCGTTCCGGTACTTGAACAACGCCTGGGTGTTCTACGAGCACGAACGGGGCTGCGTGGTCGACTTCTACGTCGACTTCGAGTTCCGCACCCGGTTCCTGCAGCGCATGATGGAGCCGCTGTTCAACGAGGCCGTGCGCCGCATGGTCAAGTCCTTCGAGAACCGCGCCGCCCAGCTCTACGACAACAAGGGCGGCGGCTCCGCCGCCACGGCGCGCGGACGGGCGTAGGGCGAAATCGACAAAGGTGATGAAACCTTTGTCGATCTTGCCCGAGCCGTCTGCTTCGTCCCGTCGGCGGCCCGAACGCTCAGCCCGCTCCCGGCAGCTTCACCCCCTGCGCCACCGCGGCGTACAGCAGCGTGGTGACGATCGCGTTGTAGGCGCCGTGCACGACGATCGGGGCCCAGATCGAGCCGCTGCGCTCGTACACCCACGCCAGGATCAGTCCCAGCACCGCGATCGCCGGGATCAGCCCGGCGATACCGTGCAGCACGGAGAAGGCGAGGGCGGAGCCCAGCATGCCGAGGCCGATGCCGACGCGTTCGCGCAGCCAGCGGTACAGCAGGCCGCGGAACGCCACCTCCTCGGCGATCGGCGCCAGCACGCCGGCGACCAGCAGCATGCCGAGGTAGCTGGACCAGCTGAAGCCGTCCGGCGCCAGCACCTCCATCTGCGGGTTATCCAGTGGCTGACCAGTAATTCGCATCTGCAGCCAGCTGACGAAATTGACCAGCGGGAAGGCCAGCAGCGCGATCAACGCGGCGCGCCAGGCCCAGCGGTCCGGCAGCGGCCAGACCCCCAGGTCCTGCCAGGTCCCGCCGCGCCAGCGCACGGCCACCAGGTAGACCACCGCGAGCAGCAGCAGCGTCTGCAGCGTCAGCAGCAGCAGGATCGTGCTGGTGTCGGCGCCCCCCTGCGTCGGCGCGATCCCGAACGCGCTCAGCACCACCGGGATCAGGAAGCGCGACGCCCCCAGCGCCAGAATCACGATCAGCAGCAGGTCGGCCACGCCCAGTGGCAGGCGCCCGGGCGCCGACGGTCCCGACAGCGGCGGTTGCGGCGGCTGCGGCTGGCTCATGACTCGGCCGCGGCGGCTTGCAGCAGGTCGAGGGCCGCCGCCACGCTGTCGCGCCGGGTCCGCGCGCGGTCGCCTTCGAACTGCCGGCGCAGGGACTGCGGCACGCGCCCCTGGACGGCCAGGCCGAAGTAGACCAGCCCGACCGGCTTGTCGGCGCTGCCGCCGCTGGGGCCGGCGACGCCGGTGACCGCGACCGCGGCCTGCACCGGCGCGCGCTCTAGCGCGCCCGCCGCCATCGCCTGGGCGACCTCGGCGCTGACCGCGCCCACCTGCTGCAACGTCGCGTCGGGCACGCCCAGCAGCTCCTGCTTGGCGGCGTTGGTGTAGGTGACGTAGCCGCGCTCGACCACGGCGGACGACCCGGCGATCTCGGTCAGACAGCCGGCGATTAGCCCGCCGGTGCAGCTCTCCGCCGTCGCCAGCATCCAGCCGCGCGCCTTGTAGGCTTCGAGCACGGTCTCAGCCTTGCCCAGTAACTCGCTGTCGAACATCAGACTTGTCCCGTGAGATGGAAGGCGCCGAAGCAGAGGGCCGCGGCCACCACGCCGGCGGCGAGGTCGTCCGCCATCACGCCCAGCGCCCCGGGCAGCGCCTCCAGATGGCGGATCGGCCAGGGCTTCACCGTGTCGATCGCGCGGAACACCAGGAAGCCCACCAGGTAGGCCTCGGGCGATAGCGCCAGCGGCGCCAGCGTCAGCCACTGACCGGCGACCTCGTCGATCACCACCTCCTGCGGATCGTCCCGTTCCGTGCCAGCCAGATAGTGCCGCAGCGCCCAGAAGCCCAGGCCCGCGACGATGACGGCCGCCAGCGCCAGCGCCAGGCCGCCGGCCGCCCAGTGGATCGGCGCGGCGACGGGCAGGGCGGCCAGCGAGCCCCAGGTGCCGGGCATCTTTGGCAGCAGGCCGCTGCCGCCCCAGGTCACCAGCAGCGTCAGCGGCGCCCGGCGTGCCGGTTGCGGCGGCGCGCCGCCGGTCATGCCGGTGCAACCGGCAGGCGGACGGTGACCACGGCCTGCGCCGCGATGCCTTCGCGCCGGCCGGTGAAGCCCAGCCCCTCGGTCGTCGTCGCCTTGACCGACACGCGCCCCGGGGCG
>ENA-ORDC01002572-ORDC01002572.1-marine-metagenome-genome-assembly--contig:-NODE-2572-length-10673-cov-3.844375_pt1 | contig 10673 bp, 7 predicted proteins | sample MGYA00237783_ERZ508515 | MGnify/ENA primary metagenome ERZ508515 (study PRJEB26186, sample SAMN06268792) | marine metagenome | isolation source: Eden Landing Ponds, San Francisco, CA, USA | place...
TGGCCAACCAGGGCCACGACCTGCCCGCCCGGGTGCTCGACTGGCGGCAGATCCAGAAGCTCAAGTCGACCTACACCGACGCGCTGCAGGACGAGATCGATCCGGTCACCGGCCGCGTGCACACCGCCTTCCAGCAGGCCGTCGCCTCCACCGGGCGGCTGTCGTCGACCGACCCGAACCTGCAGAACATCCCGATCCGCACCGAGGAGGGCCGGAAGATCCGCCAAGCCTTCGTGGCGGAGGACGGGCACACGCTGCTCAGCGTCGACTACTCGCAGATCGAGCTGCGGCTGGCCGCGCACATGGCCGACGAGAAGAGCCTGCAGAAGGCGTTCCGGGACGACCTCGACATCCACGCGATGACCGCCAGCGAGGTGTTCGGCGTGGCGATCGACGGCATGGACCCGGCGGTGCGCCGGCAAGCCAAGGCGATCAACTTCGGCATCATCTACGGCATCTCGCCGTTCGGCCTGGCGCAGAACCTGGGCATCGAACAGGCCGCCGCGAAGCAGTACATCGACACCTATTTCGAGCGCTATCCCGCCATTAAGGCCTACATGGACGCCAAGAAGGCGCAGGCGCGCGAGCACGGCCACGTCGACACGCTGTTCGGCCGGCGCATCCACATCCCCGAGATCAAGTCGAAGCAGCCGGGCCGGCGGTCGTTCTCCGAGCGCGCGGCGATCAACGCGCCGATCCAGGGCACCGCCGCCGACGTGATCAAGCGCGCCATGATCCGGCTGCCGCCCGCGCTGGCCGACGCCGGCCTGTCCGCCCGCATGCTGCTGCAGGTGCACGACGAGCTACTGTTCGAGGTGCCCGACGCGGAGCTCGAGGCCACCACGAAGCTGGTCCGCGAGGTCATGGAGCACGCCCCGGAACCGGTGCTGGACCTGGCCGTCCCGCTGGTCGCCGAGGCCGGCACCGGCAAGTCGTGGGCGCAGGCGCACTGAGCGCTTATGCGATATTTATTTCCGCAGAGTTCTATACTGTTTTCTAGCGCTCTCGCTAATTCCTTCTACTTGTCTTTTCTGCGCTGAGCGGAAAATATCTTTAACAAGTTTTTTGTTGGCGTATTCTGGCTTCAAGTCCAATTCGTTTGCGAGTTCTTGAAACCGCTTCGCCGGAATTCGATTTGAGAGCTTCGCAAGAATAATTCTCTCTTGCGGCAAAACTTCCCTTATGTAATACTCCCATCTCTCAGAAGATAGATTCACGAGCACTTTTTTCGCAGTTGACTCAGCTTCGAACGAGTAGCCGTATTGGTTGCCCAACCAAACCGCCAACACGGCTGTGATGCACACCGGGAATGCAGGCGCCGGAATAGTGCTACCGAGGGAATAGAGCTCTCGGACTACTGCGGGTTCCTTGTAAAAATTATCCACTGATTCGTGCGTCCGAAGAATCTTATGAGCAACGTCGGCAAAAGTGCTAGAACGTAAATTTTCTGGCACGTAATCAAATCCCGACACCCGTGTTAAAACGGATTTCAAGCCGGAAACGGCCTTTTTATTACCATCAGCATACAATTCAGCGTACGCTCGGCCAATTTGCCATTTTTCGTTCGCCTTTAGGCGAGGCCATAACTCAGGCACAATCACGATAGCGTTCCGCACAATGTGTTCAATTTGTGCACCTTTTGCACTTCTAAATTTATTTAAAATCACTCCAATTGCCGCCCGCCAAAAGAAATACTGTGACTCTAAGAGCAAACGAACCCTAGTGTCATCTTTCTCTAGAGACTCATTTTCCAGCGCCGCTAAGAATTTGCGAAATTGCTCCGAAAGATCCGCTTCTGGCTTACCAAGCACTCCTTGTATACACGACCGTACGATTTGAATTGCCTCATCTTTTGTGAGCTCCTCATCTTCTTCCACAATATTTGGGTTTGAAAAGTGCTGTATTGTTTCCTGAGCATGCCGCAATCTAAGTGCTTCAGTGCTAGTTAAATAACCGATTTCCTCCGCAATCGAAATAAGCTCGCCTTCCGAAACCAACGAAATTACATTCGAATCGTAATTAGAATCATTAACTAACAATATCTCTTCAAAAAACGCCTCGCCAAGCCCATCAAGCTGACGCCTAAGCGCTTCGATTGTGCGATACCATGCAAAAACACAAGCAATATCATATTGTTCGCCTCTTAGCGCCTTCTCCAGTTGGTTCTGGTCGCGGCCTGGCAAGCGCTCAGCATACGTAACCAACTTGGACGGACTAGATATACTGGCCAATTTCTTAGGTGAACTGTAATCCTGTAAAACCGTTAGCGTTTTTTCGGTCATAGCTCACGTAGTCCTAATTTGCATGTTACCATCACTAGACTGCATAAATACAGTCGATAATGATGACCCTAAATCGTCACAGAGTGCCGTAAAGGCCCGACGACGAGCGCCCCCTGTAGCGCCGGCTCTATCCGTTTGCCTTGAGCGTTTCCGAATGAATCCCCTGTATGCAAGAACAGAGCAATCTGGTGAAAAACATATCACACCATCGGACTCAATCATACCTTTTAAGAGCGATGGTACTGCTTGTAGGTTGGAGAGCGTTGTTTGGTCTTGGTGGCTTGCATAATTTGAGACCGCATGCCCAATATCTAGATTAGGATCAAGTAAAACAGAGTCGGACAGAATATCCGGTACGGTTTTCTCTGCGTTTTCTTTAACTATTATTATGCAACCGTGCGATTTAAGAAAAATTTGCTTAAATGTGCGACGCATAAACTGCTCGGCTTTCGCTTGTTCATTTGACATCTTATCGGTAACGGCAGAGCAAAGAGTATTCAGGTGACATTCTTGATCAGTATCGGTTGGCCGCTCGGTTGAGAAAATGATCTTCCGAGTGTCGCTCTTCGGCCCGGTGATCATGACTGCGTCACCAAAGGACCTCCTAATATATATGAAATTTGCCGGAAAATCACCCCCCGACCGCAAAGCGTCCTCAATTGATAAAGAGAATGGCATCCAGCTTTGTCGAAAAAGTCCGTATTTTAGTGTATTTGGGCGCACCTCAACAAAAATCGACCATCCAGCAATACTAAGCGGTCCACACGCCTTCAATATTTTACGTGTTGCATCTTCGTTCGCTTTTACTTTTCCGATTGGAACGTGAAAGGTATCGGTGAAAACTTTTTTCAAGGTATCAAAGTCATTAGTTATCACAATTTCTGGAAGAAACACAGCGCGTTCTTCAGTGAAATTATATAATTTGGCTACAAACTCTGTTACTATATCATTATCACGTGAGAAGTTTAATCCCTCATCGTTTAACTGGTCGCTTACTTGACTTAGGATACGTTCGCGGAATGTGACTGTGATCATTGCAACCCCAAGTTTCGTTATTCTCTTTAAAAGCGTCAACAATGGGTTGTCAAGGCGTGTTTGGTGCATTCGTCGTACCTAAAAATTCGTCTGGTTTAACAAAGGTTTTGAGGCGGATCATAAGGAAACATCCCTTTCGTGAAGGCGTAACGACCTTCCTCTGGATAACGTATTCATTTTTTGATTCTATGCGCCAAGCAGGCGCTGACCAAAGCCCCTCTGGGGATGCGAGCTGCGAATGTTCCCAAATGGCAACGCTCAAAGCATAGCCCTCGACTTAGGTCTATTTAAGATAAGTCGTCGCGGCGTCGACTTGGCCGTGTACCAGCAATGCTTCCGCGGTCTAGCCCCCGAAGCTCTGATTCGGATCGCTGCGGTCCCAAGTGAAGCCCGACCGGCGGAATTGGTCCATGACGAGATCCTATCCAGCATCTCGATCAGATCTCATTGTCAAGCTTGCAGCTCTCCTCGAGAGGTCGAGGTCTCACCCGGCGCGACGATGATCGCGCCCCATAGGTCGTTGGGAGAAAAGCGCGGTTCCTTGCTCAAGGCATCGGTGGCGACGCCATAGTCTCGAACCACCCGTGCGAACAATGGCTTCACCCTATCCATCTTGGATTGGCGTGCCCGGCGCTACTATCAACGTAAGTTTGCGGCACCATGACCGAAAAGCAAGCCGGACCCGTCCGCGACCGGGAATTCCGCAACGGCCGGCAGGTCGGCGACGCCCTCTACCGAATCGACGATGTGCTGGGCGACGTCGCCGAAGTCTACCGCGGCGCCGTGCTGGCGACCGGGCCGCGGTACTACGACGGCGCGCAGGTGGCGGCCTGGGCCGCGGCGGCGGAGCGGCCGACCGAGCTGGGACGCATGCTGGGGCGCGGGCTGGCGGTGCTCAGGCATGTGGCGGGCCGACCGGCGGCGGTCGGGCAGATCGACGACGGCGGTCACATCGGCCTGCTCTACGTGCACGGCGACTTCGGCCGGCAGGGGCACGGCACCGCGATGCTGCAGCGCCTGATCGCGCACGCCCGCCAGGAGGGCGCGCGCGAGCTGAGCGTCGACGCCAGCTACTTCTCCGCCCGCCTGTTCGCCAAGCACGGCTTCACGGCGGACTACGAGGAACACGCGGCGTTCGGCGGCCAGCGCTTCCGGCGTTGGCGCATGCGCCGACCGGTCGGCTGACCGTCCGGTCCGCAAGACCTCTGGCCACCACATCCGAGTCGACGGGCACGCCACGGCGTTGGCCCGCACACCTTTCAACGCGCGTCCTTCGACTCGGCCCTGCGGGCCGGCTCAGGATGAAGTGGGGTCGGATCGGGGCCCGCAACAAGCCGGACGCCAACGGCGGCGCGCACGGCTGCGCGCCGCCGATTGGATTGCAACTGTCGCATACACTCCAACATTGTGGCCGCTCGACACGCCCGCAAAATCCGTCGACGGCGACTCAGGAGGATCGCACACGCCAGGTAAGCCAGCCCTCGCCGATGGAGGGGGACGCCGTAAGGCGCCCCGGGCGGTCGTACGCGACGTCGGTCAGTTGGAAAGGGAGCGCGAGCATGGCAGCGCGGACACTACGCAAGGACTACAGAGCCGCCTTCAGGGACCTGGAGCGCAACGGGCTGGCCGCGGCCTCGGCGATCCTCGCCGGCTACGTCGGCTCGATCCTGCTCGCGATAACGCTCGGCGCCTGGGCGATCGCCGAAGCCGGCGCCTGGGCGGTCGCCATCGTGCCGGCCCTGATGGTGCTCATCGCCACCCGGCTGCGCGGTCTCAACAACATCGTGCACGAGTGCACCCACTTCGCCTTCGTCGAGGGCAACGCGGTCAACGACCTGCTCGGCAAGATCGCCGCCGTGCCGGTGTTCGCCTCGTTCACCCGGTACCGGGCGGAGCACGCCACACACCACACCTACCTCGGCGACAGCGAGCGCGACGCGGACCTGCGGGAGTTGCTGGTGTTCGGCCTGGACCGGCCGGTCGACCGCAGGATGCTGCTCCGCCACATTGCGACGCCGCTGCTCGGGCTGCACCTGCGCCGCTACCTGTCGCCCGACCTGTCGATGCAGGACGGGGCCGCGTTCGGCCTGGCGAAACGGGCGCTGCTGTCCGGCGTCGCCGCCGCCGCGCTGGCGTTCCCGCTGACCGTCCTGCTGCTGGTGGTGCTGCCCTACGCCTGGGTCTACACCGGGCTGAACTACTGGGCCGACTGCATCGACCACGCCGGCCGCCTGAACGCCGCGGACGAGCTGTACAAGTCGCGCAACTTCATCGTGAGTCCGCCGCTGCGGATGCTGTTCTTCCCGCGCGGCGACTGCTACCACCTGATCCACCACCTGTTTCCGAGCGTTCCCGTGCAGCACTTCCCCGCCTGCCACGCCCAGCTGATGGCCGACCCGGAGTACCGGGCGCTGAGCCACCATCCCGCGCTGCCGCCGGCCGCCGCACCTCCGGCCGGGGCTGAAGTCGGCACGTGATCTTCCTGAGGGGCATGGCCATGGCGGCGAGCCTGATCGTCGCCATCGGCCCGCAGAACGCGCTGCTGATCCGGCTGGGGCTGGGCCGGCTGCGCGGGGTGTTCGCGATCGCCGCGATCTACGTGGCGATCGACGCCGTGCTGATCGCCGTCGGCGCGCTGGGCGTCGGCTCGGCGATCTCCAGCGTGCCGCTGCTGAAGTTCGCCTTCTCGGTGTTCGCCGCCGGCTTCTTCCTGCTGTTCGGCCTGCGCAGCCTGCTCAACGCCGCCCGCGGCACGGCTCCGTTCGATGTCCAGGACGGTCAGGGCACGATCCGCAAGGCGGTCCTGGTATCGCTGCTCAATCCCGGGGTGATCTTCGACACCATCGTGCTGGTCGGCGGCGTCGCCGCGCAGTACGACGACCTGACGCAGCGCGCGATCTTCTCGCTGGGCGCCGTCACCGCGTCGTCGCTCTGGTTCGCCACGCTGGCCGTAGCGTCCTACAGCGCCGGCCGCTACGTCACCGGCGCGCAGGTCTGGCGCATCCTGGATCTGGTCGTCGGCCTGCTGATGCTGATCCTGGCCGCGACGCTGGTGCAGGACGCCGCCGGCTTCGCCGCGGCGCGCTGGGGCTGAGCGGTGCGGCCGTGAAAAAAGCCCCGCAGGGCGCGCCCGCGGGGCTTTCGTCGTCGTGGCTCGCCGTCGACCCTCAGATCGACTGGTCGACCCAGCTCTTCAGCTCGCTCTTGCCGACCGCGCCGACCTTGGTCGCGGCGACCTGCCCGTCCTTGAACAGCATCAGCGTGGGGATGCCGCGCACGCCGTACTTCTGCGGCGTCGACGGGTTGTCGTCGATGTTCAGCTTGGCGACCGTCAGCTTCTCGCCGTACTCGTCGGCGATATCCTCCAGCGCCGGGGCGATGCTCTTGCAGGGACCGCACCACTCGGCCCAGAAGTCCACCAGGACCGGCTTGTCGGCCTTGAGAACGTCGCTGTCGAAGCTGCCGTCGCTCGTGTTGGTCATGCTCATGGGCGCAATCCTTCGCGTGTTCCTGCGGCGCGTCTTCCTCGGGCGAGTCGCCAGCGCCGCTGCCGACCCGAAAGGTAGGCAGGCCCCATCAGAGGGTCAAGCGAGCCCGCCGGCGCACCACCGTATGTGAGGTCTGCGTCAGTCGCCCAGCTGCATCAGGAACGGCCCGTCGGTCCACAGCAGCCAGGTCTCGATTCGCCGGTCCGGATAGACCGACTGCAGCAGCCGCCGGTAGCCGGCGAGCTGTAGGCGGTAGACCTCGGGCACCTGGTCCGGCGCGCTCGGCGGCGGCCGGTTGGTCTTGTAGTCGACCACCACGACCGCATCGTCGGTCACCACCAGCCGGTCGATCTGGCCGCTCGCCGCCTCCGGCCCGTCGGGACCGTTCAGCAGCCCCACCACCGGCACCTCGGCCCGGCTGCCGGGGCCGAACAGGTGGGCGAACGCCGGGTCCTCGATCACCGCCAGCGTCTCCGCCAGGATCGCCTCGCGCTGCTCGGCGTCGAGCTCGTGCGCCGGGCTGGCCAGGAAGCGCCGCCCAGCGTCCCGGCGCTGCCCGGCCGGCAGCTCCGGCAGCGTCTGCAGCAGCCGGTGGATCAGCCGGCCGCGGCGATAGGCGGCGCCGGCGTCCGCGCCCAGCGGCGAGCGCACCGGCGGCTCCACGTCCGGCGCGCGCGACGGCGCCAGCGGCCGCGGCGGCGCGGGCTCCGGCTCGGGCGGCCGCAGCGCCCAGTCCGGCAGCGGATCGGCCGCCGCCGGGCGGTCCGGCTGGTCGCTCCTGCGGTCGGCCGCGACGCGCTGCTCGCTCGTCAGCCGCAGCGCCGTGCCCTGCCAGCCGTCGCCGCCCAGCTCGGCGCTGCAGTCGAACGGCACCTCGGCCGCCAGGCCGGCAAGCCCCGCCTCGACCAGCTCGTACCAGCAGCCCTCCGGCGGGCTCTTCTTGGTGTTGTAGCCGCACACGTACAGCCGGTCCTCGGCCCGCGTCATCGCCACGTACAGCAGCCGCCGGTACTCCTGCCGCTGGGCGTGCTGGGCGGCCTCGCGCAGGCTGCGGCCGGCCGCCTCCAGATGCTCGCTGCGCGGCGGCCACAGCGCCAGGCCGCGGGTCTCGTCCCACAGGATGCGGTCGCCCTGGCCGGTCGGCACCTGCAGCGTGTCCGGCAGGAACACCACCGGCGCCTGCAGGCCCTTGGCGCCGTGCACCGTCATCACCCGCACCGCGTCGCCGCCATGCTCGGCGTCGCGCTTGACCTCCTGCCGGCCCGCCTCCAGCCAGTGCAGGAAGCCCTCCAACGAGGGCACGTGCTCGCGCTCGTAGGTCAGCGCCAGGCCCAGGAACTCGTCGATCGGGTCGTTCGCCTCCGGCCCCAGCCGGCCGACCAGCCGTTCGCGTCCCCGCTCGGCGCCGAGCAGCCGGGCGTACAGCTCGTACGGCGGCACGAAGTCGGCGCGCGCCAGCCAGTCGGACAGGCGCGCGTGGGCGTGCTCGAACTCGGCGTTCTCGCCGGCGCGGTCGCGCAGCACGTCCCACAGATGCCGGCCGCCGCGGTTCCAGGCCAGCTCGAACAGGCGCTCCTCGCCCAGGCCGACCAGCGGGCCCTTGAGCACGCAGGCCAGCGTCAGGTCGTCCTCCGGCAGCAGCAGGAAGCGGCCCAGCGCCACCAGGTCGCGCACCGCCAGTTGTTCGGTCAGCACCATGCGGTCGACGCCGGCGACCGGCACCTGACGCAGCTTCAGTTCGCGCACCAGCTCCTCGACGAAGGCGTTGCGCCGGCGCACCAGCACCAGCACGTCGCCGGCGCGCATCCGCCGGCCCTTCGACGGCAACCAGCCGTCCGGGTCGTCTGTCCGGGTCCAGCGCCGCACCTTCTCCGCGATCAGCCGAGCCAGGCGCTGGCGCGGCGGCGCGTCGCCCTGGCGTTCGGTGGGCGGGCTCCAGGCCTCCGGCTCGGCGGTGTCCGCGGGATCGGCGGGCGGCCACAGCTCGACCAGGCCGGCATGGCCGACCCGCACCGGATCGTGGTGCAGCGGCGCGTCGCCGTCGAACAGCACGCCGTCCGCCGCCGTGGGCTGGGCGAACACCGCGTCGACCGCCCACAGCACTGCGTCGGTCGAGCGGAAGGAGTGCTGCAGCGCCACCGGCGCGAACGCCTGCCACGCCGCCTGCGCGCGCGCCTCGAAGTGCCGGCGCATGCGCGCGAACTCGCCCGGATCGGCGCGCTGGAAGGAGTAGATCGACTGCTTGCCGTCGCCCACCGCGAACACGGTGCGCGGATCGGCGCCGCGCTCGGCGGCGGCGCCCGCGCCGGCGAAGAACTCCTCGGTCAGGCGGCGCACCACCTGCCACTGCTCCGGATTGGTGTCCTGCGCCTCGTCGATCAGCACGTGGTCGAGGCCGCCGTCGAGCTTGAACAGCACCCAGGCGGCGCGGCCGTCGTCGTCCAGCAGGTCGCGCACGGTCAGGATCAGGTCGTCGTAGTCCAGCAGCGCGCGCAGCCGCTTGTGCCGGTCGTAGGCGTCCAGGATCGCCGCGCCCAGCCGCAGCAGCGCCGCCGTCGCCTGCGCCGTGATCGCGGCGTTCAGCCGCTCGCGCACCGCCAGCAGCCGCTCCGCCTCGACCTCCATCGCCCCCTGCGCGCCGGCGACCTCCGCGGCCTTCTTGGTCAGCAGCGTCTTGCGGACCGTGCCGTCGCCGGTCAGGAAGATCGAGGCGTACGCGTCGTACAGCCGTACGCGTTCGTCGACGTCGGCGTCCAGGAAGGCCTGCAGCCGGCCGGCCCGCTCGACGTCGGTCTTGCTGCCCTGGCGCAGCGCGTCCTCCGCCACCTTCAGCCCCAGGTGGTCGAACGAGTCGGCCCGGCAGGCCTCGCGCAGGACCGCGTCCGGCGTCGCCCCCGGATCTATGCCGACGGCGTCGAAGCTGCGGGCGATCAGCGGCTCGACGCCGCCGGCCTCGCGGATCAACCGGGCCAGCCGGCCGCGCTGCTGGATCAGCGCGCCGATCAGCTCGCCGAAGTCACTCTCGTTGACCCGAGCGGTGACCTCGGACAGCGCGTCCGCCAGCGCCGGGTCCTCGCCGGCACCGGCGCGCGCCAGCACCTCCTCGCGGGCGTCGCGCAGCATTTCCGCGGCGGAGCGCTCGTCCAGCACCTGCGCGTGCGGCGCGATCCCGGCCTCCAGCGGGAACCGCGCCAGCAGGTGCTGGCAGAACGCGTGGATGGTCTGGATCTTCATGCCGCCGGGGGCGTCCAGCACCTGCGCGAACAGTTGCCGCGCCTTGTGCAGCCGCGCCGCGTCGGGCGGCTCGCCGGTCAGCGTCCGCAGCGCCTCGCCGAGGTCGGCGTCGCTCGCCGTGGCCCAGCCGGCCAGCCGGTCCGACAGGCGGTTCGCCATCTCCGCGGCGGCCGCCTTGGTGAAGGTCAGGCACAGGATCTTGCCGGGCGGCGTGCCGGCCAGCATCAGCGCCAGCACCCGGTCGGTCAGCACCTTGGTCTTGCCGGTGCCGGCGGAGGCGGCCACCCAGACGCTGGCCTGCGGGTCGCTGGCGCGGCGCTGCTCGGCCAGCGCCTCGGCCGTCTTGCGCGCGCTGGCCGCCATCGGATCGGCCGCGGAGCGGTCGGTGTCGGGGCTCATGCGTCCTCCCCGCCGGCACCGGCCGACCACTCCTGCACCCGGGCCAGGTGGTCGTAGTCGGTGTAGCGCGGCGCCCAGGCCGGCCGCGGGCGCGCCCGATAGGGCACCTCGGGGTCGGCGAACGCGTCGATCAGGCCGCTCAGGTGCTCCTCCTCGAAGCGCGTGTAGAGCTCCTCGCTGGTCGACTCGACGGACTCGTGTACGTCGAGTTCGTTCTCCTCGAACCGCCCGAACA
>ENA-ORDC01002573-ORDC01002573.1-marine-metagenome-genome-assembly--contig:-NODE-2573-length-10667-cov-2.631634_pt1 | contig 10667 bp, 7 predicted proteins | sample MGYA00237783_ERZ508515 | MGnify/ENA primary metagenome ERZ508515 (study PRJEB26186, sample SAMN06268792) | marine metagenome | isolation source: Eden Landing Ponds, San Francisco, CA, USA | place...
CCACACCTGCCGAACGATGACCCGGTCGACGAACTCGGCGGCGACCGAGATGGTCGTGCCCGCGTCGCCTTCGGGGACCATGGCGTCAGCAGCCGTCAGTGTCATGGGGCCCGGTTCGGTGACCGTCACCGGTTCGGCCACCATATCGACCTCCGCTGTCGTGCTCGTCACCGTCACCGTGACGTCCACCTCCCCGGCGTCCTCGAAGACGTGTGTCACCTGGGTACCGCTCGCGTCGGTCTGCCCGTCACCGGTGAAGTCCCAGGCTACGTCGTCGACGCCCCCGGTGGTGGCGCTGGCGTCGAACGTGACCACCTCGCCGGCGACCGGTGACGCGGGCGTCACGGTGAACGATGCCTCGAGTGGCTCGTTGACGGTCACGTCGACGGTGGCGCTAAACTCGCCGTCCGTGGCCTCCAGCGTGACCTCCCCCGGTTCGACGGCGGTGACCGTGGCGTTTGCCTCGTCGACGTCGACGGTTCCGGACTCGCCGCCCGTGACTGCCAGGGCCACCTCGTCGGTTCGGTCCTCGTCGCTGTCGTCGCTGTAGTCGGCGGTGGCCGCGTAGTCGACGGTGTCGCTCGGGTCGAGGAACAGCCGGTCGGTCGCCCCGCCGACGGCGAGTGTCAGCCCGGTCTGGACCGGTTCGACGGTCATGTCCACCGTCTCCGTCGTGTCACCGAATTCGGCAGTGAGGGTCACGTTGCCGTGGCCGTCCGCGGTGATGGTGCCCGCCGCGCCGTCGACGGCGACGATTGCCTCGTCGGAACTCGTGACGGTCGCCTCCCGGGTGGCGGCCAGACTGTACTCGTCGAACAGCGCGGTCACGCTGTACTCCGCCGTCGTCCCGTGGTCGACGGTGACCGGTCCCGAATCGCCGCCGACCGCGACCGCGAGACCGGTCTGCTGGGCGATGGCGTCGACGGCGGCCGCGGCGTCGACGTGGCCCGCCCCCTGTTCGGTCTCCGTCAGGCCGACATCCCGGGCGGTGTCTTTCAGCACGGTGACCACCTGGTCGACCGAGAGTGCGCCGTTGACCGACCGGACGAGTCCGGCGACCCCGGAGACCAGCGGGGCCGACATCGAGGTGCCCGAGAAGCCGTCGTAGGCGGTCGTGTCGGGTTCGCCGGCGCTCGGGTCGGCCGGGAATGTCGTCTCGGTGTTGTAATAACTCGTCCCGGGCGCTGTCAGGTCGACGAAGGGGCCGGTGTTCGAGAAACTGGCGAGGGTGGACTCGTCGCCGCTCTCGACAGCAGAGATGCCCAGATGACACTGCGAGCCGGGGCCGTACTCCTCGAGTTCCGTACCGCCGTTGCCCGCAGACCCGACCGTGAGAACGTCCTGTTCGTCGGCGTCCTCGATTGCCTTCTCGTAGAAGCCAGACTCCCCCTCGCTCCCCAGCGAGAGGTTGATGACGTCCGCGCCGTTTTCGGCCGCCCACTGGATACCACCCATAATATTGAAGACACTTCCTACCCCGTCGGTTCCAAGCACGCGGACGGCCAGAATCGAGCAGTTCGTGACGCCGGCCACGCCCGTGCCGTTGTCCGTCCGGGCGCCAAGGATGCCCGCGACCTGGGTGCCGTGGGACTCCGGTTCGTAGTCGAACTTCTTGGGGTAGGGGTCGGAGTCGTCCTGGCCGTTCGCGTCGTCGCTGGCCCAGTCGACCCCGTGGTTGGGCACGGAGTCGTCCATGTTGTCCGTCAGGTCCTCGTGGTCGTAGAGGACGCCGGAGTCGACGACGGCGATGGTCACGTCTGCGTCCCCGAGTGTGGTGTCCCAGGCCCCGGGCGCGTTCACCTGCTGGGGCCCGTACTGGTCGTCGAAGTGCTCGTCGCTCGGGGTGAGGTCCGCCGGCCCGACGGCCGCTGTCTCTCCGTCGCTGTCGGCAGTGACGATTTCGTTTCGCTCGGCCAGTTCGACGCCCTCCTGTGCGGACAGCGCACTCGCCGTGGCGACCTCGTCGGTATCGCTCGGCAGTCGGACGAGTGCCACGTTGAGGCCCTCGTTCACCTGAAGGACCTCGGTACCTGCCGGGGTCTTGTCGTGTGCCGCAGTCGCCGGGTCCGTCACGTCCTCGGAAAAGCCGACGATGAGTTCTCGCTCGCGATAGGTCGGACCCGGCTGTCGGTCCGGTCGCTCGGCCATACAACGCCCTAGTCGCCGTGCAGGTTATGTGTTCTCATTGCTCGTCGGTTCCGGGACCCGGCGCCACTACTCCGGACGAGGAGTTTCCACCCGGGGAAGGGCGCGTCGGTCCCGGGGCGGAATCAGGAAGTTGCCACGCCTGCGGGGGCGAATGTACTGGAGGATGCCGTTGTCCTCGCGCTCCTCGATTGGGGTCTCGGCGGCCACATCGCGTCCGTCCATGGCAACGCGGAGGCGCTCGAAGTCCGCGATGGCCCGCTGGAGCGAGACGAACACCATCCCGGCCTCGTTAAAGTCGTCGGAGTTGACGTCCCGCCGGAGTATCGGGGGGCGGCCGTCCTCGCGAAAGCGGGCCATCTTCTGTGCGTGGCCGACGACGCCGTGGCGCTCTGCGACGTCCTGCAAGGCGTCGGCGTCGACGGGCGACACCCGGTTGTCGGTGGTCAGTTTCTCGCCGTGGGGCCCGACGGCCTCGGGGTCGACATCTGGGCCGAACAGGCGCGCGACCTGCTCGTCGGTCGAGCGCTCGTACCACGCGGAGAGATAGAATCGGAGCACCTCGACGTGCTGGACGGTGCCGCCGGCGAAGGGGCCCGACTCGATTGTCACGCGCTCTTCGCTGGCCTGGGTCTCGCGAAAGCCCGAGCGAAAGTCCATGAAGTTCGGCGCGACGTCGCTGACCGCGTCGTCGGGGAGGCCAACCAGGTCGTCGGCCCGTGCCGCGGGGAGGCCGGGGCCGACAAAGCCGGTCCGTCGGGACTCCTGTTCGAAGATGTCGTCGACACGGGTCACCTCGACGCCGTTCGCTGACGCCCGGCCGAAGAGGGCCTCCCGCGCGGCCAAGACGACACTCGCGTGGTCGCTGGCGAGGTGGAGGAAGGCGTCCGCCTCGTCGGCCCCGACGGACTCGTCGGCGTGGAGCGGACCGGGGTCGGGAAGGGCGACCCCGCCGATGGTCCCGTCCTCGCGCTCGTCGAACCGGTCGAAGTACGCCGGTCCGTAGCCCAGCGTGAAGAGGAGGCCGTCGTTGCTCGCCCGGTAGGCCCGCTCCAGGTCCGTCAGCGCCGTCTCGAGGTGCTCGCGGTCCGCCGCTCGGTCCGTCCCCGTGTAGGTGAGCGAGAGGAAGACGTGGTGATTCGGAGGGCGGACGTTGCCGTGGTCGTCCCGTGGGAGACTGTCGTTCCAGGCGTGCTGCCGGGTGGGCCGCCGGGCGGGGTCGCCCGCCGGAATTTCGGTGTTCTCGAGTTCGAGACAGGCCGACAGCGCCGACAGGCCCCCCGCTGCGACCAGTCCCCGGAGGACGTCACGCCGGTCCATACTGCGTCCAGGATGGCAGCGGCCAAGAATACTTCGACAGTGCCAGACTGTCGGGAACGAGTCACTGGCCTGGGCCGGAACTGGAAATTCCCGTAAGGTATATCTGTGTGATTTCCGATAACGGAGTATATGGACGTCAATCGACGCACAGTGCTAAAAGGTGGGGCCGCGGCCGGTGCCGCAGGGCTGGGTGGAGCCGCCCTCCTGCGTGACTCGGAGGCCGATGTCTCCCGCTCTGCAGACTGGGGCGACCAGGACACCGACCCGGAGCCATACGAGGACTTCGAGCGACACGTAGTGGGCGAGGCGGGCGTCCTCGACGGGGTCGATGGTGCGCTGGAACCCGTCGGCTACTACGATTCCATTCAGGGAGCCGTCGACGCGGCCAGCGAACGGGACCTCATACTCGTCTCGCCGGGCGTCTACCACGAGGAAGTAAAGGTCGACGACACACCCAACCTGACGATACGGGGACTCGACCGCCAGGACGTTATCCTCGACGGCGAGTACGAGATGAGTACGGGCATCGACATCACCGCCGACGGGGTGGTCGTCGAGAATCTGACCATCCGGAACTACAGCGCACGCGGTGTCTACTGGGTGAGTACCAGCGTCGACGACCCGATTTCGGGCTACCGGGGTAGTTACCTCACGGCCCACAACATCGGCGTCTACGCCATCTACACGTACAACGGCCAGTACGGTCGCTTCGAGCACTGCTATGCCTCGGGCTGTGACGACGCGGGCTTTTACATCGGCGAATCCCAGCCCGCCGACGCCGTCATCACGGACTGCATCGCCGAGAACAACGCGATGGGCTACTCCGGGACGAACGCCGGCGGCGGCCTCGTCATCGAGAACTCCATCTGGCGGAAGAACATGGTCGGCATCGTGCCGAACACGCTCGACTCCCAGGCCGGAGCCCCGCAGGGCCACATCGACGGCGGCATCCGCATCGACAGCAACGAGATATACGACAACAACAATCTCGAGGCCCCCGCGACCGCAAACGCCTACGCGATGCACGGCTGTGGGGTTGCCATCGCCGGCGGCCTGCAAAACGACGTCGTGGACAACACCATCGAGGACCAGAAGAAGTACGGCGTCGTCGTCTTCCCGATGATAACCGACACCACGCCGGGCAGTCTCCCGGGCCGCATCCTCAAGGGACATCTCCCCTTCCTCTCGGACGAGCACTTCTACAAGCCAAAGGACAACGCGGTCCAGGACAACGAGGTCAGCGGGTCCGGCCGGGCCGACCTGGCTCTGGCCTCTCCGGCGAGTGGCAATACGTTCTCGGGCAACGACGTCGGCAACACCCGCCCCGCGCTGCTCCAGCATCGCGACGGGAGCTACGGCGACCCGATGGTCTTCCTCCAGGTTCTCCGGGACTTCGCCCAGACGGAAGTCGGCAGCTTCCCGCAGGGCCACAGCGAGGACCAGCCCGCTCCCGACCCGGAGACGGTCCGGGACGAACTCGACGAGTACGAGATGGACGACCCTGCGGGCACACCACCCGCGCCACCGCTCGGAGGGCTGAGCGATGAGTGAAGACGCACAGGCGGCGGACGGGGAGACGGGCTCCACGGACGACCTCGATTACGGCCACCTCTCCAGCGTCGTGCTGGGAGCTGTCGTCCTGGCGCTGTACGCCGCCTGGATGGGCGCGGACCTGGTGCCACGCTGGCTGCTCTTTCCGGTCGTCGCCCTGCTGACCGGCTACATCCTCTCCCAGCGCGAGAGTGGCCACGACAAGTCCATCTTCGTCGGCTACGCGCTCGCGGGGATGATATTCCTGACCCCACTGCTCTTTTTCGTCCCGGACGTGACCAGCGGCTACAACGCGAGCACGTCGGAACTGCTGTTTACGTCCTCGAACTTCTTCCTCTTCGTGCTCTTCGTCATTCCCGCCGTCGTGGTCGCCTACGTCACCTACCGCGCCGATGGCGGCCGTGGCGTCTTCCAGCGACTTCGAGGCCTCACCTCGGGGTGACAGCGACGAAGGAGTGGGGCTTCGCTCGTCCCGGTTCGGTACCACCTGCCATTCCGGACGGCACTCGACGGACTTTTCGGGATTTGGCCCCGATACTGAGGCAATGAGCGGTATCGAGTGGGACGAGGACGACCCCTTCGAGGAACAGCGCGAACAGGTCGAGAACCCGATGAAGCGGCTGTTCCGCGAGTACGGCGTGACCTACTGGTTCGAACTCGTCGTCGGTATCGTCGCGAGCATCTTCGCCCGGGTGCTCGACCTGCTCCCGCCCATCATGCTCGGCGTCGCCATCGACGCCGTCTTCCTCCAGACCGTCGACTATTCCGAGGCGTTCCCCTTCGGGGCCGCCCTCATCGCCCCCTACGTCCCCGAGAGCCAGACCGGCCAGTTCTGGTTCACCATCGCCGTCGTCGCTGGGGCCTTCCTCCTGGGGGCTGGTTTTCACTGGATTCGCAACTGGGGGTTCAACGCCTTCGCCCAGCACATCCAGCACGACGTGCGGACCGACACCTACGACAAGATGCAGCGGCTCAACATGGACTTCTTCGCCGACAAGCAGACCGGCGAGATGATGTCCATCCTCTCGAACGACGTCAATCGCCTCGAGCGGTTTCTCAACGACGGGATGAACTCCCTGTTTCGCCTCTCGGTGATGGTCGTCGCCATCGGCGTCCTCCTGTTTGCCTACAACTGGCAACTCGCCCTGGTCGCGATGGTCCCCGTGCCGGTCATCATGCTCTTTACCTACATCTTCATCCGGGTCATCCAGCCGAAGTACGCCGAGGTCCGCTCGACCGTCGGTAACGTCAACTCCCGCCTGGAGAACAACCTCGGCGGCATCGGCGTCATCAAGTCCAGCACCACGGAGGACTACGAGGCCGACCGCGTCGAGGACGTCTCCCGGGACTACTTCGACGCCAACTGGGACGCCATCGAGACCCGCATCAAGTTCTTCCCCGGCCTGCGGGTCATCGCCGGCCTGGGCTTCGTCCTGACCTTCATCGTCGGCGGCCTCTGGGTGCTCCAGGACGGCGGCGGGCCGGGGCCGCTCACCGGCGACCTCCGCGAGGGGACCTTCGTGGTCTTCATCCTCTACACCCAGCGTTTCGTCTGGCCGATGGCCCAGTTCGGCCAGATAATCAACCTCTACCAGCGCGCCCGCGCGTCCTCGGCGCGCATCTTCGGCCTGATGGACGAACCACACCGCGTCGCCGAGGACCCCGACGCGACCGACCTGTCGGTCGGCGAGGGTCGCGTGGAGTACGACGACGTCACCTTCGGCTACGACGCGGCCGAGGAGCCCATCGTCGAGGACGTCTCCTTCACCGTCGAGGGCGGCGAGACCCTCGCACTCGTCGGCCCGACGGGCGCGGGCAAGTCGACCGTCCTGAAGCTCCTCCTCCGGATGTACGACGTCGACCGGGGGGCCATTCGCGTCGACGGCCAGGACGTCCGGGACGTGACGCTTCGCAGTCTCCGCCAGTCGACGGGCTACGTGAGCCAGGAGACCTTCCTCTTCTATGGCACCGTGGAGGAGAACATCACCTACGGCAGTTTCGACGCGAGTCGGGAGGACGTCGTCGAGGCCGCGAAGATGGCCGAGGCCCACGAGTTCATCCAGAACCTCCCCGACGGCTACGACACCGAGGTCGGCGAGCGCGGCGTCAAGCTCTCCGGTGGGCAGCGCCAGCGCATCTCCATCGCGCGGGCCATCCTCAAGGACCCCGACATCCTCGTGCTCGACGAGGCGACCTCCGACGTCGACACGGAGACGGAGATGCTCATCCAGCGCTCCATCGACGAGCTGGCCGAGGACCGCACCACGTTCGCCATCGCGCACCGCCTCTCGACCATCAAGGACGCCGACCAGATCCTCGTCCTCGAGGACGGTCGGGTCGCCGAGCGCGGCACCCACGAGGAGCTGCTCGGCAACGATGACCTCTACGCGCACCTCTGGGGCGTGCAGGCCGGCGAGATCGACGAACTCCCCGAGGAGTTCATCGAGCGGGCCAGAGAGCGCGAGAACCGCGTCGAGGCACAGAACGACGACTGACCGGCCCGTAGGCTAAAGACGCTGTCGTCCTTTCGTCCGGACGACAGACTCCGGTGTTCCGCTGTGGCCTACGAGCTGACACCCCTCGCCGTCCCCTACGTCGCCGTGTTCGTCCTCACCGCAGGGCTCTGGGTGCTCCTGTGGCGACACCGTGAGCGGCGGGCAGCGAAGGGCTTCCTGCTCGACGTGACCGGCGTCGTCCTCCTGTCGGCGGTCGTCGCGCTGAAGGTGAGCGCGACGGACCCCGCGACGAAGCTGTTCTGGTGGAACTGGCGGTTCCTCGGGGTGTCCTGTATGGCCATCGGCTACATGCTGATGGCGGTCCAGTACACCGACAACGAGCACGTGCTCACGCGCCGCGTGGTCGCGGGCCTCGTCGCGGTCGTCGCGGCCGTACAGGTCGTGGTCTGGACTAACGGCACCGACGGCCCGCTCTACGCCGCCGGCGAGCTCCAGAACGAGCTGCTCGTCCCCGCGTTCGGGCCGCTCTACTGGGTGTACGCGACGTTCATGGTCGGCTGCATCGTCGTCGGCGTCGGGCTGCTGCTCGGACTGTTCCGGTCGCGACGGGGCTTCGCCCTCCAGACGGGCGTGCTCGTCGGTACCATCACGCTGGTGATGGGCGGGGTGGTGCTCTGGTGGCTCCGCGTCGTTCCGCTGGACACGCTCGCGCTCACGAGCGCCGTCAAGGTGCTCGGGTTCTACCTCGCCGTCGAGCGCCTCCAGCTGCTCGACACGCTCCCGGTCGCCCGGGCGACCGTCTTCAACAACATGGAGGAGGCGGTGTTCGTGCTCACCGACACCGGCGACATCGTCGACGTGAACCCCACCGCGGAGGAGCTCGTCGGCGGCCGTCGCGTCATTCACGAGAGTATCGACGACGTACTCGGCGTGGCGGTCGGCGATGCACTCGTCGGGGCAGAGAGCGGTGCGGACGGCGAGCCCATCGCGGACCGGGAGGTGACCCTCGAGCGCGACGGCGAGAGACACCACTACGACCTGAAGCTCTCGCGGTTCCCCGACGGAATGGGTGCGGTGGCGGTGTTCCACGACATCACCGGACGCCGGAACCGTGAGCAGGAGATAACCATCCTGAACCGCATCGTCCGTCACGACATCCGCAACGAGATGAACGTGCTCCACGGACGCGGCCAGCTGCTCGAACCTCACGTCGCTCCTGCGGGGGAGGACGACTACCAGCTCGTCATGGAGAGCGCGGAGCACGTCATCGAGATCACCGAGACGGTGCGCGAGCTGATGGAGACGATCACCAGCGACGGTACGCTCACGCTCAAACCGATCGCGCTCGGCCACGTCCTCACGACGGAGGTCGAGAAGGCACGCTCGAACTTCCCGCACGCGAGCTTCCACCTCGGCGACGTCCCGTCGGTTCGCGTCGACGGCAACGAGATGCTCACCGCCGTCTTCACCAACCTGCTGAACAACGCGGTCGTCCACAACGACGACGCGGAGCCCGACGTCTGGGTCGACTGCACGGTCGCGGACGGCGTGGCTCGTATCAGCATCGCCGACGACGGCCCCGGCGTCCCGCCGGGCCAGCGCGAGGAGATCTTCGGTCGTGGCGAGAAGGGACTCGAGAGCGAGGGAACCGGGGTCGGGCTCTACCTCGTCGACACGCTCACCGACGAGTTCGGTGGGGACGTCTGGGTCGAGGACGCCGAGCAGGGCGGTGCCGTGTTCGTCGTCGAACTCCAGCTCGTCGACGCCTCGGGGGACACCCCGGTCGAGTCGCTGGCTGCCGAAGATGATTAAAACGTGTTTAATCACCACTAGTGTCTCCTATTACTTTGTAGGCGGGATTCATACGTGATGCGTGCACACTATCGCGTATGTCAGTCGGCACGCCCACCGCAAACTGGACCGACGAGAACACCTGCCCGTTCTGTGACGCCACGCTCCCCAATCCGGGCGCGGGCTTCGTGGACCACCTGAAGACCAGCCCCGAGTGTAGCTCCGGGTTCGACGCCTGGCGGTTCCACCTCACCGACGACTTCGGCGGGGCCTGAACGGGAGGACGCGGACGAGGCGCTGTCCGGCAGCCAAAGTAGTTTGAGCCAACCCTTTCCCCGTGGGATAGTGTATCTCCTGCGAGATGCTTCTCAATCTCGGGTATGGTGTTCAGTCAGCGGAGACGGTCGGATCGCGCTGTCACCGGCCGACCAGCGGTGTGCCTCGCGACGAGCGCCGCCCGGGCTTCCCTTCTTTCCACCATGGTCCTACCCGATGAGGGGGACGGCCCGGAGACATTCGAGTCGGTCGTCGAGAGCGTCAGGTTGTGGGCCGAACGCGACGGCCTCCCCGAGGGTGTTCCGGTCAGGGGACTGCAGCGCCACATCGAGCGAGACCTGAACGCAGGGGTGGAGACGGAGTGGGAGAAGGACGTCGTCGCCCTCGGGACCCAGCAAGGTGGCTGTGAGATCATCGTCAACGGTGCGATCGGGGTTCGGTTCGTGACCGACTTCAATCGGGGCCGAATGCAGCGGTTCGACCACCGGCTCCCCGCCCAGAGCGACCGCTACAACTATCTGCTCGTCTACCTCCACGAGCTCCCGCCGCGGTACCAGGACGGCTGGCGAATCAGACGGCGGAAGTTCTCGGCTGCGCGGCTCGGGCTCCAGGGCTTCGCCTTCGTCGTCCGCCCCGAGACGGTCGACGAGGACGGCGTCCAGGTCGACGCCGGAACGATGCGGGAGGTCGTGAAGACCCTCGGGTTCCCCCGGATGCTGCTCCTGACCCTCCTCCTCGTGACGTTCGTCGCGTCGGCCGTCGTCTTCGAGCGGTTCGAGGTGCTACTGGTCCTGTTCGGGTTCGCGTTCGTCTGGTTCGTCGGTGTCGCGCTCTCCCTCCGCCGGGTCCCGCCCGGCTGAGCCGACAGGCCGGTCACCGATTCACGGGCGACCCTGCCCGACACCGAGGCGGCGGATACAAGACCCGACCACCCGTCGGTCCCGGTATGCAGCTCACCGACGCCACGTGGACGGACGTGCGCGACGCCGGCGCGGACGTCGCTTTCCTCCCTGTCGGCAGCACGGAACAGCACGGGCCACACGCACCGCTGGGAACCGACGCGATGAGCGCCGCCGAGATAGCCGCGAGAGCCGCCGAGCGAGCCGACTTCGACCCGCTCGTCGCGCC
>ENA-ORDC01002575-ORDC01002575.1-marine-metagenome-genome-assembly--contig:-NODE-2575-length-10656-cov-3.839966_pt1 | contig 10656 bp, 9 predicted proteins | sample MGYA00237783_ERZ508515 | MGnify/ENA primary metagenome ERZ508515 (study PRJEB26186, sample SAMN06268792) | marine metagenome | isolation source: Eden Landing Ponds, San Francisco, CA, USA | place...
GAGTACGTCTATGGGTTGCTCGAAAACGGGGCGAAAGCCGAAACTCTGACCTCGGGATACGGACGCGAAGTCGCGTATCACAGCCACTGTCAGCAACGAACTCTCGGGTTAGCGACGTATACCGAGACAGTGCTGGACCTGTTGGATTACGATGTAATGACCTCTGATGTGGAGTGCTGCGGGATGGCCGGGAGCTTCGGATACAAGACCGAATACTACGATCTGAGTATGGACGTCGGTGAAAGGCTCGCTGAACAGTTCCGATCAGATGCGACTGATCGGCCCGTCGTCGCTAGCGGTATCTCTTGCGTTGATCAACTCGATACGCTCCTCGCAGACAAACCGAGACATCCAGTCGAACTACTCGATCCGGCACAAAAGAACTGACTCTCACCGGCTATCCTGTAGGTACGACGAACCTCAGATCACCCACGGTTCTAGCCTGAATGCACCGAATTTTATGTGTAGTAGGGTGAACACCTGCGGTATGGGTCCGACAATCACACGTATCGAGATCACAGAGTTCGGGTACCCCCTTGAGGACATCGGCACCGATGGAAACGACTTCAACCTCGTTTACGAGCCTGGGTCTACCCTAGAGAGCTCGCAACTGGCACTCAGGGTTCACACTGACAGCGGCGTCACCGGGGAGTACGTACTGGTGACGTCGACGTCGCCGGACCAGATCGAGACGTTCGCGAACTACCTGATCGGGCGGGACGCCTTCCGGCGTGAGCGCCACTGGAGCGAAATAAAGCGCGGCCTCCGGAAGTACGACCGTATGGGAATCGGTCCGCTCGACATCGCGCTGTGGGACATCGCTGGAAAGGTTTACGATGCGCCGATTCACGAACTGCTGGGGACCTACCGCGAGCGGCTGCCGGCCTACGCCTCGACGTTCCACGCCGACGACGCAGGCGGCCTCGACTCTCCGGAGGCCTACGCGGATTTCGCCGAGCAGTGCCAGGAACTCGGCTACGGCGGCTTCAAGATCCACGGTTGGGGAGGGAGCGACGCTAACCGCTCGGTCGAGAAAGAGATCGCAACGATCCACGCCGTCGGCGAGCGAGTCGGCGACACGATGGATCTGATGGTCGACCCTGCTTGCGAGCTGGAGACGTTCGCCGACGCACTGAAGGTGGGACGGGCCTGTGACGGAGAGGAGTTCTTCTGGTATGAGGATCCCTTTCGGGACGCCGGTATTTCCCAGCACGCCCATCGAAAGCTCCGTCAGAAGATCGATACGCCGATTCTCCAGACCGAGCACGTACGGGGGCTAGAGACCCACACCGACTTCGTCGCCAACGAGGCAACCGACTTCGTCCGCGCCGACCCCGAGTACGACGCCGGAATCACAGGAGCGATGAAGGTCGCTCACGCTGCCGAGAGCTTCGGGCTCGATGTCGAGTATCATGCCCCTGGCCCAGCTCACCGCCACTGTATGGCCGCCACGCGCAACTCCAACTACTACGAGATGGCGCTGGTCCACCCTAAGGTGGAACTACCCACGCCACCGGTGTACGCGGGAGAATACACCGATGCTCTGGACGCCGTCAACTCCGACGGCACCGTGCCGGTTCCCGACGGGCCGGGTCTAGGGGTCGACTACGACTGGGACTATATCGAGTCCAACGCGCTCGGTACGGTGGTTTACGAGTAGCGCCATCTCTTAGGCACCAAGTGGGAACACGACCTGTTCCCCGGAACCGGCATCGTTCGGAGTATACAGAGAATTTTTGCAGCTAGGTTCCTACTCGAGTTCGACCGCTCACGTTGCTATTTCCGCTGATTGTACACCTGTTTTTCTACGGTACAAGTGCTCGACATCCTCCTCGCTCAGAAGTCGGCAAGTGAAAAGTTCAGAAATATCGGAGAGATCTGTTATGCCATCAGCTGGCGCGGCAGGTAGGTGACTATCTCTGGGAAGAAAATAGTGAGTAACAAGACTACGATGATCGGCACATAGTACGGAAGGACACCTCGCATCACTTCGTTAAGGCTAGCATCGGTCACCTTCTCCAAGACGAACAAGATAATTCCGAACGGTGGTGTCAAGAGGCCGAGGAGCAAAGCGAGTAACATCACAACTCCGAAGTGGATTGGATCGATGTTCACAATGTTTACCAACGGCATTATAATCGGTACTAGTACGGTCATCGCTGCGATTGTGTCCATAAACGTGCCTACGACTAAGAAAAGAACAGTGAGTGAGAGTAGTAATATCGTGGGATCTGTGGAAAAGCCTGAGAATCCCTCAACGAGCAATTGTGGGAGTTGTAGCTGGAGAGCGGCTAACCCATACAGTGATGCGACGGCGATAATAAACGTCAAAGAGACTGTTTCGATCATACTATCTCTCATTTCCTCATATAGTATATCCAATGTCAACTCACCATAAACAAAGAACCCGATAATGCCGATATAGACGACAGCAATAGCTCCTGCTTCGGTCGCGGTGAACTGCCCACTGAGGAGTCCACCGATAATTAATATCGGTGTGAGTATGGCAAATATAGCTCGTTTGAATGTCCGCCAAATTTCGGATACCTCGAACTCATAGTCGGGTTCAAATCCATGGTAATAACTAAGCGCTACGACGAAGATCATTAGGGAAAGACCCATAATAACTCCTGGAAGGAAACCTCCCAAGAATAATTTACCGATGGATTCCTCCGCAAGTACCCCGTAGATGATGATTGCGACACTTGGGGGGATCAGTGGACCAATTAACGCGGACGAACCGGTGATTCCTAGAGCTGTTTTCTTATCATATCCAAAATCTCGCATAGCTGCATACTCAATGCGACCGAGGCCAGCGGCGTCAGCGGTCGCCATACCTGACATCCCGGCAAAGAGCATACTTGCCACTATATTCACATGAGCAATTCCGCCCCGGTAATGACCAACAATTGATCCAGCGAAATCGAAAATTCTCTTGGTCATCCCAACCCTATTCATCAGCCTTCCGAGGAATACATAAAATGGCACTGCCAGCAGCGGATAACTGTTCACTCCGAAGAACAGTTGATTGCTAATCAAAGTGAAATTTAGATCCTGACCAAAAGGCAGAATCCACATAATAATCACGCTTGAACCCATTGCTATAGCGACCGGAACGCCAATTGCGTAGAGTGCAAGGAGGCTACCCAGGAATAGCCCCCCGACAATTAGGAGTTCAGACATCTTCTACTCCCTCCTGCCGTTCATCGAATTTTGTGCCATCACTTCGAATTTTATCAATTGTCTCATATATGTGTTGTAATTCGTAAATTAGCATACCGAGTATGCCGATACCGATTCCCAAATAAATGTAGCCAGAGGTAATTCCCGACACTGCACCAACTGACGTATTCCAGTTTCCAGTTGTACTTAGTATAGTCCCATAGACAGCGATAGTTAGAAAAGCAATCACTATGAAGTCCGACAGGATGTTGAGCGTGATACGAAGTCGGGGATAGAACTTGCCAACCCAATCGAGGACGAGGTCGATAGAAATGTGTTCTCGATTACGGGTTGCGACAGCACCCCCAATATATGTCATAATAATTAGGGTGAACCTTGCAACGGGCACGGTCCAATTGACGTCGATAAACCCTAAGAAAGGAATCTGCCTCACCAGCACCTGAACCGTCGTCAACAGCAGCGTGAGTCCGAAAAGCGCGACAGCGACATATAAGAATGCCTTGTCTAAAACATTTTCTTTTTTGACACTTAAAGACTGGTCTGCTTCCATAGATGCTTGACCGAGTGATTAATATTTAAACATTACGGACATCTTCCCACGTGTGCGCCCACTCACTATCGAAGAGATTCTGGATAGCTGGTTCAGCAGCATCTGCGAATGACTGCCGGTCGGCGTCCTGATTGATCGTGATTCCGTGCTCGCTCTCGAACGTGTCGATATGGCCTTGCTCTTGTTCCTTCGCCATTTCAGAGGCGTGGTCCGTTGCCTCATCTCCTGCTGTTTGGACGATGTCCTGGTAAGTCTCGTCTAGATCCTGGTAGAAGTCTTCATTGAGATAGATATTCCCAGTCGTGATTTGGTGACTCGTAATATTCAGTATATCGAAGACCTCGAATAGTCGGGCAGAGTTGAGGGCACCAGGCGGTGCCTCGATAGAGTCGACTGTTCCAGTCTGCATCGCACTGTATACCTCCGTCCATGCGATCGCAGAGGTGTCGAAGCCGATCTCGGAGAAGATTTGTACCCACGGAGGGATTTCGGACACCCGAAGGGAAAGTCCTTCAACATCCGCAGCGGAACCCACTGCGCCGGTTCCCTCTTTCGTACAGAGATGGCGTGCGCCCCGATATACCATATTCCCGACGGGGCGCTGGTTCCCGCTCTCGATGATCTGATCGTACCCGTCCGACATCAAGTCGCTATCGTGGAGACGCAGAATGTGGTCGAAGCCTTTCATCACGAATGGGTTCGCGAAGAAGAAGTACTTCGGCGCGTACTGAAGGAACGGGAACGTACCTTGGCTATGTGCTTCCACGCCCCCCTCTGCGACGAGTTCACTGATTTCGTCTTCCGCTCCGTATGCACCACCGGATGAAATACTGACAGTGAAATTACCGTCGGATTCCTCCTCGACGATCTCTTTAAAACGAGTCGCGGCACCGGCGACGAGTACGTGGTTTTCGGCGAAGGTACTCGCAATCTCCATCCTCACTTCGTCTAGTTCCCCACCGCCGCTACTCCCAGTGGTACCACCGTCATTACCTCCGCTGTCTCCGTCGCCCCCCGAACTATCTCCATCGCCAGAGCCACCGCCGTCTCCGTCTCCTCCGCCTCCGGAACAACCGGCGAGTCCCCCAGCGAGAATACTGGTACCAAGTGCTTTCAGATAGGGACGCCGTGATAACTTTCGATTGACGCTGTCCGGACTCGAGCTACTTTGGCTGATATCACCTGTCATACCTACGGCTTCGGATATGATTACCTACTAAATATATCTTTTGGTGCAGAATTCATTGAGGGATTGAACTGGCGCTCGTTGCTACTTACATATCTGAACACTCCTGATAGGGCTAATTAAGTGCACAGCGGCCAGAAAACGACTTTTGAGGGTCCGATTCCTCCAATGCAAAATGGGTTTTCACGGGTCGCTTCAGAATGCTGTCTATCTCTGAAAATATGGGTACGGTTAGTATTATAATAGTCTACTGAAAACATCTATCTATGAGCTCGCCAGTTCATGTCGAATGGGACGAAAATGTAGGAGTCATCACTATCGATCGCCCAGATCAACTTAACGCGCTCACGACAGAGGTCAACAATCTCATCTTTGACCACCTAACGCAGTTAGAAGAAGTCGGTGTGACGGCCATAATTCTTGAGACAACCGGAGACCGTGCATTCGTAGCCGGGGCCGATCTCAAGGAGATACACGGAATGCCGGACCGGGAGTTCGAGGCCTATCAAAAGAACGCGCGGAAGACGAACGATTACATTCGAGAGCATCCAGCTCTCGTCGTAGCAGCAGTCGACGGGCTCGCTTACGGAGGCGGTTGTGAACTTGCGTTGGTTTCTGACGTGGTTGTCGCCGATGAAAGCGCTGAATTTGCGGTTCCAGAAGTGAAGCTCGGACTCGTGCCGGGCGGCGGAGCAACTCAGCGCCTGCCCGATGTTGTCGGTCCGAAGAAGGCCAAAGAGATGTTGACTACCGGTAAGCCGATTTCAGCAACCGAAGCAAAAGAGTGTGGCTTCGTGACACGTTTGGTAGAAACCGGAAGTGCAAATGAAGCGGCCCAAGACCTTGCTACCGAGGTAACGAAGAATGCTCCATTAGCGGTGCAAGAGGCGAAACGACTCGTTAATTCGTCACGTAACACCCCTATGGAAACCGGGCTCTCTTACGAGCAGGAAGTGACGTTCACTCTCTATAATACTGAGGACACACAGGAAGGGATTGACGCATTCATCAACGACCGTGAGCCCTCTTTCGAAGGGAGATAAGAGACCAAGGCAATAGAGAGTTTGTTATTCAACCGATCAGTCGGGTATCACTCGCTCACTGATCGGGGTTTTCGGATCGCCGCTCGACGAGGGTCGTGTGTTCTCCCACATAGAGGGTTTCCCCATCTTGGTTCGTTGCCTCGTAAGCATAGACGACTTTTCCGTAGTCGTCGTTGTATATGTCCCGTTCGACGATTTCCCGGCTTACGGTCAGGGTATCTCCGATCATAGTCGGCGTTGGGAACCGGATTCCGTCGTGACCGTACGTGAACGACTTCGGATTCATATCGGCGATCGTCGCTTCCGCTATCGCAAATATAAGCGCTCCGTGAGCGATACGGCCGCCGAACTGCGAGTCTTCCATCCGAGTCTTACTCATATGATACGGGTGGAAGTCACCCGAAACACCGGCGAAGTTCACGATATCGGCCTCCGTGATCGTCCTGGCCTGTTCAACGGTGTACTGCTCTCCGTCTTCGATCTCCTCGAAGTATCGATTCGTGTCCTTTGCGGGTGCCTGAGTCGACATCGTTGCTATATCTTCCGTTGGGGTCAAAAGCTTTTAGGTTAAAAACAGTTCAGTCAGAACTTTTATATCGTATTGTGGGAACGGATAACTATGTCAGGTGCACTCGACGGTGTGACTATCGCAGACTTCACGCAGATGATGCAGGGCCCGTGGGCGAGTCAGAAACTCGCTGAGATGGGCGCTGACGTGATCAAAATCGAACGGATCGGCGGTGAGTGGGAACGGAAACTTGAGGCCGGTGGCGAGCTCTTAGACGGTGTAAGTCCATTCTTCCTCGCGATGAATCGAAACAAGCGGAGCATCGAACTCGATCTCAAGAGTGATCAAGGGAGGGAAATCGCTCTCGAGATCGTCGAGGAAGCCGACGTACTGATGGAAAACTTCCGACCGGGTGTTATGGATCGGTTCGGACTCGGGTACGAAGACGTGAGGGAACGGAATCCCGATATTGTCTACGTTTCGGGAAGCGGATTCGGATCTACCGGGCCGTACACTGACCGCCCCGGACAGGACCTTCTCCTCCAGGCGATGAGCGGCCTCACTGAGTACACCGGGCGCGATCAAGACCCACCGACACCGGTCGGTACGGCGGTTGTCGACGAACATTCTGCCACGCTGATGGCCCTCAATACGATGTTCGCCCTATTTTACCAAGAACGTACGGGCGAGGGACAGAAAGTGGAAGTCAATCTTCTCAACTCCGCGATCGACTTCCAGTGTCAGGAGGTCACGGCGGTGCTCAATATGAACCAGGAGTTCGATCGGAGCGAGTCCGGAATCGCCCAAGCCTGGCTCAGTGCCCCATACGGAATCTATGAGACCGCAGACGGACATATTGCCATCGCGATGGCTTCGATGGAGAGTATCGCGAAGGTCACCGGTATTGAGGAGCTCACGGACTACGATACCTCGGAGAAAACGTACGAGAACCGCGACGAAATCAAACGGCGTCTCGAAAAGTACACGAGACAGCAACCGACGGACGAACTACTCGAGGCACTCCTCGCAGAGGACATCTGGGCCGGCAACGTTAACGACTTTCACGAAATGGCCGAGGACCCACAGGTCACCCACAACGAAATGATCGTAGAGATCGAGCACCCGGAGACCGGCGAGACGTTCAAAACTACGGGATTACCGGCGTCGCTGTCCGAAACGCCGCCAGAGATCGACTCTCGACCGCCTCGATCTGGAGAGCACACGAAGAAAATATTGGGGGATTGGGGATATGAGGAAGGCGAAATCGAACGGTTGGCTGAAGAAGGCGTTATCGGTGACGTAAGCGAGTGAATTCAGCGTAGCAGTAAGGGCTCTCCAACGGGTTGGTAAGGACGGAGAGACAGGGCCGTTTTCGCACTTATTTCGTACTGTACGAGGTCTAAAACTGGATCTCCTTTCAATTACGACCGAACGGTTGTCGATGAACGGGCAAGATGCGTGGCTGCCAAACGTTTCACGGTTGATGGAACGAGCGTCGGTGTTATCGACGAAGATGAGACGGGAAATCAAAAAACAGTAACGCCACCACCTGTTCCTGCCGACCAATCAGGCCTGACGGTGAATACCTCGGTTCGATCCGACGGCGTTGAGGTGGACGGCACCGAAGCACTGATCACTGAGGCTGAAGAGCGACCCAGAGTCCAAACGTGGATCCTCTATCGAGGGAGACGAAGGACTCCCTGGCGCGAAGCCGAAAGCTGGTGTGGCCTGAGATGCATCGGATACATTTATATTCCGATGAGAATTGAGAGCAAGTGTGCAATGAGCTGGGAGTTCAAAAAAATAGCCGATGGTTTCGCATTGACAGAGGGGCCCGTCTGGGACGGAGACGGGTTGATATTCAGTGACTTTCCGAGCGACCGAATCCTCCAAATCGATCATATCACGTGTGAGTGGACGACGATTCGGACCGGTACGAACGGGGCAAATGGTCTCAAGTACGGGCCGGATGGACACCTCTATGGCTGTGAGGGGAAGGGCCCACGGCGAGTTGTTCGTTACGAGGAGGACGGCCGTGTGACAGTGGTCGCGGACGAGTACGAGGGCAAACGGCTTAACGCTCCAAACGACTTGGTGATCGATGGAGAGGGCCGTATCTGGTTTACCGACCCGAACTACCCTGTTCACGACGAGGGGTTCGATTTCGATTACGGTGCGGTGTATCGGGCGGACCCAGTTGGGGACAATGAGTGGAACCTCAAACAGGTGATTGACGACACCGAGAAACCGAACGGGATTCTCCTCTCCCCGGACAAATCCACGCTCTACGTCGCGGAGACCCACCACAAGTGGGGAAGGGGGAACCGAGAGCTCAGGGCATATACGGTCCACGACGACGGCTCTGTTGGGGATTTCGAAGTCCTCCACAACTTCTTTCCCCACAGATCGATCGACGGTATGTGCCTCGACGAGGAAGGTAATATCGTCGCGACGGCAGGAGGCGAGAATAACGGGCCAGGGCCGATGATATACGTGTTCGCTCCAAATGGCCGAGTCCTGGAGACCCATCCGTTCCCCGCAGATCAACCGACAAACTGCGCTTTCGGGGGTCCGGATCTGCGGACACTCTACGTAACGAACTTCGAACAAGCCGGGGACGAAGACCAGTTCGACAAGACGACTGCCTCTCTCCACCGAGCGAAAACGGACCGAAGTGGACTGCTCGGTGCTCCGGATAACGATCTTGAGCGGACAGCACTCCACAACGAAAGAAAGTGATCGTCCTAACGTAACCGGTCTTACCGGAGTGAGTTTCTCTCCTGATTCTACAGGAATGATCCGTGCTTAACTTCGATTGTATGTTCTGTGGGTCGGCTACCACGAGGAGATCTCGACATCCCGAAGTGGCCGCTGGAGCGGAATGTCGACCTGGCTCCCCGTATAATAGGAAATATAGAATCCAACGATGATCTCGAGCGACCGTAACGCCGCAGTACCGGGCGAGTGGTTTTCAACGTCGCCAGTGAGTAACGACTGGATGTGGTTGGCAGCGTTGGGAAACGCGTTCTGATAATCCCGGTTCCAGGTCCACGCGCCCTCGATTCCCGGTAGCGGTTCCTCGATATGCATACCGTCATCGAGTCGCCAGTATCGCCAGTCACTGTCATCGTTGTTCAGATAGAGTTTCCCTTCAGACCCGATGAACTGAAGCATCATCGAGGAATCGTTGCGCGGGATGGTACAGTCGATGGTTGTAAACGTTCCGTCATCCATTAACACGAACCCGCCACCGCCCGCGTCCTCAACTGACTGGCCAGCACCGAGTGAGTCCACTGCTTCGTTCTCTCCGGTTATGTGTCCGCTGACTCGTTTTGCGCGGGAATCGAGCAAATAGACGAGCGTATCCAAGAGGTGCGTGGAGTTTCGAAGTAGTTCCATTCGAAACTGGGTTGCCACCGAGTGGACATCGCCGAGGATGTTCTCCTCGTGAATGAGTCGCGCAAGCTGTTGCAGTTTGTCCGTAAACCGGAATGAGTGATTAACTAGTAGCTCCGTATCGGTGTCCGCACAGACGGAGATCATCTCCTCAGCAGCGGTAACGGACGATGCGATCGGTTTCTCACACCAGATGACATCCGGATTCGAGGCCGAACGGGCAGCGTCAATGACGTGGCGGTGGTGGAGAAAGGAGGGAGTACACACAGATACCACGTCTAACTCTTCCCGTGCAGTCATCTCCTCGTGATCTAGATACTGCTGGGTTGACGGGATGCCCCAGGCCTCGCCGAATTTGGTTAGTTTCTGTTCGTCTGTGTCCGCTATCGAAACGAGTTCGATATCCGATGTCGCCTGGTATCCACCGGCGTGACTCGCTTGAAACCTCTTTTCTCCGATGTCTTCCTCGTCGTGCATACCCAAGATGCCCATTCCCGCTATCCCTCCAGTGCCGATAATACCAGCTCTGTAACTCATAGATCCGATCGGAGAGATAAACGTATTAAACCATTATAACTCCTTCTATCAGAACAGGAGGAACAACAGTCCGCACATCAGGACTGAGACAAACGAGTTCCCCTATAGATTCGTCCGTCCACCTTTGACGTACGGAGCGTTGGCCACCGTCGCGCGAATCTCGACGGGTTCGTGACGCTCGACACGCTGTTTCTTCGTCTTGTCTCCCCATACGAACGACACTTCTGTCCCGGGTTCGCTGTACTCGGGGTCC
>ENA-ORDC01002579-ORDC01002579.1-marine-metagenome-genome-assembly--contig:-NODE-2579-length-10633-cov-2.543103_pt1 | contig 10633 bp, 9 predicted proteins | sample MGYA00237783_ERZ508515 | MGnify/ENA primary metagenome ERZ508515 (study PRJEB26186, sample SAMN06268792) | marine metagenome | isolation source: Eden Landing Ponds, San Francisco, CA, USA | place...
GACGGAGTCGTCGACGTCATCAACAACATCGCCGAGGAGACGAACCTGTTGGCACTCAACGCCTCGATCGAGGCCGCCAGGGCGGGAGACGCCGGCGACGGGTTCGGCGTCGTCGCCGACGAGATCAAGAGTCTCGCACAGGAGTCTCAAGAACAGGCCGACCGGATCGAAGCGATGATCGAGCGGATCCAGACGGATACGGAAGACACCGTCGCGAACCTCCAGCAGACGAACACCGCGATCGATCAGGGGATCGACCGGGTCGAAAACGCGATGGAGAACCTCACCGAGATCGTCGAGGCGGTGGCGGAGGCCGCAGAGGGAATCGATGAGGTAGCCGAAGCGACGGACGACCAAGCCGCGAGCACCGAGGAAGTCGCGAGTATGACGGATCTAGCCGTCGAGAAGTCACAGCAAGTCCGCGACGAGATCGAGGAGATCGCCGCCGCGAACGAGGAACAGACGGCGAAGGTCAACGAGATCAGCCAGTCAGTCGAGCGGCTCACGGACGCCGCTGAAACGAAGTAGCACGCATTACGATGTACCAAACGCGTGTACGCGACCGCACGACGGAGACTATGCAAGACGGTTTGCAAGAGGGTGACAAACGAACCGGGGCAGACGGGGATGAGGGCCCGACGATCCTCGTCGCCGACGACGAGGCGTCTCTCGTACGGATGTACGCAGCGATGCTGGAGGACGTCTACACGGTCCGCACGGCCACGAGCGTAGAGGAAGCCCTCACGGAGTTCACCGACGAGATCGACGTGGTGCTGTCGGACCGACGGACACCCGATCGTGGTGAGGATGAACTCCTCGGGGCCCTCCGCTCGAGAGGGTTCGACGGTCTGGTCGCGACGACCACGACTGTCGAACCCGACCAGGACATCCGTGACCTCCCGTTCGACGCGTACGTGGTCAAGCCCGTCGATCAATCGGACCTGCGGCGACTCGTCGAGGACCTCCTGCTACGGTCGCAGTACAGCGAAGGCGTGCAAGAACTGCTGCGGATCACGTCGCGGCTCGTCGCGATCGAATCCGAGCGCCCTCAAGCGGGATTCGACTCGGACGACGAATACCGCCGGCTGCGTACCCGAAGAGAACGACTCGAGCGGATAAACCGAGAGCGACACTCGAGACTGATAGAGCGGGTCGACCCTCGGATCGTGTACGAGGACGTACTTGAGACGACGCAGACTGGTGATAGCAGATGTTACTAGTAGACCGGGAAGCGGCGACTCGGAAACAGCCCGGCTCAGAGGCGTCACCGAACGAACCGCGTTCGTGGACAGTGAACGATGTCGGAAACGAACAATACCGTCGGTGAAAGGCGGACGAACATCGGTTCGCCGGGGGACGAACAGATCTCAGTGCTCTTTGTGAATCTCCGATCCGACGGGAGCGACTCCGTCCAGTCGGCCCTCGAAGCGGAGTACGGAATCCGCGTTCGGACCGTCTCTTCGGTACAGTCGGCCTTCGTCCGTCTGAATCGGAACTGTGACTCGATCGACTGTGCCGTCCTCGCGGGAACGGAGGAGGGGTCGGTCGAACTCGACGCGTTAGAAAAGGCGCGGACGCGGGGATACGACCTTCCAATCCTGGTCTACGCCGCCCCCGGTTGTGGCCCGGACCGCTGTGAGGCGTACATTCGGACGGGCGCAACGGACGTCGTGACTCGGACCGCCGAGACGGACCGGCTCCCGGTTCTGGCACACCGGATCGAACGGTGTGTGAGTCGGGGACGCGAGACGGGCGAGGTTCGGCGAACCGATGTCGTGACTGACGGGGTATCCGACCGAAAGCGCTATCGACGCCGCCTCGAGACCGCCCAGCGGAAGTACGAGGCGTTGATCGACGCCGCGCCGGACGCTATATTCGTCGCCGATGCCGACTCAGGTGAAATCATCGAGGCGAACGAGGCCGCCTCGAACCTGTTGAGTCGACCGCGAGAGGAGATCATCGGAATGGCCCACACGGAACTGCACCCCCCAGAACACCGGGGGCGCTACCGGAGGCTCTTCGAGTACCATTCGAACGTCGGCGAGGGAATCTTCGACCGGTTCGACAGCGGTGAGCCGGTCCACGTCGTGACCGCCGGGGGCGAGCGGATACCGGTCGAGGTGAGCGCGACGGTCGTCGAACTCGACGGTCGGAAACTGGTACAGGGCCACTTCCGGGACACGAGCGAGCGGAGACGGAGAGAACGGGATCTCCGGAGTTATCGTGAGGCGGTGGAACAGGCCGGGCACGCGATCATGATCACCGACACCGACGGAACGATCGAGTACGTCAACCCGAGGTTCGAGGAAGTGACCGGGTATTCGGAAACTGAAGCCCTGGGAGAACGGCCCAGCATCCTCAAATCGGGTGAACACGGCGAAGCGTTCTACCGGAACCTCTGGGAGACGATCACGTCCGGTGAGGTCTGGCAAGGCGAACTCGTAAATCGGCGGAAAGACGGTGAGCGGTACTACATCGATCAGACGATCGCCCCGATCACCGACGGCGAAGGGACGATCGAGCGGTTCGTCGCCATCAACGCCGATATCACGGAGCGGAAGCGCTACGAATCCCAACTCGAACGGGAGCGCGATCGGCTGGGGGAGTTCGCCGGGACGGTCGCTCACGACCTCAGGAATCCGCTTATGATCGCCTCCGGGCACATCGGACTCGCGCGGGAACGGCAGCCGAGAGCGGACATCTCGGTGAAACTCGATACGGCTATGACCGCGTTACGCCGGATGGAAGCCGTGATCGACGAGGTACTGACGCTCTCGGAACGGGGCGCGACGATACGGGAACCGGAGCCCGTCGACCTCCCGCGGATCGCCGAGAAGGCGTGGAGCCTCGTCGAAACCGCGTCGGCGACGCTGTCGGTGGACGAGGGGCTCTCCGAACGGCCCGTCCGGGCCGACGAGTCGCGACTGTGCCAGGCGTTCGAGAACTTGTTCCGGAACGCGGTCGAGTACGCCGGCCCGGACGTCACGGTGACGGTCGGTCGACTCCCGGAACGGGACGGGTTCTACGTGGAGGACGACGGGCCGGGGCTTCCGCCGAAAGACCGTAATCGCGTGTTCGAGAGCGGGTTCACCACGAGCGACGACGGGACCGGATTCGGATTAGCCATCGTCAAGCAGATCGTCGAAGCTCACGGATGGGCGATCGCGGCGACCGACGCCGCAGGCGACCGCGGCGGAGCCAGATTCGAGATCACGGGCATCACCAACAGATGAGACGGAACCGAACGGGACACGACGGCGGGTGGACAGACGACGAAGCGTGCGACGAGTGCAGAATCCGTCCGTTCGAGTCACCCAGTCATCGGACTGTGCGTTCCGTCGCTGAGGCGACAGGGCGAGGACACGACGAGTTGCGACCGCTGTACGACGTGATCGATCCGGACGCGCTCGACGAACTAATCGGCGGCTCCGGGGCGGACGTGCGTATCGAGTTCCGGTACGAAGGGTGCCACGTCCGTGTCGGCGGGGACCGCGTTCTGATAGCGGACGGAGCCGCCGCGGAGTTCGACTCCGATGCACTGGACCTCGAGTGAGTGGACGGTGAACGCCCACGGATTCCGACTGCGTCCCGCTCAGTTCCAGGCCTCGCCCGACGCGAGGTCGACGTCGCCGTCGAGTTTCGAGGAGGGACAGACGTCTTCGAGCACGCACGCCTCGCAGTCGGGAGTGCGCGCGGTGCACACCGCGCGACCGTGACTGATGAACAGGTGGGTTAACTGCTGCCAGTCCGATTCGGGAACGAGGTCCATCAGTTCGCGTTCGATCTTCGTCGGCGACTCCTCCTCGGCGATGCCGAGTCGCCGGGAGATCCGCTGGACGTGCGTGTCGACGACGACGCCCTCGACGACGTCGTGGCCGTGCTGGAGGACGACGTTCGCCGTCTTGCGACCGACGCCGGACAGTTCCGTGAGTTCGGCCATCGTGTCCGGCACCTCGCCGCCGTGTTCTTCGGTGAGCGTCTCGCCGATGGACTTCAGGTAACCCGCCTTGTTGTTGTGGAACGTGATCCCGTAGATGTCGTCTGCGAGCTCGGCCTCGTCGGCCTCGGCGAAGTCTTCCGCGCTCCGGTACTTCTCGAAGAGCTCCTCGGTGACCTCGTTGACCCGCTCGTCGGTGCACTGCGCGGAGAGAACGACCGCGACGAGCAGTTCTAACCGGTTCGAGAAGTTCAGCGAGATCGTCGAATCGGGGTACTCCTGGTAGAGTCTATCGAGAACCTCCGCAGCCTGCTCTTCGCGAGTGGAACGCGGCGTGCCCATACCCGGACGTCGTATCTCGTCGGTGTTGAGCCCACCGATCAGTCGCCTCCCGGTGGCCGGTATCGCGTCGTATCTCGGGGGGCGGTCGATACAACCTCCTCCAGGATCCCGCCGGAGGACCTCCTTCCACGGGAGAACGAACGATTATCACGGAAACGTGTGTACTCATACCATGGGATCGAGCACGGGAGCGCCGATCGATGACATCGCGTACCTCGCGCGGTCCGAGCACCGCACGCCGACGCTCGTCGCGCTGACGGACCGCCCCCGTAGTCGATCCGAGCTCTGTGAGTCGACTGGAGTCTCGTCGTCCACGATTCGACGGACGCTGCGTGAGTTCGAGGACCGAAACTGGATTCGACGGAACGAGTATCGGTACGAAACGACTCAGCTCGGTGCGTTCGTCGCGTCCGCGATGGCGGAACTGATCGAACGCGTCGAACTCGAGCAGGAGCTCCGCGACGTCTGGCAATGGCTCCCTGGGGACGAAAGCGGGTTCGCCGTCGAGATGTGCTCCGACGCGGTCGTGACGGTCGCCGAGATGGACAACCCGTACGCGCCTGTGAATCGATTTCTCACCCTCATTAGACAGACAGACAAGTTCCGTTTCGTCGGGATCGATATCGCGATCTTCGAGCCCAACCGGGACGAGCTCTGCCAGCGAGTCATCGACGGCACACGGACGGAGATTATTCACCCGCCAAGCGTCGCTACGTATTATCGGTCGAACTACCCGGAACTGCTCTCTGAGACGCTGGCCAGCGGTAATCTCACCATATGGTTACACGACGATCTACCGCCGTACGGGGTGGGTATCTTCGACCACCGGATCGCGGTGTGCGGCCACGACCCCGACACGCAAACGATCCGGGTGTTGCTCGACACCGACTCGGAGGAAGCGCGCGAGTGGGCGGAAGCGGAGTACGCGTTCTACCGAGACGAGACGTCGACGGTCCCCCTCGAAACGATTACCGACTTCTGAACCCTCCCGCGGCTGCGGCCGCGGGTTCCCGGCCACGGATCGGGCGAGCCATAGCGTGGGGTTCCCGCCGCACGTGAGGGTGAGGGTGGTGACGTTGGGGGTGGTATTGGTGCGGGTCCTCACCCGCTCCCCGTTCAGTCGATCACAGACGGTCATCGCCTTCGAGACCGTCAGTTGTTGCCCACCGGTCAATACGGGGCCACGCAACCAGCTACCGCCGGTGTGTCACTAGTTAGCTAGGTGACCTCCGGGATCGAATCCTCCCCGCCGGAAGACAACTGAAAGGCTATGAAACGAGCCCACAAACTCGACTGTGAATCGGTAGCGGCCGATTGCTGGTTCATCAATCAGTCGGAAAACGAGGCCGAAGCGGTCGAAGTGACCAGGGAACATATGAGGGCGGTCCACGGACAGGACGTCACGGACGAGGAGCTCCGAATGGAGCATCTCCAGGAGGTGTGAGCGATGACTACCGACCAGCAGATCAACCACGGGGTCGACATCGAGCGGTTCGGGGCGTTCGCCGAATACGCGGCCAACGATCCGCTCGTCTGGCTCGACCAGGACGTCCAAATATCGGTGAACACACCGGCGGAGGTGAGAGCCGACGATTGAGACTGTCGGTCGGAACTATCGATCCGGAGTCACCGACGCCGCGTTCGATCGGCTGAGTCCGAATCGCCGATCAGTCGTCGGCGCTCGACTCGATGGACGCGAGCGACGCGTCGGCGACGCGGTCGACCGACGAGCGGTTGCTCGTCGGGTCCTTCTCGACGGTCACGAGGTCGTCCGCGGCGGCGACGAGGTCGTCGTCGTGGCTCACGATGAGGATCTGCGCGACTCCGAGGCGGCGCATCTCCTCGACGAGGTCGACGAGCCGTGAGACGTGTCCCGAATCCAGGAACACCGTCGGCTCGTCGAGGATGAGCGGGGGCATCGGCGCGGACCCCTCGATCCCCTCCGCGAGGAGCCGGTAGATCGCACACCGCAGCGAGAGGTTGAACAGCGCGCGCTCGCCGCCGGAGAGCTGCTCGGGGTCGAGCGCGGTGCCGTCCTTCTGGAAGACCGTCAGTTCGTACTCGTCGTCGAGGCGGATGCGCGAGTAGGCGTCGTTGCCGTAGACGAGGTCGAACGTCTCGTTGAGCATCCGTTCGAGCGTCTCGACGTTCCGGCGACGGAGTTCCGCGCGGAGGGAACTGTACGTCGATTCGAGCGTCGAGATCTCCTCGTGCAACGACTCCAGATCGGCGACCCGCTCGGCGATGCGCTCTCTGTCAGCACGAAGCGACTCCAGTTCCGACAGTTCGCCTTTGACGCCGCCGATGTCGTTCTGGAGGGCGTCGCGTTTCTCGCGGAGTTCCGCGAGCTTCGCGTCGACCTTCTCCAGGTACGCCTCGGCTTCAGATCTGTCCGCTCTCGCGCCTTCGATTCGCTCTTCGTCCACCGCCTCGGCGAGTTCCTCGCGGCGCTCTCGCTTCTCCTGGAGGTACTCCCGCCGCTCGTCGTTCCGCTCCGCGATCGACTGTCGGCGCTCACGGAGTCGGTCGATCTCCGCCTCGGCCTCGTCGACTTTCGACCGCAGGCTCTCGACCCGATCGAGACGCTCGTGCGCGGCCTCGATTGCGTCGAGTTCCCCCTCCAGAGAGGCGACCCGTTCTGCGGCCTCGGCCGCCGCCTCCGATTGCGCCTCGGCGGCCTCGCGCTTTTCGGCCGCCTGTTCGTCGAGTTCGGTCGCCTGTTCGCGGAGCGACTCGGACTCCGAGCGGCGCTCGCGAACGGTCTCACGCGCGTCCTCGATGCTGCTCTCGAAGAGCGAGCGCTTCTCCCGGAGGTTCCCCAGGCGCGTCTCCGCCTCGACCAGCGACTCGGCCGTCTCCAGGTCCGCCTCGAGTTCGCTCGCCTCCTCGCGGAGGGCATCGAGGTCGGTTTCGAGGTCGTCGATCTCCGCCTCGTGCTCGCCGATGGCGTCGACGTGCGGCGATCCCTCGACCGGCTGGCCGCACTCCGGGCACTTGCCCTCCTCGCGGAGCGCTTTCGCCTCTTCGAGCCGGTCGCGAACCGACTCCAGTTCGGCCTGCGTCGTCGCGGACCGTTCGCGCGTCTCGCGGAGCGATTCCTGCACCGATTCACGGTAGTCCGCCGCCGCCCCGACCTCGACGGGCGCGTCCTCGAACCGCTCGCGGAGCGATTCGATCTCGTCGTCGAGCGCTTCCAGTTCCTCGGTACGCTCGTCGACACGAGCCTCGGCGTCCGCAGCGGTCGATTCGGCCTCGTCGGCGCGCTCCCGCGTCTCCGCCGCGCGCGATTCGAACTCCTCGGCGCGTTCTGTCAACTTCTCGGCCTGATTCGACAGCATCGTCTCCCGCTGCCGCGCCTCCTGCAACGCCTCGCGGATCGCGTCCTCCTCCTCGTCGAGCACCTCGCGGCGGTCCTCGATCGCGTCGGCGTCGACCGAATCGGTGTCGAGTGCATCGGCATCTATCGCGACCCCCGATTCGGGGGTGTCGCCCGCGACATCGTTGAAATCGACCTCTGCGACGGCCGCGTCGAGGTCGGACTCGAGCGCGTCGATCCGGTCGCGGACCTCGACGACCTCGTCTCGGAGGTCGTCCCGTTTCGACTCGTCGGCCCGGATCGTCTCACGCAGGTCCTCGATGTCCTCGTCGAGGTCCTCGAGTTTCGCCTTCGTCTCCTCGTACGCGGAGATTACCTCCTCGGCATCCGCGAGCGTCTCCTCGGCACGGGCTTCGTTCTCCTCGAACCGCTCGATTTCGGCGTCGACCTCGGAGAGTTCCGTTTCGAGTTCGTTCAACCGCGCGTGGAGGTTCGCGTCCTCCTTGGCCTCGATCTGGGACTCGAGTTTCGACAGCGCGCCGCGTTTCTCCGAGCGGACGTCCTCGACGCCGAGTCGGGCCTGACTGGCCCGTTCGCGGTACTCCTCTAACTTCCCCAACTGGAGGAGGTCGTCGATGGTGTCCTGCCGCTGGGCCGGCGTCGCGTTGATGAGTTTGTTCACCTCGCCCTGCCGGACGTACGCGCAGTTGACGAACGCCTCCGCGTCCATCCGCAGGAGGTCGGTGACGAACGAGCGGACGTCGGTCGCGCCGTCGACCGCGACGTCGGGGCCCTCGAGCGTGCAGGTCGTCGTGCTCATCCGGTCGCCGGAGCGTCGCAGTTCCCGCGTAATTTGGTACGTCTCGCCCGCGTGCACGAACCGGAGCGACACCTCGGCCTCGTCCTCGCCGGTCGTCACCACGTCGTCGAGCGTCTCGTCGAGCGCGCGAGCGCCGTAGAGCGCGAAGAAACACGCTTCGAGCAGCGAGGACTTGCCGCTGCCGTTCAGTCCGTGAATGACGGTGACGCCGTCACGGAGGTCGAGTTCCGCGTCCGCGTACGGCTTGAAGTTCCGCAGTCGTACGTGTTCGAATCGCATCTAGAAGTCCTCCATCGTGACCTGTCCGTCGGTCGGTTTCGACCCCGATGTGGCGGGTTCTGTGCCTGTCTCGCCGGAGCCGGCATCGCACTCAGACTCCGCGTCTTCCGCGGTGTCGCCTTCGGTTTCCGCGTCTGCATCGGCCTCGGTTTCTGCTGCCGCGTCGGTCTCCGTTTCTGCTACGTCGGCCTCGGTTTCTATTGCCGCGTCGGCCTCGGTTTCTATTGCCGCGTCGGTCTCGGTTTGACCTGTTGTGTCGGAAGCGGCGTCCGCCTCGTCCGTCGTAGCCGCGCCCGTCGCGTCCCCTTCGCCCCCGACCTCCATACTCTCGTCGTCCGGAGGTGAATCCGTGGCGGGCGAGAACGCGTCGCGGTCGGCGTCGAGGAGGTCTGAAACTCGGTCTTCGACGACCTCGCGGACGTTCGAGTCGGCGGTCTTGCTCGCGCGAATCGTCTCGTCGACGTCGAGGGCGGCCGAGGAGAGTCCCAGCTCGCGGACGCGTTCCTCGACGGCGTCGTCGGGGTCGGCGAAGGAGACGTCGAACTCGGCGTCGGTCTCCTGCTCGCGGCGGTCGGTGACGCGGGCGACGAGCGCCCCGCGCTCCGTGAGCGACTCCTCGATCGACGCGGGCGTCACCGGGTCGCCCCCGCCGGTTACTTCGACGACGACGACGGCGCCCTCGACGTCGCGCTGGCGGAGTTGCTCGTGGACCCGTTCTGCGCCCTCACTCTCGGCCAGTTCGACCGAGACGAAGACGAACGGGCGCGTGTCGAGCGTCCGCCGTCGGATGTCGACGGGGAGAAGGTCGCCGTCGGCGGCCTGTGGGGGTTCGTCCTCCTCACCGTCACCGGTGCCGCCGAACGTCACGAGGTTGTACCCGCGCGCGTCCTCCTCGGCGGCGCTGGCTCGCTCGGTGGACCCACAGTAGGTCACCCAGGTGTCGTCGACGACCTCGGTGCCGGGCGCGTGGTTGTCGCCCAGGAGGAGCGCGTCGAAGTCGACGTTCGACTGTTCGAGGACCGTTTCGGTCTCCCAGTTGGCGTGTGCGAACGGGGTGAACAACCCGTGACCGACCAGTACCGCGTGCGCCGCGTCGTGGGCCTGGAAGTCGTAGTCGAGGTCCGCACGTCGCGACTTCGGGACGTGATCGAGTCCGTAAAACGCGGTATCGCCGACGGTTCGGGGCGCGTCGCCGAGGCGTTCGGCGAGATCGAGGTTCTCGAAGAGATCCAGCCACTGACCGCCGCGCGTGGCCTCGTGATTGCCGACGACCGCGAGGAAGGGGACGTCGGCGTCCCGAAGGCGGCGGAGGACGCGGATCGTCCCCAGGAGGTCCCGCAGGTCCGGGCGACGGTCGTGGAAGAGGTCGCCCGCGTGGACGACGGCGTCCACATCGGTCTCGATGGCGTCGTCGATCACCTGCTCGAAGGCGTCGAGGAAGTCCGCGCGACGCTCGGGGGAGTGGTACTGCTGGTACCCCAGGTGGGTGTCGCCGGTGTGGATCACCCGTGTCATCTGCGCGGATCTTGTGCGGTGGTTCCTAAAACGATTCCGCGACCGGAGTGGAAGTGGTCGGCCCGGAGCCGGCGCATAGGCGGTCACTCAATCGCTGGCCTGCCCGACGGCCGGTGACGACTGAGAATCAGTTCGCGCGTCGAGCAACGCCGTCTGGAGTCGTCGGAGCGTCCAGCGGGCCGCCCGGCCGCGACGCGCGAGGTCGTCGGCGTGGTCATCCGAGGAGCGCTCGGTCGCGGCGGCATCGACCGCGCGATCGAGAGCCCCGAGGCGGCCGTCGGCCAGGTACGCCGACGCGCGCTGCGCACAGGTCGTCGCCGCCTCTGCTTCCGCGATCGCCCGTGCTGCGGCGTCGACGTCGACGACATCGGCTGGGCTGCTGCGCGGCGCTGTGCCGTCTGCCAGCGCACGAAGCGAACGCCGA
>ENA-ORDC01002586-ORDC01002586.1-marine-metagenome-genome-assembly--contig:-NODE-2586-length-10610-cov-39.293743_pt1 | contig 10610 bp, 8 predicted proteins | sample MGYA00237783_ERZ508515 | MGnify/ENA primary metagenome ERZ508515 (study PRJEB26186, sample SAMN06268792) | marine metagenome | isolation source: Eden Landing Ponds, San Francisco, CA, USA | place...
CCGGCACCGGGGCGAAAAATGCGTGGCTCGGACCGCGCGCTACCGCTCGCCGCCGTCGGTCAGTACCTCGACCTCGGTGTCGCGCTCCTCGTTGAGGAACGACGGCGTCTCGTCCTCGTCCGTCTCGACGGACTCGTCGGCCTCGCGGAGTGTGCGCGCGATTTCGTCCTCGAGGGTCTCCCGGGAGTGGTACCCGTGGTGGCACATGGCGACGGGACGTTGGGGCCGCGTCGTGTTATTCGTTCCCACAGCTTGGTGGCCAGTGGCCGATGCGATGGGGCGGGGGCGGAGGTGCACCCGCAGATGTTTTTCCTGCTCGGCCGAAAGGGAGCGGCGATGGACTACGCCGACCTGGTCGACGTCTACGAGGCCCTCGACGCGACGGAGGCCACCCTCGAGCTCACCGACCTCGTGGCCGAGGCCCTCCGGTCGGCCGACGAAGCGCACCTCCCGCTCGTCGTGAAGCTCCTGCGCGGCGACCCCTTCGCGGCCTGGAAACCCGACGAACTCGGCCTCTCATCGAGCCTGACCGCAGAGGCGATCACCAAGGCCACCGGCGTCGACGAGGAGGACGTGGAGGACGCGTGGCGCGAGACGGGCGACCTCGGCAGCGCGGCGGCCTGGGCCGTCGAGCACGAGCGCCAGCAGACGTTGTTCGCAGAGACGCTGACCGTCCGGGCGGTCCACGACACCCTCCAGGCGGTCGCCACCTACGAGGGCGAGGGGAGCCAGGGCCGACGCATCGACGCCGTCGCGGGCCTCGTCGCCGACGCCGACTCCGCCGAAGCGAAGTACGTGGTCCGAACGGTCCTGGGCCACCTGCGCCTCGGCATCGGCGAGGGCACGATTCGGGACGCCATCGCCCAGGCGTTCCTGGCCGACCGCGAGGACGAGGAGGCATTCGCGACGGCCGTCGACGCCGTCGAGCGCGCCTTCCAGGTGACCAACGACTACCGCCTCGTCGCCGAGACGGCCCGCGACGAGGGTGTCGCCGGCCTCGAAGAGCTGGAGGTCGAACTGTTCCGTCCCCTCCGGGTGATGCTCGCCCGGAAGGCCGAGGGGCTGGACGACGCACTGACGACCGTGGCCGGACGAGACGGCGCGGAAGACGACGGCGTGGCCGACGGGGACAGCGACGCGGCCTTGCTTGAGTACAAGCTCGACGGCTTTCGCATCCAGGTCCACGTCGACGGCGACGATGTTGCCATCTTCACGCGCCGGCTCGAGGACGTCACCGCGCAGTTCCCCGAGGTCGTCGAGTGGGTCCGGGAATGCGTCGACGCCGACCGGTGCATCGTCGAGGGCGAGGTGTTCGCCTACGACCCGGAGACGGGCGACCCGCTCCCGTTCCAGACGCTCTCCCGGCGCATCAAGCGCAAGTACGACGTCGAGGCGATGGCCGAGGAAGTACCCGTCGCCGTCCAGCTGTTCGACCTCCTCGCGCTCGCGGGCGAGGACTACCTCGACGCGCCGCTGCGCGAGCGGATCGACGCCCTCGAGGGGATCCTCGACCCCCGCCCGGGGGACTTTGACCGGATGACGAACCTGGTGACCGACGACCGGGACGTGGCGGGCGAGTTCTACGAGGACGCCCTCGACGCGGGCCACGAGGGGATCATGGCGAAGAACCTCGACGCGACCTATCAGCCGGGGAATCGCGCCGGCTACACGGTCAAGGTCAAACCCACGATGGAGCCACTCGACCTGACCGTGATCCGTGCGAAGTGGAGCGAGGGGCGCCGGAGTAACCGCCTCGGCCGCCTGTTCCTCGGCTGTCGTGACGACGAGACCGGCGAATTCCTGGCGGTCGGCCGCCTGTCGACCGGCTTTACCGACGAGGAACTGGGCGAGGTCACCGAGCGCCTGGAGCCGACCATCGTCGAGCAGGACGGCCGCGAGGTCGCCTTCGAGCCGTCGGTCGTACTCGGCGTCGAGTACGAGGAGATCCAGGCGTCTCCGGAGTACGACTCGGGGTTCGCACTCCGGTTTCCGCGGTTCGTCGGCTTCCGGGACGACCTCGGCCTCGACGACGTGGACGGCGTTGCGAAGATCGAGCGACTCTACGAGGACCAGTGATGGGCGACGTGACCTACGGCGACGGCCTGCAGATCGAACTCGACTCCGGCGAGACGGTCGTCGCGGACGCGAACGCGCCCGACGGCGACGTGGCGATCGTCAGCCACGCCCACGGCGACCACCTCTACCGGACCCCGCCGGCCGAGGCGATCTGGTCGCCCCTGACGCGGAACCTCGCGTCGGTCCGGCGACCCGACGTGGCCGTGCCCGAGCGCGTCGACCATCCGCAAATCGAGTTGCTCGACGCTGGCCACGTTCCCGGCTCCAGGGCTGCGCTGATCGAGGGCGATCGGACCTATCTCTACACCGGCGACGTGAGCACGCGCGACCGGTTCTACCTCGACGGCTTCGACCCGCCGTCCGCGGACGTGCTGATCGTCGAATCGACGTACGGCGAGCCGGAGTACCGGTTTCCCCCGACCGCCTCAGTGGCCGACGACTTCCTCGGCTGGCTGGCAGCGCACGCCGACCGCCCAGCCATCTGCGTTGGCTACTCGCTGGGCCGGGCGCAGGCGGTCCAGCACCTGCTCGCCGAGTCGGACCGCGACCGCATCCTCGTCTCGCCGGCCATCGCAGAGGTTAACGCCGTGATCGAGGACCACCTCGACGTCTCGTTTCCGGCCGCGGAGTACGACGGTCAGGCCGACCTCGGCGCGGGGGACGCGCTCGTGCTCCCGAGCCGTCGCGGAACCTGGGTCGACGACTTGATCGAGGAAACGGACGCGGTCACCGCCGGTCTCTCGGGCTGGGCCCTGAACGATGGGTACCGCTTCGCCCGCGATCTCGACGCGGGGTTCCCGCTCTCGGACCACTGTGACTTCCGGGAACTGTGCGACCTCGTCCGAGCGGTCGATCCCGAGGCCGTGTTCGTCCTCCACGGCAGCACCGACGCCTTCGCAGAGCACGTGACGACGGAACTCGGGTACCCGGCCACTGCCCTCAAGCGAAACCAGTCGCGACTCTCCCAGTTTTGAGGTCACCCGCGTTCCACCCGAAACGAGTCGCACGAGCGTCTGACGCCTGGCTGACCGAGTCGGTACCGGGAGCGCCCGCAGAACGAGTCGGCAGCCACGCGTCGGACGGGCGGCGGACGTGGTGGCAGTTCCACCCGAAACGAGTCACACGGGCGTCTGCCGTTCCAGTCGAAACGAGTCGCACGTGCGTCTGACGCGCCACGGCGTCTCCACTCGAAATCAGTCGCACGTGCGTCAGACAGGTGATCGCAGAGTGACACCACCGGGTGTCGGGAGTTCGGAGTCCGTCAGGAGATGTGTTCGTCGTCGATCTGCTCGAAGCGGGAGTCCGAGAGGAGCACCGCCTTGGTCTCCTCCTGGGGCACCGAGAGGCTGATCTCCTTGGTGCGACCGTAGCGGCCCTTCGAGACGACGATGGCGTTGACGATGCCGAGCATGTCGAGTTCGCTGATGAGGTCCGTGACCCGGCGCTGGGTCAGGACGTCGAAGTCGATCCGGTCACAGAGCTTCTTGTAGGTGTTGTAGACCTCGCCGGTGTTGATCGAGTCCGTCCCCATCTCCTCCAGGCGGATGATCGCCATGAGGATGAGCTTCGACTGTGGCGGAAGCGTGCGGACGGCCTCGGCAACGCGGTCGAGTTCGATCTTCTGCTGGGCCTTCCGGACGTGCTTCTGGTGGACCTCGTCGTATTTCGAGCGCTCGGCCAGTTCGCCGGCGGTCCGGAGCAAGTCGAGCGCGCGTCGAGCGTCGCCGTGTTCCTGGGCCGCGAAGGCCGAACACAGCGGGATCACGCCGTCACCGAGGGCGTCACCCTTGAAGGCGATGCTGGCGCGCTGTTCGAGGATGTCCTGGAGGTGGTTTGCGTCGTAGGGCGGGAAGACGATCTCTTCCTCGCCGAGACTGGACTTGACCCGCGGGTCGAGGAAGTCGGTGAACTTCAGGTCGTTACTGATGCCCATGATCGAGACCCGGGAGTTGTCCAGGTCGGAGTTCATCCGCGAGAGGTTGTAGAGGGTGTCGTCACCGCTCTTCTCGACGAGTTTGTCCACCTCGTCGAGCATGATGACGACGACGCGCTCCTGGTAGTCGACGGCGTCGAAGAAGTAGCTGTAGACGCGGTCGGTCGGCCACCCCGTCATGGGGACCTCGTCCAGGCGCTCGTCGAGTTCGGTCGTGAGTTCGTCGATGCGCTCGGAGATGTCGTTGACGCTTCGGAACTCCGTGTCCGCGAGCGAGGCGACGCCGTCGCGGACGTCGCTTCGGAGGGACTCGAGCCGGTCGAGTTCGTCGCGCACGGTCTGCTTGTTGCGCTCGATGAACTTGTTGGCCAGCTGCGCCAGAACGCGGTACTGGGTGTCGGTCACCTCGCAGTTGATGTACTCGACGAGACACGGAACGTCGTACTTCTCCGAGGTGATCTGGAGTTCCTGACTGACGTACTTCGCGCAGGCGGTCTTCCCGGTCCCCGTCTTGCCGTAGATGAGGATGTTCGACGGGGTGTCCCCGCGCAGCGCCGACGCCAGGATCGACGCCATCTTGTTGATCTGTTCCTCTCGATGCGGGAGCTTCTTCGGCGTATAGCTCGGCCGCATCACCTCCTTCGATTCGAAGATCGGGTCCCCCTGCAGGATGTCGTCGAACAGCCCGACGTCCTCGTCGGGCCCGTCGTCGTCGAGGATCTCCTCCGCAAACGCGTCCTCGACTGCGGACGTCTCCGTCGCCTCCGGTGCGACCGCGTACTTTCCTGTACCGATCGCGCCGTCGACCCCATCCTCCGGTGGGCGCCCATCTGATGTCATAGGCTTATCATTCTCGTTCATGCGTTCCCTCGTTGGTCGTGGCCCGCGCGAGAGCCTGCCAGTTCGAACGCCAGGGCGGGCCGCGAAACTGCCGGTTTCGCCCATATCCGGGTACGTACTCGCGCTTCGCTGAGGCACTCCCTACCCATGGTGGAGTCCATAATAAAATTGTCCTTCACATCAAACATACGGAAGATAGCATATTATTTTGATAGAATACGTTCCACTACTGATCAGTTCCCATGCCAACCGTTCACCCGGTAGGCTCCCAAACTCGTCTGGCCGGGTGCCGCGTTTGTAAGACATCTGAATAGTATCGGTGGCCTCGTGTCGGAGGCGACGGGGGGTAACAACGCACTCTTACCCACACTCGACCGTGGGATATAGGTTTTATACTGGTCACGGGAACGGCACCACGCCGAGCCGTCGTCGGTCGACGTCTCCGATCACCGACACGGGGATTGGCCGTCACAGCGGTCCCGGTGAACCGAGAGCCCCGATCAGGGGGCGTCCACGGGCTCGGCGTGCCAGCTCTCGCGGCAGTCGTCGTCACAGAAGTGGGCGGTCTCCACCGACCCGTCCTCGATCCACGTGGTCACGCGATGGGTGGGCGACCCGACGATCGGGTCCCCACACGTCGCGCACCTGGGGGCGTCGTCCTCCGAGACGTCTTCCCCCAGGTCAGAAGTCGGATCTACCATCTCGTCCCGTACCTCGGGGTGCCCCTACTTAATCCCATATATCCAGCGTCGGTTCGGGGGCCGTCGCTGGCCCGCCAGCCCTCAGCGGTCCCGCTGGACCGACTCGCCGGGCTCGGTCCTGGCGCCCGGCGAGAGCGTGACGCCAGCGTTCAGGGCAGTCTGGATCGCCGTCTTCGCGCCGTCGCCGACCACGACGCCGAACTTCCGTCGTCCGGTCGAGACACGGTCGCCCTTCACCGTCACCCTGACCGAATCGTCGTCGTGTCTGAGGTTCGCGACCGTCGTTCCCGCGCCGAAATTGACGTCCCGGCCGACCACGCTGTCCCCGACGTACGAGAGGTGTGGGACGTCGGTTCCGGCCATGATGACGCTGTTTTTCACCTCGACGTTCGCCCCCACGTGGGCACCCTCGCCCAGCAGGGTCGCACCGCGGACGTACGCGTTCGGACCGACCGAGGCACCCGATCGGAGGAGTGCCGGGCCCTCGACGACGACGCCCGGCTCGACGGTGGCACCCGCCTCGACGACCACGTCGCCGCGGAGGTCGGCGCCGTCGGCCACCTCCCCGTCGACCCGCCGATCCAGCTCGCCGAGCTTCCACTCGTTCGCCTCGAGGAGCTCCCACGGCCGACCGACGCCGAGCCAGCGGTCGATCGGAACCGTCCGAACGTCGTACTCCCCGACGACGCGCTCCAGAACGTCCGTGATCTCGTGTTCGCCCCGCTCGCTCAGCGGGACGTCAAGCCAGTCGCGCGCCTCGGCGGGGAAGACGTACGCCCCGACGTTGACGAGGTTCGACGGGGGGTCGTCCGGCTTCTCGACGATGCCGGCGACGGCCCCGTCGTCCACGTCGAAAACGCCGTAGGGTCGGGGGTCGTCGACCTCGTACGTGCCGACCGCCGGCCCCCCCTCGAACAGGGCGGCCAGCGCGTCCGGCGCGTAGAGGTCGTCACCGTTGAGGACGGCGAACGGGCCCTCGAGGTGCTCCCGGGCCGCCTCGACTGCGTGGGCCGTCCCGAGCTGTTCGACCTGCGCCGCGTAGGCGACCGGTACGTCCCGATAGGTCTCGCCGAAGTACTCCCGGACGGCGTCGCCCTCGTAGCCGACGACGAACACGATCTCGTCCACGCCCGCCCGGACGGCGGCGTCGGCCGTGTGTGCACAGAGCGGCCGATCCGCGACCGGTAGCATGGGTTTCGGTCGCGACGCCGTCAGCGGGCGCATTCGCGTCCCCTCCCCGGCGGCGAGGATGACTACCTGCATACGACCTGGGAGTGAGGCGCCGGCCATATGACTACCGACCGCCTACCGATTCCGGCCACGGCGGGCCGACACCGGCGCCCGGTCCGCGAAGCTGTGGTCGCAGCTCGGACACAGTCCCTCCTCGAAGAAGACCGTCGGTCCCTCCCGCGTCTCGGGGTTCCACCTGACCCGGTATCCGCAGTTGTCACACACCGTCGTCTTCCGAGGCATGGCCGTTTCTCGGTCGGCCGCCCGCATAAATCGCCCGGCGGAAACGCTCAGCGGCTCCCGCCGTTGCCCGACGCGAGGTCCCCGAGTGGCCGCGTGACGACGTCAGTCGGCGTCGTCAGGGTGACCGGCGTGTCGGCCGTGACGTCCGCGAAGTGCAGCGTGACGGCGTAGCGGCCGTCGCCACCGATTGGGGCAGCCTCGTACTGGCGGGCTGCCTCGACCCAGACGTACTCGCCAGCGTGCGCCGCGTCGACCGCGCCGCGGATCGTCCACGTTGAGACGGCCGCCTGCGACCCGGACCGAAACGCCGTCCCGGCCATCGGATAGTCACTTCCGGACCAGCCGCCGGGACGCCTGAAGCCCTCGGAGAGGGCGTAGACCTCGGTGTGACCCCCCTTCTGGAGCCCGGCGGCCCGAATCGAGGAGAGGTGGTGCGGACAGCCACAGTACGTGACGACCCTGTCGTCCGCGGGCCAGGCGTCGACGCGACCGCCAGCGGAGTCTCGCATCGCGGGGGACCACACGCCACCGTAGACGTGGGCACGCGTGTACTGGTCCAGTCCCCGCGCGTCGACGAACCGGGCCTCACGTCGGCGGTACCAGGCCGCGACGACGTCGACGGGAGCGAGTCGCACCGTCTCGCCGTTCACCTCGAGGGTCTCGAACGACGACGGCTCCACGTCGGGGGCCGACGGCTGGTCGCCGAAGCCAGGCGGCCGGCCGTCTGCTGGATCGTCGTCCGACGGGTAGTCGCCGTTCGTCGCGAACGTCGCGTCGAGCGTCCCGGGGTGTTCGAAGGGAGATCCCTGCGTCGGCGTCTCGGTCGCGGTCTCCGTCTCCGTGCGCGTCCCGGATCCGTCGCCGGACGACCCCAGACAGCCGGCGAGTCCACCCAGGATACCGAGCCCAACCGCACGAACCGCAGTCCGTCGCTTCACGACCGACGGAAGGCGCGAGGCGCTGAAAAGCCTACCGTCCCAGGGCTCAGTCCTCAGTCCCCCTGTTCGAGAGGCGGTCGAGTCCGAGGGTGGTGACGAAACAGACGGCGCCGACGTAGAGCAGCGACTGCGGATCGGTGACGAGGCGAGTCACCACCCCGTTCCCGTATCCCAGCACCGTCGCGAGAAATCCCAGCAAGGACGTCGTCCACCCGACGCCGGTGATGCCAGCGAGCGTCTCCAGAAAGGACCGGTCCGTCCACGGTATCCGCTTGACGACCATGAACGGCCCTCATTCGACCCTCTAATACGTGTACCTATTGTGACTCGTATGCGCACAACAGGTGGTTGCTACGCTCGCCGTACTGGCCGGTAAGCTGGTCCTAGATCGGAGTAAGTCGGTAGTACCACTGGCCGGAACCCGCCACGGGTGGACCGAAAACGGAGACCACGTCGCCTCGCACGCGCAGCAGCGAGCGGGGATACTGGCGGCCAAACCGTCACCGTCGTCACTGGTCGTCGAACCGAACGAGAAGTGCTCGGTCGGGGATTTGAACCCCGGTCATCGGCTCGAAAGGCCGAAATGATTGGCCGGACTACACCAACCGAGCGCGACGGCGCTGCCGTCACCCGACAATTCGTGGCGCCGTATTTAAATTCCTCACAATCCGTTCGCTACTTGCCCTCGAACTCGGGGTCTTCGTCGCTCTGGAGCTTCGAGATGCCCTCGAGGAAGTCGTCGGTCTGGACCACGTGGGCGAAGGCCTGCGCTTCGACTTCGAGGCCGGCGTCGGTGTCGTCCCGGCCGGCGAGCATCGCCTTCTTGATGGCGTCCATCCCCAGCGGCGGGCCGCCAGCGAGTTTCTCCGCCCACTCGAGGGCGGTCGCGTCGAACTCGTCGGCCTCGACGACCACGTTGACGAAGCCGTAGTCGGCCATCGTACTGGGATCGTAGTGGTCGCCGGTGAGGATTATCTCGCGCGCGCGGCCCTCGCCGACGATGGCGGCGAGACGCTGGGTGCCGCCCCAGCCCGGAATGATGCCGAGGTTGCGCTCTGGCTGGCCGAAGGTCGACCGATCGCTGGCGACGCGCACGTCGGCGCAGGTCGCCAGCTCCATCCCGCCGCCGAGTGCGTACCCGTCGATGCCGGCGACGACGGGGACCGACGCCTCCTCCAACTTGCCCCAGGTCCGCTGGCCCTTCCGGGCGAGCGCCGCCGGGTCGAAGTCGCCGTCGCCAGCCATACCAGCGGCGTCCGCGCCCGCGGAGAAGGCGCGGTCGCCAGCGCCGGTGACGAGGATCGCCCGCACGTCGTCGTCCGCGTCGAGCTGGTCGACGGCCCTGCCGAACTCGTCGAGCAGGCGGGGCGTGACGGTGTTCATCGCGTGGGGTCGGTCGAGGACGATCTGTCCGACGTACTCGGCGGGATACTCGACCTGGACCGTCTCGAAGGAGGCCCCTGTCTCGTCACCGTCGCCGCCGTGGAAGCCGCCGGCCTCGGCGGCCTCGCGGAGGCCATCGGAGACCTCGTAGCGGGCGGCGCCGGTCTCCTCGTGGGCGGCCTCCAGGGTCTCGACGAGGTGATCGAGACCGGCGTCGTCGGCGGTCCGGGCAGGCCCCTCGGGGTAGCCCGCGCCGAGCTTCAGGGCCTGCTCGATGGCGTCGAGGTCGGCGACGTCTTTGCCCAGGAGCTTGCCGATCTCGTTGGCCTGGATGGCCAGCAGGCGGTCGCGGACGTCCTCGCGACCGGCGTCGGCGGGGATGTCGACCCCACCGTCCTCGTAGTCGTAGAAGCCGGTACCCGTCTTGCGGCCGAGTTCGTCGTTCTCGACCTTCTCACGGAGGAGTGGCGCCGGCTCGTAGGCGTCGCCCAGCTCCTGGTGCATGTACTCGAGGACGTGGAAGGTCACGTCGTTGCCGACCTGGTCGCCCAGTTCGAAGGCCCCCATCGGGTGACCCATGTCGTACTTCGTCGTCGAGTCGATCTCGGCGATCGTGGCGAAGTCCTCGCTGACCTGCCAGCAGGCCTCGTTCATCAGCGGGACGAGCACGCGGTTGACGACGAAACCCGGTTCGTCCTTGTGGACGTGGACGGGCGTCTTGCCCATCGCCTCGGCGAGGTCGGCGACGGCCTCGACGGTCTCGTCGGCGGTGTGACCCCCGCTGATGACCTCGACGAGGTCCATCCGCACCGGGGGGTTGAAGAAGTGCATCCCACAGACCTGCTCGGGGCGGTCGGTCGCCGCGGAGATCTCGGTGATCGAGAGACTGGAGGTGTTCGAGGCGAAGAGAGTGCGGTCGGGCGCGACCGCGGACAGTTCGCCGTAGACGTCTTTCTTGACGTCCATGTTCTCGACGATGGCCTCGATGACGACGTCGGCGTCCGCGACGGCCTCCTCCAGGTCGACGAGCGGCGTGATCGCCTCCTTGGCTGCGGCCGCGTCCTCCTCGGAGATGCGGTCGTTCTCGGCGAGTTTGTCGAGACTCCACTCGATCTGGCCGTAACCATCCTCGACGAGGTCCTCCTCGATGTCCCTGAGGCGGACATCGTACCCGGCGAGCGCTGCGACTTCCGCGATGCCGTGGCCCATGGTGCCGGCACCGAGCACCGTGACGACCTCGATGTCTGAAGCGTCCATCTGTGGTCG
>ENA-ORDC01002588-ORDC01002588.1-marine-metagenome-genome-assembly--contig:-NODE-2588-length-10602-cov-2.479620_pt1 | contig 10602 bp, 8 predicted proteins | sample MGYA00237783_ERZ508515 | MGnify/ENA primary metagenome ERZ508515 (study PRJEB26186, sample SAMN06268792) | marine metagenome | isolation source: Eden Landing Ponds, San Francisco, CA, USA | place...
GGGCGTCAGTCCGCAACACGACCGTCACCGTCGAGCGCGGACGCGTCGGGACCTTCGAGACGAATCCCCCGAAAGAACTCCGAGAGCGGGTCGCGCAACGCCGTGGCGACCTCGCGGCCGTGCCGGACACATACGACAGTACGGCCCAGAAGGCACGCGTCGCGGCCCGGCTGACCTATCTGAATGCGGTGTCGGCGGAGTTGGACAAGCAGGCCTCGGCGCGGAACGGTCACCGGAAGCGAGTCGACGCACAGCTAACGGAACGCACCGAGGGGTCGCTGCGTGCTCTCCGAAAAGGGCTAACCGCCCGTGAAACGCGTATTCCACGGTCACGCCCGGTCCCGGTCGGTCCGGCCGGCCCCCCGCTCGACCCCGGCGACGGAGACGATGAGGTCCGACGCCGCGACCGGCTCGCCGCCCGAGTGGGTGACGTTCACGTCCCGGTCGCTCACCCGCTCGATGGTCCAGTTCGCGTCCGGCGGCTCGCCGAGGTCGCGGCTCGGCGCGGTGGCGCCGGCGATGAATATGACCGCGAGGGCGAGGACGATGAGCACGACGAGGACGACGCCGACGACGTCGATGAGCCGGTCGTCGTCGATCACCGTCGCTCACCCCCTCGTGGGCGTGGTGGGTTCGACCGGCTGGCTTGCACACGCCCCCTTCGCGGGCCACGCCCCAAAACGTGACTGAATCCGAGCGGCGGTTCGACGGCGCCGCCCGGAAGAGATAGCGGCTCGCGACCGCCGATCGGCCCCGAATTCACCGGAACCGGGCCGTCGGGCCAGGTCAGTAGCTTCTTGTCCGTCCACCGTGAAGCCGGCCCAATGTCCGACGGAGCGTCGGACGGGGGAGAGCAGGTCTTCCTCGTCTCGATCGACCCCACGAGCTTCGAGCGAACGATCTCATCCCCGGTCGACCCGGCCGCCGGCGACGACGGGCCAGACGCCCTCTCGGGGCTGGACTCGGCCCGGCTCTACGCCGTCCCCGAGGGGACGCGGAGCGAGGAGACGTTCGAGCGGATGCTCCCGGGGGACCTCTTGCTGTTCTACGCCGAGGGCACCTACCTCGGCGTCGGCCGCGTCGGGTCGACGTTCGAGGCCGACGCCGGGTGGGTCGACGACGTGTTCGAGGACGAGGAGGCGTCGACGAACGTCGTCTCCGTCGCCGACTTCGTGCCGCTCGACATCGACCGCGCGGCCGCCAACCGGCTCTTCGACTACGGCCCGACCTACACGCCCCAGGGCCTGATGCGCGTCGCCCCCGAGCGGGTCACCGCGAGCGTGTCGGCCATCGAGCTGGCCGTACAGCGCTTCGACGAGCGGCAGTAGCCGGACCGTCGATCCGGGCGGGCTTTCGATGGAACCTCTCCTCACCCACGACCGGGACCTGCTCGCCGGGACCGTCGTCGACCGGCCTAATCGGTTCGTGGTCCGGGTCGACTTCGGCGACGGTCCCGAGCGCGCCTTCCTCGGTGACCCCGGCGCACTGGAGGGCGTCGTCGAGCCCGGGCGGGAGGTGCTTTGCTCCGTGGTCGACGACCCGGAGCGGGCGACCGATTACGATGCCGTCGCGGCGGTCGTCGATGGGGTCCACGTCAGCCTCCGTGCCGCGCTAGCCAACGACCTCTACGAGCGGGCGCTCTCGATGGACGCGGTGCCCGACTTCGCCGGCTACGCGCTCGACCGCCCCGAGCCCCCGCTCCCGGACCATGGCCGGACGGACTTCCGGCTCGTGACGTTCGACGGCGAACCCGCCTACGTCGAGGTGAAGTCGTCGACGTACGTCGAGGACGGCGTCGCGAAGTTCCCGGACCGGCAGACCGAGCGCGGGCGTCGGCACCTCCGGAGCCTGCGCGGGCTGGTCGAGAACGGCGTCGAGGCCCACCTCGTGTTCGTGGTACAGCGACCGGACGTCGGAGTGGTCAGGCCGTATCGAACGGTGGACCCCGAGTTCGCGGAGTTATTGGGCGACGTGCGAGACGCCGGCGTCGGGGTGCACGCGCTGTCGGTGGCGTTCGAGCCGCCGGCGTACCGGCTGGTCGATCCCTCGGTCCCGGTGGAGACCTCCGCCTGAGGCCCAGTACGTCAGAATCCTACCCGCTTGGAACCACGGCCGTCCTATATCCCCGACGGCGACGAACTCACGGGACAGATGGCACGCGACGCCCCCACCATCGTCGGCTCCTACTGGACCCTCGCTGGCGACGCCCAGCCCCCGCCGGGGGACGGCCCGGAGTGGAGCCCCCTCGACCTCCGGGACCGCGTCGAGACCGCCGCCCGGGTCGGCTTCGGCGGGATGGGCCTCTGGCACGCCGACGTAGAGCGCGTCACCGAACGGTACACGCTCGAGGAGGTCCGGGCGCTCCTGGACGCCAACGGCATCGAGCACGTGGAGCTCGAGTTCGTCGAGTACCCCCACCTCGACCCGGGCCACCCCGGTCACGACGCGATGGACGACCGGCTCGACCGGCTGCTGGAGCTCGCGGCCACGCTCGACGCCCACCACGTCAAGCTGGGGAACATCGAGGGCTCGGCGGTGCCGCTCCCGGCGCTTCGAGAGCTCCTCGCCGACCTCGCCGAGCGGGCCGAGGCGGTCGACACGGCGGTCGGCCTCGAGGTCATCACCGCCGACCCGAACCTTCGAGCCGTCGAGGACGCGCTCTCCGTCGTCGACGGCATCCCGAACGCCGGCCTCATCCTCGACACCTGGCACGTCGTCAAGATGGGCCTCCCCTACGAGGCGGTGGCGTCCATCCCGGCCGACGCGCTCGTCGGCGTCGAGCTGAACGACGGCTACCTCGAGACGGACATGACCATCGACGAGGAGACCACCGGCTACCGTCGACTCCCTGGCGAGGGCGAGTACGACGTCGCCGGCTTCGTGGACGCCGTCCGCGAGACGGGGTACGACGGCCCCTGGGGCGTCGAGGTGCTCTCGAAGGAGCTCCGCCGGCTCCCGATGGAGGAGGCGTACCGCCGGGCCTACGACCGGACGGTCGAGGTCCTCGGCCGGGCCAGCGCCCGGGCGCGCTGAGCCGCGCCCGTCCGCCCGCTCAGGCGAACCGGTCCCCGTTCTCCAGCCGTCGAGCCACGTCCTCCCCGCGTCCGGTGACCGGCAGCCGGAGGGACGTCCCGCTGTCTAAGGTCAGCGTGTGAGTCACGTCGCGCTGGAGCGGGAGGAAGAACACCCCGCGGTCGGCGAGCTGGCTCGACATGTCGTCCTGGTTCCGCAGGATCAACTCGAGCTCGTGGCCGGCGCGGACGACGGCCGCGGTCGGGGCCATCGCGACGGCGTAGTCGTACACCTCGCCCGGCTCGACCGGCTGCCGCTCGGTCGTGTGGACGGGCCAGCCCGGCGTGGAGCGCTCCTCGTCGACCGCGCGGAAGGAGGCCCGGAGCCAGCCCTGGCTCAGGAGCTGTCGGGAGCCGTCGGGCGCGACGTCGACGAGGTCGGCGATCCAGTTGGTGTCCTCGGCGTCGATGGACGCCCGCAGCCGGAGCTCGACGGGACCCATCAGCTCGACGTCCTCGGTCACTGGCTCGGCGAACCGGAGACAGCGGACCGTCGGGTCGTCGATGGGCCGCGGCTGTTGCCAGGCGACCGTCTCCCCGCCGGTGTCGCCGTCGCGGAGCGAGCCGTCCGGGTGGAGGTGGCGGTCGACCCACTCGACGCGCTCGGGCGGCCAGGACGCCTCGAACGCCCACCGGTCCAGGCCGATGACGAACGTCTTCACCCGGGGCTCGTCCACGATGGGCGTCGACCCCTCCCCGAGGAGCGCGTCGTTCCACCGGACGACCTCGTCCTGGTAGTCGACGAACGGGCGGGCCAGCTCGCCGGGCGGCAGGAGGATGAGCTTGTGGCGCTCGTCGGCCCCGGCCAGCTTCTCCCACGCCTCGAAGGCCGCCCAGTAGATGCGGTGGTGGGCGCCGCCCGGGAGGACCCCGCCGACGTAGGTGGGCACCGAGATGTCCCCGACGTCCCCCGGCGCGCCGTGTGGCCGGAACCACTCGTTGACGAAGAGGTCGAACGCCATCGGGTCCTTCATCGGGTACTCGAAGAGGGTGTACACCTTCGAGTTGTACCGGACGTCCGGGTCGGCCCGGATCTCGTCGAGGAGGGCCTCGAGGTCCGCCTCGTCCATCGCGTCCATGGTCATCGGCGGCGCGTAGCTGTCCATCGACAGCGGGAGCGTGCTGTCGTACATGTGCCCGCCGTGGAAGATGTTGTAGAGGCTGGCGTCCCGCATCCCCGTGAACGTGTACTCGCCGGGGTACCAGAACGCGATGGGGAACAGGGCCTCCAGGGCCTCGGGCGGGTCCTGGCCGGCGATGGCCTGGGAGAAGGCGTAGGAGGACGGCCCCAGCATCGCCACCCGGCCGTCACACCACGGGCGGTCGGCGATCCACGACACGACGTCGTCGATGTCCCCGGCGTCGTGCAGGTCGAAGAGGTTGGTCACCGGGCCGCCGCCGGAGTTCCCCACGCCGCGGGGGTCCGGGACGACGTGGGCGTAGCCGCTGTCGACGAGGTAGGGGGTGTCCCCCGCCTCGAGCCCGCCGTCCCAGAAGGGGGCCTCCTGGTAGGGCTGGGGGGTCGCCCGCAGCCAGAAGACCGTCTCCTGGGCGTCCTTCCCCCACATCCCCCAGGCGAGGACGGCCGGCACGGGCTCGTCGACGTCCGGCCGGTAGACGTTCACCGCCAGCTCGGTGCCGTCGCCGAGTTCGACGGAGACGTCCCGCTCGGCGACGAGCGTGGCGTCGGGGTCGACCTCGGCGCGCTCGAACGCGACCGTGCCGTCGTCGCGGGGGGACTCGGTGGTGCCACCGACGTGCCCCCGGCTCGTGCGGAGCTCCCCCTCGACGAGCTGGGGGTAGCCGGCGAAGTAGGCCTCGGTGAGCGGCGGCAGGTCGTCGAGGTCGTCGACGTCGACGCGGAGCGACCGCGGTCGGTACCCCTCGGCGACGAAGGTAATCTCGTCGCCGCGGTACACCTCGGCGCCGTCGGAGCGGGTGGCCATGGACCGGGTAGGTGCCGCCCGGGCTTGAAAGCGGGAACCGATTGTCGCGGGGAGGGAATGGGGGCGGGACGGCCGACCCGCTCGCGTCGGGCCCCCTGCGAACCTCCGCGATTCGCGCCTCGCGTCCGCTCTCCGGGACTTCGCTACGCTCCTCCCGTACGCCCGTTCACTTCGTTCACGAGAACGCCGCAGAATCACGGGCGCTGCAGGGCCCGGTCGTGGCCAACGCGATCGTCATATCACCTCCGCTCCGTCTGGTGGTTCGCTCCCAGAACCAAAGGAGCGACACCCAATGTCAGAACTCGATCCGATCGATCCGAGCAGAGCTCTCAAACTATTCCTGGCTGACCGGAAGGGGAACCAGTCAGCGGCTACCATCCAGTCCGACCGGTCGCGACTCTCGTTCTTCATCGAATGGCTCGAAGACCAGGGAGTCGACAACCTCAACGACCTGACGGGGCGGATGGTGAAGGAGTACCAACTCGACCGCCGAGAGAAGACCAACTGGAAGCCCGTGACCGAGAAGACGCAGATGGACACGGTCCGCGTCTTCGTCCGATGGGCCGAAGGCATCGAGGCCGTCGAGGCCAACCTATCCGATCGCGTCCAGTCGCCTGACCTCGATGCGGGTGACAACATCAGCAACCAGGAGCTCAATTCCTCGAAGGCCACGCAGATGCTCAGATACCTGGAAAAGTACCACTACTGTACCATCCATCACGTGACCCTGGCGGTGATGTGGCACACGATGTGCCGGCGAGGGGCGATTCGGTCACTGGACGTCGATGACTACGACCCGCGGGAAGAGCACCTCCACTTCGTCCATCGGCCCGAGACCGGGACACCGCTCAAGAACAAGGACAAGTCGGAGCGGTACGTCGCCGTCTCCGAATCAATCGCCGAGCTGCTCAACGACTGGATCGCCAACAAGCGACCCGACGTTACCGACGAGTACGGCCGGGAGCCGCTTCTCGCGACCAAGCAGGGCCGGATTCACCCTAGCACGGTAATGGGGTATGCCTACAAGTACACCCAGCCGTGCAGGCCTACCGGCGAATGTCCACTCGGTCGCGATCCAGAGACCTGCGAGTCCACCCACCATGACGAGGTCAGCACCTGTCCCGAGTCGGTTTCATCGCATCCGATTAGACGCGGTTCTATCACGCACTGGCTTCGCTCGGACGTTCCACCTCGCATCATCTCTGACCGCGCTGACGTCTCCGAGCGGGTCATCGACATGCACTACGACGAGCGGACGGCCCTAGAGCAGATGGAACAGCGACGCCGATTCCTCGGGAATATCTAGAGCCCTTCGACGTAGGAGCGCCGCGCCTCGCGGCGCTCCGACTCCTTACACATATCGTACCACTTCTCGATGGTCTCGGGATTCGCGTCGCACCGCTTTGAGATCACGTCGGCCGTCGGTACGCCCTCCGCTCGAAGGTGGGTGATGTAGCCCCGCCGAACCGGGTGTGGCGAGAGGGAATCCGGGCACTGGTAGGCGTCGTTGTTCGTTTGCGCTGCTTCGCACGTCGTTGGGTCTCTCCTGACCGGACAGTCCTTTCCGATGGCACAGGGCCGCGACCACGCGTAGACGTACTGCCGGATCGTGCTCTTTTGCAATCGGCCGTTCTTCGTCGTTATCAATGGCCGTCTGTCGTACTCGTCCGTCACGTCGTGACGCTTCGCCTGGACGTAGCCGTCTATTGCCTGGCACGCTTCGCTCGAGAGGCTGATCTCCCGTTCGCCGTCAGATCCGTTCTTCAATCGTGTGCCTGTCTCCTCGCGGTTGACCGCCTCGACGTAGCGCTCCTCGGAGTCGTAGTCGTCGAGGTCAAACGCGTACAGGGTGGACTGCCGAATCCCCGTCTCGGTGAGGAGCACCCAGACGACGTGTTCCTTCGAGAAGGGCTCGAACTTGGCCAGGTGAGCGACGATCTCCTTTGCCTCTTCGCGAGGCAGCCAGGTGTCGTCCATCCCTTCCTTGCCAGAGAGATCCGGGAGGATGACGATCTCGTGAAAACCGGAATCGAATACCTCCCTGCGCTCACAGTACCTGAGGAACTTCCTAAGTGTCCCCAGGATATCCCTTATCGTCTTCCTCGATTCGAGCTGTGGTTGTGCTCGCAGGAAGTTGTGATACTCGTCCGTGTGGTGGGCTCGAAAATCCCTGAGATCAGTGATGCCCTTTTTGTCGCAGAACTGCCGGAGGTACCGAAGTCGAGTCCGGTACGACGTAACGGTCCCTGGCTGAACTCCCCACGGGTTCGTCTGGAGGTAGAAGTCCAGAACTTCGTTGAGATTTACGACCCCAGAGAAGAAATCTGTCCCATCGAGTGCTGACGGAGCTTCCGGGGTTTCCGGTTCGACGGGCTGGGCGGCTGTCTTGGTGCTATCGACAGCCGGGTTTACGGTGGTAATCTCACCACCGTCTGTCCTGATCTCGGATTTCACACCCTCGGCATCTTCCCCTTCGTGACCGGCCTGGTCGTCGGTTTCTGGAACGTCGTCCTCGTCGGTCACGATTTTAGATCTCCCAGACCCACTCACCCAGGTGACTTGGCGAAGAGGCGGTGGGGGTCGTTTCGGCGTTTGCTCGGACTGCCGGACAACCACTGACGACAGCCGGGGCTGACCAAGAAGACTGGTTGTCGCTCACGATACTGGGTTTGTATATCTCCTACTACATAAAATCCCGTTCTGATCTCGACCCGAAACTGGCCGATATCTTGGCCAAGTTGCGTGGTTTGCGTGTGATATCACGCAATCATATTGAATTTATGAGAACATATCGGCCGCCATAATTTTGGTGAGCGTTTCCCATCGACCTGTGATTCACCAATCGGTAACGCGATGAGCGATCTACGGATTATGGATCACCCCATCTTATTGCAGCTGCTCAAAGTGATCGCAGTAGGCGTCGACGTAGTCCAGGGGTCAACCTTGATTGTGGTATCACCGGCTGTAGCGGTGTGCGAGTCTGTTTCTTATTTTGGTTATCCCATTTGCACCGCCAATCTGAGTCTGCCAGCACAAGATTTTCTCTGTATTTTCTCTAAATAGAGATTGTGAGAATGACTATTTTGTCCATAACAGTCAAGTAATACTGACTCCGAAGAGTAGTTGCCGTCACCACGACAGCAGAATAACCCCCGATGACCCACGACCCATGACCTACTATCCAGAACGCGACGACCACATCCAAGAGAAACGACGACTCGCCAAGACCTTCCTCGACGACCCGACCCGTACCACGTTCGCCGACCTCGTCGGATTCGACGGCTTCTGGGCGACCGAAGCACGCCGCAGCATCGACTACTACGTCGACGACGTCGTACTCACGGAGGGCCAAACCCCCCGGGACATCGCCGACACCGTCCAGTCCGCTCTAAACGACCCCACAAACATCGACGATGTCGAAGACCTCAACGGGTTCGGCTGGGCCACATCAACGGAGCTCCTCCACGTCCTCCAACCTGACACGTTCGCGATCTTCAACAAACGCGCAGTCTCCGGCCTCACCGCGCTCGGATACGAGCCCCCCAACCCTCAGTACGCGACCACCGCCGAATACTGGGACTTCGTTCATATGGTCGAGGACGCGATCGAACAGTACGACCTCCGAACCGTATACGAGGAATCAACGGTAGCTCCCAGGTTGACGGATCCGACCGACTTCGAGGTCGCAGACAACCTGTTCAACACCCACTACGCCGACGAGGCAGACTTTGACCTCGCCGACATCCGCAACGAGCAGGCAGGCGGTGCGGCGATCGACATCCCGGAGGAGTTGAAGCAGGAGATCGAGGCCGCGGTCGCGGGCAATCCGACGTACCGTGATCTCGAGGACTTTGTGTACTCCGCGATCCGCCAAGAACTCCAACGCGCCGGTTAGCTCGTACCGCCGGCTGTTCGATACTCCCACACCGTCGCATCCCTCTCGTCATCACTGTCATCGGTTGAATCCACGTGCCTGTACTCCTACTCATTCGTCGGTGGTTCAAACGCGCGGCGGTCGAATCGGTCGTGATTCCGGTAATTCGGGACGTCCTGCCCGAACTCCCCGTCTAACCGGCTGTAGATTCGGTGGATCTTGAGGGCAGCATCGCCATCACGTCTCCAATCTTTGGGGGGTGCCGCTCCCCGAGTAATCAACAGGCCACTGACGGGAAAAATAGGGGTGGATGATTCCTCGTTCACCTACTCGACTTCCCGGGGGTGTCAGGGGGTGGAAGATAGGGGACGTGGTGGCGGTGGTGGGGGGCGACGACCAGAGAAATTTTGATTCTGAAACCTCTGGGATGCCCCATAGAATCTTGAGGTGGGTACTGTCGGACCGGGGCGAAACCCCCCACCTAATTGTCCCGACTGCAGCCGATTTGCCCCCCTCCAGCCTTTTCAAACGACGATATCTCGTATGGACCACCAAATTCAGCCCCTGGAGGGGATGTACACAGCCTCCTCGATACCTACCCGCGTCCCCGATTCTTGAGGGACGGACCGCATAGGTCCGTCCCCCACATATGAGCCTCATGAGGATACTAACCCCCCGCTCAGGGTGGGGGTAGTATTGATCTGAATGGGTGATGGGGGCCCACACTGCAGGAATCCACCGGTTGAGGACCACCGCCATAGAGGAGCACCGCCATCACGTCCCCAATCTTTGGGGGGTGCCGACCCCCGACTAGGCAACTTGCCACTGACGCGAAATTGGGTGCCGATCATCCCTCGTCCATCAACTGGCTTCCGGGGGGTTAGGGGGGAAGATCGGGCATGTGGTGGCGGTGATGGAGGGAGATGACCTGGGAATTGTTGATTCTGAATCCCCTGGAAGCCCTAGACTCTGGAAAGGCGCCTTTGCTTACCGGGGGTGGTCAGGGGGGTGGAAGATTGGGGCGTGGTGGCGATGGTGGGGGCCAGGATCACAATACATTGTTTCTGAACTTCCCGGAAACCCCCCTACAATGTAGGGGTATATGGCTTCGAATTCAGGGGTGATACTGCCCCCCTAATTGTCCCGACGGCGGCCGATTTGCCCCCTATCAAGTCGGTGAGTGATTGAGAAGGGCTCCGGACTCCTCAGCTCACAAGGGGTCTTGGCCCCGGGATAGCTACCGACGTCCTTGATATTGGGAGTGTATGGAGCCCAGACTCTGGCGTCTCTTGGACGAATTCCTCGGCGGCCACGAATCCGCCTCCGCAGCCACTCATCAATGATGGACAGATCGCCATGACTTCCCCAATCTTTAGGGGGGCAACTCGGGTTGATGGGACCAGATAACGATGTCACAACCGGGGTGGTTCATTTCACCCTATTTGTGGGTCCGAGAGGTGCATTTGGAGGGGGCTAAATCGAAGTCACTGCGGGGGAACGTACCATATTGGTCCGATAGTGGACACCAAACGTTCAAACCCATGTGGGGTGACCTCGTACCGAAGACCAACGATGAGTCGAGGGAACGAACAACTTCGGAAGGAACTCGAAGCGAGGTTCCAGCCGCCGATCGACGTGCTGCTCGATCCGTCGCTGCTCACGGCTCGAACCTCACTCGGACGACTCGATGATTCAGTACTATTCAAATCCC
>ENA-ORDC01002589-ORDC01002589.1-marine-metagenome-genome-assembly--contig:-NODE-2589-length-10597-cov-6.885361_pt1 | contig 10597 bp, 6 predicted proteins | sample MGYA00237783_ERZ508515 | MGnify/ENA primary metagenome ERZ508515 (study PRJEB26186, sample SAMN06268792) | marine metagenome | isolation source: Eden Landing Ponds, San Francisco, CA, USA | place...
TTCAACCGCCAGCCGTCGCTGCACCGGATGTCCATCATGGCCCACGAAGTGGTCGTGATGCCGTACAAGACGTTCCGACTGAACACCGTCGTTTGCCCGCCGTACAACGCCGACTTCGACGGCGACGAGATGAACATGCACGCCCTCCAGAACGAGGAGGCCCGTGCGGAGGCGCGCGTCCTGATGCGCGTGCAGGAGCAGATGCTCAGCCCGAAGATGGGCGAGAACATCATCGGCGCCATCCAGGACCACATCTCGGGGACCTACCTGCTGACCCACACGAACCCGCAGTTCAACGAGACGCAGGCGCTCGACCTCCTGCGGGCGACCCGGATCGACGAACTGCCCGCAGCCGACGGCGTCGACGACGACGGCGAGGAGTACTGGACCGGCCGGACGCTGTTTTCCGAGCTGTTGCCCGACGACCTCGACCTCGAGTTCACGTCCTCGGCCGGCGACACGGTCGTCATCGAGAACGGCCAGATGCTCGAGGGCACCATCGACGAGGACGCCGTCGGCGCGTTCGGTGGCGAGATCGTCGACACCATCGCGAAGGTGTACTCGAAGACGCGAGCGCGCATCTTCATCAACGAAGTGTCGGCGCTCGCGATGCGTTCGATCATGCACTTCGGGTTCTCCATCGCTATCGACGACGAGTCCATCTCACCGGAGGCCGAAGAACAGATCGACGAGGCCATCGAGAACGCCTACGAGCGCGTGCAGGAACTCATCGCCACCTACGATGCGGGCGACCTCGAGTCCCTGCCGGGCCGGACCGTCGACGAGACGCTGGAGATGAAGATCATGTCGACGCTGGGCAAGGCCCGCGACACCGCCGGGGACATCGCCGAGGACCACTTCGGCGACGACAACCCCGCAGTCATCATGGCCGAGTCCGGGGCGCGTGGCTCGATGCTCAACCTCACCCAGATGGCCGGCTGTGTCGGCCAGCAGGCGGTCCGCGGCGAGCGGATCAACCGCGGCTACGAGGACCGCACGCTCTCACACTTCAAGCCCGACGACCTCTCCGCCGAGGCTCACGGCTTCGTCGAAGCCTCCTACCGCAACGGCCTCTCGCCCAAAGAGTTCTTCTTCCACGCGATGGGGGGCCGCGAGGGGCTGGTCGACACGGCGGTCCGGACCTCCAAGTCCGGCTACCTCCAGCGGCGACTGATCAACGCACTCTCCGAACTCGAGACGCAGTACGACGGCACCGTCCGGGACACCTCGGACAACATCGTCCAGTTCGAGTTCGGCGAGGACGGCACGTCGCCGGTCGAGGTCTCCTCCAGTCAGGAGGGGCCGACGGTCGACGTCGACGGCATCGTCGACCGCGTCGTCGACGCGGAGTTCGACTCGCCCGAGGCCAAAGAGGAGTTCCTCGGTCGCGAGCCAGAACCGACGAACCTCTCGGAGCACGCCGACGACCTGTGGATGGACGCCGCGGGCGCCAATCCCACGACCGGCGCGGAAACGGGGGACGACTGAGATGGCCGAGATCACCGAGGACGTCCGGGCCATCGTCGAGGACACCGAACTGCCCCGGCGGCTCAAAGAGGAGGTGTACGACTCCCTGCGCGAGCGCGGGGACGTGACCCTCGAACAGGTCGACGACATCGCCCGCGCCGTCGAGAGCAAGTACGTCGACACCCGCGTCGACCCGCTCGACCCCGTCGGGACGGTGAGTGCGCAATCGATCGGCGAGCCCGGGACACAGATGTCGGTCCCGTACGACGAGCGCGTCGTCGTCCGCCGCGACGGTGAGACGGACGTGGCGGAGATCGGTTCGCTCGTCGACGGACTTGCTTCGGTTCGCGAGAGTCGCGAGGTCGACGGGCACGAAGCCGTCACTGCCCCCGATGGGATGGAAGTCCTCTCGCTGCGCGCGGACGAGCGCGTCGAGTGGAAATCGCTCGAAGAGGGCAGCCGTCACGAGGCGCCCGACGAACTGCTCCGGTTCGAACTCGAATCGGGCCGGACGATCCGGGCGACGAAAGCGCACTCGTTCGTCACGCGGCGTGACAACGAGGTCGTTCCCGTCGCCGGCGACGAACTCGACGAGGGTGACTGGCTCCCAGTCGTCCGTTCGTTCGACGGCGACGGCCCGGAGACAGTCGACCTCCGCGAGTATCTCGACAGCGAGGACTACTGGTTCACCTCCGCGTTGACCGACGGCGGAGCGACCGCCGAACTTCCGGGCGGCGAAGACCAGATACGGAACAAGCGAGACGCTCTCGAAGCGGGTGACCTGAACGAACACACCGCGTACCCGGTCCAGGGGACGACTGGCCTCCCGGAACAGTTCCCGCTCGACGAGGGGACCGGATTCTTCGTCGGTGCATTCCTCGCAGAAGGGAACGCGACCGACTATTACGTCTCCATCTCGAACGTCGATCCGACGTTCCAGGAACGTATCCGTGCCTTTGCGGACCGGTTCGAACTCTCGATCAACGAGTACGACAACGAGAGCGGCTTCGAGACCGGACACGACATCCGCGTCAACGGAAAAGTGCTCGCCGACCTCGTTCGAGAGAGCTGCGACGACGACGGCGACAAAGTCGTGCCGGGCTTCGCGTACGGCGCCCCCGAATCGTTCGTTCGCGGACTGCTCTCTGGCTACTTCAGCGGCGACGGCAACGTCGCGGAACGCGCCGTTCGCGCCAGTTCGACATCGCGACCGCTCGCGGAGGGGATCGCCCTCCTCCTCGGTCGCTTCGACGTGTACGCCACGCTGGGCGAGCAGGATGAGTCGACGACGCTCCGTATCCCGGCCAAGTTCGTTCCCGGTTTCGACGACCGGGTCGGACTCGTCGGCGAGCGCGGTGCTCAGCTCGACTCGCTCGCTGCCGAAGTCGATCCCGACGGCCCCGACGCGACCGACCAGATCCCGAACTTCGGAGACAGCCTGAAGACGGTCGCCAGCGAGGCGGGGATCCCATCGCGACAGGTCCACAGCGCGCACGAACGACAGCGCGTCGGCCGGAACCGACTCGCCCGGATCGCGACCGACGCGGACGAGTCCATCGACGGTGACAGTGACGCGCTCGATACCCTCGAACGGGCGGTCGACGGTGATGTCGTCTGGGACCGTATCGAGAGTATCGAGACGGTCGAACCCGACCACGAGTACGTCTACGACTTCTCGGTGTCGGGCCTGGAGACGTTCACGACTGCGCAGGGCGTTGTGACGCACAACACGATGAACACGTTCCACTACGCGGGCGTCGCGGAGATCGACGTCACGCAGGGGCTCCCGCGACTGATCGAACTCGTCGACGCGCGCAAGGAGCCGGACACGCCGTCGATGGAGGTCCACCTCGCGGACGAGTACGCGACCGACCGCGAGCGCGCCCACGAGGTCGTGTGGGCCATCGAGTCGACGAAGATCCTCCAGCTCGGGGACGTCTCGACGAACGTCGCGGACATGCTCGTCCAGGTCGACCTGAACGAAGACACGCTGGCCGAGCGATGGCCGACCGAGGACACCCTCGAGACGGTCGTCGAGGACATCGCGGCGACCATCGAGTCGAAACTCGGCGTCACGGTCCAGACTCCGGCGCCGACGGTCGTCCAGTTCGGCCCCGAGGAGCCCAGTTACCGCGACCTGCTCCAGCTGGTCGAGGAACTGCGCGACATCGTCTTCAAGGGCATCGAGGAGGTCACCCGCGTCGTCATCCGGAAAGAAGAGACAGACAAGGGCGAGGAGTTCGTCCTCTACACCGAGGGGTCGGAGCTGGGCGACGTGCTCGACCTGGAGGGGGTCGACGCCTCCCGAACGACCTGTAACAACATCCACGAGATCTACCGCAATCTCGGCATCGAGGCGGCCCGCGAGACGTTCATCAACGAGACGATGGAGACGCTGGCCGACCAGGGGCTCGACGACGTGAACATCCGCCACCTGATGTTGGTCGCCGACATCATGACCAACCGCGGCACCATCGAGTCCATCGGCCGCCACGGCATCTCCGGCAACAAGGATTCGGTGCTGGCCCGCGCCGCCTTCGAGGTGACGGTCAACCACCTGCTGGACGCGGCGATCCACGGCGAGGTCGACGCCCTGGACGGCGTCACCGAGAACGTCATCGTCGGCAAGCCGATCAAGCTCGGCACCGGCGACGTCGACCTGCGGATGACCACCGGCGACGGCAGCGCCGAAGGGGCCGACTGACTCCGGATGGGCGTCACACTCACCGACGAGGCGCGGCAGTTCATCGCCCTGTTCGAGGACGAGACCGGCGCGACGGCGCGTGACTGCGTCGTCGACGAGGAGTACGACCGGCTGGTCTTCCTCGTCGCCGCCGGCGAGATGGGCCAGGCGATCGGCCCGGGCGGCGAGCACGTCCAGCGCGTCGAGGGGGAGTTCGACCGCGAGATCAAGCTCGTCGAGGACGCCCCGACCGCCGAGGACTTCGTCGCCAGCGCGCTGGCGCCCGCCGCGGTCTACAACGTTACCATAAGCGAAAACGACGACACCGTCGCCTACGCCGAGGTCGCCGAGGAGGACCGCGGCGCCGCCATCGGCACGGACGGGCGCAACATCGACGCAGCACGCCTGCTGGCGAAACGGCACTTCGACATCGACGACGTCGAACTGACCTGAACGCCCGGGGGTCGAACGGACCTGAACGCCGCCGATTTTCCGGTTTCACTCACCGTCGCCAGCCACGGCGCTATCGGACGGTCCACCGTTCGGTCCGCGGAAAATCGGAGAGACAGTGAGCCGTCGTCAGTCGTCGGCGCCGCCGTCGGCGGCCACGTCCGCGGGGTCGATCGCGGTGCCATCGGCGTCGCTCGCGTCGGTGGCGACCGCTGCGGCGTCGGCCTCTGCTTCGAAGTCGGCGAGCAGGTCCCGCAGGTCGGTCGCCTGGTCGGACAGTGAGCCGATGCCCTGCGTGACCTCGTTGAGCGAGGCGGTCTGTTGCTGGGCGGCGGCGGCGACGCCCTCGGCCTGGGAGGCGGTCTCCTCGCTGATGGAGCCGACCTCGTCGATCATGGCGACGGACTCCTCGGTGGAGGCGGCCTGCTCGTCGGTCGCGTCGCTGATGGACTGGATACCGTCGTTGACGTCCTCGACCTGCGCGACGATCTCCTCTAAGGCTTCGGCTGCGCCCTCGACGGTGTCGATACCGCTCTCGACGCGCTCGCTGGTCTCGTGCATGTTGGCGACGGCCTCGTCGGTGGCGCCCTGGAGTTCGTCGATGAGGGCGGCGATCTCCTCGGTCGCCTCGCCGGTCTCCGCCGCGAGGCCCTTGATCTCGTCGGCGACGACGGCGAAGCCCTCGCCGGCCTCGCCGGCGCGAGCGGCCTCGATCGAGGCGTTCAGCGCCAGCATGTTCGTCTGCTCGGCGATCTCGTCGATGAGGTCGACGATCTCGCCGATGCGGTCCATCTCGGCGGCGAGTCGCTCGACCTCGTCGACGGTTTCGTCAGTGCGGGCCTCGATGGCGTGCATCTCGGAGATGGCGTCGGTCGCCCGCTCGCGGCCACCCTCGCCGAGGGTGGCGGCCTCGGCGGACTGGTCGGCGATCTCGTTGCTGGAGGCGGCGACCTCCTCCACGGTCGCCGAGAGGTTCGACAGCTCGTCGGCGGCCTGCTGGATGTTCTCGTTCTGTCGCTCGGCGCCGTCGGCGATCTCCTGAACGGACTGGCTGACCTCCTCGCTGGCCGAGCGCACCTCGCGGGCGCTGGCGGTGATATCGCCGGCGGAGTCGTCGACTTCGGCGGCGAACTCGCGGATGCGGACGACCGTCCGCTCCAGCTCGGCGAGCATCGCGTTCGACGACTCGGCGATCTCCCGCATCGCGCCGTTGTCGATGTCGGTGTCCAACCGCTGGGTGAGGTCGCCCTCGGCGGCGCGGGCCATCACCTCGCCGAAGGCCTCGGCCTGGGTCTGGAGGTCGTCGGCGAGTTCCTCGGCCTCGGTGCGGGCCTGTTCGGCCTCGGCCCTGGTCGTCTCCAGTTCGTCGATGAACTCTTCGAGGTCGGTGGCCATCCGGTCGAGCGACTCGCCCAGTCGGCCGGGCACGTCCTCATCGAGGACGGGATCGTCGAACTCCTGGTCGGCGATAGCGTCGGCCTGTGCGGTGACGGTCCCGAGGTAGTCGCCGATGTCGGCGAAGGCGCTCTGGACCTGACCGACCTCGTCGACCCGGTCGGTCCGCTGCTGGTCTTCGACGCGGCCGTTGGCGAGGGCACGGGCGCGTGCCGCGAGGTCGCGCATCGGCGTGAGGACTTTCCAGTAGATGATCCCCCCCAGCAGCGCGAAGCCGGCCAGCGCCAGCCCGATGAGCATGAGCAGCCGCTGCGTGACGGTCTGGGTCAGCGCGTAAGCCGCGTCTGTCGGGGCGTGTTTGACGACGACCCAGTTCATCCCCTCGACCGGCGAGTAGGAGACGACCAGGTCGTCGCGCTCGGCGACGCCGGTCTGTCCGTTGATCCCCTCGACGATGGCTTCGGCCTCGGTACCGCCCTCGTACTGCGTGAGCGTGACGTTCTCGTCGCCGGCTAGCTGTATCTCGCCCTGGTTGTCGACGACCATCGTGTAGCCGCCGTCGATGGAGTTCTGGAAGCGCTCGCCGCGGGCGGTCGCGTCCATCGCAACGACGATGAACGCGCTCTGGCCCCCGATAGGGCTGGCGAAGGCGATATGTTCGCTCTCGTTGTGGGCGTAGACGCGGGAGGTGTCGACGCCCCGCTCGCTCTCGAACGCGAGGTGGTTGCGCCACTGGGCGCCCGTCGCGTTGAGGTACTCGCCTTCGATGGTCTGGTTGGTGCTGACGAGGATCTCGCGGGAGGATTCGTCGACGTAGTACATCGCCGAGACATCGTCGGAGAACCGCGCGGACTGGTCGGTGAAGACGTTCCGTATTCGGGCGTCGAGTACGCCGGAACTGAACACCCTGTTCTCCGAGAGCAGCCGCGTCCGCTCGCGCTGGCGGTCGAGCCAGCCTTCGAGCGACGCCGACTCCTGGTCGGCCAGCGCCGCCAGCTCGCTCTGGCGCTGCTCGGTGACCGACCCGGCGACCTCCGCCTGCGTGTACGCTCCCGCGGCGCCCACCAGCACCGCGATGGCCAGCACGGTCAGTGCGAACTTCGTGATGTAGCTCCGACGTATCCTGTCGGGAAGTAGCGTGTCTAAGCTCATGCGATAGCGTTCTTCCGGAAACCCGGAACGTGTGGCCGCATAAAGATACTCCGCGGAGTATCACGACTGAATATCAGGGTCCAAGATGACACGTACATGTGATACAGAGGGCGTCCTGAAACCCGGCCGAGTTCTCCGGGATGGTATCGGTTCCGATTATCGCAGGATCGTCGGTGTGGCGTGACGGCCGGTCGCTCTCCCGTCCGCCCGTCGCCTGTGTCGGTGTGACGTACGGACCGCGAACGATGAGTCTTAAGTACCTCTGGGGGGTAGCGGCTTGTACTATGGCAAACGGCAAATACGCCGCGCGGAAACTGAAGAAGGACCGCCAGAAGCGACGGTGGTCCGACTCCGACTACGCGCACCGAGAGCGCGGCCTCGGCGAGAAGTCCGACCCCCTGGAGGGGGCGCCTCAGGCCCGCGGGATCGTCTTAGAGAAGATCGGTCGTGAGGCGAAACAGCCCAACTCGGCCATCCGGAAATGTGTCCGGGTCCAGCTCATCAAGAACGGCAACGCGGTGACCGCGTTCCTGCCCGGCGACGGCGCCGTCTCGTTCATCGACGAGCACGACGAGGTCACTATCGCAGGCATCGGCGGGGCGAAGGGTCGCGCGATGGGCGACCTCTCCGGCGTCAACTACAAGGTCGAGAAGGTCAACGGCGTCTCCATGATCGAACTGGTTCGCGGAAACGCGGAGAAGCCCGTCAGATGAGCGGTGAGGAGACCGAGGCGCCGTCCGACGAGGACGTCGCCGCCGACGAGCCGGATCCGGACGCCCCGGCGTCCAGCGAGGCCGCCAACGAGAACGCCAAGCTGTTCGGCGTCTGGGACGTGACCGAGATCGCCTACGAGGACCCCTCGACGAAGCGCTACATGACCGTGACGCCCATCGCGCACACGATGGGCCGCCACGCGTCCAAGCAGTTCAAGAAGTCCGAGATCTCGCTGGTCGAGCGGATGATCAACCGGCTGATGCAGACCGACGAGAACACGGGCAAGAAGCAGCAGGCGACGCGGATCGTCCGCGACGCCTTCGACATCATCCACGAGCGGACCGAGGAGAACCCGGTCCAGATCCTCGTGACGGCCGTCGAGAACGCCGCGCCCCGCGAGGAGACCGTCCGCCTGAAGTACGGCGGGATCTCCGTCCCGAAGGCGGTCGACGTCGCGCCCCAGCGCCGCGTCGACCAGGCGCTGCTGTTCATCTCCGACGGCGTCGCCAACGCGACGTACAAGTCGACGACCTCCGCCGCCGAGGCGCTCGCCAACGAGCTCGTCACGGCCGCGGACTACGACCCCGAGCGCTCCTACTCCATCTCGCAGAAGGAGGAGCGCGAGCGCGTCGCCGCCGCGGCCCGCTAACGTCGCGCCGCCGCCGCTACCGCTCGGTTTTCCTTCGTTCCGTGTCGTGACCGGCAGATCTGTTCGAATCAAAATCCGAACGTCACCGATCGCAGCGAATGCACGGTAGCGCCGGTACCTACTTGACGATTGCCTAACCACATCGAGTGGATGGCAAGCACAACCATGCGATCGTGGCAGCGGTATCGGTCAGTACCGATCGTCTATCGAATCGGGGTGGCGTTCGTGCTCGGTTCGGTGTTCGGACTCGTCGTCGGTCAGCCGGCGACGGCGCTCCAGCCGCTCGGGGACATTTTCGTGAACCTGCTGAGCATGCTGATCGTCCCGATCGTCGTGTTCACGCTGCTGATGGGGGCGCGTCGGCTCTCGCCGAGCAACCTCGGCAAGATCGGCGGGCAGGTTGTCGCGTTGTACGCCCTCACCTCGGCCGCGGCGGTCGGCTTCGGACTGCTGGTCGCGAACCTCATCGATCCGGGGGCCAACCTCGAACTGGGGGACGCGGAGCCGCAGACCGCCGAAGCGCCCGACATCGTCGAGGTAATACTGGGGATCGTGCCCCAAAATCCGATCGGGGCGATGGCGTCCGGAGACATCCTCCCGACCATCTTCTTCGTCATCGTGTTCGGACTCGCGTTAGCGCTCGTCGAACAGTCGGCCGACTCGCCGGACATCCGGGACGGAGTCGAGTCGTTCTACAACTTGGCCGAGGCGGGCGCGGAGGCGATGTTCAAGGTCGTCTGGGGGGTAATGGAGTACGGCGTGATCGGCGTGTTCGCGCTGATGGCGGCGGTGTTCGGCGAGGCCGGCGTGGACGCGATCGTGCCGTTCGCGCTGCTTATCGCGACTCTGCTGATCGCCGTCCTCGCACACATCGCGGTCGTCCACCTCGGGATCTTCGTGCGGCTGCTCGCCGGCCAGTCGCCGATCGGGTTCCTCACCGGCGGGCGGGACGCGCTGATCACTGCGCTGTCGATCCGCTCGTCGAGCGGGACGCTCCCGGTGACGATGGCGAACGCCGACGACAACTTCCACATCGACGAAGGGGTCTACAGCTTCTCGCTGCCGCTGGGCGCGACGATCAACATGGACGGGACCGCCCTGTACCAGGGGGTGGCCGCGATCTTCGCCGCGAACCTCGTCGGCGTCCAACTGTCCATCGCCGAACAGGTGACCGTCGTGCTCGTGGCGGTGCTGGCGAGCGTCGGCGCGGCGGGCGTGCCGGGGACCGGCCTCATCATGTTGACGCTCGTGTTGACGCAGCTCGGGCTTCCGTTGGAGGTCGTCGGGTTCGTCGCGGGCGTCGATCCGATCTTAGACCGGTTGCGGACGATGACCAACATCAGCGGCGACCTCGCGGTCACCACCGTCGTCGCGAAGTGGAACGACGCGATCGACTTCACGCGGGGCGCGTGGGTCGGGGAAAGCGGGGACACCGGCGTCGCCGCTGGCGACGACTGAAAAAACGGAGGAATCGGGGTCGGACCGAGCGGTCGGCGTCGGCGGCCGCCTCAGTCGTCGGCCGGCGCCGCACCGGAGCCGTCGTCGGCGTGCTGCTGTTTGACCCACGAGAGCTTGCCGCCGGCCGCGAGGATGTCGCGCTCGCGTTCGGAGGCGTCCAGGTCGGCGGTGAACTCCCACTCGCCGTTGACGCTCACGGTGAACTCCTCCTGTCCGGAGGAGACGCCCGCGGGCACGTCGTCGACGATTTCGAGGTCGTCGCCCTGGTCGATCTTCTCGTACGTCTCCGCGTCGATCGCCAGCGGGACGATACCGAAGTTGAACAGGTTCGCCTTGTGGATGCGGGCGAAGCTCTGGGCGAAGACAGCCTCGATGCCGAGGTACATCGGACAGAGGGCCGCGTGCTCACGCGAGGAGCCCTGTCCGTAGTTCTCGCCGGCCACGAGGACGCCGCCGTCGGCGTCGAGGGCGCGCTGCGCGAAGGTGTCGTCGACGCGCGAGAGCGTGAACTCGGAGAGCTTCTCGATGTTCGAGCGGAACTTCAGGATATCTGCCGTCGCCGGGATGATGTGGTCGGTGGTGATGTTGTCCTCCATCTTGAGGAGGGCCTCGCCGCCGTCCACGTCGAT
>ENA-ORDC01002591-ORDC01002591.1-marine-metagenome-genome-assembly--contig:-NODE-2591-length-10583-cov-3.305825_pt1 | contig 10583 bp, 8 predicted proteins | sample MGYA00237783_ERZ508515 | MGnify/ENA primary metagenome ERZ508515 (study PRJEB26186, sample SAMN06268792) | marine metagenome | isolation source: Eden Landing Ponds, San Francisco, CA, USA | place...
GATCTCCGCCAGTCCGCGCATGCCCGACCTCCGCGCCCCGCGAGGGTAAAGTCACTGCCGGGCGTCGGCCCCGGTTTGCGCTCGACCGACCGCCCTCGCTCTCGGCGGCTTGACGGCCGCTTCTCACGACCACCCGCCGAGATCCGCCCGCTCGGCGCGTGTGAACGCGAACCACGACCGACGAGTTTACTCGGTGCGTAGTAAATAGTGTCAGAACGAAGATATATAATGCTCACGCGAGTACGGCTATCCGAGAATGCGCCCGATCGACGATTCGCCCATCACGCGGGACGGAAAGGTGCTGTTACTGGCCTACGACCACGGTATCGAGCACGGCCCGGTCGACTTCGAGCCAAAGCCCGAGAGCGCGGACCCCGAACACGTCTTCGAGGTCGCGACCCACCCGGCGGTCACCTCCCTGGCGGTCGGGAAGGGCGTCGCCGAGGCGTACTACCCCTCCTACGAGGACGACGTGTCGCTGCTGTCGAAGCTCAACGGCACCTCGAACATGTGGATGGGCGAGCCCGACAGCGCTGTCAACGTCTCGGTGGAGTACGCCGCCGAGGAGCTGGACGCCGACGCGGTCGGGTTCACCGTCTACCCCGGCTCGAACAACGAGATCGAGATGTTCGAGGAGTTCCGTGACATTCAGGAGAAAGCCCGCGAGTACGACCTGCCGGTCGTCATGTGGGCCTATCCGCGCGGTCAGGGGCTCAAGAACGACACCAAGGAGAGCGTCGTCTCCTACGCCGCCCGGCTGGGCATGGAGATGGGCGCCGACGTGGCGAAGGTGAAATACCCCGGCAGCACCGAGGCGATGGAGCGGGTCTGCGAGATGGCCGGCCCGACGAAGGTGCTGATGTCCGGCGGGTCGAAGATCAGCGACCGCGAGTTCCTCGAAAGCGTCGAGAGCGTCATTCAGGCCGGCGGCACCGGCCTGGCGGTCGGCCGGAACGTCTGGCAGCGCGAGGACCCGATGCGGATCCTCGACGCCCTCGAGCAGGTCATCTTCGAGGAGGTCTCCGCCGAGGAGGCGCTCAACGCCGCCCCCGCCCAGGCATGACCGCCACCGCGGCGACGGAGTGGACCGGCGACGCGGGCGTCGACGCCGTGTTCGACGCCGTCGCCGACAGCGCGAGCGAGATCCGCGAGGCGCTCGTCGAGCGCCGGGCCGTCCTCGACCGGGAGAACCCCAGCGGCGACACGATCAGCGCCGCCGACGAGTACGCCGACGACCTGCTCGCCGAGCGACTGCTCGACGTCGACAGCGTGGCCGCCTACGCCAGCGAGGAGCGCGACGCGGTCCTGACCGACGACGGCCGCTACCACCTCGCGGTCGACCCGCTGGACGGCTCCTCGAATCTGCGACCGAACAACTGCATGGGCACCATCGTCGGCGTCTACGACGCGCCGCTGCCGGCGAGCGGGCGCGACCTGGTCGCCGCCGCGTACGTCCTCTTCGGGCCGAACACGACGATGGTCGTCGCCGACGGCGAGACGGTCACGGAGTACCTGCTGGCCGACGGCCAGCGCCGTCCGCTCCGGGCGGACCTCACCGTCCCCGACGAGACGACCGTCTACGGCTTCGGCGGCCGTCGACCGGACTGGACCGGCCCCGTCGAGTCGGTCGTCTCCGAGTTCGAGGCCGAGCGGCTGAAGCTGCGCTACGGCGGCGCGCTCATCGGCGATTTCACGCAGGTGCTCACCCACGGCGGTATCTTCGCCTACCCCGAACTCGACGACAGTCCCGAGGGGAAGCTGCGCTACCTCTTCGAGTGCGCGCCGATGGGCTTCGTCATGGAGTCGGCGGGCGGGCGCGTCTCCGACGGGCGCGGGGACCTGCTGGCCCGCGAACCCGACGACCTGCACGCGCGCACGCCGCTGTACGTCGGCACAACCGACCTCGTCGACCGGGTCGAAGCCGAGCTGGCGTAGACACGCAGGTTCCGGTTCCGACACCGAGACCCCGAATTCGCCGCTCGCCTGTCGAGGCCCTCACCCGCTCGTACTGTCGCCGCTGCCGCCGACTTTCCTAACGACGAACCGGACGAGGACGAGCACGAGCCAGAGGCCGACGAGCCCGCCCAGTCCCATGCCGATGAGCCGCAGGGGGAGGAACGAAAGCACCGAGAGGAACGACAGCAGCCCGCCCCCGCCGACGACGACCGGGCCGGCGGTCGTCCCGTTGACCGAGACGGTGTGGTTGCCCGTCCGGGCGAACGACGCCGTGAACGAGACGTTCCGCCGCTCGCCCTCCGGGACGACGAGCGTCCGCGTGTCGACGACGGTGACGTTCGCGGCGTCGTCGAAGGTGGCGTTGTCGCCGCGGACGGTTTCTACCCCGGCGGTGAACTCCGCGGGGCCGCCCTCGTTGACCAGCGTCGCGTTGACCCGGACGGACTCGTTGACCGACACCGCCGTCCGGTTGAGGGTCACGTTGCTGACGACGACGCCCGGCTGGCTCCCCGCGTTCTCGCTTGCGGTCCCGTTCGCGGTCTCGTCGGCACCCGCGTCCCCGCTGGCGTCGGCCTGGGTACCGTTCTGCGTTCCGTTCTGCGTTCCGTTGCCGGCTACCCCGTCGTCGGCCGCGTCGTTCGCGGCAGCGTCGCTCGCGTTCGCGACCGGGTCGGTCGCCAGCGAGAACACCGACAGCCCCGGCGAGTCGGCGCGATAGCGGACGCGACTGTCGTTTTCTCCGCCGAGGCGCTCCGTGTCGAGCGCCGACCAGTTACCGTCGGAACGGCGATACACCGAGAGGTTCGCGGCGTCGAGACCGTGGTCGGCGAGGTACGACCGCCGGACCGACAGGTCGAGGACGAGCCCGCTCGCGTCCGACGAGTCCAGCGAGTGCTGGAGCGTGACCGTTCCTGCGCGCGTCGAGCCGTTGGGGCCGGCCAGCGAGCCGGCCCTGCGGTCGCGGGCGGTGACGGTCGCGGTGAGGTCCGTGTCGACCGCCGAGGTGAGCGCCAGCCCGTCGACGGTGACGGGCGCCGCTCGCGTCACCGACTTCGAGTCGTTTTCCGGGACTGCGACGGGCTCGCCCGCAGTCGCTCCCTCGACCGTGACGCTTGAGCTCGTCGTTCCCGCCGCGGCGTCTGTGAGCCGGGAGACGGTCACCCGCGGTCCGTCGTCCGCGTCGGTCAGGCCGTCCTCGCCGACGAACGTCGCCTTCGCGTCGCCGTCGACGTAGAAGCGCCGGTCGTGTTCCTCGCCCTCGGCGTCGGTCGCGCGGACGATCACCTCGGTGTGGCCGTCGATGCGGACCTCGCGGTCGAACTCGACGCGGGCGGCCGACTCCCCGGTGTGGACGACCTGGTAGTCGAGGGTGTCGTCGGTCGCGACCGCGCGCGTCTCGACGACGAGGCGCTCGGTGACTCCCTCGAAGGCGATGCCGCTCAGAAACAGCGTCTCCTCGTCGAGGACGACGGTGCGGTCCTCGTCGACTGCGATCCGCGGCGCGGGGTCGCGGTCGCCTCGCAGTCGCTCGACTGCGACGGTCTGTGTCGTCGACTGGCCGGCCAGGTCGGTGACCGTGACCGTCGCCTCGTAGGTGCCCGCCCGGTAGAGGTACATCGACTCGTTGAACGCCGCGGACAGCCGGTCGGTGCCGATCGCGTTGCTGTCCGGCGTGGCCGGACTCAGCGTCTGGGTCACGTTGCCGTCCGGGCCGCGGACTGTCACGTTGATGTCGTCGACCGCGACGGCGTCACTGACGCTCCCGGCGAGAAAGACCCTGCTGCGCGTCGTCTCGTTGGGAAGGGGACGCAACGAGAGGGTCGGCGCCTCCTCGTCGGTGACGCTCAGGCTGAACTCGTAGATGCGGACGTTGTCGAACTCGTCGACGGCGGTGATCCGGACGTCGTTCGTCGTGCCGTTGCCGCCGTAGCCCAGCTCCAGCGGCACCGAGACGTTCGCGCCGACGTCGGTGAGCGCCGTCGAGTACGTCTGGTTGCCGAAGCGGCGGGTCACCCGGAGCTGTTCGACGCTCGTGTCCTCGATGACCGTCCCGTTGAGCCGGATCGTCGAGCGGTTGACGGTGCCGTCCGTGATGGCCTTCCAGGGGGGCGTCTCGTAGGGCGCGGTGAGATAGACGTGGGGCGCCTCCGTGTCCTTGACGACGGTGAAGGCGGTCGCGTCGACGTTGCCCGCCTCGTCGGTGACGATCACGCGGACGTCGTTGTCGCCGCTCGTCAGGTCGAGTTCGACGGTTTCGGTGGTGTTGGCGCCGTCGACCGTGACCCCGTAGCGTCGCTCGCCGTTGACGCGGACGACGATTTCCGACAGTCCCGTCCCGTTGTCGGCGTCGGCGCCGACCGACGCCGCGACGGTCAGGTCCGGGTCCCGACCGGTCGTGTACGTGTCGTCGTCCGCCACCGGCACCGAGTCGACGGACACCTCGACGACCGGGTCGGCCGCCGTCGCCCCCATCCCTGCCCCCGTCGTCGCCCCGATACCGACAGCGACGACGACGAGCGCGACGACCAGCGACCGGACGTTCATACACCGCCGGTTCGCCGTTCTCGTACTTAACCGGTCGCCCGAGGCTATCAACTTTGAGAGCGGTGTCGCAGGGATGGGGTCGGGGGTGGCATATTTTACCGCTGCCGCCCGAGTTTGGAGTATGAAGCTCCGGATCGCGGCGGGCGCGAGCGTCGACGAGGCGGCCGCGATCGCCGCCGCGCTCGAAGAGCACACGGGCGACGAATGGGTCGAGGTGTACGTCGGCGAGGCGACCGAGCCCGCGGTCGTCCACGAGGTGAACGACGCGACCGACGCCGACGGCGCCGACGCGGTCGGGAACGGATCGACCGCCGACCACGGCGCGGACGACCCCGGCCCGACCGACCGCGAGCGCCGACTGCGCGAGGAGATCGAGGACATCGAGCGCGGCGGCCCCGAGGCCTACCGCGAGCGACTCGCCGAGCAGAGGAAGCTGTTCGTCCGCGACCGCCTCGAACTCTGGTTCGGCGAGAGCGACCCCGTTCCCGGCGAGACGGGCACGGGCGGTGACGACGGCCCCGGCCGCCCCGCCGGCCTGCACTTCGAGGACGGGAAGTTCGCTAACTTCGACGGCTGGCATCCGAGTTCTCCCGAGGCCGAGGGCGACGACCGGCTGCCCGCCGACGGGCTGCTCACCGGCGCCGCCGACTTCGCGGGGCGGACGCTGCATTTCATGGCCAACGACTTCACCGTCAAGGCGGGGTCGATGGCCGAACACGGCGTCGAGAAGTTCCTCCGGATGCAACAGCGGGCGCTGAAGACCGGCCGCCCCGTCCTCTACCTGATGGACTCGTCGGGCGGACGCATCGACCGCCAGACCGGCTTCTTCGCCAACCGCGAGGGCATCGGCAAGTACTACTACAACCACTCGATGCTCTCGGGCCGCGTTCCGCAGGTCTGTGTCCTCTACGGCCCCTGCATCGCCGGCGCGGCCTACACGCCCGTCTTCGCCGACTTCACCGTCATGGTCGAGGGGATGTCCGCGATGGCCATCGCCAGCCCCCGAATGGTCGAGATGGTCACCGGCGAACAGATCGACCTCCAGGAACTGGGCGGCCCGCAGGTCCACACCCGCCACTCCGGCTCGGCGGACCTGGTCGCCGAGGACGAACACCACGCCCGCGACCTGGTCGCCCAACTCCTCTCGTATCTCCCCGACAACAGCGACGAGGACCCGCCGAAGACCGAGGGGTGTGCGCCCGCGAAGTCGCCCGAGGGCATCGACGGGGTGATCCCCGCCCAGCCAAACGAGGGCTACGACATGGAGCGGGTGATAGAGCGGGTCGTCGACGCCGACTCCTTCTTCGAGCTCCAGCCGGAGTACGGCCCGGAGATACTGACCGGGTTCGCCCGTATCGACGGCCGGCCGGTCGGCGTCGTCGCCAACCAGCCCGCCCGCCGGGCCGGCGCCATCTTCCCCGACGCCGCCCGCAAGGCTGCCGAGTTCGTCTGGAAGTGCGACGCATTCGACATCCCGCTGCTGTACCTCTGTGACACGCCGGGGTTCATGGCCGGCTCGGCCGTCGAGAAGGAGGGGATCCTCGAGGCCGGCAAGAAGATGATCTACGCGACCTCGGCGGCGACCGTCCCCAAGCAGTGTGTCGTCGTCAGGAAGGCCTACGGCGCCGGCATCTACGCGATGTCCGGCCCGGCCTACGACCCCGAGTCGACGGTCGCCCTGCCCTCGGGCGAGATCGCCATCATGGGCCCCGAAGCCGCGATAAACGCCGTCTACGCGAACAAGCTCGACGAGATAGACGACCCCGACGAGCGCCGCGAACGCGAGCGGGAGCTGCGCGAACAGTACCGCGAGGACATCGACGCCCACCGGATGGCCAGCGAGGTCGTCGTCGACGAGGTCGTCCCGCCGTCGGCGCTGCGCCGGGAGCTGAACGCCCGCTTCACCGTCTACGAGAGCGTCGAGAAGGACCTCCCCGACAAGAAACACGGGACCGTCATCTGAGCGACCTGGCCTCGCCGGCTCCGTCACTCCCCGCCGTCGACCAGCCCGAGTTCCTCGGCGACGAGGTCGGTGACGTGGTCGGCGATCGCGGGGTCGACCTGGGCGACCTGTTCGCCGTCGTGGAGCTGGTCGTTGTGCCGCTCGACGGCGTCGGCGACCGTCGAGAGCGCCACCTCGGTCTCGGTTTCGCACTCCTCGCAGATCACGGGAACCGTCGGGTCGTCGGTGTCGTCAGCCATCTGTCCACCGATCCGACGGCCCGGTACAAACATCTCTCGGGATGTGGTCGGGGTCCGCGGTCGGCTACCATACTGCCCGCTCCCCGAACGGCTTAGGGACGGCGCCCCATGACCGGGTATGAAACGAGTCATCGTCGACACCGACACGGCGGGCGACGACACGCAGGCGCTGTTGCTGGCCTGTCTCACCGACCGGCTGTCGGTCGACGCCGTCACCGTCGTCGCCGGGAACGTCCCCTTCGACCGCGAGGTCGAAAACGCCAAGTACACGCTCTCGCTGGCCGAGGCGACCGACATCCCCGTCTACGAGGGCGCGCGTCGACCGCTCGTCAAGGAGTACGACCACGCCGAGAACGTCCACGGCGAGGGCGGACTCGGCGGCGACTTCCATCCCGAAACCGATATCGACTCCGCCGAGGGGTTCGCGCCCGCCGAGATCGTCGCCCGCTGCCGGGCGTCGCCCGGCGAGGTCACGCTGCTGTGTCTCGGCCCGCTGACGAACCTCGCGCTCGCACACGCCCGCGAGCCCGACCTCCCCGATCTAGTCGACGAGGTGTGGGTCATGGGTGGCGCGGTCGAGTGCAAGGGCAACGTCACGCCGGCGGCCGAGTTCAATTTCTGGGTCGACCCCGATGCCGCGAAGCGCGTCCTCGACGCCTTCGAGGTGACGCTGGTCGACTGGGGGCTCTGTCTGCGCGACTCCGTCCAGCACCACGACGACCTCGATACCATCGCCGCGATGGACACCGACCTCGCCGACTTCTTCATGACCGTGACCGAGACGGTCCGCGGCGACGACGTCGAGGGCCAGGGCGTCGGCGGCATCACCCAGCCCGACGGTCTCGCGACGGCACTGCTTGCCTACCCCGAACTCCGCGAGGAGACGGCGACCTCCCACGTCGACGTCGACGAACGCGAGGGGGTCACCCGCGGCCACACCAGCGTCGACGTCGACGGCACGACCGGCCAGCCGGCGACGACCCGCGTCGTCGAAGCCGCCGACGGTGAGGGGTTCACCGACGTGATGCACGCGATGCTGCGGGAGCGCGACCCGGACGCCGCCGTCGAGTGAATGTCGAGGCAGTTCGGCGAGCGCCGACGGAGTCCGTGGCGAACGCCGCCGTCGAGTGAATGTCGAGGTAGTTCGGCGAGCGCCGACGGAGTCCGTGGCGAACGCCGACACAGTCTGCTGAAAGAGCCGCTAGCACTGCGGTCTGGGCGGCCGAGCGGGCAGAACCTTTTAGATGCGACCGCGCAATCGGGCGGACACTGAGTGACCGCCGGCGCGGGGCGGCCGATTCGACCGGGCATCGGCGGTCACCGCCACACGAACATGGACGACCACTGGAACACGATGGGGTGCGATCCCGGCGGGACGTACCACAACGGCGGCACCGACGGCGCGAGCGACCTCGAACGGGCGTGGACGAGAGACGTCGACGATCCGAGCGCGGTCGTCGCGGCGGGAACGATCGTCGCGGCCTGCGCGAACCGACGGGTCGAGGCGTTCGATCTTGACGGGAGCAGGCTGTGGTCGTACAGCCATCCCGACCGCGAGGACGCCTACGCGGTCACGTACGACTACCTCGACGGGACGGGCGCGTACGGCAGCAACCCCGCGGTCGTCGACGGGTCGGTGTACCACGTCGTCAACGACCGACTGGTCGCGCTCGACCTCGCGGACGGGGCCGAGGAGTGGCACGTGACACTCGACACGGCCGAGGGCGTGCCGATGTCGGGCGGCCTCCGGGCCGACGACCGGGGCAGCCTGTTCGTCGCGTACAAGGACGCGCTCTACAGGGTCGACACCGGTCCCGGCGCGGTCGGGTGGAGCGACACCGGTATGGAGCGGGGCGAGCTGCCGGTACTAGGCCGCGACGGGACGGTCGTCCAGGAGGTCGAGCGCGACACGCTCCGCGCGGTCGACCCGTTGACCGGTCGGGAGCGCTGGACCGACACCGAGGAGACCGTCGACGTTCCGGGGACCAGGATGGCGGTCGACGGTGGAACGGTGTTCGCGACCCAGTTTAACGTCCCCACGGTGCGGGCGATGGACGCCGAGACCGGCCGCCTGGAGTGGTCCCGCGACGCCACGTACCACTGGCTGGTTCCGGACACCGCCGCCGACCGCGTGTTCGCGATTAGAGACGGCGAGCAACTGGCCGCGCTCGACTCGACCACCGGGTCGGTCCGCTGGACGGTGGCCCTCGACGACGACGAGAGTCCGCTCCGGAGCGCGCGTGAGAACCTCTACCTGGCCGCCGACAGGCGGATCGTCCGCCGCGATCCCGCGTCGGGCGCGGTACGGGAACGGTCTCCCGACGTGGGCTTCGAGATCCGCAGCTTCCTCGTCGACGACTGCGGCCTCGTGGTCGCCGGCGACGAACACCTGGCGCTGCTGACCGGTGACGAGCGGACGGATGGAGACACCGGCGACGAGGCCGAACCGACCGGCGAGAGCGGGCCGTCGTTCTGCCCGGGGTGTGGCGCCGACCTCGACGCCTACGGGAGCCTGAACTTCTGTCCGGAGTGCGGGAGAGAGCTGTCGCCGTGACTCGGGGGATAGCCCGGAGACTGACCGCAGATGGTTCTCGCGTGTGAGTTTGGGGTGAGTCGGTGCGGACCTGGAACCGGCGCCAGCCGCGCACGCATCCGTACGCGAGACTGACAGGATACGGTCCTACCGGACCGTCTCGGTGTGCCATCGTATCGGCGAACGGCGGCACTGCTCACCCGTTCGCGTCGTCAGAAATGGGTTGGGGCGGATTTGAACCGCCGGCCTCCTCCATGTCAAGGAGGTGTCATAACCAACCTAGACCACCAACCCTCGCTGGCTTGCTGTACTCCTTCATTCAGGGCAGGGATAGTTGAAGGTTTCGAAGACGGGACGGCCACGCCGTGTCGTCTCGTGCCATCCCGTCGCGGTCTTCGAGTTCCTGTCGGAAAGAAACAATATCGTTCGGACGGTTCCGAACGGCGCGCGACCGTGTGAACGCTCCGGGGCGACGACAGCGGTCGCTCCGCAACACTGACAGTCGAGGGCGAGCAATGGGGCTCGCCGCTCAGAATGAGAAGTCGTCGTCTTCTTCGCGCATACCGGGGTCCTCGGCGGTGTCGAACAGGTCGTCGGCGAACTCGTCGGCCATGTCGGTTTCACTGGCTTCCTCGCCGGTGTCGCGCGTGTAGGCGTCTAACCCCATCGCGAGCAGTTCCTCGACGGCGGCCTCGCGGCTGACGAACTCCTCTTCGGTCATCCGCTCGAGCTTGGTGTAAACGTCCTCCGGGAGCGAGACTTCGAACGTGGGCATTGGTACTCGTTATGTCCTCGGGAGGCAAGTGTTTTGAGTATTTGGGCTGGCCGAAGGACTACCGGCCGGCCTGCAGCGAGAACTCCACGACCGCGGTCCGCGAGTCGTCCCCACCGCCCGAGGCCGTCTCCGTCGACGCCGCAGTCCCGGCCGCCTCAGTGCCGGCGTCGGTCCCGGTATCCGTCCCCGCGTCGGTGCCGCTGGCGTCGGTCTCGGTCTCCTCCTGCATCCCGCCGGACGGCGTCGGCGGCTGGGCGTTGGCCAGCTCGGTGTTATCGAACACCAGATGATAGTTGCCCGACGAGATTCTCGCCGATGAGGACCCTGAGGTCTGTCCCTGGGTGCTGTTTGCCGGGTTGTAGTTGACGCGATTGCCCTGTTCGTAGTACCGGAACTCCCCGTCACGGATCAGCAACACGTCGATGGCGAATCCCGCCGTGTTCTCGAACTCGTAGGACAGTGCCCCGCCCTCGGGGAATTCCAGTTCGTAGTCCTCGAACTCCCCCGGCGGGATCTCCAGTCTCCCGTCGTCGTCGAGAAATATATCGGTCACGTCGGTCGCCTCCGGGAACG
>ENA-ORDC01002592-ORDC01002592.1-marine-metagenome-genome-assembly--contig:-NODE-2592-length-10580-cov-4.129963_pt1 | contig 10580 bp, 7 predicted proteins | sample MGYA00237783_ERZ508515 | MGnify/ENA primary metagenome ERZ508515 (study PRJEB26186, sample SAMN06268792) | marine metagenome | isolation source: Eden Landing Ponds, San Francisco, CA, USA | place...
CCTCATTACCGAAGACGTTCTTACTTGACATTGGAGTACCTAGCTCCGAAGGCGCTCAGCGCCCGACACCGCGATGCTGCTACATCGCGGTTTTCCGACGATAACGACCGACAGAACCATCTACGCGCTCTCGCTCGCGCCTTCGTGAGCGCCCCCTGGGGCGCGAGCGAGAGCGCGCCATAGGGAGGCCACCCATCCAGCACCGCGCGCCGACCCGCCCGAAGCGAGCGGCCAGCTTTAAGCCGTTTCTCGTGTCCGGCCCGGACTGCGGGTTCGTGTCCAGGGCGACGGTCGTGAGCACGGCGAGTCGTGGTGTGACTCGCCGCGCGGAACGGCCCAAAGCGCTGGAACGCGAAAGCCCGCGAGGGGCGCAACCGAAAACGCGCTTAATGCTGGCGTCGAGACCAGATTCATTTTAGCCCGGCAGCCCGCCCGCTACTGCAGGCAGGCAGCCCGGAATGGTCGGTCGCGAGCAACGCGGAGGGCGGCAGCGGCGAGCGGGGCGCGCCGTAGAGAAACACCGCTCAACCGGGCCCGACGCTCAGTGACGCAGCCGACGTCCTGGTGGACTCAGAAAGGGCGAGGCCGTCTCGGTCGTCCCCCGACCCCGCTAGCACCACAGGCACGAGGCGCGCAGCGTGGGTCGCGGGATGCCGAGCGGCCGAGGGCTTTCCGAACAACAGTCTTCTCCTGACCTAGATCAGCCGCATCGAGTCGCCGGGATCGTCGCCGATGATGTCTGCCAATCCGTAGACAGCGATCGCGTCCGTGTACCCCTGTGCTCGGACTGCGTTCTCGATGCCCTTTCTGGCTGGCTTATCGTCTGTGAGTACGACAACGCCCGCCGTTGCGCGGTCTCTGACGTATTGGATGGCCAGCCCGGCGAGAATCGCATCAGTTTTCTCAACCTCGTGTTCGGCCTGATCGGTTTCGTTCGCAATGGTTCGTCTGGCGATGTCGCTCGCGGCGACAGCGTCGCCGTCCGTCGGTGATGGCGCATCAATGATTGTTGCCCAGCCTTCGTCGAGCGCCGTCCGGACGCGCTCCGTCTCTGGACCACCGAGTTCACCGATCACGCGCCGAGGGAGTTTGCAGACAACGCCGGCATTCTGAACTGCACTTCGGAACCGCCGATACTGAGGATTCGAGGGGTGGCCAATCGCGAAGAAGATATTCGCGTCGACGAGGACGTCCTTATCGGCCGATAATGGTGCGTCACTACCCATCCGACGAACTCACCGGTCAGGGTCCGACGAGGGGGTCGGGGCGCCATCATTCTCGTCGAGGTCAGGGAGATCCATCTCGTCATGCACATCCGGGAAGAGGTACTCGAAGAACGGGTCGTGCTCCCGACCGACGGCCAGTACCGGCTTGAGCGCGTAGATGATCATCATCGCTTCCGTCTCGCGAACGTCGATGTCGTTGGCGACCATCCTCTGGGTTGTCTTCCCGGCGACGTGGAGCCCAGCACCCCGTAATGCGGCGATGAGCTTCCCGATGCCGTAGCGATCTATGAAGTACTCGACGTCCTCGTCGATCTCCTGTAGTGCGAGAGCGTGAAGGACGGTCGGCGTGATGACGATCGGGACGTACTGCTCGACGATGATGATCGGGTCAGCAGTCAGCTGCTGGGGGCGCGTCGAGTCATCACGGTCGACGAGGCCGAGGTCGACAAGCCGATCGACGTACTCGTAGGTGGTCGATTTCGAGAGGTCGAGCGTCTCCATGATCTCCGGCGGTGCGACCGGCCCCCAATAGCACACGTAGACGTAGACGCGGGCCAGTGCCGGGTGGTTGAGCAGCTGGACGACGGTTTCGAGCCGGGGGGCGTTCTGGGCCAGCGTCTCTGGCTTGAGCGTCTCTTCGTCCATCACGTCCATCGGTGGCGGGTCCAGCGCGTCGATCCCGCCATCCGGACGAACACGGTCGTGATCAGGGGTCATATTTGTAGTTCGAAGTCCATGTACTTCAGACTACCGACACCGATAGCTGGCAGCAGCAGGAACGTCGCCGAGTTGCTCGTCGTTGACCGAATCGTTACTCGACGATGTGTTGGGCTAAGTCACGCGTCCAATACGTTGCTGGTCCACCGGGGCTACACCGCGCACAAACCTGCAGTGGGCCCTCCAGGTGGCCGAGTTCGACACGGAATCGTGTGAGAGCTGCAAGCGCGTCGACGACAATTCCACACCCGTCGCAGGCGTGTCGATCAATGTCGTCAGGATCAGGCCGCTCCTGGATGGCACAGTCGGCGCAGATCGGGTGTGCGACTCGCTCGTCTTTTCCCCACGTACGCGCTTCGCCTACTTCCGACCCGGGGCATGCATCACAGAATGCACACCCGGAGAGCGTTTGCTGCATGATCACCGCGGCTCATCGTCCCGTCTCTCCGCTACGGCATCGTATCCCGCCTTCCAGCCCTTGTGAAACAGAGCAAGTGCCTTCTCTGAACGGAAGGATTCACCCGATGGCTCATGGACCAAGGACTGTGACTCTGCGACCGGCGTGACCACGTCCTGGCTGATGAGTTCCTCGACGAGCATCCATGCATGGGCTTCGTCGATGTCGGCGGTCTCAATCCGTGCTGTGTCCCGATCTTGGGCTACCAGTTCGTTCTCGAACCGTTCGTGATCGCGCGATGCATCGTCGTATCTGTCTGGACCAGTCATGTGTGTTCAGCTCCGGGCACGCTTCCCTGCGCGCCTCGGCCCTCCTGGCGCCAATAAAACCGCTCGCGGGACTGTCCTTGGTGGGACCGGCGAAAGGGAGGGGTGAGATGACGCTGCTCAGCCGTTAACCAACAACTGGCCCTTGTTGCGTCTAGTGTTGGTTAAGGGATCACCTTCTTCGCGTCTCAAACTGCAACTGGTGGCGGGCCTTCACCGCGAATGTATCGGGCTCGTCGACGGGCACATCGTGGCTCCGGTTCGTCGCGAGCGAAGATGACCGGGAGAGTAGATTCACCAACCCCTCGCGAAGGGCTTGACGACTGATCGTCTGTTCGTACCAGCCGAGTCGTTCGTCGTAGTGGTGCTTTTGGAACGTCTCGCCGACGTCGTCGACTGCGATAAACTGCGTCCGCTTCGCGCCCCAGACGTTCGAGGAGACGTATTCGGCACCGACGTCTTCGTGGGTGAGTTCGACTAGAGTGCACTCGACGAACGAAACGATCGATTCACTACTTCGGGTGTTCGGGATAGTCAGACGAAGATCTGACCACGGTGAATCACGTGTATCCTTTGTGATCTGGGTCTCGGTGCTCCGTGCTGGCTGTTGCTGACGACCTTGGTACATGGGTACTCGGGAGCTGTTCTGCCCCCGTCACCCCTCTTCGGGGAGAAAAAAACCGCCTCCGGAGCGTTACTCGTCGTCCGCGAGGAACCGTTTCGCGCGCGTCCACACTGTCTGTTCAGCTGAGTCACTCTCGTCGACGTTGTCGCCGACGTCTCCGTGATCACCGAGCTGCTGAATCTTAGACTCGCGTTCGGCAAGCGTCTCCTGAAGGTCACGAACGGTGGCTTCTAACGTGTCGATGCGGTCGTTCTTCTGTTCAAGCATAGCCTCGAGTTCGGTGACACGCTCTTTGAGGAGCCGGTTCTTTTCGGTCAGGTACGTTTGCTCCCTCTGTTCCGTCGATGGTGCCACGCCGTGGGGCTGGACGTCGTCTTCCGTCTCTCGGGTACTTGCTGCCTTGGGATCGTAGAACTCCGAGGTTCCGGCGATCGCCCGCTCGACGGTTTTCTCGCCGTAGGTCGAGCTGTCGGCGTAGTGGACCTCGTCCCATTTCTCGCGCATCAGTCCCGACTGCTGGAAGAGCTGATCCATCCGCGTGGCGTCACCGCCGGTCCAGAAGGCAAGCAGGAAACAGAGCGCCATATCTGCCTCAGACTGGCTCTCGTAGCTGAGGGTATTCCCGTTCCAGAGTCGCTCGAACTTCTCTCCGTTCGACGCGTTCTGTGCTTTCTCAAGGAGTTCTTGATCATCGAGGTCGATTTCCGTGCTGGGCTCTCCTGCAGTCTCACCAGAGCCATCCTTGTCCCTCGGTTCACCGCTATCGTCCTGGAGGTACTCACGATGGACTGCTGCGAGCGCGTCCTGTCGAGTGGCGACCGCCGTCGGCGTCTCGGCGACGTGGTCGCCCGTAACCGTAAAGAATCGCGCCGAGTCGTACATTTCGATCGTTCCCTTCCGGTTTCGCCCGTCCGGGAGCTCTCCCCGAATGAGTACATGGTAGCCGGTTCCCGACGGTGAGCGTTCAGTGTAGGAGTCGAGCCGGTCGATGATATCCTCTGCTGCCTCATCGACAGTGCCAGTGTCCGGGTTACGACAGTCGTCCAGGTCAACACCGACGAACGGATCGCCGTCAGTGAAGACGAAGCCGATGCCAGCAGCGTCTCCTGACTCGGCGTACTCGAGTGCATCGTCGAAGGAGGTCCACGTCTGCTCGTCCGTCGACGAGGCAAACTCCCCACTCGCCGGTGTGATCGGAACCTTCGTCGGCTTCCCGTCGCGCTCCTGTTCGCGCCAGCAGATCCACTGGTCGTATTCGATTAGCGCCGTCGGGAGTACCGACTCGTCAATAGTAAACTGGGCAGTCATGATTCTAGAGCGTCGCCTCCAGCGACCTCGATCCCCTCGGGGTCGACGAGAAACTGCCACCTGCTGATGCCCGCCGATCCAATGCCTTGGTTCCAACGGGGAACCCCCCATCTATACTAGTTGGTTTTTGCCGTAACAGGGACGCCGTCTTTGAGGAAGAATGGATCGAGAACGGCCAATGCGGACGCACGGCAACGCTCCACCACTGCGTTTGCGTTACGGCAAACTCAGAGGTTGCCGTAACACGGTTCAGTCTATCGATTTCGTAGATTTCGGAGCCGTTGTCGCTGTCGATGCCGTAACGCGAATTGATCCATCCGTTACGCGAGCTGAAACTGCTGTACACGCCAGAATAGCAGGTGAATATGGTTGGCACCATTACTCACCCACGCTTCTGTGGTGGTCGAGTGCAAGACCCTCATAGTATCGAACAGGATCACCATTTTCGCGTTGGGTCGTCCGCTCGAATGTGACGTGATTACTGAGCCGGCGAGCAAACCAAGATTTGGTGTCTGGCTCGATATCGTGGCTTTCAGCCCACTGTTCGTATCGCTCGTATACCTCCCCCGCCGCTACCGTGCTTTCAGCGTCTTCAACGAGGTGAAGCTCCGCGAACCGCTCGACGACCGCATCCGGATCATCGGCGATATCCTCGATCGGCGGCGTTTCTGATTGCTGAGCGATCCCACTCTGCTGGTCTGTAGCTCCCACATCTCCACCCGCCGTTACTATCTCGAATAGTGTTTCTATGGAGTGCGTTTTTCCGTCGTCGTATACGACCGGCTCACTGTCGTCGGGGAGGATAACGATCGCGTACGACTCAGGGCCGTATTCAGGTGTCGGGAGTTCGGCTTCAGGGACGAATGGTTTCTTGATGCGCACCCAGTCTGCCTCGAACGCCGTCTTCGTGTCGTAGACATATTGCTCACCATGCTCGTACACCACGTACTCGTCAGCTGCATGGTCGTAGCTATAGATTGCAGGGACGCGGTCTTTCGATGCATCCGCGAGCGACGAAAGACGAGTGTACTCGGTTCCATCGCCATCTCTCAGCACGAGTTCGTCATCCTCGCGCGTCCAGACAGTTCGTCTTGTATCAGTCTCACCAGCTGCGGGCCTGACAGCCGTCACGCCACCTTGTTCGGTGGCACCACCGCTGAAAGTGATGTGCCCGTCGTGGGTATAGAATCGGGTTTCCCCATTGGCGAGCTGCTGAACCGGCGGTGACAGAATTCGCTCGACCCGTTCAGCCCAGTAGGTTTTCGTCTCGCCGAGGCGGACGACGAACAACGGGACGCTTTCGGTGTCCTGCGCTTTTCTGAGATTGGTGAGGACTTTTACTGGATTCTCTGGCGTCGTGGTTTCGGCTTCGATAGCAAACGTCTCGTCAAGGTCGGGATGCGTCGCTTTCGCGTCCGGCTGTTCATTGCCGTCTTGGGTGAGAATTGTGACGCGAAATCCGAGCGCCGTGAGTACAGCCTCGGTTTCCAGTAGTACCGCATCGTGCGCCTCGCTTCCGGCTGCTCTCGTGTCACCAGTATCCGGCGCTGCCGCCGTCTCTCCAACGTCAGTGAGACGGATCAGGAGTTCGTCGGCGGCTGCATCAAGATCGACATCGAGCAGCCGCGACCGCTCGCGAATGTCCGCAAGCACATCGTAGTCTGGCGGGTCGTTATGTATCTTATCGAAGCACGACCGTAGTTCGGCGTCGACGTCTTCGACGGCCACCCACCCATTCTCATCGCAAACCCCCTCTCGGAGTTGGATGATCCGAATCGTCTTCGCGAGCGCCTGATCGAGATCTTGGTTTGCCGTGCCGAGGATCTCTTGTACTGCTTCCGGGGATCGTTCTGAAGACGCAATCCCCGTTTCGGGCACGCCGAACTCATCGCTCGCTCGCTCGTGAATGGTCGACAGTGAGCTCTCGAAACGATCCTCTTCTGGGTCATCCAGCGGAAACTCGCTCTCGGGATGACCTGCGGGGATCGGCAACGGTTTTACGCTAAATGGGTACGGCCCTGTCTCGCCGAACGTCGGACTCGGCAGACTCGCAATCCACTCACCACGAGGGAGCGATCGAATCCGATTGGCGAAGTCGACCGGATCCATTTCCTCGTGGGCCATTGCTCGTGCGAGCTCCCGATCGACGTTGATCTTCCCGACGAGCGAACTCCCGATGTTGTTCAAGGCGTTTAGGTACACCTTCCGACCGCCTTCGGCCTCCATCTGCTCGGGGAACTGCATCGACAATCCCACTGACAGGCGGAAGCTCCGCCCCTTTTCGAGGAGATCGTTCATAATATCGGAGACGACGACCGACGCCGCCTCGTCGACGAGCAGGTTCACGACGTAGTCATCCGGATACTGTTCAAGGTCGCGCTTGCGCTCCTTGAGGGCGTCATCGAGGTTGGTCAAGATCACGCCCGTCATGATACGGGCGGCCTCGTCTCGAAGATCGCCGAGGTCGAACAGGATGACTTTGTTCTCGTCGAGGACGTCGCGGAAGTCGAACTGGTTCTCGGTATTGTTGAAGATCCGCCGCAGGTGGGTATCCTGCGAGATGTAGGCAAGGCGATTCCCGACACCGCCCATCACGTTCGCGAAGGTGTTTGGGTCAAGTTGAAGCTGCCGACGGATTGTCCGGAGGACCTCCTCGTCGCTCGACCGAGGCGCTTCTCCGATATTCTCATTCGGCGGCCCGGCTTCCCAGAGTTGGTCAACGATGTGCTCCAGCTGTCGATGGGCGAAGTAATCGGTCGACTCCCGGTACAGACCGTTCTCGCGGCCGTGTTCCTCATCGAACAGCGCTTTGATGAGCGTCTTGATCAGGGTCGGAGCAACGGTAGCCCGTTCGTAGCGATCTGTACCCATCACGAGTTTTAGAATCTCCTCGTAGTGGTCGGCCTTCCGCTGGACTGCGTCCTCGCGTCGTCGCTCGTTCTTCATCGAGGGGCAGAGATCGAAGAACGAAAAGCCGGGGAGCACATCCGGCGTCGGGAAGTGTACGACGTTCTCCTCGAGGTCGGTCGTTCCGAACCGCCGGGCGTGCGCACGCATGTAGTTCTGGCTCATGCCGTCACCCTTCGGATCGATGAGAATGACCGGCCCGTCGGTATTCCCATAGAGCGAGAGAATATCGTTGATGAGTGCCTTCGACTTCCCTGAGCCGGTCGTACCGAACCGACCGTAGTGAGTTGGAAGTAAACTTGGCGGGAGTGCGGTTGGCTGCTCTTCGGGCTCTCCGTTCTCGTCGAGCGCGTAACCGATGGCCATCCCTTCACGGAACTGGCGCATGAGATCCTGATGTGGGCGAGGGAGTGGATTCCGGCTCTGCTGTTCGGCCCGCGTGCCTCTGATCCCCTCAACGGTCAACTGCTCGGACGACGGTGCGATTATGAAATGGGCGAGTTCGTTTCCGTTCAGGATCAACTCCGGTCGCTTCTTCCCGCGGCCAGTATCGAGGTCCCGGTTCACAAGCCGGGTCAGCTCGTTTCGTGCGTGCTTTACTTTGCTTGCTTGGCGGAAGCCCTTGCTCTGGAGTCGCTGTCCCTCGATTCCATAATACGGTCCATCGAGCGGATCGAACACCGGACGGAGTGCGTCCATTCGGGCGTCAAGATCATCGGCAGCATCATCGTCCGTTGGGACAGCCAATGCTCGGATATTCGCGGTGAACGTCCGCTTCGGGGTCTTGGCTGAGATGCGCTCGACACGTTGCTCGACTGGCTCGCTCAGCTGGCGTTCGCTTCGGTCGCTTGGCTGTTCCTCAACCTCCAGAAGTGGTCCAACCCATTCCTGAAAGAGTGTGTCTCGCCCGTCGATTAAATTCTCTTTGCGAATCTCCGCATCGGACGTCCAGTCGGGCCTCCGCTGGAAGACGACCTGGAAGGCAATCGGGTGCTCGGCTTCGATCAGATGGTCGACGAGCGAGGCAAGCGCGTCCCCCGTTTGGTCGGGCGTCGACAAGGAGTCAGTCGCATCCTCCGCGAAGGGCGTCAGCAACGTCATCCAGTCCTCCTTCCTCGTAGCGGTCCCGTACCATCGGACGCCGACCGGCGAGACCGTCTCCAGTGCTGGCCGGGCGAGTACCGTTCCGTTGCCCGTTGCGGTCGGCTTCGCAAGCGCTGTTAGTGGTTGGTCGGCAGACAATGTATTCGGAGGCGCGACCGCGATGGCACCATCCTCATGCTCGATGAGGTGTTGCTCGTTCGACTCAGATACTGTGCCACCGTCCGCGACTGAATCTATCTCCTCAGGCGCTGCCCCATCCGTCATGCGTTTATCTGTTGGTCCTGAAGGTGGTTCTCGTTGTTCGTTGGATCCGAATTCGTAGTGGATGCCGCCTTCTTGGACGTGATCGACGAATTCCTCCTGCGTGTATTCGACTGGCTGGATCAACTTCGATTCCAGATCGATCTCGACGCGCTCAATGTCGAATGTGGACGGGTAGATAGACTGCAGTCGCTTTGCGAGTGTATCGAGGTGTTCGTCAGCTCCGTAGTAGAACTTAACCGGCTCATCTGCCCCCTCGCTCAGCGCGAGAAACTCGAAGTGAAGCGGACGAGTACTGTGTAGCGGATTCAATTTCTGCGCGAGACTCGGCGAGGCCGTCGTCGTCAGTTTGTGGAGGCTAGCGAGAACTTGCGGGATCTCGGATACAGGAAGGGATTCGGAGGTCGGCTTAACGCGAAGATACTCACGCATCATTGTCGCTCACCTCCGAACCGCCATCAGGTTCCACTGGCGCTGGCTCCGTCGATTTTTCTTCCCCGTTTGTCGCCTGCATCTCAAGTTCCTCACGGAACTGCTGCACGTCCGTATCGACTGCCTCCTCGCCAGCGCCGGGGAGTGAAGACCGCCGCTGCTCGGTTGGATCGAAGTCGATGACCTGCTTCTCCTTGGGCATCGCCTCGACCTTGATGCCGCGCCACTCGCCGTCGACGCCGACGAGCGCCTCGGAGAAGCCAGCGTCCTCGTTCCCGGGGACCGCGTCCTGCACGTAGCGCATCTGGGCGTAATTCAGTCCGAACTCGTCGGCCCACTGGTCGTCCATTCCGTCCAAGCGATGGAACTGCTTGACGGCACACTGATCGAGGATGGCCTCGGACTCGGCGTGCTCGAAGAACTCGTCGACGGTCTGGGTGACGAGCCGAATCGAGAGGTCGTGGTGGCGGTGATGCCGGAACACCGTTTCGAGGAACGCTAGACTCGCGGCGTCCTGCATGATGTAGCGCGCCTCGTCGATGACGAACACGACCTCCTTGTCCGTCTCCTTTGCCCGCTCGTACACGAGCGAGATGAGCAATTGCATCGTCAGCGCAGTGCTGCTGTCGACGCTACCCTCCTGTTGTGCCAGATCGAGGTAGATGACCTTCTCGTCACGGATGTCGAACTCCGAGGACTTCCCGAGGTTGGCGTGGCGGCCCTCCTCCTCGAAGGGGCGAAGCTGGTCGAGAAGCCACGTCGCGTCCTCGCGGATCTTCCCGGCCTCCTCGTCGGAGCGAACCACGAACGACTCTGGGTCGTCGACCATGTCCTCGAAGACGTCCATCATGTCCCGGATGGTCGGGCTGGGGTTGCTGTGCGTCGATATGTCGTCGGTGATGTCGTTGCGCTTGTAGGCGCGTTTGAGGCCGAGTTCGAGCGTCGTCCGGCGGTCACCGAGCGAGATACCACGCAGTGCGAAGAAGTTCGTCAGGAAGCTCATGGCGTCGTCGAGCTTCTCGTTGAACGGGCTCGCGTCCTCACCCATCGCCCGCTGGACGTGGTCGGGCGTCTGGCGGATCTCCAGGGGATTCAGCCCGAGCGTCCCACCGACGGTGATGCGTTTCGCTCCGAGTGCTTCGGAGACGCCTGCCCAGTTGTTGAGCGGTTCGAGGATGATGCCGATGCGGTCCTTACTCTGCTCGATAGAGCGGATGAAGTTCTGTTTCGAGCCGAACGACTTCCCAGACCCAGTATCGCCGCCGGTGAACATCGCA
>ENA-ORDC01002594-ORDC01002594.1-marine-metagenome-genome-assembly--contig:-NODE-2594-length-10576-cov-3.668254_pt1 | contig 10576 bp, 8 predicted proteins | sample MGYA00237783_ERZ508515 | MGnify/ENA primary metagenome ERZ508515 (study PRJEB26186, sample SAMN06268792) | marine metagenome | isolation source: Eden Landing Ponds, San Francisco, CA, USA | place...
GTCGTCGGCCCCGCCGTCAGCGGCATCGCGCTCGACGCGTTCGGCGGACAGGCCGCGCTCGACGGCTGGATCGCCGCCTTCGCGGTGCTCGGCCTGGGCGGGCTGCTCGGCCCGGTGGTGCTCAGCTTCGTCGGCCGCGACGGCGACCCGGCGGATCGGCCGGCGGCCTGAGCGCCGTCGTCAGCTGCGCGACACCGTCGCCGTCAGCGCCCCGGCGCCGATCAGCGCGCCGCCGCCGCCGCCGACGCGGTTCAGCGTCTTCAGCACGGTCGGGCGCACGATGGTGCGGCGGAGCCGGCCGGCCAGCAGAGCGTAGATCGCCGCGTTGGCGCCGGCCAGCGCCAGGAAGGTGACCTCCAGGATCGCCAGTTGCGCCAGCAGCGGCGTGCTCGGCTCGACGAACTGCGGGACGAACGCCACGAAGAAGGCGATGCTCTTGGGGTTCAGCGCGGTGACCGCGAAGGCGTGCAGGCCAAGTTTCTGGTGCGACACCGCATCGAGCGGCGCCGACGGGTCCGCCGGCGTCTGCCGCCACATGCGGATGCCGAGGACGACCAGATAGGCCACCCCGATCCACTTCAGCACGGCGAAGGCGGTGGCCGATGCGGCCAGCAGTGCCCCCAGGCCCGCCAGCGACGCCGTCATCGCCACAAAGTCGCCGAGCACCACGCCGGGGACCGTCGCAAGGCCGGCCGCGCGGCCGCGGCCCAGGGCGGTGCCGACCACCAGCAGGATGGTCGGGCCGGGCAGGAACAGGAGCAGCGCCGAGGCGGCGACGAAGGCGAGCCAGAGGTCGAACGGCATGACGGGGAGTCCCGAACCGGGCGCGACGCCGCCAGACAGCCCGATCCGAAGCGGGGACGCAAGCCCGGTTTCTGGGGCGTCCCCGCGCGCCCGCTGCCGTCGCGGGACAGGGTCGGCGACCTTTGAGCCGAAACGCCGCGCATCGGTCCCACGACTCGGCTCTTCGGCCCGGCTCAGGACGAAGCTGGAGGGACCGTCACCTTATTCCGAACCGGCCCGGCCCGCCGCTCACGCGTTCGCCGCGGCCAGCCGCTGGGCGCGGTAACGCACGAACCACCAGGCGCCGCGGGCGGCCATCTGGGCGTACCAGCTCTGCGGATTGAAGCCGGACGCCTTCAGGGTCATCGACACCGCGCGCTCGATCTGTTTCGGGTGATAGAACTCGAAGGCGCGGCGCATGTAGGCCTTGTTGTAGGTGTCGCGCTTGTACGGCTCGTCGGTGTCGAGCGGCGTATTGGCCGCGTAGTAGGCGTACGAGAGCTCGTCGTCCTCGGTCTCCAGCACCCGCCCCATGGCGACGCGCAGGCGCTGCAGCTTCGAGGGGTGCTCGACCTCCAGGTAGCGCTTCATGTTCGCGTAGAACATCTTGTAGTGCCGCAGCTCGTCGGCGGCGATGCGCTTGCAGATCTCCTGCAGCACCGGCTCCTGCGTCGCCTGGCCCATCGAGCCGTAGTAGGACGAGGTGCCGACCTCGACCATGCAGCGCGCCACCAGCTCGCCGGCGCGGCTGCCGCGGATGCTCTCGGTGGCGTCGATGTCGGGGCGGTAGCCGGCGACGAAGCGCTCGAAGTGCTCCTGGTGGCTCCAGTTCGGGTCGGCGTACTCGGCCCATTTGCCGAGCGCCTCGCCGTGCTGCACCTCCTCGTAGGCCCAGGCGTTGGCTTCCTCCTGGAAGTCCGGATCGTCCGCGAAAACGTTGTTCAGGTAGGTCGCGTAGTCGCGCGCGTTGAACTCGACCATCGAAGCGGCCTTGATGATCTTCAGCAGCTCCGGGTCGACCTTCGAGGGATCGAACTTGTCCCACGGGATGTCGACGTTCATGTCCCAGTGGCGCTGCTGGTCGACCGGCTTCTTGGTCTTCTGCTGCGCCGCGCCGGCCGCCGCGCTCTTGGGCTGCGCGGTCTTCTGCGGCTGCGCGGTCTCCTGGGTGTCCGCCTGGCTCTGGGCAGTGCTTTGCGTGTCAGCCATCGATCTACGCCTCGCCTCGTGTCGTTGTGGTGCGTGGGGCGCGGATCCCCGTCGTTGCTCGTCCACTGAATATTAAGGTGATGGCACTACGGCGCATCAAGACCCGCGCGCCGAAAACGCCGTCCTGGGCGTCCATGGCGCCGGGCCCCTGGGTGCTCAACTCTGCCTCTGAGAGGGTCCTGCCTTGCGTCTCGTGTGTCGGACCGCGTCGTGGCCCTGCTAGAGTCAACGACGCTGCAAGGGCAGGGTTTCTTATGACTGCGCGTCGATCGCGCGCAGCTTCGCCTCGTTCAGCGCGATCCGCCGCGCCGCATCGTCGCGCTCGCGCTGTTCCTTGGCGTCCGCCAGATCCTCGCGGGCGTTCTTGAGCTCCTGCTCGGCCTCGGAGCGGTCCAGCTGGTCGACCTTGAGCGGATGCTCGGCCAGCACGGTGCAGCGTTCGTTGGTGACCTCGGCGAAGCCGCCGGCCACGAAGTAGCGGGTACGCATCGTGCGGTTATCGTAGATGCCGACGACGCCGGCCTTCAGCGAGGTGATCAGCGGCGCGTGGCGGGCCAGCACGCCGATGTCGCCCTCGGCGCCCGGCACCACGACCATGTCGACGTCCTCCGACACCACGAGCTGCTCGGGCGAGACCAGTTCGAAGGCGATCTGCTGCTGTTCGGCCATGGCTGCTCGTCAAACTCCCGCGTTCGCGCCGTGCGCATGGGCCCAGACGGGCCCCGGCAGTCGGCCGGCGGGGTCGCCGCCGGCCGACCTTGGGATTCCGGTTACGCCGCTTCCTGGGCCAGCTTCTCGGCCTTCTCGACGGCTTCCTCGATGGTGCCGACGAGGTAGAAGGCGTTCTCCGGCAGGTGGTCGTAGTCGCCGTTGCAGATGCCCTTGAAGCCTTTGATGGTGTCGTCGATCGACACCAGCTTGCCGGGCAGGCCGGTGAACACCTCGGCGACGTGGAAGGGCTGCGACAGGAAGCGCTGGATCTTGCGCGCCCGCGCCACCGTCAGCTTGTCTTCCTCGGACAGCTCCTCCATGCCGAGAATGGCGATAATGTCCTGCAGCGACTTGTACTGCTGCAGCACCCGCTGCACCTCGCGCGCCGTGTTGTAGTGCTCCTCGCCGAGCACGCGGCTGTCGAGGATGCGGCTGGTGGAGTCCAGCGGGTCCACGGCCGGGTAGATGCCCTGCTCGGCGATCGAGCGCGACAGCACGGTGGTTGCGTCCAGGTGGGCGAAGGCCGTCGCCGGCGCCGGGTCGGTCAGGTCGTCGGCGGGGACGTAGACCGCCTGCACCGAGGTGATCGAGCCCTTCTTGGTGGTCGTGATGCGCTCCTGCAGCTCGCCCATGTCGGTACCCAGCGTCGGCTGGTAGCCCACCGCCGAGGGGATCCGGCCGAGCAGCGCGGAGACCTCCTGGCCCGCCTGGGTGAAGCGGAAGATGTTGTCGATGAACAGCAGCACGTCCTGGCCTTCCTGGTCGCGGAAGTACTCCGCCACCGTCAGGCCGGTCAGGCCGACGCGGGCGCGCGCTCCCGGCGGCTCGTTCATCTGGCCGTAGATCAGCGCGGCCTTGCTTTCGCCGTCCAGCTGGATCACGCCGGAGTCGATCATCTCGTGATAGAGGTCGTTGCCCTCGCGGGTGCGCTCGCCGACGCCGGCGAACACCGAGTAGCCGCCGTGCGCCTTGGCGACGTTGTTGATCAGCTCCTGAATCAGCACCGTCTTGCCGACGCCGGCGCCGCCGAACAGGCCGATCTTGCCGCCGCGCGGATAGGGTTCGAGCAGGTCGATGACCTTGATGCCGGTCTCCAACATCTCGGTCTCGGTCGACTGGTCGACGTAGGCCGGCGCCTCGCGGTGGATCGGCGCGGTCTGCTTGGTCTTGATCGGGCCGCGCTCGTCGATCGGCTGGCCGATCACGTTCATGATCCGGCCCAGGCACTCGGGGCCCACCGGGACCGAGATCGGCGAGCCGGTGTCGGTCGCCTCCTGGCCGCGGGTCAGGCCTTCGGTCGCGTCCATCGCGACGGTGCGCACCTCGGTCTCGCCCAGGTGCTGCGCCACCTCGAGCACCAGGCGGTTGCCGTGGTTGTCGCACTCCAGGGCGTTCATGATCGGGGGCAGGTCGCCCTCGAACTGAACGTCGACCACGGGGCCCAGCACCTGCGTGATCTTGCCGACCAGGTTCTTGCCTGTCGCCATGTCGCACTCGCTCCTTCGTGCTCGAGCCGTCGCCGGCCGGAAACCGGAAGTCGAAGCGGGGCGCGCCGGGGCGCGCGACCGTCTACTTCATCGATTCCGCGGCCGAGACGATCTCGTTGAGTTCCTTCGTAATGACCGCCTGGCGCGTGCGGTTGTAGGTCATCGTCAGGCTGTCGATCATGTCGTCGGCGTTGCGGGTCGCGCCGTCCATCGCCGTCATCCGGGCGCCCTGCTCGCCGGCGTTGTTCTCCAGCAGCGACCGGTAGATCTGGACCGCCAGGTTGCGCGGCAGCAATTCGGCCAGGATCTGGCGTTCCTCGGGCTCGAAGTCGTAGGTGCCGCCGCGTCCGGCGCCGACGTCGTGCTCGCCGGCCTTGGGCGCGCTCTGGTCGGCGTCCTCCTTCTCCTTCTCGTGCTCGGCCAGTTCCTCCTGGCTGGAGAAGGGGACCAGCTGCTGCACCGTGACGATCTGGCGGATCGCCGAGCGGAAGCGCGCGTAGACCAGTTGGCAGACGTCGAACTCGCCGGCCTCGAACAGCTCGGACAGGCGGTCGGCGATCTGCCGGGCGGTGTCGTAGTTCAGCTCCTTGCCGATCTCGCCGGAGCCTTCGACCAGCATCTCCGGGCGGTAGCGCCGCAGCTGGTCGTGGCCCTTGCGGCCGACGCACAGCACCTTGACGTCCTTGCCCTCGTTGCTGAGCTGGGTGACCCGGCGGCGCGTCTCGCGCACCAGGTTGGAGTTGAACGCGCCGCACAGCCCGCGGTCGGCGGTGCAGAGTACCAGCAGATAGGTCTGCTTCTGACCGGTGCCCGACAGCATCGCCGGCGCGTCGGGGCGGCCTTCGACGCTGGCGGACAGGGCGGCCAGCATCCGCTGCATGCGCTCGGCGTAGGGCCGCGCGGCCTCCGCCTGCTCCTGCGCACGGCGCAGCTTGGCCGCGGCGACCATCTTCATCGCCTGCGTGATCTTACGCGTCGACTTGACGCTGTTGATCCGGTTCCGGAGATCCTTAAGGCTTGCCACGGTGCTGGCCTGCTCCCGGTTGTCGCGGTCCTGGCGGCGCCGTTAGGCGAACTTCTTGGAGAAGTCGTCCAGGAACTTCTTCAGCCGGCCTTCCAGGTCGTCGTCCAGCTGCTTCTTCTCGCGGATCGCCTTCAGGATCTCCGCGCCCTTGTCGCGGATCGCGTCCAGCATCTGCTTCTCGAAGCGGCGCACATCGTCGACCTGGAGGTTGTCGAGGTAGCCGCGGGTGCCGGCGAACATCACCACCACCTGCTCCTCGACCGGCAGCGGCGAGTACTGGTCCTGCTTCAGCGTCTCGACCAGGCGGGCGCCGCGGCGCAGCAGCCGCTGGGTGGCGGCGTCGAGGTCGGAGGCGAACTGGGCGAAGGCCTCCATCTCGCGGTACTGCGCCAGCTCCAGCTTGATGCTGCCGGCGACCTGCTTCATCGCCTTGATCTGCGCCGAGGAGCCGACGCGGCTGACCGAGATGCCGACGTTCACGGCGGGGCGGATGCCCTTGTTGAACAGGTCGGGCTCCAGGAAGATCTGGCCGTCGGTGATCGAGATCACGTTGGTCGGGATGTAGGCGGCGACGTCGCCGGCCTGGGTCTCCACGATGGGCAGCGCCGTCAGCGACCCGCCGCCGTTGTCGTCGTTCAACTTGGCGGCGCGCTCGAGCAGCCGGCTGTGCAGGTAGAACACGTCGCCCGGATAGGCCTCGCGGCCCGGCGGGCGGCGCAGCAGCAGCGACATCTGGCGGTAGGCGACGGCCTGCTTGGACAGGTCGTCGTAGACCAGCAGCGCGTGCATGCCGTTGTCGCGGAAGTACTCGCCCATCGCGCAGCCGGCGTACGGCGCCAGGAACTGCAGCGGCGCCGGCTCGGAGGCGGTGGCGGCGACGACGATGGAGTACTCCATCGCGCCGTTGTCCTCCAGCGTCTTCACCAACTGCGCCACGGTGGAGCGCTTCTGGCCGATGGCGACGTAGATGCAGTAGAGCTTCTTCGACTCGTCGTCGGTGGCGTTGACGCTCTTCTGGTTCAGCACGGTGTCGAGCGCGATCGCCGACTTGCCGGTCTGGCGGTCGCCGATGATCAGCTCACGCTGGCCGCGGCCGATCGGGATCAGCGCGTCGATCGACTTCAGGCCGGTCTGCATCGGCTCGTGCACCGACTTGCGCGGGATGATGCCGGGCGCCTTCACGTCGACCTGGCGGGTCTCCTTGGTCTTGATCGGACCCTTGCCGTCGATCGGGTTGCCCAGCGCGTCCACCACGCGGCCCAGCATCTCCTTGCCGACGCCGACCGAGACGATGTTGCCGGTGCGCTTGACGGTGTCGCCCTCGCGGATCGTGCGGTCGGAGCCGAACAGCACCACGCCGACGTTGTCGCTCTCCAGGTTCAGCGCCATGCCGGTGATGCCACCGGGGAACTCCACGAGCTCGCCGGCCTGCACGTTGTCGAGGCCGTAGACGCGGGCCACGCCGTCGCCGACCGAGAGCACCTGACCGACCTCGGCGACATCCGCCTCGGCTCCGAAGTTCTCGATCTGCTCCTTGAGGATCGCGGAAATTTCCGCAGCGCGGATGTCCATCAGCCAGCCCCTTTCATCGCGTGCTGCAGTCGATTGAGCTTACTGCGCAGGGAATTGTCGATCATACGGCTGCCCACGCGCACCACCAGACCGCCGATCAGCGCGGGGTCGACGCGGGTCTCAATGTTGACCTTGCCGCCCGCGCTCTTCTTCAGCGCGTCGGTCAAGGATTGTTTCTGCTCGTCGGTGAGCTCGCGCGCGGCCGTCACCTGGGCGGTCACCTCGCCGCGCTTCCTGGACAGCTCCTGCAGGTAGGCGTCCATCATCTCCGGCAGCGCGAACAGGCGCCGGTTGCGCGCGGTGACCAGGCAGAAGTTCTTGGTAACGCCGTCGACGCCCGCCTTGTCCAGCACCGCCGTCAGCGCCTTGGCCTGCTGGTCGCGGCCGAACAGCGGATTGCGCAGTAGGCGCCGGAGTTCCGGGCTGTCGTCCACCAACTGGCGCAGGCCGCGGAAATCTTCGGCGACCTGGTCCAGCTTCTTCTTGTTCTCGGCCAGCTCCAGCAACGCGTGCGCGTAGCGTCCGGCCAGACCGCTGACGGGTGTCGTCCCGACTGCCAAGACCGATGTGCCCCCGTTACAAGACGTGTTCCGGCGCAGCCGAGACCCGGCGCGCGCGAGCGGTGTCGACGGATCAGTCCGCCGTGGATTGTCCAGTCCGAGTGCGGCGCGACAGCCGGTCAATCGTGCACCATAACAGGGCGCACAACCCTCCCCGGCTCGCGAGCGCGCCGTTGGTATCATAGCCGATACGGGCTTGCAAGGCGGCTTGCGGCGGCTTCGCGCCGGGCCTCCGGCAGCGGCAGGCGGCGGGCGTTCGCGGCCAGTTTGCGCTGCAGCGGAGGGGCGAGAACGGTGCGGATGCGGCGGTCTTGTGCGTCGCGTCCTTGCCGGGACGCTCCTCGACCCCTCACCCTTCCCATTCCAGCAAGGGGAGAGGGGTTTGCTGAACCGTACCAGAGGGTCCCCCGTGCCCAGCGCGGGAGAAGGACAGGGTGAGGGCGCGCGCGCAGTGCGGCCTGTTTGGCGCCGTCGACTGCCCGGACTGGCAGGACCCGAGCGCCGCTACAGCCGCGCGCTGCAGATCGGGACGGCGCCGCGCTCGGCCGGGTCCATGTGGGGGATCGGTTCGCCATCGGCGCGCAGCCGGGCCATGATCTCGATGGCGTGGCGGGCGCCCTCGCGCACCAGCGCGTCGAACGCGGCGGCATGCTCGGCCTTGGCGTGCTGGTCGGCGGCGATGTGGGCGGCCTGTTCGACCAGCAGCCAGCGCATCGCAGCCGCCTGCGGCGAGCGGTCGATGGCGCTCAGCAGGTCGTCCACGTCGACGTCGCGGGCGCCAAGCTGGTCCAGCGGCTTCGGCTTCACCACCTGGTGCACTTTGCAGGCCAATTGGGTGTAGGGCGCCACCGTCTCCGGATCGCTGAACAGCGCCATCGTCGCTTACCTCCGTGTTCGCCGACCGATCGCTCGATCCACGGTGTACGGAGGGTCCCGGCAGATGGATCACTCTACGGACCATTTTTGCCGGGTTGGCCTCGGGCCCGGCGGCCGCGCTACAGGAAGTGATAGGGGTCGACGTCGACTGAGAGCCGTACCTTCGACGGCACCTCCACCCGCGCCAACCAGTCGCGCAGGATCGGTTGCGGGGCGATGTCGCGGCGCGTCTTCAGCAGCAGGCGGCGGCGGTGGCGGCCGCGCAGCACCGCCAGCGGCGCCGGCGCCGGCCCCAGCACCTCGATGCCCTCGCGCTCCGGCGCGCTCGCGCCCAGGGCGCGCGCCACCCGGTCGGCGGCGGTGTCGTCTTCGCTCGCCACCACCAACGCGACCAGCCGGGCGAACGGCGGCATGCCGGCGGCCTTGCGGCTCTCCGCCTCGACCGCGAGGAAGCGGTCGCGCTCGCCCGAGACCAGCGCCCGGATCACCTCGTGGCCGGGCTCGTAGGTCTGCAACAGCACCCGGCCCGGCCGTTCGGCCCGGCCGGCGCGCCCGGCCACCTGGTGCAGCACCTGGTAGGTGCGCTCGCCGGCCCGCAGGTCGCCGCCGGTGAGGCCCAGGTCGGCGTCGACCACGCCGACCAGCGTCAGGTAGGGGAAGTGGTTGCCCTTGGCGACGATCTGGGTGCCGATCAGCAGGTCGATCTCGCGCCGCTGCACCGATTCGATGAAGCGCTGCGCGCTGTCCGGGCCGGTGACGGTGTCGCTCGCCATCACCGCCACGCGCGCGTCGGGATAGAGCGCTGCCACCTCCTCCGCCAGCCGCTCGACGCCGGGTCCGCAGGCCGCCAGCGAGTCGGCCTCGCCGCACTCCGGGCAGGTGTCGGGCGGGCGCTGGGCGAAGCCGCAGTGGTGGCACTGCAGCTGCCGCAGCAGCCGGTGCTCGACCAGCCAGGCGGTGCAGTTCGGGCACTGCAGCCGGAAGCCGCAATGCCGGCACAGCGTCAGCGGCGCGTAGCCGCGCCGGTTCAGGAAAAGCATCGCCTGCTCGCCGGCCTGCAGCGTGTCCGACAGCGCCTGGCGCAGCGTCGGCGCCAGGTAGGAGGTGCCGTGGCCGGGCACCGGCTTCGGCCGGTCGGCGCGCAGGTCGATCGTCTCCACCTGCGGCAGCGACGCGCCGGCGTGGCGCTCCGGCAGGTGCGCCATGGCGTAGCGGCCGGCGCGCACGTTCTCCATCGTCTCCAGCGACGGCGTCGCCGACACCAGCGCCACCGGCAGTTCGCCCAGGCGCGCCCGCACCACCGCCATGTCGCGTGCGTGATAGGGTACGCCGTCCTCCTGCTTGAAGGCCTGGTCGTGCTCCTCATCGACTACGATCAGGCCGAGCTCGGGATAGGGCAGGAACAACGCCGAGCGCGCGCCCACCACGACGCGCGCCTCGCCCTGCGCGACCGCGCGCCAGGTCGCCCGCCGCTTGCCCTGGCTAAGCTCTGAGTGCCAGATCGCCGGCTCGACTCCGAAGCGCTCGGCGAAGCGCTCCAGCCACTGCGCCGACAGCGCGATCTCAGGCAGCAGTACCAGCACCTGCCAGTCGGCCCGCAGCGCCGCGATCACGGCCTCGAAATAGACCTCGGTCTTGCCCGAGCCGGTGACGCCGTCGAGCAGCGTCACCGCGAATCCGCCGGCCTGGGTACGGTGTGACAGTTCGCGCGCCGCCTGCGCCTGCGGGCCCGATAGGCCGGGGCCGGGGCGCGCCGGATCGGGGGCGCGGAAGCCGCCGGCGTAGAGTTCGACGATCTCCAGCACGCCGGCGTCCGCCAGCGTCTTGATCACGCCGGGCGACACGCTGGCCTCGCGGGCCAGCTCGGCCAGCGGCCGCGGGGGGCCGTCGGCCAGGGTCGACAGCACGCGCCGCCGCGCCTTGGTCGGCTTCAGCCCGCGCTCCTCGGGATCGACGTCGGCGCGCAGGTAGCCGATCCGCGGCGCCGGCGGCTCCAGCGCGGCCGGCGCCGACAGGCACATCTTCAGCACGGCGCCGGCCGGCGCCAGGTAGTAGCCAGCGACCCACTCGACGAAGCGCCGCGTGACCTCCGGCAGCGGCGGCGCGTCGAAGCACCGGATCACCGGCTTCAGCTTCGCCGCCGGGACGGTGCTGTCCGCTGGGTCGGCGTCCCAGACGGCGCCGATCACGCGCTGCCGGCCCAGCGGCACCTCGACCAGCGCGCCCGGCGGCAGGTCGAGCTCGGCCGGCCGGGCGTAATCGTAGGGCGCCAGCGGCAGCGCCAGCAGCACTCGCACGCGCGCCGGCGCCGACTCCGCCGCGGCGTCGAAAAAGTCCGCCGCCGGCGTCCGCTC
>ENA-ORDC01002595-ORDC01002595.1-marine-metagenome-genome-assembly--contig:-NODE-2595-length-10576-cov-2.743976_pt1 | contig 10576 bp, 6 predicted proteins | sample MGYA00237783_ERZ508515 | MGnify/ENA primary metagenome ERZ508515 (study PRJEB26186, sample SAMN06268792) | marine metagenome | isolation source: Eden Landing Ponds, San Francisco, CA, USA | place...
AGATCGGACTGGCCGCAGTGCTCGTGTTCCTCGGCGTTGCCGTGGTGTTCACCCTCGCTTCCGAATGGAGTGGACGGCACGAACTCGAGCCGTTCGAACTGCGGTACGAGATGGTCGGTGGCGTCGCGGGCGGCGCAGTAGTGTCCACCGTGCTCCTGGGTGGGATCTTCCAGCTGAGTGGCCGTATCGATGACGTGGCGGCCGTTGTGGGCCGCGAGAGCGTCCTCGCAGGATGGGTAGTGATCGCCATGTTCGGTGTTCTCGCCGCCGGTGTCTTCGCTGTCTGTATCGAGCTCGTCACCCGGGAGAGCATCCGGGTCCCCACTGCTACGGTCGTCGGGATGCTGGGTGCCGCCCAGGTCTGGCTGATCGCTACGACCCTGGTCGTGCCCCTCTGGAGGACGCGGCTGTTCGGCGCCGCGTTCCGGCTGTCGATCGGTGATCCCGCCGGTCTGGGGACGTTCGTGCTGGCCGGCGGTGCGATCGGCGTGACCTACGCCACTCTCACGGAGGCACTGGGGAAGCGGGGCCCGCGACGCGGCGAGAGTCTGGGACACCCGATCGAGTGACCGTGACGACGCCCGTCGCTCTCGGGCGAGGAACCCGGGCTACGGGACGCTTGGAATCTCTGCTTCCGTGACGTGTGCGTCTCTGGGGGGTCGGGGCCACGATACCGTGGCTGATAGCGAGGCCGCCCTCCGACGGGCGACTTCGGCTGGGGACGTGGAGCCTCGTTCGCTGTCGATGAGCGGGACCCGGTTCCGCTTTCGTTCAAGATAGTTTGCACTGGTCGTCGGTAGACATTTAGCTCTCGAAACGTTCCCTACATTTATGCAGGGCGAAGGGCAGCGGTTCCGGGCACTCCGGGGGACGGCTCTGGGTTTCGCCAACGGCGTCTCCCTGGTGTTCCTCGCGGTGCTGGCCACCGCGTACGGCACCGGTATCTCCTGGCCGGTCCACGACGGGACCTCGCCACCGGGGTCCTCGACGGGCGTGACCTTCACCTGCTCGTCGTCCTCGTCGACGTTCGTAATCCGCCACATCTCACCCCCCTGGATGAACACCTCCCCCGGCGCGGCGAAGTTGACGACGAACCGCTCCGAGAGCGTCCCCACCGTCCGGCCGGAGGCCATGTCGACGACGCGGAAGTTCTGCTCGTCGGGGATCATCGAGAGGTTCCGGTAGAAGTACTCCCACGTCCCCCGCGACTTCTCCAGCCGGTCGTGTTCCTCGTCGAGCCACAGGACCCGGTTCGCCGACAGCTCCCGAACGACCTCCTTGAACGTCTCCTCGTCGAGGTCGCGGTACGGGTACGCGCGGCGGACGATCTCGTAACAGCCGCGCGCGGAGATCTCGCCGAACCCCATCAGAATCCCGGCGATCTGGTTCGCGACCGTGTCGAGACTCCCGTGGTGGATGGCGGCGTCCTCGACGACCCCCTCCTCGGCCATCCGGGCGATGGCGAGCGCCTCGAACGTGTCGTCCGGACGCGTCGTGACGACCGTCCCCGTCGAGACCGCCCCGGACTCGTGGCCGGCACGACCGACCCGCTGGAGCAGCCGCGCCACCTCGCGGGGGCTGTGGTACTGCACGACGTGGTCGATGGCCCCCACGTCGATGCCGAGCTCCATCGAGGAGGTACACAGCAGCGCGTCGATGCTGCCGTCCTTGAGCCCGTCCTCGACCTCGATCCGTGCCTCCTTCGACAGCGAGCCGTGGTGGACGGCGACGTCCGTCCCGTACTCCTTCAGCCGCGAGCCGAGCCCCTCCGCAGTGGTCCGCGTGTTGACGAAGATCAGCGTCGCGTCGTGGTCGGCGACCACCTCGTCGATGAACCGGACGTGGCTCGCGACGGCCGCGTCGGTGACAAGCTCCGAGGCGAGCCGCTCGTCCGACTCCGTGATTTCGGGTTCGATCACCTCCACGTCGATGTCGTTGCCCGCAACGGCCTCGACGACCGCACAGTCGCGGTCGCCGGTGAGAAAGCGGCCGACCTCCTCGGGGTCGCCGACGGTCGCCGAGAGGCCGATCCGCTGGAACGCCCCTGCGTACTCGCGGAGGTGTTCGAGTCCGATGGCGAGCTGTGCGCCCCGCTTCGACGCAGCCAGCTCGTGCACCTCGTCGACGACGACGTGCTCGACGTCCGCGAGCGCGCGCCGGAGCTTCTTCCCCGTGAACATCGCCTGCAGCGTCTCCGGCGTCGTGACGAGCACGTCGGGCGGGTCGTCGGCCTGCTTCGACCGCTGGTAGTCCGTCGTGTCGCCGTGGCGCACGTCGACCTCGATGTCGAGCGTCTCGCCCCACCAGTCGAGTCGCTCGCGCATGTCACGGTTCAGCGCGCGCAGCGGCGTCACGTACAGGGCCTGTATCCCGTGGGTCGGGTCGCGTTCGCTGATGGCCGAAAGGACGGGGAGCATCGCCGTCTCCGTCTTCCCCGTCCCCGTCGGTGCGACGACGAGGGCGTTGCGGCCGCTCGTCAGCGGCGGGAGTGCCAGCCGCTGTGGCTCCGTCGGCCGGTGGAAGCCGCGCTCGGAGAGCGCCGCCCGGACCGGCGCCGAGAGTGCGGCGAACGCGTCGAGTCCCTGCGCGTCACTCACTGTCCGGTGTACGGTCGGCGGGCGATTAAGCGCCACGACTGGCACGCAAGCAGGGAGCCGACAGCAGAGCGGCCGCCAGCCCCGCGAGTCGCCGATACATCCTTCACGAACCGGGGCGAAGCGCCGACGATGAGTCTCGAAGACGATGCCGAGGAGCTCGCCTCCGACCTCGGCGTAGACAAAGAGGAGGTCTTAGCGGACTTAGAGAAGCTCGTCAGCTACTCCGTCCCGCTCGACGAGGCGAAGGGGTCACTCCGCCGGAAGTACGGCGACGGCTCCTCGTCGAGCGGCGCGGAGCCATCGACGAAGGAGATCGCCGCCGTCGCGACGGACGACTCGAACGTCACCGTCACGGCGCGCGTGCTCACCGTGGGGAAACGCTCCATCCGGTATCAGGGTGAGGACCAGGTCATCTACGAGGGTGAGCTCGCCGACGAGACCGGTCGCATCTCCTACACCGCGTGGCAGGACTTCGACCTCTCGGTCGGCGACACCGTCACCGCGGGCAACGCGGGCGTCCGCGAGTGGGAGGGTGAGCCGGAGCTCAACCTCGGACAGTCGACGACGCTCGTGTTCGAAGACGAGCCGCTGGAGGTGTCCTACGAGCTCGGCGGTGACCGACGCCTCGACGACCTCTCGCCCGGCGACCGGGGGCGCAACGTCGTCGTCCAGGTGGTCGAGTGCGAGCGGAAGACCATCGACGGCCGCGACGGCGAGACGGAGATACTCAGCGGCGTGCTCGGCGACGAGTCGGGGCGACTCCCGTTCACCGACTGGAACCCACACTCCGAGATCGAGGCCGGCGAGAGCGTCCGCATCGAGAACGTCTCCATCCGGGAGTTCCGGGGTGTCCCGTCGGTGAACGTCTCGGAGTTCTCGACGGTCGTGCCGCTGAACGAGGCGGTGAGCGTGCGCGACGAAGCGCCGGAGATGGCGATCGGCGAGGCCGTCGCCGACGGCGGCGCCTACGACGTGACGCTCGTCGGGAACCTCATCGAGGTGCGCGACGGCTCCGGCCTCATCGAGCGGTGTCCGGAGTGTGGCCGCGTCGTCCAGAACGGGCAGTGTCGCTCGCACGGCGATGTCGACGGCGAGGACGACCTACGGGTGAAGGCGATCCTCGACGACGGCACCGGCACCGTGACCGCGATACTCGGTCACGACCTCACTGCCGAGGTGTACGGCGGCGGCATCCCCGAGGCGAAGGAACACGCCCGCGACGCGATGAACAAGGAGGTGGTCGCGGACGAGATCCGTGACCGCCTCGTCGGAAAGGAGTACCGTGTCCGCGGCCAGCTCTCCGTCGACGAGTACGGTGCGAACCTCGACGCGACGGAGTTCGCCGAGAGCGACGACGACCCGGCCGAGCGGGCGGCCGCCGCGCTCGCGGAGGTGCGTCGATGAGCTCGTCCGACGATGACGGCGGACCGGGGCGGCGAGAGATCGCCCACCGGCTGTTCGCCGCAGAGTTCGACGACGCGGACCTCTCGTACTCCGAGAGCGACGAGGAGCGTGCGCCGAACTACGTCATAACCCCGTCTGGCGCGCGTGTCAACCGGCTGTTCCTCGTCGGCGTCCTCACGGAGACGGAGTGGGTGAACGACGACATGTTGCGCGCGCGGGTCGTCGATCCCACCGGCCCGTTCGTGAGCTACGCGGGGCAGTACCAGCCCGACGCGCTCGGCTTCCTCGAACGGACCGAGCCGCCGGCGTTCCTCGCAGTCACCGGAAAGGCACGCACGTTCGAACCGGAGGACGGGGACCGCGTGTTCACCAGCGTTCGCCCGGAGTCCATCAGCGAGGTCGACGCCGACACCCGCGACCGCTGGGTCGTCGAGGCCGCGAAGCGCACCGTCGACCGCGTCGAGACGATGGCGGCGGCGATGGAGACGGGCCTCGCCGGCGACGAACTCGTCGCCGCGCTGGAGGCCGACGGCGTCGACCCCACGCTCGCGTCGGGTATCGCGCTCGCGCTGGACCACTATGGGACAACGCCGGCGTATCTCGAAGAGCTCCGCCGACTCGCCGAGGACGCCCTCGAAACCGTCGCAGGAGAGCGCGACGAGGTGCGCCCACTCGACATCGCCCCTGACGAAGGGAACGGCGATGCGAGCGGGCTCGCCCGCGCCGAAGTCGGTGTCAGCTCGGTGGGCGACGACGGTGAACCGACCGATGAAGCGGCGTCGACAACGACGAACGAGCCGGCGACCGAGTCGGAGCCGGCAGATACCCCATCACCCGACACGGCGGAACCGGAGGGTTCGGACGCTGACCACGTGGAGGAGTCGGCGGAGGAACCGGAGCCGGCGAGTGCCGGCGAACCGGAAGACAGAGCAGTGGCCGAACCCGATTCGGACGCCGACGAGCTCGGCGACTTCGAACCGGACGACGAGCTCGGCGACTTCGACCCTGACGAGGACGAGGCGCTCACCGACGAGGAGCGCCGCGAGGTCGAAGCGGAGTTCGACACCGGGTTCTCGACCGGCAACGAGGTGGAGCCGGAGCCGGACCTCGACCCCGAGTCCGAACCGGACGAAAGTGGCGAGCCGGAAACCGAGCCCGAGCCGGAACCGGAAACGGAAGCCGAGCCGGAGCCAGTGTCGGAACCGGGCAGCGAACCCGAAGCGCACGAGGCAGGTTCCGACGCCGGTGACGAGACGGGCACGGAGTCCACGGACGAGCCCGACGAGACGGACGACGACGTCCCCCTCGACGACGCAGTCATGGACGCGATGGAGAGGCTCGACGACGGTGACGGCGCCGACCACGACGAGATCGTCGCGGCCGTGACCGACCGCACCGGCGCGGACGCGGAGGCCGTCGAGGCTGCCATCGAGGACGCGCTGATGAGCGGGCGCTGTTACGAGCCGGACGACGGCGTGTTGAAGCCCATCTGATGGTCCAGCCGGTTCCCGACCGTGCCGCCGCGACGACCGTCGCTGCCGGTGAACGGCTGCTCGTCGTGGCCGACTACCACGCCGGACTCGAGGTCGGGCTCCGGCGCGACGGCGTCGAACTGCGCTCCGCCGCCGAGGAGCGCCGGGAAGCGCTCGTGGAACTTGTCCGCGCAGAGCGGCCGGACCGGGTCGTCCTGCTCGGCGACGTGGCGAACGCGGTCGGCAACCCCGGCGAGGAGGAACGGGCGGAGCTCGACGCGCTGTTCGGCGCGCTGACCGATCACGCGCCCGTCTCGGTCGCGAAAGGGAACCACGACGGCGCGCTCGACGAACTCGTTAGCGAACTCGGACACGGGGACGAGGTGACCGTCTCCGACGGCGAGGGGTTCCGGCTCGGGGATGTCGGCTTCGCGCACGGTCACACCTGGCCCGCGCCCGACGTCCTCGAGGCCGGAACGGTGTGTATCGCCCACGAACATCCACAGGTTCGATTGGAGGACGAGGTCGGCGGCGCGCGGACCGAGCGGGTGTGGCTACGCGGCCAACTCGACCCCGCACCGTTCCGCGATCGAGATCCGTCTGTCGCCGCCGACGGCGGCCTCGTCGTCTTTCCGGCGTTCAACGACGTCGCCGGCGGGACGTGGGCCAACGTCGAGGGACAATCGTTTCTCGCCCCATTTCTCCGGGAGGGGCTAGCGAACGGGCAGGCGTACCTGCTGGATGGAACGCGACTCGGCGCGTATCGGCGAGGTTCCTGATCCCTATTGATGATTCGGGGTGACCGATAGGAGGCGTGTCTATATTCAAGCGCCTGAAACTGTACGTTCTCATAGAAGTCGTTGTCGGCGCGTTAGCCACGTTCCCTATTCAGTAGCTTTCGGGATTTCGACAACGAAAACCGATCCGGTTGGATCATTATCCTCGACCCAGACCTCGCCGCCATACTGAGTGACGAGCGTATGAACGAGGTAGAGACCAATCCCGGTGCCGGGGCTATCAAGCCCCTTCTCGCCCTTTCCGAAGATTCTATTCTTTTGTTCGTCAGGAATCCCGGGTCCGTTGTCAGCGACCCGAATCTCTACGTCGCCGTTCCGTTCCTCACAGGAGACTTCGACGACGGGGGTGTCCTTGTCGTTGTGCTGGACGGCGTTGTTCAACAGATTCCGGAACACCGAACTGAGCATACTGTTGGCGGTTACCTCGACCTCGGGGAGTTGATCACGGACCACAAACTCCGCATCCGGAAAGGACTCCTCACGAAGTGAGAGTTCAGTTTCAAGTACGGAACAGATCGGGACTGACTCCACAGAGAGGCTCTCATTAGAGACGACCGTTTCCGCGTAGTCGCGGAAAATTTCCGTTAGTTCAACGACGTGTTCGCCGCTGTTGAGGATTTTTTCGAGGTGGTCTTCACCCTCGTCGTCGACGTGTTCCGCAAGCATCTTCGCCCAGCCGAGCATGACGGACAAATCGTTCCGAATGTCGTGGCGGACGATCCGATTTAACATTTCGAGTTCTTGCTCACGACGCTTTTGCTCCGTGATATCTGTCGAAATGCCGACGACCTCAGTCACCTCACCCTCACGGTTTCGGATGAGTACTTGGCGAGTCAACACCCATCGTATTGATCCATCCGGTCGGACGACGCGACCTTCATACGAGCGGTCACGGAGGTTCGCATCTGATCCCTCAATATTAGCCCGTACCCTGTCACGGTCTTCGGGATGGATAGTGTCTAACAGCTTACCAACATCATCTTGGATTTCCTCCGCCGGAATCCCCCAGATGTCTTCGAAGCCGTCGCTGATGTACTCGAACGTACCGGGTTCGGTGGCTGTCCAGAGTGCAACCCCCTCCAGTTGATTGAATAAGGACCGAAAATCATGCTGTTGACCAAGCGACCCGTTACTCATAGCTCTACAAAGGCCCCCAGCATTATAATATCTGACACCGTTATCACGTGTTTCGGACACATAGCTGATAGTGAGACACGGTGACTATTTTCACCTCGAGAGTGACACGGACGGCCCGACTTCCACGACGAACACACACTTAAGCTCACTCCCGATCCCGCCGTACCCCGACCGCCCCCTGCGTCCCGGAACGGTGTGCTTAATCGCCTCTCGGTCCTACGGGATCGTAGTGAGTGACGCGACGAGCGCCGGGGTGTTCGACCACCTCTCGGCTCCCGTCAGGGATGCCCTCGCGGAGCGTGGCTTCACCACGCCGACGGAGCCACAGCGCCGGGCAATTCCACCCCTCGCGTCGGGGGAAGACGGCCTCGTGATCGCGCCGACCGGGAGCGGGAAAACCGAGACGGCGATGCTCCCGGTGTTCTCCGATCTTTCCGACGGTGGTGCCGCCTGGGGCATCTCGGCGCTGTACGTCACGCCGCTTCGCGCTCTCAACCGCGACATGCGCGAGCGCCTGGAGTGGTGGGGCGAGGAACTTGATCTCGAGGTCGATGTACGCCACGGCGACACGACCGACTACCAGCGCCGCCAGCAGGCCCAGGACCCGCCGGACGTGCTCGTCACGACGCCCGAAACGCTCCAGGCGATGCTCACGGGCGAGAAACTGCGCCAGGCCCTCTCCTGTGTCGAGCACGTCGTGATCGACGAGATCCACGAACTCGCGGCCTCGAAGCGGGGCGCACAGCTCGCAGTCGGTCTCGAACGCCTCCGGGAGATCGCAGGGGAGTTCAGGCGGATCGGCCTGTCGGCGACGGTCGGCGACCCCGCTGAGGTCGGCCGCTTTCTCACCGGCGGGAGCGACCCGGCTCTGATCGAGGTGGACGCGGGCAGCCGACTCGATCTGACCGTGACGACCCCGGACGTGACCGACGCCGACGAGCGACTGGCGACCGAACTCGTCTGTGAACCGGAGGTCGCGAGTCACGTCAGAGCGATCCGGGAAATCGTTGCGGAAAACGAGTCGACCCTGGTGTTCGTGAACACTCGTCAAACCGCCGAGGCGATGGGATCACGGTTCAAGTCGATCGACGCTCCCGTCGGCGTCCACCACGGCTCTCTTTCGAAGGAGGCTCGGATCGACGTCGAGACCCGGTTCAAGGCCGGCGATATCGACGCCCTCCTGTGTACCTCTTCGATGGAACTGGGCATCGACGTTGGTCGCGTTGACCACGTCGTCCAGTACGGGAGCCCTCGCGAAGTGACCCGCCTGCTCCAGCGCGTGGGGCGTGCAGGCCACCGCGCCGACCAGGTGTCACGGGGGACGATCGTCACCCGGGGTGCCGACGACACGATGGAGGCCCTGGTGATCGCCCGACGCGCGCTGGAGGGTCAAAGCGAACCCGCGGACATCCACCACGGTAGCCTGGACACCGTCGCCAACCAGCTCGCCGGAATCGTCATGGACGAAGGCGAGGTCGGCGCCCGCGAGGCGTACGAGACCCTGACGCGGGCCTATCCGTTCGAGGACCTCTCCGAGAGCGCCTTCCGATCGGTCGTGCGTGAACTCGCGGGCAACCGGGTCGTCTGGCTGGAAGAGGACGATGACCGCATCGAGAAGCGCCGGGGAACCTGGCAGTACTTCTATCGCAACCTCTCGATGATCCCCGACGAGGAGACCTACGAGGTGTACGATATGGCGGCAGGCGAGCGGGTCGGCACCCTCGACGAGCGGTTCGTCGTCGACTTTGCGGAACCTGGCGCGACGTTCATCCAGCGTGGCGAACTCTGGCGGATCGCCGAGATCGACGAAGACGAAGCCCGGGTCAACGCGACGCCGATGGACGATCCTGGTGGCGAGGTTCCTGCCTGGACCGGGCAGGAAATCCCGGTCCCATACGCCGTAGCGAGGGAGGTCGGCGAGGTCCGTGGCGTCGCGGCGAGACAGTTCGGGTCCGGGGGAGACCGCGGAGACGTTGCCCGCGATCTCTCCCGGCGCTACCCGGGCGGCGCCGAAACGATCGCCGGGGCGCTGGAGCCGATCGAGGCGGGTGTCACGGGCGACTACCCGATCCCGACCGACGAGCGGGTCGTGATCGAGGCGGCAGGCGGGACGATCGTCATCAACGTCACCGCCGGTCACAGAATCAACGAGACCATCGGGCGCGTCGTCTCCTCGCTTCTGGGCCAGGCAGCCGGATCCTCGATCGGAATGGAGATCGATCCATACCGGATCGAACTCGACGTCCCACCGGGTGTGGATGCAGCCGACGCGAGAGGGACGCTCTCGGAGACGGACCCCGATCACGTCGATGCCCTGCTCGAACTCGCGTTGAAGCGCTCGGAGACGCTGAAATTCAGGCTTTCGCAGATCGCGACGACCTTCGGTGCGCTCAAGCGCTGGCGGGGAAGCGGCGACGGTATCGGAGTCACCCGTCTACTGGATGCGCTCGAGGACACGCCCGTCTACGAGGAGGCTGTGCGCTCGATCTTCCACGACGACCTCGACGCCGAGGGTGCGAGCGACCTCCTCGCGGACCTCCAGGCCGGCGACGTCGCGCTCCTCACCGTCGACGACCGGACGCCGATCGGGACGGCGGGTCGGTCGAGCGGTCGGGATCTGCTGGCCCCGGACGACGCCGACGCGAGCGTCGTCGAGGCGGTGAAAGAGCGCCTGCGGGAGGACCGGGTTCGTCTGTTCTGTCTGCACTGTGCAGGCTGGGAGCGGACGACGAAAGTGAAACGAGCCCCGGAACGTCCCGAGTGCCCCGACTGTGGGTCGACCCGAATCGCCGCCTTGCACCCGATGGCAGACGAGGTCGTTGGAGCCGTCCAATCGAGCGACAAATCCGAAGAGCAAGCGGACATGACCGAACGTGCCCACAGGCGGGCGAACCTGGTTCAGGCGCACGGCAAGCAGGCCATCATCGCACTCACGGCACGCGGCGTCGGCCCGACGAACGCCGCGCGCATCATCGGGAACCTCCGGGAGGACGAGGACGACTTCTACCGGGATATCCTGGCCCGCGAACGCGAGTACGCACGGACGCGATCTTTCTGGGACTGACGGTTGTGAACACCGCTCGGGCGACATCGCGGCGAGTCCCCTCTACGCGGCCACGCCCGTCAATCAGCCCGTCGGCGTTTCGGCGACGGCCTCGAACCACTCGTA
>ENA-ORDC01002596-ORDC01002596.1-marine-metagenome-genome-assembly--contig:-NODE-2596-length-10569-cov-11.487514_pt1 | contig 10569 bp, 10 predicted proteins | sample MGYA00237783_ERZ508515 | MGnify/ENA primary metagenome ERZ508515 (study PRJEB26186, sample SAMN06268792) | marine metagenome | isolation source: Eden Landing Ponds, San Francisco, CA, USA | place...
GTTCCACGGCTCCTCGCGGTCGAACGGCATCATCGGGTCGTCGGCGAACTCCGCGAAGTCGACCTCGGGGTACTCGTTTTCGATCGTGTTGTACGAGTGCGGGTCCGTACAGACGATCGAGTCGAACTCGCAGTCGGCGAACGTCTCGACGTGGTGACCGGCAAGTTCGAGGTAGAGGAACTCCTCGCCGATCCGGCGGATGTCGTTGCCGTCGGTCTTCTCGTCGTCGAAGAGAATCCCGAACGACACGTCGGCCTCGTCGAACAGCCGGGCCAGTGCCCGCGCGACCTTCCTGTTCCGGTCGTCGAAGCTCGGGTAGTCGCCGACGTACCAGAGGTACTCCACCTCGCGCTCGCGGGCGTCCGCGACCTCGATGTCGTCGAGGTTGTCCGCCCAGTCGCCGCGCGCCGACTGCGACTCGCCGAAGGCGTTCCCCTTCTGCATCACGTCCTGGAACACGTCTTGGAGGTTCGAGTCGACCGCCCCCTCGTCGACGAGCTGGCGGTTCATCTTGGTGAACGACGTGAGGTGTTCGATGTCGACGGGGCAGGCGTCCATGCAGGCCATACACGACATACAGGACTCCATCGACTCGCTCGCGATGACGCCTCCCTCGTCGGCGACGATGGGGACCGTCCCGCCGTCGTTGACGGCGCCGGAGTCGGTCACGCCGCCGTCCGTCGCGACCGACCTCCCGCCGCCTGCGCCCGCGACCGCGTCGTCGCTCACGGACTCGCGGTACGCCTTCAGGTCGAGGATTACGTCCCGCGGGTCGAGGTTCCGTCCCACCGTGTCGGCGGGGCAGGCGTCGGTACAGCGCCCGCACTTCGTGCAGGCGTCGCCGTCCAGCAGCTCCTTCCAGGTGAAGTCCTCCAACGACTCGGCGTTGGTGTGATCGAGGTCGGCGGGGATGTTCGGGAGCCGGGCGCCCGCCTTCTCGTCGCGGGCGACGACGTTCGCGAACGAGGAGATCATGTGGAACGGCTTCGCGTACGGGATCCACGCGATGAAGGCGAACGCGAGCAGCGAGTGGCTCCACCAGACGACGCCGTAGATCGCCTCGGCACCGCCGGCCGTCAGCCCGCCCCACCGGAACCCCGCGGCCATCGCCATGCCGATGAAGCTCACCGTCTCGTCGGCCCGCGCGGGCTGGCCGACGATGCCGAGCGCCTGCACGACGAAGCCGCCGACGCCGAGGAGGAAGAGCGTCCAGACGAACGCGTCGTCCTCCAGCGAGGTGTGTTTCCCCCACAGCCGCCCGTCGCGCTCGCGGTACCGGCGGTACATCGCCATGCCGACGCCGACGACGAACAGCAGGCCGAACGCGTCGACGACGAACTGGTAGGCTAAGTAGAACTCGCCCACCCAGAACGACTCGCCCGCGATCGGGCGGTACACGTCGATGTCGAACCCGAGGATGGTCGTCGCGACGAGCAGCGTGAGGAAGCCCCACAGCACGAACGTGTGCATCACGCCGGCGTACAGGTCGCGGTCGAACTGGTTCTCGTTCGAGAGCACCGTCTTGGTCGCCGCGACCGTCCGGGCGGGGAGGTCGGACAGCCGGTCGCGCGGGTCCTCGCTCCCGCGGGCGTACGCCGCGAACCGGGCGTACACCCCGTAGAGGAACACGAGGATCGCGACCGCGGCGAGCCAGTAGAACGCGGCCTTCCCGACCGGACCGATCGTCCAGAACGTCTCCCGGGTGGCCGCCTGCAAGGGGATCATGATCGATCAGGCGGATACGGTCGGGTTAAAACTTGCCACAACGCTGGGCGTGTCGCCCGGCGTTTCCGGACGGTTACGCGGTGTCCCCCCGTCCCGGTGGCTACACGATGGTCATCGCGACCGCCGCCGCCAACAGCCCCGCGCCGACCGCGAGCGCCGGGTAGTCCGCGGGGCCGAACGCCAACCGCGGGAGCGTCGGGTTCCACGCGAAACACCGGGCGTTCAGCGCGGTCCCCAACCGGTCGGCGCGCCCGAACGCCCGATTGATGCCCGCGACGGCGACGAGGCGCATGCGCTCGCGGACGGGAAGCGTACCGCCGCCGCGCGATCGGACCGCCTCGCGGGCCGTCAACAGGTCCCGCTTTAGGAGGGGGAGGAACCGGAACACGAGCGCGACGCCGGTGCCGAGGAACTGTCCGGGCTTGCCCGGCACCGCGCGCTGGACCGCCGCTCGCGAGTCCCGGACCGGCGTCGACCTGACGTAACCTGCGGCGACGACGAGAATGAGGAGGACGCGGTAGCTCGCGAGCCCCGTGGTCGCGGCGCGCTCGACTCGGAACCACGGCGCGCCGAGCGTCGCGCCGGCGACGAGGGGGGCGACGAGGAGCACCGGGAACGCGGCCCGGTAGGTCCACAGGTCGCGGGGGCCGCCGCCGGCGAGCCACAGGCAGGCGACGGCCAGGAAGGTGAGCGCGGCGAGCCCGCGAGGCGTCGTGTACGCGTACGCGGCCGCCGCGAACCCGACCTGCACGAGGAGCTTCGACCGGGGGTCGAGCCGGTGGGCGAGCGAGTCGCCGGGGACGTACGAGAGGGTCACGGATCGTCGGTCTCGCCGGCGGCGGGGGCGTCCGCGGGTCGGTCGTCGAACGCGGCCGGCACCCGCACGTCCAGCTCCGGTAGCTTCTCGGCCGCCTCCCGCGGCGCGGCGTCGACGGCGACCCGTCCCGCCGACAGCCCCACCACCCGGTCCGCGAGCCCGAGCACGTCGCGGAGGTCGTGGGTGACGACGATCACGCTCGTCCCGGCCGCGCGGAGCGCCCGAAGCCGGTCGAGCACCGACCGCCGAGCCGGCTCGTCGAGCCCGGTGAACGGCTCGTCCAAGACGAGGTGGTCGGGCTCCATCGCGAGCGCCCCCGCGATCGCGACGCGCTCGCGCTCGCCCCCGGAGAGGCTCGCGATCCGCTCGTCCTCGCGCCCGGCCATGTTCACCGCCGCGAGCGCGTCGGCGACCCGTCGGTCGATCTCGGCGTGAGAGCACCCGAGGTTCTCCGGGCCGAACGCCACGTCGGCGCCGACGGTGGCGGCGACCAGCTGGTCGCGGGGGTCCTGAAACACCATCCCGACCGCCGAGCGCGCGGCGACGAGATCGTCGCTCACGGGGGCCCCGTTCACCGAGACCGTCCCGGCGTCGGGCTCGACGAGCCCGTTGAACGTCCTGACGAGCGTCGTCTTCCCGGAGCCGTTCGCGCCGGCGACGATCAGGAACTCGCCGTCGGGGACCGAGAGGGTCACGTCGTCGACGGCGACGAGGCCGCCACCGTCGTCCGCGTCGCTCCCGCCGCTCCCGGGTCGGCCGTACCGACAGGTGACGCCGGTGGCGTCGATCACGGTCTCGCCTCGTGCGCGTTCACGACGGCCTCACGCGGCCGCGACCGCGTCGGACCGCACGATGCCGACCGCGGCGGCGACCTTCAGCGCCTCCGCGGGGAGGAACGCGACCGCGCCGACGGTCACCGCCTCGACGGGACCGAGCGAGAGGACGTACGCAAGCCCGGCGACGCCGAGCGCGTAGATGACGACGGTTCCGAGGACCATCGCCCCGACGAGCGTCGGGACGCCGACCGTATCGAGGTCGCGGAGGCTCGCGCCGCGGTGGACGACCGCGCCGACGACCGCCGCGGCCAGCGGGTACGACCAGAGGTAGCCCGCGGACTGGCCGACGAGCGATCCCACGCCGGCGGAGCCGCCCTCGAACACCGGCGCGCCGACCGCGCCGGCCACGAGATAGAGGACGAGCGACGCGCCCCCCCACACCGGGCCGAGGTAGATCCCGGCGAGGAACACGCCGAGCACCTGCAGCGTCACCGAGACGGGCGAGACGGGATTCGGGAACGTCACGTACGCGAACGCGCCGACGAGCGCGGCGAACAGCGCCGCGCGGGCGAGGTTCGTCGCGGCCTCGTCGCCGACGAGATCCACCGACTCCGTGCTGGTTGCCATGTCTCCGACACCATCGTAAACCGACTTGAAAGTACTGGTTGACGACACAGTCGGTCTCCGGTTCTCTCCGGAAGCCCTCCCCACTCTATCCCGCCGGAGGCCGCCTAGACCGTACGCGAGGCTTATTTACCGCCGGCGCGTATCCCCCCGTCCATGGACGAGAAGACCTCCGATCTCCGCGACATCTTCGTCGAGACCACCGGGTCCGAGACGGTCACCGAGCGGCAGGCGGAGTCGCGCGGGACGCTCACCGACCGCGACGAGGCGGCGGTCGACGAGCGGGTCCGAGAGCTCGTCGCCGCGATGCGCGAGCGGTACGACTTCTCGACCGATCTCGACGACGCGACGTACGCTCGGATCGCCCGCGGGCGCTTCGAGGAAGACGACGACGAGGCGATCGCGTCCGCGCTCGTCGAGGAGCGCGAGGCGGACGAAAGCGGCGAGGACGCCGCGGCGGGGGCCGACTCGGGAGCCGCGTCCGTCGTCGACCCCGCGGCCGTCCGCGACGCCCGACTCGACCTCCACCTCGTCCGCGAGGTCGACCGCGACGTCGACGACGCCTCGTTCGAGTACGACGACCTGAAGCAGCTGACCGCGGAGGGGCGCTCGATCCCCGAGTGCGCCGACGCCCTCGACGCCGGCCCCGATGTCGTCGCGAAGCACGCCCGCGTCGCCCGCGTGGACCTGACCTCTACCCGCGCGAACGACCGGTTCCGCGACGAGTTCCGCGACCTCCTCACCGACGCCGAGATCGAGGGCTCGCACGCCGAGACCGCCCGCGACGACGGGCTCGAAGAGGCGACCGAAGACATGGAGACGGACGTCTCCCTATAACCCGTTCTGCCCTGGCGCCGCCGGCGCCAGCGACGAGGCTGGGGAGGCGTGAGGCTGCGGTCCCGCGAGCGGAGCGAGCGGGAGCACGGAAGTCGCAGCGCTGAGCGCAGCGAGGCGACCGTCTTCCGGCGGTGCGGGTGCGGTCGGGCGGGACTCAAAGGGGCAGTCGCTGAGGCGGGCGCAGGGGACGCAAGGACCACAGGGAGTGAGCGAAGCGAACGACCGAGGACCGCAGCGAGCGTGCGCCCGCCTCAGCGACTGGGGCTTTGGAGATGTTTGCCGCCGATCCGCACGCTTCGTGTGCATATCCCTCGGCCACAACACTATCCCGACACGAACCGTATCCGGGCCCATGCGCTCCGAAGACGAGGTTCGCGAGCAGTACGAGTTCCTCCGCGAGCAGTTGGACGACGAGGAGATGCGCCACCGCGGCGTCGAGGAGCTGTTCACTCACTACAAGCGCGCGCTCGGCTGGGTGTTAGAAGAGGAACATATGTAGCGCGCGCTCGTTAGGTTTATCAGTCGGTACCTTCTACGGTCGGGTGACGCTTCGTCTGGAGGGCCGAAGCGTCAGCGGGGACCAATGGCAGGCCCGACGCGGCTTTTTTCCGCGTCGGGCGTGCCTCTTTCCGACGATACGTTACACGAAGAGCGACGGCCCCGTCGCGCGCGGTGGCCACCGATCGACGCCGCCGATCCGATCGAGGGTGACGGGATACCGGCGACGCTCCGTGAGCGGCGACGACAACGCTCCGGGAGCGGCGACGGCGACGACACCGCTCCCGGCGACGGGCTCGCCCCCGTACTCGCTCACCCCCACAGGCCGCTTCGGAACGCCGAAGCCCGCCTCGGCCCGCGCTCCGGAGCGTCCTTCGTACCGTGCTCTCGGCTCCGCCCGTCGATCTCCCGGCACGCGGGATACATCAGAGACCAGAAACGAACGTACGGCGGCGTAACGGCGATCGAATCGCAGCGACGATTGATCCGCTGACAGGACGGATCCCGTGTAATCCGCACATTACGCGGGGTGACGAAGAGATCGACGCATCATATAACGGTATATTTATTTATTCACGATAGGTATGTATACACCGTTGCATGTACGACCTCACAGGTTTCCAGCGTGACCTGCTCTACGTGATCGCCGGTTTGGACGAGCCTCACGGACTCGCTATCAAGGAGGAGCTCGAGGACTACTACGAGAAGGAGATCCATCACGGTCGGCTCTATCCCAACCTCGACACGCTCGTCGAGAAGGGGCTCGTCGAGAAGGGCCAACGCGACCGGCGCACGAACTACTACACGCTGACCCGGCGCGGGCGACGCGAGATCGACGCGCGGACCGAGTGGGAGGCGCAATACGTCGACCACTGATCGGCCGCCCCAACACGAGACGGTCGATCCGGCGGTCCGTAGCGATCGGTCCTTCACATCGCCGCTTTCCCCCGTCTCGCGCGCGTTCTCTCCGTCTCTTCCCGGTTTCTCCGCTTCACCCGTCTTCTGCCCATGTCCGGCCGGCCCGCATCGAAAGTTAGACGAATCTCCAACTCCGTTCGGATCGCCTTTGCTTTATTCTCCCCGAGTGCCACACGTCGGCATGGATCGCGACACCGCCGCGCCTGACGTGACGGACCTCCCAGGCGACCGCGCGCGGGAGTGGGTGGCGTACCACCACGAGTCGGCCGCGCCGAGCACGTACGTCTACGAGTTCGTCTGGGACCGCACCGCGCCCGCCGAGGGGCCGTTCTGTACCGACGTCGACGGCAACGTCCTCATGGACTTCACGAGCCACGTCGCCGCCGCGCCGCTCGGCTACAACAACCCGAAGATTATGGAGCCGCTCGCCGAGTTCGATCTGGTCGACCCGCTGAAGATCGCGGGCCAGGACTTCTACGTCGCGGGGGGCGAGTCGCCCGGCGACGGGCTCCCCGGCTCGTCCGGGCTGATGGAGCGGCTCACGGAAGTCACCGCCCACTACGACATGGACACCGTCTTCCTCTCGAACTCGGGGGCGGAGGCGGTCGAGAACGCGATCAAGATCGCCTACGACGACTCCGGCGGGGCGAAACACGCGATCACCTTCGACGGCGCGTTCCACGGGCGGACCCTCGGGGCGCTCTCGCTCAACCGCTCGAAGTCCGTCTACCGCCGCGATTTCCCGGAGATAAGCGGCGTCCACGACGTGCCTTTCTGCGACGATCGGACCTGCTCCGCCGAGACGTGCTCGTGCGGCTTCTTCGCCGACGGCGTCTCGCAGCTCCGACGGAAGCTCGATCCGGATCGAGGCCACATCGACCCCGACGACGTGGCGTACCTGATCATGGAGCCGATCCAGGGCGAGGGCGGCTACCGGTTCCCCTCGGAGGCGTTCGCCGACGAGATCGCCGCGCTGGTCGACGAGCACGACATCACCCTGATCGCCGACGAGATCCAGTCGGGCGTCGGCCGCACCGGCGAGCTGTGGGGCTCCGACCACTACGCGCTCGAACCCGACGTGATCGCCAGCGCGAAGGGGCTCCGCGTCGGCGCGACGATCTCCCGGTCGGACGTGTTCCCAGAGGAGAAGAGCCGGCTCTCCTCGACGTGGGGCGCGGGCGACATCGTCGCCTCCGTGCAGGGCGCGCTCACGCTCGACGCGATCCGCGAGCACGACCTCATGGACAACGCGACCGTCCGCGGTCGCCAGTTCAAGGAGACGATGCGCGACGCCGACCTCTCGGGGGTCGACGACGTGCGCGGGGAGGGGCTCATGCTCGCGGTGGAGTTCGACTCGAAGGAGCGCCGCGACGACGTCATGCAGAAGGCGTTCTCTCGGGGGCTTCTCACCCTCTCGTGCGGCTACGACGTGCTCCGCGTCCTCCCGCCGCTCGACGTCACCGAGCGCGAGATCGAACTCGGCTGTGACCTCCTCGCGGCGGCGATCGCGGACGCGGCGTAGGCGGGCGTCCGTCCTCTGACCTACCGGTCGGCGTGCCACTCCGCGAACTTCTCTAACGCGCGACCGCGGTGCGACACCGCGTTCTTCCGGTCGGTGTCCATCTCGGCGAACGTCTCCCCGTCGTGTTCGAAGATCGGGTCGTAGCCGAACCCGCCCTCCCCGCGCGGCGCGACGATCCGTCCGGGGACGTACCCCTCGAACAGTTTGACCGGGAGCGTCTCGGCCTCGTCGGGCGCGCCGCCGTCCCCGTCCTCCCCGTCCGGTCCCGCGGCCGCGGCCGCACCCCGGTCGCCGCGATCGACCGGGTCTGGGCTCGCGGCGAACCCCTCGCCGTCGCAGTAGCCGATCACGCACCGGAACGCGGCGCGGCGGTCGTCGAGGTCGGCGGCGATGTCGTGGACGCGCTCGATCCCCAGCGTCTCCTCGACGTACGAGGAGTAGGGACCGGGGAAGCCGTCGAGCCCCTCGACGAACAGCCCCGCGTCGTCGACCAGCACCGGCTCGCCGGCGTGGCGGTACGCCTCACGCGCGCCCTGCGCGGCGATCGGTCCCAGCTCCGCGGCCTGGATCTCCGGGTAGTCGAAGTCGAGCCGCTCCACCGAGCCGTCCCGGAGGTATCGCTCCGCCTCGCGCACCTTCCCGGGGTTCGTCGTCACGTATCTGAGCACGGATCCGGATGCGAGCGGCCGAAACGAATAGCCGTCGGTCGCGGGCGAGGGCCGACCCGGCGACCGCATCGCCGGCCCGCTCGGCGGAGCGCCGGCAGTACGTTTTTGTCGGTTCGTCGAACTCTATGCGATATGCCCCTCCCGACGTTCGAGAAGAAGCGGCTGATCGGGCTCATCGCGATCCTCTCGTTCGGACTCACGTCGCTTTCGGCGGTGCTCTCGCTCGGCGTCCTCGGACCGGCGGCGTTCATCCTGGGGTTCTTCGTGCTGATCCCGCTGGTCGCGCTGCTCGGCGAGGACTTCCCGCTCGTCGAGTCCGAGGAGGAGGTGGAGTCCGCCTCGTCCACGGACGCGGACCCGCTCGTGACGCTGCGCGAGCGGTACGCGAGCGGCGAGATCGACGAATCGGAGTTCGAGCGTAAGCTCGACCGGCTGCTGGAGACCGAGGAGCTGGCGGACCGCGCCGGCGACGGGCCGGAGCGAGAGCGGGAACGCGACCTGGAGCTGGAGTGAGCGCACCGGAGCGCGACGCGGCCGTTTCGAAACCGACTCGCGAGGGACACCCTCTTAAGAGACGACCGTCAGGAACGGACGGACATGCTGATCGCCGGAACCGTCATCGCCGACTCCGAGACCGCGATCCCCGACGGCGCCGTCGTCGTCGAGGGCGAGACGATCGCCGCGGTCGGCGACGCCGAGACCCTCCGCGAGGCGTACCCCGACCACGAGCGCCGCGACCTCGACATCGTCGCGCCCGGACTGGTCGGCGGCCACGTGCACTCGGTGCAGTCGCTCGGCCGCGGGATCGCGGACGACGCCGCCCTCCTCGACTGGCTGTTCGACGCCGTGCTCCCGATGGAGGCGGCGATGGACGCCGACGCGACCCGCGCCGCCGCCGAACTGGGGTACCTCGAATGCCTCGAGAGCGGGACGACGACCGTCGTCGACCACCTCTCCGTCAACCACGCCGAGGAGGCGTTCGAGGCCGCGATCGAGACGGGGATCCGCGCTCGGCTCGGAAAGGTGCTGATGGATAAGGAGTCCCCTGAGGGCCTGATCGAAGACACCGACGCCGCGCTCGCCGAGAGCGAGGCACTCATCGAGGAGTACCACGGCGCCGCCGACGGTCGGGTGCGCTACGCAGTCACGCCGCGGTTCGCCGTCTCCTGTACCGAGGAGTGCCTGCGCGGCTGTCGCGACCTCGCGGACCGCCACGACGGCGTGACGATCCACACGCACGCGAGCGAGAACGAGGACGAGATCGCCGCCGTCGAGAAGGACACGGGAATGCGAAACGTCCGCTGGCTCGACGAGGTCGGTCTGACGGGACCGGACGTGACGCTCGCGCACTGCGTCCACACCGACGAGGCCGAACGCGAGGTGCTCGCCGACACCGACACCGTCGTCACCCACTGCCCCTCCTCGAACATGAAGCTCGCCTCGGGGATCGCCCCGGTGCAGGACTACCTCGACCGCGGGATCACGGTCGCACTCGGCAACGACGGCCCGCCCTGCAACAACACGCTCGATCCCTTCACCGAGATGCGACAGGCGAGCCTTCTCGGAAAGGTCGACGCCCGCGACCCGACCCGGCTCCCGGCGCCGACGGTGTTGGAGATGGCGACGACGAACGGCGCGCGCGCCGCCGGCTTCGACCGACTCGGCACCCTCCGCGAGGGCCGGCGCGCCGACGTCATCGGGATCACCACCGACCGCACCCGCGCCACCCCCCTTCACGACCCGCTCTCGCACTTGGTGTACGCCGCCCACGGCGACGACGTGGTGTTCACGATGGTCGACGGCGAGGTGCGGTACGACGACGGCGAGCACGTCGGGCTCGACGCCGACGCAGTCCGCGAGCGCGCCACGCGCCACGCGAAGCGCGTCGTGGATACCGCGGGTATCGAGACGGCCGAGCTGTAGCCGGTGTCGCGGCGGTTGCCGGCGAATACGACGATCCTCCGCCGTCACTCGAAAAACCGGCTTGATCCGAACAAAATCGAACTGAGTATCGTCCATTTATACCCGCTTGGGAGCCGTTCGCTGAATCACCATGACGGACCGATCTCGGACGACAGGCGACGATCGAGCACAGGACACTCCCACCGACGGCTTCCGGCGGCGGGAGTTCGTCGCGCTCGGCGCGGGCGCGACCGCGACGATGCTCGCGGGCTGTGCCGGCGA
>ENA-ORDC01002597-ORDC01002597.1-marine-metagenome-genome-assembly--contig:-NODE-2597-length-10569-cov-2.798513_pt1 | contig 10569 bp, 10 predicted proteins | sample MGYA00237783_ERZ508515 | MGnify/ENA primary metagenome ERZ508515 (study PRJEB26186, sample SAMN06268792) | marine metagenome | isolation source: Eden Landing Ponds, San Francisco, CA, USA | place...
TTCTTCCGGACGAAGGAGTTCCTCTGGCAGGAGGGCCACACCGCCCATCGCGACGAGGAGGGCGCGTGGGACGAGACGATGACTCGGCTAGAGCAGTACGAGCGCCTCTACGAGGATGTGCTCGCCATCCCGCCGCTGACGGGGCGCAAGCCCCCACACGACAAGTTCCCCGGCGCGCACACGACGACGACCGTCGAGGCGCTGATGCCCGACGGTAAGAGCGTCCAGGGGGCGACCTCACACTATCTTGGCACCTCCTTCGGGGAGGCCTTCGACATCACCTACATCGACGAGGACGAGGACGAACAGACCGCACACACCACCTCGTGGGGCCTCTCGTGGCGAGCGATGGGCGCGCTCAACATGACCCACAGCGACGACCAGGGGCTCGTGTTGCCGCCGACGCTCGCACCCGAACAGGTCGTCATCGTCCCCATCTGGGACGAGGACACCCAAACGGAGGTTCTCCAGTACGCAGAGGAGATCGAAGAGACGCTCGACGAGGCTGGAATCCGGGTCCACCTCGACGACCGGGAGAACCGCAATCCCGGCTTCAAGTACAACGAGTGGGAACTGAAGGGCGTCCCGCTCCGCATCGAGGTCGGACCGAACGAACTCGCAGACGGGACGGCGACGCTCGTCCACCGGCCCGACGGCGAGACGGCGACCGTCGACGCGGGTTCCCTCGGTGAAACTGCGGCGAACGACGCGGACTCCCCCGGAGAGACTGGCCCTGCCGGGGATGGCGCCCTCGGGGAGACAGTCGCGGACCACCTCGACACCATCTACGCGAAACTGTACGCCAGTGCCGAGGCGACCCTCGACGGCGAGATTCGCGAGGCCGGAAGTCGCGAGGAAATACTGGGGACCATCGGCAAACACGGGGGCTACGTCAGGGCTGGCTGGTGCGGTGACGAGGACTGCGAGGACCCAATCAAGGACGCAATCGCCGCCGAAATCGTGATGGTTCCCCTCGACGAGGCAGAATCACCGGTCCAGGACACCTGTGCAATCTGTGGCGAGGACGCCAGGGAGACGGCCTATTTCGCGAAGACCTACTGAGAGACTGCGCGGGATGGCTCGGGCCACCGGTCTCGCCCGACGGTCTGACACCGCAGTGCGCTGTCGGCGAGCGAACCAGAGTGATTCGATAATTTATTAGTAGTGATAATTGTGCCGATTCATTTTTAAACCTGGTCGGTGAACTATCTCTCCACGGATATCGATGTCACGAACCACGTCGTCGGACGCGAAGACCGGGTGGCGGCGCGGAGTCTCTCCCGTTATCGGGACGGCACTGCTGCTCGCTATCGTGGTTATTCTGGCAGCGATTTGGGCATTTATTTTCATCGAGATGAACAAGGAGCCCGACCCCGCGCCGGACGTCAACCTCGACCTGGAACAGAACCGGCACGGTCCGGGGGTCGTCCTCTATCACAACGGGGGTGAGGAACTGGAGGGGAGTCGCACGACACTCTTCGGGACGGCCAACGAGCGGTCGCTCCACGGCCAACTGCTCACCACCAACGACGAGGTGCAAATCTGGCCGACCGCCGAGGAGGTGGAGGTCCACTGGCGGGGCAACAATTCGGACTACATCCTCCAGACGTACACCGTCAACGAGAACTTCCTCCCCTACGCCGTCGACGACATCAATCAGGACTGTGAGGACGCCAGCAACAGCATTGCCGACAACGGGCGGCTCTCGCTCGACGACGTGGGGATGGGCTGTGAGATTACCAGTCGCATCCGCGGCGATGCCTCGAACGTCCCGGTCACGCTCGAAAACGACGCCATCCTGGTGGGCGGAGTCACGACCGATGGGTTCGTCGAAGTCGAGGAGTCGATGGTCGCCGGTGACGTGACCTCGCAGGGGTCGAGTGTCGACATCAGTGAGGAGAGCGAGATTCACGGGGCCGTGACCGCCACGGACGGTGGTTCGGTGCGCGTCGAGGATAGCACCATCGAGGGCCACGTCTACGCAGAGAGTGCCAACTTCAACTGCTATGGCTCGACGACCATCGGCCCGGACGAGGAGGACTGTTCGGCGTACGAACCGCGCGACCCGGACGGGTGAATCCGCCCGCGATATCGGAATCTCGTGCCGGGCGACGCGCTTTTGCAGAGAGGGGCCGTGGCAAGGGCATGGACGAACGGCCACAGCCGCGCCATCTCGGTGCCTATCTGCTCGGGGTGACCGGTCTCGGCCTGGCCAGCATCGGCCTCCTGTTCGCCTTCTTTACCGCAGACGTTCGGGACTTCTACCGGGCGTTCCTCGAGGGTCCCCCGGGTGCGATTTCCCAGTACCCCGGCAGTGCCCTGTTGATTGTCGGCGCTGTCGCCCTGCTATGTGGGCTCCTCGGCCTCCTGGTCGTCTTCGGCGTGCGGTACGGCCCGGACCCCGACACGCGGCAGTAGCCGACCCACGCCGACCGCGACTCGCGTGGGAGCCGAATCGCCATCCCTATTGATGGCTCGGGCCTATAGAGTCGTGTGCAAATCGTCGGGTACGAGCCACCAGCAGTCGGTGATACCGGAACCGCGACGCTCGCCGTCGCCAGCGAGGGCACCGTACGACGCGAACCGCTGGTTCCGGGCGAGTCCATCGACTACCGCCTCGGCGAGCGCCACTGTGCGGGCGTTCTCGAGGACGGTCGCCACGAGCGCTGCACTGCCGGGACTGCGCCCCGATGTGACCGCCACACCAGCCGGTGGGCCTGTGCGCGCTGTACCGGTGACTGCGACCGGCCGCTCCCGGCCTGCGACGAGGAACACGCCGTCTATCTGGCGGCCTTCGCTCCGGCCCAGTTCAAGGTGGGCGTCACGCGCTCCTGGCGACTCGAGACGCGCCTCCGCGAGCAGGGCGCCGACCGGGCCGCGCACGTCCGCACCGTCCCGGACGGCCGGACGGCACGGGAAATCGAGGCCGCCATCGCTGCCGGGACCGAGGGCGGGACGCCCGGCGGCGCGGCGAACGGCGGTGTCGACGTCGTCGACCGGGTGCGGGTCGCTGCGAAGGCCAGACACCTCCATCGGTCGGTCGACGAGACGGCCTGGACGACCCTGCTCGCCGCGTTCGACCCAATCGAGCGCTACGACTTCGACTATGGCTTCTCGCTGGGCGAGCGGCCGATGGCCGAGACACTCGCCAGCGGGACGATACGCGGGGCGCAGGGCCGCGTCCTCCTCCTGGACCGCGAGGGGAGTACCTATGCCGTGGACGGTCGCGACCTCGTGGGCCACGAAATCGCCGAGGGTGGCGCCGACAGGGACCTCCAGTCCAGCTTTTCTGCCTTCGAGTGAGGCGAACGTCGCGTCCCCCTCTCGTGATTTTGGCTACACTGAATGGTTCACGATGGTTTTCGTTGCCATCGAACGATGGTTTTAAGAGGGTTGACAGACGACAATCAGGTACAATGGCAGACTACACGAGTCCACTGGAGACGACCTTCGAACTACAGCGCAAGTCCCTCGAGCAGGGCCAGCAGGCCCTCGAGCAGACCATCGACTTCCCGAACCGCATCGGGGAGGCGACCGTCGACAGCCTCGACAGTCAGGAGTCGGTCCAGCGCAGCATCGTCGAACTCCAGCAGGAGACCTTCCACAGCGTCCTCGACGCCCTCGAGGAGGGCATTCCGGGCGTCGAGACGCCCACCGAGGACGTCCGCGAGCTCGTCGACGACCAGTACGACGCCTTCTTCGAGAACCACGAGGAACTGTTCGCGAACCTCGAGACCAGCCTCGAGGAGAGCCTCGACGCGTACGACGAAATGAGCGAGGAGTCCATCGAAGCCCTGGAAGAACTCGTCGACGCACTCGTCGAGGCCCAGGAGGAACTCGAAGACCAGTCTCTCGAGGCCACCGAGCAGGTCGGCGACCAGATTGACGACCTGCAGGCCCAGCTCGAGGACCTCCAGGCCCAGGTCCAGGACGTCACCGAGGACGCCGCCGACTCCGTCGAGGTCTGAGCGGATACCGCCACGCGACCGAACCCGTTCTGACTGCCGCAATCGTTCCGATTATCGCTACCGTTCCGACTACCGCAACCGTTCCAACAATCGCTACAGTTCCAACAACCGCAACCGCCGCTGAATCCCGGGGTGGCCCGTTCGAGACCCCCGACCGACACCGGCGAATCGTTCCATCCCCCGCCGACACGATACTCGGCCCCATCAGTTTTTTCACCACCCTTGGGAGTGGCCCCGTCGCTCGCTGTCGTCCACTGCCACAGTCAGCCGTCTTCGGTTGCCTCCCCACGGCTAGTCGCGTCGGTCGACTCCGTCCGTTCCGGGGCGGCTGTCTGCGCCGACTGTTCGTCGTCGAGGTGGCGTTCCAGGCGCTCGAGCTGTCTGCTCTGTCGCCGGTTCGCCGTCACGATGAGGTCCGAGAGGACGCCGAACATCACGAGCTGGACCCCGAAGAGGAGCGCGACGCCGCCGGCCAGCGCGACGACCTCGTGGGGGACGCCGCGGAAGAACCACTCGTAGCCGACGTAGGCGGCGAGAGCAGCACCGACGAGGGCACTGATGGCCCCGAAACTCCCGAAGTAAAAGAGGGGATTGTTGGTCTTGGCCATCTGGTAGAGGCGCAGGATGATGTTCCCGCCGTCCCGAATCGGCCGCAGGTTCGTCTCCGAGGCGGCCGGCCGCGGCTCGTAGGTGATGGGGACGACGGTCGTCTTCACGTCGTGTTTGGTGCACTCGACGGCCATCTCCGTCTCGATGCCAAAGCCCTCCGCCGAGAGGGTCAGTCTGTCGAAGGACTCGCGGGTGAAGGCGCGGTAGCCACTGAGGATGTCGGCGAGGTCCTCCCCGTGGATGAACCGGAAGGCCCGGTTTATCAGTCGGTTGCCCACCCTGTTGAGCCGCGTCATCGCGCCCTGTTGCATGTTGGCAAAGCGGTTGCCGATGACGTGTTCGGCCTCGCCAGCAAAGAGGGGGTCCAGCATTCGGTCGGCCTCGTCTGGCCGGTAGGTCGAGTCGCCGTCGACCAGCAGGACGTACGGTCGGTCGATGCGTTCGACCGCCTCGCGAACGGCCTGTCCCTTTCCGCTCCCGCGCTGTTGCTCGACGCGCGCGCCGGCCTCGCGAGCGAGGTCCCGGGTCCCGTCCGTCGACCCCCCGTCGATGACGAGGACGTCGTCGAATCCCTCGTCACGAAAGCCCGCCACCACCTCGGCGATGGTCTCGGCCTCGTTGTAGGTCGGGACCAGCACCGTGACCTCGTCGTGGGCCATCATTGACGGTGGGTAGGACGGTTCCGCTCAAAAACGTATGTGTTCGCCGTCGCTGGTGACGCTGCCCAGTTTTCTCGACAGCAACCCCAACGAAGGTCTCCAGTGAGGGTCACTCGCCTCGACGCCAGGGAACGACGGAGCGGTCACCCGGTCCCGGCGCGGCGAGCGCCTGACACGGGCAGGTGTCCACCACGACGGGGCCTCAGTCAGACGCGTCGGTTTCGCCCCCGACTAGGTCCTCGAACAGCCCATCGACCCGCTCGCGGACCATCTCTCGAATCTCGCGCACGCGCTCGGGGGACGCTCCCTGCGGGTCGGGCAGCGCCCAGTCGTGGACGTCGACGTCTGCATCGAGCGAGAGCGTCGAACAGCCCATCGTCGCCACGACGTCACAGGACTCGAGTGTCGCGCTGTCGACAGCCTGGGGCTCCCGGCCGGTGAGGTCGATGCCCACCTCGGCCATCGCCTCGCGGACCTCGGGATGAATCTCCGCGGCAGGGTCGGTCCCGCCGGTGACGATTTCGACGTCCTCGCGACCGCGTGCCGCCCGTTCGCGCTCGGCGAAGGCCGCCGCCATCTGGGACCGGCCGGCGTTGTGCACGCAGACGAATCCGAGCTTCATGGCCGACATTCGGCGGCCGTGGGGTTTGGCTGTTGCTATGAGGGTTCCGTGGCCCTGTGGACCCGCCCGGTGGGCTGGTGACGTGGCCGTTCGGGAACGGGCCACTCCGGAGACGTATATAGACATGGGGAGGGAAACGTATCGGTCGATACTGTCGTATATTCCTATTAGCACGGTATTTATATTGCCTCCCCGATGGCTCAGATGATGCCGGAGAGCACGGCCGAGTCGGCGAGGACCGTATCGCGACGCAAGCTGTTGAGCATGGCCGGCGGTGCCGGTGCCCTCGCCCTGGCGGGGTGTCTGGAGGAAACCGGCGGCGGGAGTAAGGCCATCAACATCGCCGGGTCGAGTACCGTCTTCCCCCTGATGAGTGCCTTCTCCGAGGAGTTCCAGCGCGACCACGACGGGGTCAACATCGACATCAGCGAGACCGGCACGGGCGGTGGCTTCTCCAATCACTTCTGCGAGGGGTCGACCGACTTCAACAACGCGAGTCGGCCGATTCGGGAGACCGAAGCAGACCAGTGCGCGGATAACGACATCGAGTACGTGGAACTCGTCGTGGCGACGGACGCGCTCACGGTTATCGTCAACAACGACAACGACTTCCTGGGCGACCCGGCCTGTCTCACCGTCGAGGAACTCGCCCAGATATGGGAGGCCGATGGCGCCCAGCGGTGGAGCGACGTCGACTCCTCCTGGCCCGACGAACCCATCGACCGCTACGGCGCGGCCGACACGTCGGGGACCTACGACTACCTCATCGAGCACATCCAGGGCGAGGAGCGGGGCCACACGTCCGATTACCAGGCGACCGAACAGGACAACACCATCGTGCAGGGCGTCCGAGGCAGCGAGTACGGCATCGGCTACCTGGGCTTTTCGTACTACTACCAGAACCCGGACACCGTCACTGCCGTCGGCATCGACGACGGCGAGGGCTGTGTCCAGCCGAGTCTGGAAACCGCGGCGTCGGGAGAATACTCGCCGCTGTCCCGGTCGCTCTATACCTACCCGAAGGTGAGTTCCCTCGCGAAGGACCACGTCGCCGAGTTCGCCCGCTTCGTGGTCGAGCAGACGACCAACGAGGAACTCGTCGCCAACGAGGTGGGCTACGTCCCGCTGAACGAGGAGACCAAGGACGCCCAGATGGAGACACTCGAGACAGCCATCGACGAGGCGGGATGAGCCGTGCCGGTCCGATTCACTGCGGGTGACCGACCGTGAGCGGAGCCGACGCCCCCGACCTCAGTCGGACGGGCGGCCTCCAGCGTCTCGCCGACCGGACGAGCAGTGGTGTCTTCGCCGTCTGTGCGGCAGTGACGCTGCTGACGACACTCGCCATCTTCCTGACGCTACTGGATTCCTCGCTCGAATTTTTCGCCACCGTCGCCATCACGGACTTCCTGACCGGCGTCGACTGGAGTCCAAATCCCAGCGGCGGGGCCCAGCTGTTCGGCATCGTCCCGCTGCTCATCGGCACCCTGACGGTCACCATCACCGCGGCCCTCGTGGCGATTCCCATCGGCACGCTGACGGCCATCTACCTCAGCGAATACGCCTCGCCCCGCCTCCGGGCGATTCTCAAGCCGATGCTCGAGATTCTCGCGGGCATCCCGACGGTCGTCTACGGCTACTTCGCCTTCGTCTACGTCACGCCGCTGTTACAGGCGACCCTCTTTCCCGGCCTCAAGACGTTCAACGCGCTCTCGGCGTCGCTGATGATAGGTATCATGACGATTCCGATGGTCTCCTCCATCAGCGAGGACGCGATGACCGCCGTCCCCGACCACCTGCGGAACGCGGGCTACGGACTCGGCGCGACCAAGTACCAGGTGTCGACCTCCGTCGTCGTCCCCGCCTCCATCTCGGGCATCTTCTCCTCGTACATCCTCGCGGTCTCGCGGGCCATCGGCGAGACGATGATTGTCGTCGTGGCGATGGGCTCGCAGGCCCAGATGCCGGCCGTGCGCGACGCGGCCTTCGGGATTCCCTACGTCCACCCCGGCGACGTGTTGCTCGAACCCGGCATGACCATCACCGTCGCGATGGTCAACATCGCCCGGAGCGACCTGACCGGGGGGACGATTCCATACGACGCGATGTTCGCGCTCGGCCTTGCGCTCTTTGCCGTCACGCTCGTGCTTAACGTCCTGAGTGACCTCGTTGCCGAACGCTACCGGGAGGTGTACTGAGATGGCCACCGACCAGTCCACGCAGTCCTTCGGGCGCGTGAGTCGGCTCCGGGGCCAGGTGTTCGAGGCGCTGACACTCGCCGCGTCGGTGACGGGCATCCTCGCGCTGGCGATACTGCTGGCGTACGTCTCCATCGACGCCTTCGAACTGGACGCGGCCAGCCCCGAGTGGCTGTTCACCTATCTGGGCACGCTCGTCCTGCCCTACGTCGGCTTCTGTCTGTACAGCATCGACGACCGGGCGGCCACCCGACGTATCCTCGGCGCGCTGGTCGGTGGCTTTCTCGTCGTGGCGGTGGCCTTCACCGCCATCGAGGCGCTGGTCCGGCCGATTCCCCGACTCGAGTGGCATCTCGTCGGCCTGTTCGTCGTCGTGATTCCCGTCGTCGGCTACGTGACGGTCAGGGCCAGTCAGGGGGCGGTCGGTGCCGTCGGCTTCGGCCTCGTCGGCCGGGCCCTCGGGGGTGGGGCACTCGGCCTCTGGCTGTTCGTCGTCTTCGTCGTCTTCGAACCACAGCTCTGGCTACTCGTGTACACGCTTTCCCTCCTGCCGGCGGCGGGCCTGTACGCGCTGGGGCGGTGGCGCTCGGCGGGGCTGCCGGCGGCGCTTGCACTGCCGGCTGGCGTCCTGGGACTGGTAGCCGCGTTCCTGATTCACAGCCGTGTCGACGTCTATCCGACTCCACTGTTCATCTACGGCTGGACGCTCGCCCTGCCGGTCACTCTCGGGGCCGGCGTCCTGACCGCACGCCGGGACGACCGGCGAGCCGGCGGCCTCGTCGTCGCGGGCATCCTGGCCGTCGTCCTCGGCGGGACGGTCCTGCTCTGGCAGGTTGGGGGCTTCACGGGCGGCGCCGTCCTCCTCCTGTTGGTCGGCCTGGCGGTCCCCGCGGTCACGTTCGTCCACCGCGTGGTGCGCGACCGCCGGGGGCTCCTCGGCCTAGCGCTCCCCCTCCTGCTCGTCGCGGGCGTCCTCGTCGGCACCCTCCTGGTCGACCTCCTGGGGATGCCCGCACCGGACCCGTGGCTCGACCTCTCCTACGTCCAGGGCACCCCGACGACGCAGGTGACACAGGCACGTGAAGCGGGCCTCTATCCCGCCATCGTCGGGTCGGTTATCATCATCTCGCTCGTGGCGGTGCTCTCGTTCGTCCTCGGGGTCGGCACCGCCGTCTTCCTCGAGGAGTACACCGCAGACACCGGCGTCGTCGGGGCAATCACCCGTCTGCTCCAGGTCAACATCGCCAATCTGGCCGCCGTCCCCTCCGTGGTCTACGGCCTGCTCGGTCTGGGCCTGTTCGTCAACCTGCTCGGCTTTGGCTTCGGGACGGCCGTCAGTGCCTCGCTCACGCTCTCCTTGCTCATCCTGCCCATCACCGTCATCTCCGCCCAGGAGGCAATCCGCTCGGTCCCGAACAGCCTCCGGGATGGTTCCTACGCCATGGGCGCGACCCGGTGGCAGACGACGAAGAACGTCGTCCTCCCGGAGGCGATGCCGGGCATCTTCACCGGCATCATCCTCGCGCTGGGGCGGGCCATCGGCGAGACGGCCCCGCTCATCATGGTCGGCATGGCGACCATCGCCTTCAACGCCCCCAACAGCATCTGGAGTCGGTTCAGCGCGATGCCGATGATGATATTCACCTGGGCGGACAATCCCTCCGCGGAGTTTCGCTTCGGCGTCGTCGCCGCTGGAGTCATCACGCTGCTGGCCGTGCTGGTGGCGATGAACGCCACGGCTATCATCATCCGCAACCGGTACGAGCGCGGGCCCTGACCCCCGGACCGCCGCCGACGCCGTTCACCGGCCCGTATGTTCTCCTCGCTCCTGGTGGCGACACACCGAATCGGAACAACTATCTGAACGCTCATTCAATTAGATTCCGTGACCGCATCGACCACCCGGCTCCGACGCCTCCTGACCGACGAACTCGGCGAGCTCATTCCCGAGCTGCGTGATGCGGGCATTCGGGGCCGGTACTGCGGCGTCTATTCGTCGACGCCGGACCACGACTTCATCCTCGACCAGCTCGGCCCCGATGGCTGTTATTTCGCCTGTGGCTTCTCCGGCCACGGGTTCAAGCAGGCGCCCGCCGTCGGGAAGATCATGCGTGACCTGATCGTGGATGGCTCGACGTCGCTCGTCGACGCCGACTTCTTCTCCGCCGACCGGTTCGCCGACTCCCCGGAGGGACACGGTGCGGTTGCGGATAACGTCTAGCTCGGCGGGATGGCCACCACTATGCCTGATATAACGGTCATTCGGCCGAACGGATCCCCGGAATCCGCGTTGGAGGAAACCGAACTCGCGGCGAGTGCCGACGAGGTACGCCTGCTGGGCTTTCCGAAGTCCCTGTTCGAGTACGACGTCGGGATCGAACGTCGATTCCTCGAGGACCGAGAGACGACGCTGTCGGTCACCGTTGACCTGTTAACGGGAACCTGCGGGAAGAACGATACGTATCCCGACCTGCAGCCGCGAACGCTCTCGTCCACGTCCCTCCTGAATCCCC
>ENA-ORDC01002599-ORDC01002599.1-marine-metagenome-genome-assembly--contig:-NODE-2599-length-10557-cov-13.658111_pt1 | contig 10557 bp, 7 predicted proteins | sample MGYA00237783_ERZ508515 | MGnify/ENA primary metagenome ERZ508515 (study PRJEB26186, sample SAMN06268792) | marine metagenome | isolation source: Eden Landing Ponds, San Francisco, CA, USA | place...
GTCGACGCGGACGCAGAGGTGGCCCCAGCCGTCGCCCATCGTGTACTCGCGGCCGTCGTAGTTGTAGGTGAGCTCCAGCTTCATCGCCTCCTTGGCGGCGTCCTCGGGGGCCATGAAGTAGTTCGAGAAGCTGTCGGCCTCCCACCGGCCGCTCGGCTGCTCCGTGTACTCGAACTTGCGGGTCCAGTAGCCGAGCGCCTCGTCGGCGTCCTCGACGCGGATCATCGTGTGGTCGATGCTCCACTTCTCCCCGTAGTCGCGCTTGACGATCTCGATCTCGTGGCCGTCCGGATCCTTCACGAACGCGTAGCGGTTCCCGCACGACTCGGGATCGCGGTAGTCCTCGACGCCTTCCGCCATCAGCTGGTCGTACGACTCCTGAAGCGCGTCTTCGGGGACGCGAACGGCGATGTGCCCCCACGCGTCGCCGATCTCGTAGGTGTGGTCGCCGTGGTTGTAGGTGAGCTCTAAGAGCGCGCCGTCCTCGTGAACGCCCTCGGGACCGAGGTAGACGTTGGTGAAGGTGTCGGCCTCCCACCGGCCCTTCTCCTCGTAGTTCAGATGGGTCTGATACCAGTCGAGACTCTCCTCGAGGTCCTCGACGCGGATCATCACGTGATCGAAGGTTCCGTCCATGCTCGATCCGTCGGCCGCTCGCCCCAAAAGCGTACTGAAGCGGGGCGAGGGTGGTCGAGATCCGACGCCGCGCGACGGGCCATGACAAACGCGGCCAGGGTTTTCTGCAGTTATCTTCTAGTTAATAGATGGTTGTCGAGGGGTGATACGTAGGTGGCGGGAGACGCAGCGGCCGCCGTCGCTCGCCGACCGATGCAAGACACACGAGACCCGCCGTCGACCCCGATCGACGGTACCGACGAGTCGTATCACACGCAGCCAACTCCCGACGCGGAATCGGTCCCCAAACCGAGGGGAACCGGTGCCGAAACGACGGGTTCGGGCGGACCGGCCTCGGCCGGATCGGCCGTTCCCGCAGATCCGACACCGGCCGAGGAGGAACCGGTCGAGGAGACACCGGCCGAGGCGGCACGACCCGAAGCGGTTCCGACCGAACCGGCCGACGCCGTCGACCGCCTGGGGCCGCTCATCGAACTCGCCTCCGGCTCTCCGTTCGTGGCGGCGATCGCCGCGATAGAGACGGTCATCGCGACCGTCCTGCTCGGCGTGCCGCTTTCGCCCGCGCCGGCCGTGGTCGGGCTCGTGACGTTCGCGGTGTACACGGTCGACCACGTCGCCGACGCGGAGGCGGACGCTCGGTCCACGCCCGAACGCGCGCGGATCGCGCGCCGGTACGGCGACCAGCTGATGATCGGCGCCGCCCTCGCCTACGGGCTCGCCGTGGCGCTTTCGACCCTCGGCGGACCGCTCGCGCTGGGCGTCGCGCTGCTTCCCGGAACGCTCTGGGTCGCGTACGCCTCCGACTGGCTCCCGAACGTCGGACGGGCCGTCCGATCGCTCGCGCCTGAGGGCGGTCTCGCGGCCAACCGGCGGTTCCCGCGACTGAAGGAGGTGCCCGTCCTCAGTTCCGTCGTCGTCGCCGCGGGATGGACGCTCGCGGTCACGCTCCTGCCGCTGGCGTTCGCCGGCTCAGCGTCTCTCGGCTCCGCGGCTCTCGGTGCGACACCACGCGAACCGATCGTCGCTGTCGCGATGGCGTACTTCCTCCTGCGGTCGTTCGTCGACACCGAGCTCCCGAACGTCCGGGACGTGGACGCGGACGCCGCTGCGGGGGTCGCGACGCTCCCGACCGTCCTCGGCGTCGCTCGGACCCGCCGCGTGCTGTACGGAGTCGACCTCGCCACCGCGGCGACGCTGGCGGCGGCGACGCTGGCCGGGGTTCTCGCGCCGGGCATCGCCGCGGCGCTCGGCCTCGGGGTCGCGGCGTCCCTCGCGGTCACCGCGCTCGCCGGTCGCGTCGACGACGGCGCGGTGCTGGGCGTCGCTCCCGACTGCAGCTACCTCGTCGTCGCGGCGGCGCTGGTGCTCACCGCGGCCTGACCAACCGACGGACCCGACAGGGAGACCGGTGGCGACGCGGTCTCGCCCCCTCCCACGTCTCGCCCGCCGTCTTTCGCCCGCCGTCTTTCGCCCGTCAGATGTTGACCGTCGCGTTTGTCCCGCCGCTGGCGACCCTGCGCGGGGACGGGAATCTCTGGCCGCCGGAGCAAAATGATTTATATTGTGGTCCTGTGTAAATAACTGTGATCGGGTTGAGTCCGCTTTCTGTCGCGCTGCTTTCCGCGGTCGTTACCGGCACGTCCGCGGCGATCCTCGCGTGGCGCGAGCGGCCGGAGGCGGGCGCGACGTGGCTGACGGCGCTGCTCGTCGGGCAGGTCTGGTGGACGACGTTCCTCGTCTTCGAGCTGGAGGCGCCGACCCTCGCGGCGAAGTCGCTGTGGTACGACGTGCAGTGGATCGGAGTCGTGATCATCCCCGTGGGGTGGCTGCTGTTCGCGCTGGAGTACACGGGACGGGAACGGTACGTGACGCCGCGAGTCGTGGCGATGCTTCTCGTCGTGCCCGCCGTCACGATCGGCGTCGTGGCCACCGGCGATCCGTGGGGGCTCGTGGTCGCCGACCGGGAGGTCGCGGCGACCGCGGTCGGCTCGTTCCTCCGCGTCGACCCGGGCACGTGGTACTACGTCATCGCCGGGTACACCTATCTGCTCGGGCTGTTCGGGTCGATCCCGATCCTCCAGCTCGTCAGCGACGACGCGCGGCCCTTCCGGGGGCAGAGCGCCGCGCTGATCGTTGGGACGGCGGCGCCGTGGGCCAGCAGCGTCTTCCACCTCACCGGGACCTTCCCGATTCCCGGACTGGACCCCACCCCGCTCGCGTTCGCGGTCTCCGGGGTCGCGTACCTCCTCGCGCTCTCCCGGTTCCGGCTGCTCACGCTCGCGCCGGCACCGCGCCGGCGCGCGCGGCAACTGGTGTTCGAACACCTCCACGATCCGGCGTTCGTGGTCGGGACCGAGGGGTACGTGATCGACTTGAACCAGAGCGCCGCGGACACCTTCGGAATCGACCGGCGATCCGCGGTAGGGGAGCCGGCCGGTGCGATCGTTCCGCGGTACGACGACATCTCGGTCGAAGGCTCGGACCGGTCCCCGGTCTCGATCGCGGGTCCGAACGGTCGGCGCCCCTACGAGGTCACCGTCAGGTGTATCGCCGACGGACACGATCGGCCGACCGGCGAGGTAGTGGTGTTCCACGACATCGGCGAGTATCTCGGTCAACAGCAGCGGCTGGACGTGCTCAACCGGGTGTTCAGACACGACGTGCGGACGGAGACGAACCTGATCTACGGGTACGCCGACCAGCTTCGCGACGACCCGACCGACGAGCACGCGCTGGACGTGGTCAAGAAGAGCGCCTCGCGCATCCTCGATCTCAGCGAACGCACCCGGACGGCGAGCGAGCTGTTCGATCCGATGGCGAAGTCGCCGCCGCCGGTCGCGCTCGACGCGCTCGTCGAGGAAGTGACCGCGGCGCTTCGGACCGAGTTCCCGGAGGCGAACGTCTCCGTCGAGGGCGACGTGCCGGCGGTCCGGGTCCCGGCCGTGTTGCGGGCGGTCGCGGAGAGCCTCTGTTCGAACGCGGTCCGACACAACGACGGCGAGTCCCCCTCCGTGTGGCTCGGTGCCGCCGCGGACGGCGGGTGGGTCGAACTCTCCGTGGCCGACGACGGCCCCGGGATCGAAGAGGCGGAGCGCGAGGTCCTGAAACGCGGCACCGAGACGCCCCTGGAACACGGCAGCGGACTGGGGCTGTGGATCGTGAAGTGGGGCGTCGATCAGGTCGGCGGGAGCGTCGAGTTCAAGGACCGGGAGCCGCGCGGGACGGTCGTCACCGTTTCGGTGCCGGTCAGGGGAGACGCAGGTCGGTAGGCACTTGTTCGCCGCCGTCCAGTCCGAAACATGAACACGTATCTCCCGTACGCGCTCCTCGCGATGGGCGCGTACGCGCTTGTCTCGCCGCTGATGCGCGTCGCGACGACCGGCCCCGACGCGATCCCGAGCGACGTCGCGGTCGTCGTCTCGAACTCGCTTCTCATCTGCATGGCCGTGGGCGTGCTCGCGTACACCGGACAGGGGTTCACCGAACACCTCGCCTCGCCGAAGATCGTTCACGTGCTCGCGGCCGGCGTCTTCCTCGGGATCGGTATCCTGGCGCTGTACCGATCGCTCGCGCTCGGCCCGGTGAGCGTCGTGACGCCCATATTCGCGATGTTCCTCGTGTTCTCCTCCGTGATCGGATTCCTCCTTCTAGGCGAGTCGTTCAGCGCGCGGAAGGCGCTGGGCATCGCGTTCGCCGTGGCGTCGGTGTACCTCGTGTCGGGGGCGTGAGCCGGCACGGAGGCGACGCCGCGCTTCGGTCCCCCGATCCGGAAACGCCCGCCGCGTGACGAAATTCCTTTACTACCCACGGAGAAAGGACCGTACCCGCAGTGGCTCGCCTCCCGAACCCCTTCCGCGCGCTAATCTTATACATCGGCTTCGCCCTCGCGAAGGCGGGGCTGATCGACCGGCACCGCGTGGTCCGGACCACGGACCTCGCGTGGCCGCGGATCGTCACGGGGATCGCCCGGATGTCGAAGAACGCGGTCGACGTGGCGATGGTCGGCGTCTCGGTCGGCACCAGCGCGGTCGCCGGCGTCGGCTTCGCCGGCCCCTACTGGGGGCTCGCGTTCGCGCTCGGCGGGGGCGTCGCCGGCGGCACCATCGCCCTGGTCTCCCAGCGCTTCGGCGCGGAGGCGTACGGGGAGCTGGGCGACGCCGTCCGATCGAGCGTCCTCCTCGCCGCCCTCATCACGATCCCCGTCTCGGCCACCTTCTGGACGTTCCCGACGCGCTTCATCGACGTGCTGAGCAGCAACGAGGACGCGATCGCGCTCGGCGCCGACTACCTCCGGGTCGTGGGGCTCGGCGTCCCCTTCGCCGCGCTCAACCTCGTCGGCAGCCGGGTGCTCGTCGGCTGCGACGACGCCTACACCGCGATGCAGGTCCGGGCGGGCGGTGCGGTCGCGAACATCGTCCTGAGCGCGCTGTTCATCTTCGGACTCGGGTGGGGCGTCGAGGGCGCGGCGGTCGGCACCGTCCTTTCGAACGTGATCGCCGTCGCCGCGTTCACGATCGGACTCGTCCGGGGGCGGGTTCCAGGAATCGGGGAGTTCCCGATTTCGATCGATCCGCTCGGCTCGTACGTGAACCCGGACATGCTCCGCGACCTCGTGGAGATCGGCGTGCCGGTCGGAGCGCGCAACCTCGTGTGGACCGCCGCGGAGTTCCCGATGTTGGCCATCCTCGACGTGTTCGGCGAGAACACCGTCGCCGCGTTCGTCATCGCCCGTCGCATCTACGGGATCATGAACGCCCCCGGCTGGGGCTTCGGGCTCGCCTCCTCCAGTCTGGTCGGCCAGGAGCTCGGCGGGGAAGACCCCGCGGAGGCGGAGGCGTACGCCCGCGACATCATCCGCTTTTCGGTGGCGACGTACATGGTATTCGCGGCGCTGACGGCCGTCTTCGCGGCGGATCTCGTGACGCTGTTCGCCGAGACGCCGGAGAGCCCCGAGATCCCGATCGCCGTGAACCTCGTGTACGCGGCCTGCGTCGCGGTCGTGTTCCAGGGGATCTCCGGGGGTGCGGCGGGGCCGCTCGACGCGGCCGGGGACACGAAGATCCCCTTCGCGAGCCAGTTCCTCGGGATGTTCTGCGTGTCGATCCCGCTGGCGTACGTCGGGGCCCGCGAGGCGACGCCGGCGATCGACGTACCGGGGCTCGCCGTGACGATCCCGGAGGTCTCGCTCCCCGCGATCGGGCTGTGGGGGGTGTACCTCGCGTTCCTCGCAGAGACGACGATCCCCGCCGCGATCAACTACTGGCGGTTCCACTCCGGGAAGTGGAAGAAGATAAGCGAGGCGTACCGCCCGGACGCGCCCGCCGACGAGTAGGAGGCGGTCGACGGGAAGACCGCCTCCCGAACGACTCTCACCACGCCTCGCGCAGCACGCCCTCGATCGCCTCGGGCGTCGCGTCGAGGGCCTCGGGGGCGCGGTCCATCGACCAGTCGTCGGCGATGTACTCGGCGATCGCGGGGAAGTCGGCCTCCTCGACCGGCTCCAGCTCGCGGAGCCGCGAGGGGACCGAGAGGGAGTCGCGGACGGCGGCGACCTCGTCCACCACGTCCTCGGCGATCGCGGCGTCGTCGCGGCCCGCGGTCGCGACGCCGAGGCCGTTGGCGAGCGCTCGCCGGCTCGCGTCCACCTCGTCGAAGAGGTACGCGAGGACGTGCGGCGCGACCGCCGCGTGAACGTCGCCCTGCTGTACGTCGTACCGGCGCGCGAAGCCGTGCCCGAACGCGTGGATCACCGATATCTTCCGCCCGAGCTGGACGAGCAGGACGCCGACCACGGCGCGGTCGTTCGCCGCCGGGTCGTCGGCGACGTGCGGGAGCGCGTCCCGCAGGAGCCGCGTCCCGTGGACCGCGGTCGCGTCGCTCACGGGCGAGGCGTCGGCCGCGTACGGCGTCTCGATCCCCTTGTTGAACCCGTTCATCGCCGACCCCGCCAGCACCGACTTCGGGGTCGTCTCGAACAGCGCCGGGTCCGCGAGGTCGATCGCAGGCATCGCGCCCCCGCCGCTGACGGTCATCGGCTGACCGGTGGGCGACGCGTCCGCGTCGAGTACCTCCAGCGAGCCGCCGGTGGAGACGTCCGCGCCCGCGAACGTCGTCGGAATCACGACGACCGGAAGCGCGGGATCGGTCCCCGGCGCGAGGTCGCCGAGCGCCTCTGCGCCCTCTTCCGCGTCCGCGCGAAGGTCGGCAAGGTCGCGCCCGTCGACGTCGAGAACCGTCGCCTGTCGAGCCACGTCGAGGCTGCTCCCGCCGCCGACCGCGACGAGGCAGTCCGCCCCGACCTCGGCCCGTCGATCGAGCAGGTCGAACGCCTCCTCGACGCGCTTGTCGGGAGTCGTTCCGTCGAAGACGCCGGCGAACCGGTCGCCGAGCCCCTCGCGGATCGGGTCCATGAGGTCGTCGTTGGCGCCGACGTTCGAGCCGCAGACGACGAGCGCGTCCCCGAGGTCTCGCTCGTCGAGGGCGTCGCCGAGGTCGGCGACGCGCCCGCGGCCGTAGCGGATCTCACACCCCTGATAATCGTGTTCGAAGGCGTCCGCGATCGGGAGCATCGAACGCCGCTAGGCCGGGCGGCGGCTTGTAGCTGTGGGAACGAACGGCGCGTTCGAGCGGGAGCGGCAGCAGGTCTTCCGCGGACGGAGCGGGAGGCGACCCCAAAGAGCCAACCCGCTCCGGCACGCACGCTTCGACGACCAACCGTCGCCCACTCATGCGCTCGTTTCCACCCCTCCCCGACGTTCGCGGCTCGCGGGCCCCCGACGACCTCCTCGACGGCCACCTCTGGCTCCTCGAACTGATCGACGGAACGGGGCTCCGGTTCCGGATGGACGACTCTGGGCTCCTTCGATTTGGTGATCCGGAAACGACGTACGCGGATCCCGAGGCGGTCCCGGTCGCGCTCCGACCCGCAGTCAGGCAGATTCGCGAGCGGTTCGACCGCGAGGCCCTCCGAGACGCGGTCGACGACTCGGAGGGCGTGGTCTTCTTCGGCGTCGCCACCGGCCACCGCGGGACCGACTACGACTGGGACCGGCTCCCGACGTTCCTCGGAACCGACGTGTGGATCGGGAACGGAGAGTCGGCGCCGCCGGAGCGGGCGGGGGCGTTCCGACCGCCGGACGCCGCCGCGGCCATCTTCGAGGGCGTCGGGCTCGATCCGGTCAACGCGGTCGAGCGCGAGGTGAACGCCCGCGACTTCGACCCGGAGAGGTACGCGATCCCCGAATCGGCGTGGCGCGAGGGGCGGGCGGCCGGAGTCGTCGTGCGCAACAAGCGCGGAGGCCGGGGGAAGCTCCTCGCGGAGGGGGCGGCGCCAGACGCGGGCGAGGGCGATCAGGACGGCGACCCCGACGCGCCGACGGTCGACGGCTCTGACGCGCCGACGGTCGACGGCTCCGACGCGCCGACGGTTGACGGCCCCGACGCGATCGCCGCGGCGTACGCCACCGACGACCGGTTCGAGCGCGTCGTCGCCGACCTCAAGCGGCGGGGAGAACGGGTGACCGTCGACGCGGTCGCCGACCGGGTGATCGAGTCGATCGCGAGGGAGACCCCCGTTCGGTTCGGAGCCGGCGCGGGCGCAGACCCGGACCGACTCCGCGCCGCGGTCATCCAGCGGGCCCGAGTGGTTCTCGACGAGCGATAGATTGCCGGGTTCGGTAGTTACGTGGTGGTCCTCGCTCACACGCCCGCGCGCGTGCGCCGCCTTTATAACCCGGCACCAACTACCTCAGTCAAGTTCTATGCCAGAGCAGAACGACTACGGAGCCGGCCAGATACAGGTCCTCGAGGGCCTGCAGGCCGTCCGTAAACGTCCGGCGATGTATATCGGGTCCACGGACGGTCGAGGGCTCCACCATCTCGTCTACGAGGTCGTCGACAACTCCATCGACGAGGCGCTCGCGGGGTACTGCGACGAGATCACCGTCACGATCCACGACGACAACTCCGTCAGCGTCAGCGACGACGGCCGGGGGATCCCGGTCGACACCCACGAGAAGTACGACCGCCCGGCGCTCGAAGTGATCATGACCGTCCTCCACGCCGGCGGGAAGTTCGACTCCAAGTCCTACCAGGTCTCCGGGGGACTGCACGGCGTCGGCGTCAGCGTCGTCAACGCCCTCTCCGAGCGGCTCGAAGTGGAGGTCAAACGCGACGGCGGCGTCTACCGCCACGAGTTCCACCGCGGCGAGCCCGCCGAGGACGGGTTCGAGCGCGTGCGCGACCTCGACGACGAGGAGACGGGCACCTACATCCGATTCTGGCCTGACGAGGAGATCTTCGAGACGACCGCCTTCGAGTTCTCGACGCTCGCCAACCGCCTGCGCGAGCTGGCGTTCCTCAACTCCGGCGTCGCCGTCTCGCTCGTCGACGAGCGCGACGAGGGGGCCGTCGACGACGCGGGCGACGAGGAGACGTTCCGCTACGAGGGCGGCATTCGGGAGTTCGTCGGCTACCTCAACGAGACGCGGACCCCGATCCACGACGAGGTCATCTACTTCGAGGACGAGCAGGACGACATCCACGTCGAGGTCGCGATGCAGGCGACGGAGGAGCTGCAGGGCTCCGTCCACGCGTTCGCGAACAACATCAACACCCGCGAGGGCGGCACCCACCTCACCGGCTTCAAGACCGCCCTGACCCGCACCGTCAACGACTACGCCAACGAGCACGGCCTCGTCGACGACCTCGACGCCAACCTCAAGGGCGAGGACGTGCGCGAGGGGCTCACCGCGGTCATCTCGGTGAAACACCCCGACCCGCAGTTCGAGGGGCAGACGAAGACGAAGCTCGGCAACAGCGAGGTCCGCGGCATCGTCGAGTCCGCGACCCACGAGAAGCTCGGGACCTTCTTCGAGGAGAACCCCGACACGGCCCGGAAGGTCGTCCACAAGGCCGCCGAGGCCGCCCGAGCGCGCAAGGCGGCGAAGAAGGCCGAGGAGCTGACCCGACGGAAGTCGGCCCTGGAGTCGACGGCGCTGCCCGGGAAGCTCGCCGACTGTCAGACCCGCGACCCCACCGAGGCGGAGCTGTTCGTCGTCGAGGGCGACTCGGCCGGCGGCTCGGCCAAGCAGGGCCGCAACCGCGAGAACCAGGCGATCCTCCCGCTCAAAGGGAAGATCCTCAACGTCGAGAAACACCGGCTCGACCGCATCCTGGAGAACGACGAGATCCGCGCGCTGATCACCGCCATCGGCGCGGGGATCGGCGAGGAGTTCGACATCGACGACGTCCGGTACAACAAGATCATCATCATGACGGACGCCGACGTCGACGGCGCCCACATCCGGACGCTCCTCTTGACCCTCCTCTACCGCCACATGAAGCCCCTCCTCGAGGCGGGCTACGTGTACGCGGCCCAACCGCCCCTCTACCGCGTCCGGAACCGCGGCGAGACGTACGACGCGATGACGGAGAAAGAGCGCGACCGGATCGTCGCGGAGAAGTGCGACGGCGACCCGGACCAGGTCCAGCGGTTCAAGGGGCTCGGCGAGATGAACCCCGACCAGCTGTGGGACACGACGATGGACCCCGAGAACCGGCGGCTCAAACGGATCAACGTCGACGACGCGGCCGCCGCCGACCGCATGTTCAACGTGCTGATGGGTGACGCGGTCGAGCCGCGCAAGCAGTTCATCAAGGAGCACGCGACCGAGGCGGAGTGGGTGGACATATGAGCTCGGACGTGCCCGACGTCGACCCCGACGACGTCCGCGCCGCGCAGGTGACGAACGCCCGCATCGAAGACGAGATGGAGCAGTCGTACATCGACTACGCGATGTCGGTGATCGCGGGCCGCGCGCTCCCCGACGTTCGCGACGGGCTCAAACCCGTCCACCGGCGCATCCTCTACGCGATGCACGAGGCGGGCGTCACCAGCAACTCCTCGCACCGCAAGTCCTC
>ENA-ORDC01002601-ORDC01002601.1-marine-metagenome-genome-assembly--contig:-NODE-2601-length-10554-cov-13.281283_pt1 | contig 10554 bp, 11 predicted proteins | sample MGYA00237783_ERZ508515 | MGnify/ENA primary metagenome ERZ508515 (study PRJEB26186, sample SAMN06268792) | marine metagenome | isolation source: Eden Landing Ponds, San Francisco, CA, USA | place...
TGCGGATGTTGTATTTCGGGACACGGACGACTCGCTATGCTCGTCGTATTGTGTCCCGAAAAGTACGCCGTCGTGAGACTACGTCTCACGGGCCGTGAATTTTCACAGAAAATTCACGCCGCCGCCAGGGCTCGAACTACTGCAGACGGTCGGCCTCACTCTGTTCGGCCGCTGCGACTGCCGGGCTCGAGCCGTGGCTGGGTCTCTCTTTCATTGCTCGCGGACACCTCGCTGACGCTCGGTGTCTTGCTCGCAACAGAAAGCGCCGCCGCCAGGGCTCGAACCTGGGACAACCTGGGTAACAACCAGGTGCTCTACCAGCTGAGCTACGGCGGCCCGTGATTGCAATTTCTCGTAGTCGGAGTTATTTGATAGGGCTTTCGCTTCGCGACTGCATCGACACGCTTTCACGTACTTGTCGGCACCTCTCTGCTATGAGCGACGAGTTCGACGCCACGGTCACGCAGATCCGCAAGCGCGTCGACCCCGAACCCGACGAACGCGAGCGCCTGCAGGCGGTCGTCGACGATCTGACTGCCGAAATCGAAGACGCAATCACCGGTCTCCCAGTCGAAGCCGACATCGTTCAGGTCGGCTCGACCGCCCGCGGGACCTGGTTGGCCGGCGACCGCGACATCGACCTGTTCGTCCAGTTTCCCGCCGACCTCCCGCGCGCAGAACTCGAAGAGTACGGCCTGCAGATCGGTCGCCAGATCTTCCCGGACGGCCGCGAAGAGTACGCCGAACACCCCTACGTCGTCGGCGAACGCGAGGGGTTCGACGTCGATCTCGTACCCTGTTACGCCGTCGCCGACGCCACCCAGATCCAGTCGGCGGTCGATCGGACGCCCTTCCACACCGAGTATCTCGACGAACATCTGAGCGAGGATCTGGCGGGCGACGTCCGCGTCTGCAAGCAGTTTCTCACCGGGATCGGCGCCTATGGGAGCGACCTCCGGACCCGTGGGTTTTCGGGCTATCTCACCGAACTCCTGGTCCTCGAATACGGCGGCTTTCGGCCGTTCGTCGAGGCCGTCGCAGACTGGCACCCACCTGTAAAATTCGATCCCGAAGACCACAGGGAAGCCAGCTTCGACGACCCGCTGGTCGTGATCGACCCGACTGACCCCGAGCGCAACGTCGCGGCGGTCTGTAGCGAGACAAACGTCGCCCGACTCCAGCACTACGCCCGCGACCTGCTGGCCGACCCCCGGGTGGAGTTGTTCGTCCCCAACGAACGCGAGCCACTCGACCCCGAGACCGTCGAAGCGGCGTTCGAGGATCGAGAGACGACGCCCGTCGCACTCACCTTCGAGACGCCCGATCTCGTCGAGGACGACCTCTACCCCCAGCTTCGAAAGTCACTCGACGGGATCACGAACCTGCTCGATCGCGAGGGGTTCGGCGTTCTGCGCTCAGATCTGTTTGCAGACGACGAACGGGCCGTCTTGCTGGCCGAACTCGAAGTCCTCAGGCGGCCGGCCGTGGCTCGCCACGAGGGGCCACCCGTGCACGTCCGCCAGCACGCCGAGGGATTCTTCGAGCGCTACGAGACCGACGAGACGGTCACCGGCCCCTTCATCGAGGCGGATCGCTACGTCGTCGAACGCGAGCGCGAGCACACGACTGCACAGAAGCTGCTCGACAGCGACGCCGTCTTCGAAGTCGCACTCGGGACGCACGTCGAGAGTGCGATGGCCGCCGACTACGAGGTGCTGGACGGTGCGGAAGTCGCGGCGCTGGCTGACCGCTTCGGCGTCGAACTGGCCCAGTATCTCGATCCGCGACCGTAAGAAGTCGAGTGGTGTCTCGCTACTCCATGTAGCCGAGTTGTTCGAGTCGCTCGGTAACGTCGTCACCGGCGGCCGACCGCTGGCCCGTGTCCGTCAGGGGTTCGCGCGTCTCGACGTCGGGCGCTTCGCTGAAGATGTCCAGCACCTCGCCGACCATGTCCGTCGGGATCGACGCGTCCGCGCTGGCGAGGATCGTCGGGGCCATGTCGGTGATCGAGATCTGCTCGTGTTCGCCGCCGGCCTCGAATGACGGGCCCGAGGCGACGAAGATCCCGGTATTGGTGTTCTCGGCGGCCCAGCGAGCGGGTTCGGTCGTGATCTCGCCGCCGCCCATGCCGTCGTTGACATGGACGCCCGGCCGCTGCTCAACGACGACTTCAGGGGCTTCGTCGACGTAGGGGCCGCTGTAGACCTCCTCGCCGCGGTAGACGCTCGTGAACAGCGGGCCGTACTCGTCTTCGACCCCCTGCAGGTCCTCGATGAGGCTCTCGGCCACAGAATCGACGTCGTAGGCGGGATTGACGTAGATCGGGCCCTGTGCACTGGCGACGGCCTTCGTCTTGGGGAGGTCGATGGCATCCAGTTTCCGCCCGCGCTTGACCCCCGCTTCCTGTGGAATGAGTTGCTGAACGCGTTCGGGAACGACCTTCGAGAGGAAATCGACCATTCCGAGGCGCTTTGCGATCCCCAAAGCATTCTCGCGGGTCAGTCCCAACCGCTGGAAGTAGGTGTCGACACTCCGAGTTCGGGTCTGATAGCCGTTCTCGGCGAGCCACTCGTTGACGTAGAATTCAGTCTGAGTCGGAGCAGCCCCGTGGTCGGACATCAGGATCACGTCCGTATCCTCGAGGTCGTCCAGCCGGCCGACCCACTCGTCGACGACGTTCCAGCCGCGCTTGGTCGGTTCGGCGTCCCAGAAGAAGTGATGCAGGACGTTCAGATAGAACAGCGTGAGGTGGGTGAAGTCGAGGTCACGCTCCTCGAAGAGCGTGACTGCGGCTTCCAGTCGCGCCTCGAACAGATCGAGGATAGCGTCGACTTCTGCACCAGTTTCCTCGTTACTCGACAGCAGCGGGTCGGGGTGGACCCGATAGCCGAAGCGATCTTCGAGTTCGCTCGCCAGTTCGGGCGGGTGGGTGTAGCCCTCATCGATCGAGCGATACTCGCCTTCGACGGCGTCGGGACCGCCCGATATCATGAACTCCTCGATGTCACGCGGGGGGTACGTCGAGGGCATGTTCATCACGCCCGCAGTCTGGTCCTCGTCATTGAGGTAGTCCCACAGCTCGGGCGTGTCGAAATCGCTACCGTTACAGACCGAAATCTCCTCGTTTTCGAGGTCGACTTTCTCGAACCAGAAGACGCCGAAGCCGCCGGGATCCTTTCCGGAAGCGTAGCACTTCCAGTTGGGGAACGTCACTGGTGGGAGACAACTGCGACTCTCGGCCCAGGTGCCCGATTCCCGGAGAGACGCAATGTTGGGTAACTCGCCGGCGTCGATCCACGGCTCCAGCAGCCGCCAGCTCGCGCCGTCGAGCCCCAGGACGAACGTTCGAGTCATGCGAGGGTGTATCCGGGCGGCTGTGAAATGTCTGTCCACTCGCGCCTGCGACGGTTCTCCCAGCAATGGCGGGCTACTCGGTCGTCTCCCAGGGCAGGCCCAGCCGCATGGTTGGATACCAGCCGATCACCGCGGGGAGGTAGGTCCCCAGAAAGCGGTCGATGAGGATCGTCGGCCCGGCGATCGCTGCCGGGACGCCCAGGGCAGCGAGCACCAGCGTCGCAGACGCTTCGGCGACGCCGATCCCGCCAGGCGTGATCGGCAGCAGCGTCACGGCGTAGGCGGTCACCAGCGCCAGTGGCAACAGATAGAGGGGAGCGAACTCGACGCCCGCCGCCGAGAGTAACAGCCACACCCGCAGTGCAGGAACGACCAGCAGCGCGAGCGACCATCCCAGAACGTACCCACCAATCGCGATCGGATCGCGCCGAAGTCGTGCCAGCGTCTCGGCCGTCTCGGCCCCGATGTCCGGCAGCGCGTCGACCATCTTCACAAGGACGACCTCGGCGTACGGCAGCCGGTCAATCGGCGTCCGTCGACGAAGCCCGTCGGCGAGCGTCGCCGCTCCACCCAGCCGCGCCCCGGCGACGAGCAGGAGTGGACCGACGACCAGATACAGCCCCGCAGAGGCAGCGATCACCAGCAGGAGGCCAACCGAGAGGTCGGTGGCGAACGCAGCCAGCCCAGCGAAGGCGACGAGGCCGTACAGCAGCGCGAACAGCGCGGTGTGCAGCGTCGCGACCGCGACGACTGTCCCCCAGGAGTAGCCGGTGTACTGGCGTAACACCGCCGGCGCGAGGGACTTCCCGACCGCCTGGGAGGGCGTGAGGTGATTGACGAACCGGACCGTGAGCATGACGCCGGCGGCCGCGCGGAACGGCGTCGGTTGCAGTCGATTCAGCAGGACGTGCCAGTTCCAGAACTGTGCGACCGTTCCCAGTACCGACGCGCCGAGGACGACCGCGACCGCTTCCGGAGCCATCTCCGACAGCCGTTCGAGGATGACCGGCCAGTCGGCCTGCCAGACGAGCCAGCCCAGCGCGGCGAGACCGATCCCGTAGCGCACCAGCCACAGCAAGCGTCGGCGGATCTTGCTCATCGCTGTCGCCCCGCTGGTGGTGTCGCTTCCTCGACTACGTCTCCGGCCGTGACGAACGCGAAGTCGCTCGCGAGGATGCGTTCGATCGCACGCCACATCCACGCGCCCGTTCGAACGTACACGCGTTTGGGGACACCCTCGACGGTGGGGAGGGTCGCGAGCTCCCAGGGATGGACGTACAGGACCGGGGTGATCCCCCTGCGAGCCAGCAATTTCATCCCGAGTAGCGTGTACCGAACGCCGAAAAATCGGATCCAGGTACCCGTCAACGGCAACCCCAGTCCAGGCATCACGGCGATCGGTAGCTCCGTCAGCGACTCGGGTGCACCCTTCTGGAGAACGCTAGCGGGCGTCGGCTCGTGGACGTCCCACTCGCCGCCGTACCAGCCAGGGATCGATCGGCAGGGCGCGACGCTGGAGTCGTAGCTGTAGCCTGCGTCCGCGAGCAACTGGAAGTGATCGTCCCGGAAATCGAAGGCCGGCGCGCGGAATCCGTCGACCGTCGCGCCGGTTACCGACTGAAGCACCTCCCGCGAGCGAACGAGTTCCTCGCGGCGCTGCTCGGGCGTGCAGTCAGTCAGTAGTGGATGCGTGTGCGTGTGTGAAGCGATCTCGTGGCCCGCTTCGGCTGCGGCGACGATCCGCTCGGGATTGCGCTGGGCCACCTCCGAGACGACGAAGAACGTCGCGTCGGCGTCGTGAGAGTCGAGCGTCGAGAGCAGCCGGTCCATCGTGCCCGGACCGACATCTTCGGGGTTGGGGATCGAGCCACTGGCGCTCCGGTAGGCGGGAGTATGCGCGAAACTCTCGAAGTCGATCGAGAGCACAGCGCTGGGCATCTCAGTCATCGTCGTCGGTCCGCTGGTCCAGATCGTAGCGCAACAGTGCCAGTTCCTGGTTGAGATCGGACAGCTGCTTGCGACTCTCGACAAGCTGGACGTAGCTGTAGAAGACCAGGAACAACAGGAGGAGATTCGAGACAAACAGGACCGACTCGGGACCGCGCGCGAATCCGAGCAGCGCCATGCCACTCTCCAGGCCGCCAAGCAGGTCGACGGTCGTGATCGCGCTTCCGATGGAGATAGCGAGCAAGGCGACACCGAAGCCGGCCCACAGCAGGAACTCGAAGACGCCTTCCTTGCGGTCGCTGACGAGTCGATAACTCTGATAGAGCAACGCGATCCCGGCGAGGGCACCGATTACGTGGATCGGCGCGAGTGCAAGTCCCGTCATCGGAACAGCAACACCTTCAGTGTGGTCTTGATCATCCGCGGCGGGTACTTGAGAAACGTGCCGAGATCGAACTGCGAACCGTCGGTCTCCGGGGGCATCGGCGTCGAGATCTCGACGATCTTGTAGCCCTTTCGCGAGGCTTCCAGGGTCTGTTCGAGCGCCCAGTGGCTGTTCTCGGGCCGGGAGAGATCGGCCAGTAGTTCGGTCGTGTACGCCCGGAAGCCGCTGGTGACGTCGGTGATGTCGAGATCGCTCAGGGCGTTGACTTCCCAGGTGAAAAACCGGATGCCGGCCCGCCGGACGACGCTGTACTCCTTGTAGCTGTCGTTGAGGAATCGGCTCCCGATCACCATGTCGGCGTCTTCGTCGGTGATCTTCGCCAACAATCGGGGGATGTCCGCGGGGTCGTGCTGGCCATCGCCGTCGATCTGGACGACGACGTCGAATCGCTCGCGCGTGCCGACGAGATAGCCCGTGTGGACGGCCCCGCCGACGCCCATGTTCTTCGGGAGCGAGACGACGCCATCGGCGACCTCGCGGGCTCTCTCGGCAGTGTCGTCAGTGCTGGCGTCGTCGATCACGACGACCTTGTCGACGTAGGCCCGAGTCTCGCTGACGACATCCGCGATCGTCCCGGACTCGTTGTAGGCGGGCACGATCGCGAGCACCGACAGCTCGGCCTGCTGGCGCTGGGTGTCGGCAGACACACCGTCGTCATCGGTCGTCCGGGGAGATTGGGCAGACATTTCGTACCTGGCTCCAGAGGGAACTGTCAGACCGTACCTGTCGCGTTCAATTAACGATTTCGAGACGATCCCGGAACGACGTGGGTTCCAAGACGATCCCGGAACGACGTGGGTTCCAAGACGATCTCGGAGCGGTTGTCTTTTTGTACCGGCGTCGGATAGCTGGGGATGATGTGGCTGCCCTCCCCGCTCGAACGCGCAGGCGATCAGTTCCGCGAGGACCTGGCGGCAGACCCTTATCTGAAGTATATCCTCCTGCTGTCGGCACTGCTGTCGATGTTCTGGATCTGGCATCGCCTGCCGAACTTCGCGACCCGTGACGAGCGCTGGCGGGTCGTCGACGCGATGGAAGTCGCCGGGTTCGTCGAAAGCGACGGACTCACGCTCGACGCCCTCAGCGAAGGGGCGAAATACTGGCGAGTGTTCGGCCCGACGCTGTATCTCTACGGGCTGGTCGCACTCCCCGCGATCGGCCTGACGTTCGCGATCGGCGAGGCGGCGGTCTTCGCGGACCTCCTCGGTGCGTGGAGCGTCGACCTCTACGCCCACTGGCAGACGCTCCCGGCGTGGCTGTGGTGGGCGACTGTCCTCCCCGCCCGACTGGTCAACGCGCTGCTCGCGGTCGGCTGTGTCTACCTGCTGTACCGGATCGGGACCCATCTCCGGGACCGTGCGACCGGTCGGCTGGCGGCGCTGTTGTTGGCGCTGACCTGGGGCGTGATCATGCTCGCTCACGAGGCCGGCGAGGACGTGCCCGCGCTGTTCTGTATCCTGCTCGTGTTCTATCTCGCCGTCCGGTACGTCGAGACCGGCTCCGGGTGGCTGTTCCTCGGGGCGAGCGCCGTCGGCGGGCTCGCCATCGCGTTCAAACCGACCGCCGGGATCACCGCCGCGTTCCTCGGGATCGCCTACCTCTTCCGTGCCGGCTGGACCGAAGACCCGGTTCGAGCCCTGGCTCGACCGGCCGCCCTCGTTGGGACCCCTGCGGTCGCGCTGGGGGCCGTCTACCTCGTGTCCCCGGACGTCGTCGGTGGCCTCCTGAACGCGTTCGAATCGGTTGCCGAAACCACCGCCTGGATTGCCGGCGCGGGTGTCGTGGTCGCCTACCTGTACCGCGAGCGAGTGACCGGCGAACGCGTTCGAGCGCTGGCGCGACCGGCGCTCCTCGTCGGCGGGCCGATCGTCGCGTTGCTCGCGATGTACTTCGCGTTCCCGAGCGCCGTCCTCAACGGCCCCGAAGTGCTGATCGACCGGGTCGACCGCGTCGCCAACGAGAAGACCAGGTCCCACGGCTGGCTCGACCGCCCGGCCTGGTGGTGGTACGTCCGCGGCGCGATCAACGGACTCGGATGGCCGCTGGCGATCACCTCGGTGATCGGGATCGGAGCCGCAGTCGTCACGCTCGGCGGACGGCTCCTCCGAACCGTGGTATCGGATCGAGGACTGTCGCTCCGTCGCGACAGCGCCACCCCCCGCGTCTCGATCGAGACCGTCGGAATCGTTCTGGCGTTGATGGGAATCGCCGTCATGACCGCGGTGTTCTCGACGTGGGCGTACTTCCGGACCCACCACCTGCTGCCGATGTTCCCGCTGGCGATCCTGCTCGTCGCGCTCGCGCTACGCTGGCTAGCCGACAGCTCGGCTGCGGTCGGGCCAGTCGACTCCCAGCGCCTGTTTCAGGGAGCGACCGCCGTCTTGCTGCTCACGACCGCGATCTACGCCAGCGTCGGCACGGTGGGATACGCGACCCAGCCGCGCGATCGGACTGTCTCCTGGCTACTCGACCACGGCGGCGACAACGCCACTGTCGAAACCTACGCCTACGACTCCCAGGAGGCGGCGGTTCCCCACGGCTGGACGATCTACCGGCCGACCACCAGGGCCGACGATACTTCCCGCAGAGAGTGGCTGCAAAACGTCGAACAGCGCTGTCCGGAGTACATCGTCCTCAACTACCAACGGTCGATGCTCTGGCTCGCACCCGACAACCACAGCCAACTGTCCGAGCGCTGGACGGGCTTTGGCGACGCCGAGTACGTCCGTGATCTGCTCTCGGAAGACGGCTCCTACGAGACCATGAACGCACCCTACCCCTACGAGGTCGCCGCCCGGTTCGGCCCGGAACCGCCATTCCTCGACGACGGGGATCCCTTCGATCGGACCTGGAACATGATCCGTGCAGGTATCTTCCCCCGGACGATCCAGTACGGCGACCCACAGGACTTCGGCGTCTACGGCTACGCCGTCGTTCTGGAACGTGACCCTGCCGCCGCCGAGGTAGCCACGGCTGTCGCGCTGTGCCGCGGCGACGTACGCCTCGAATGCCGCATCGGAATCGAACTGTTCGACCGAGGCCTCGTCGCCGACGGTCGGTGGGTCCGTCGTCGGTGGGTCGTTCGCGTCGGCGGGACTGTCCGTCATGAGTGCGAATGCACCCACGCCGACCGCCACCGTCGCGATGGCGGCCAGCAGCACCACGAGCTGGAAAGAACGTCGCATGCGCAGAGCAACGACAGCGGAGATAAAGGCCGTATCGCTGGCTGAAACGCCGGTTTCAGCTTGCGAGGGCAATCGTTTTCACGGTTCGGGCGGAGTGGGTGGATATGAAGGTGCTGCTGGGAATCGACGGGAGCGACGAGTCGATGAAGACGTTGCGCAAGACCATCGACCGTACCCGGGAAGCTGACGACGACCTGACGGTCGTCGTCGTCCCGAAGGAGGCCGCAAAGCGCTCGCAGGACGAGATGGCGACCGAGGCCCGCGACCTCGTCACCGAGGCCGGGCTCGACGTCGACGTTCGCGTCGTCACCGGCGACCCCGGGAGCACGCTCGTCGACATCGCGGAGCGCGAATCGTTCGACCAGCTCGCCATCGGGGGCGGCACGGAGAGCCCGATGGGGAAGATACGGCTCGGGCCGATCACCGAGTTCGTCCTGCTCAACGCGAACGTCACCGTGAGGCTCGTCCGATGAGCCGCGAGCGAGTCTACCCCGAGGAGCCGGCCGGTCCGTTCCCCGAGCCGCCACAGACGTTCGCGGACAAGGAGGAGCGGGAGATATCGGTCGTGACTGCCGACGAGGGCGACGTCGACGCTGTCACCGAGATGTACTGCGACTTCGACCCCGCAGACCGTGCCCAGGGTATCCCCCCGACCGGTGAGACGCGCATCCGTGAGTGGCTCGACACCATCTTCGGCGAGGGGCTCAACGTCGTGGCACTCGACGACGACACCGTCGTCGGCCACGCCACGCTCGTACCCGACACCGCCAACGGCGAGGGCGACGAGTGCGCCTACGAGCTCGCCATCTTCGTCCTCCAGTCCCACCAGCGCGCCGGCATCGGCCGGAAGCTGCTCACCACGCTGCTCGGCTACGGGAAACGCGAGGGCATCGAGCGTGTCTGGCTCACCGTCGAGCGCTGGAACCGCGCCGCCGTCGAACTCTACCGCGACGTCGGCTTCGAGACGTGTGGCTCCGAGAGCTTCGAGCTGGAGATGTCGCTGCGGCTGAACGGGTGAGCGACGACGGCTCCGGCAGTATCACCCGGACAGGTGAGATTTTTACTCGGTGACGACCAGTCACGGGGTATGGCAGCGCACGGTAGTTCGATGGACGGCAACGGTGGCCCACAGCTCCCGCCTGCCCTCCCGTTCACGCTCCCGCACCTCTCCCGGCTGAGCTGGGAGCTCGGCGCACGGGTCGTGGACGACGAGGCAGCGACGACCGAGAGCGTCTGGGAGCGGACCGACGGCTCCTGGGGACTGTCCGTGTATCGGGTGACGACCGCGACCGACATCCTCTGTGTCAGGTCCCCGACCGGGCGCGAACGGTTCTACGGGACGCCGGACGCGCCGCTCGAGTCGGCACGGCAGCAGCTCGCGGCGGCGGCGAACTGGCGACGCGTCGGGTAGGGAACACCCATTCGGGCAGCCCTACACCGACAGCAGCGGCTGGCTCGCGTACAGCAGTACGTACTCGGCGGCCTTCGCGAGCACGTCGCCGGCGTCGTCCGTCATCGACTCGCGCGGGACGACGATGAAGTCCGCGCCGAGCTCCTCGGCCGTGTCGAGCACGACGCTGCCGGGGTGCTGTGTCTTCCGGGGCGTCGAGAAGCCGTAGGCCG
>ENA-ORDC01002602-ORDC01002602.1-marine-metagenome-genome-assembly--contig:-NODE-2602-length-10554-cov-7.079317_pt1 | contig 10554 bp, 13 predicted proteins | sample MGYA00237783_ERZ508515 | MGnify/ENA primary metagenome ERZ508515 (study PRJEB26186, sample SAMN06268792) | marine metagenome | isolation source: Eden Landing Ponds, San Francisco, CA, USA | place...
ATCGCCGCGGGGGTGACGATCTTGTCGACGTTCTCCAGCTCCGCCTTCCGGATGATCCGGATGACGATCTCCCGGAGCAGCTCCGGTTTGAGCATGGGGACGCCGTCGCTGATCGGGTGGACGAAGTACTGGTACTCGCCTTTCTCGATAATCGGCGCGTCGAGGAGCGACTGCCGCAACTGGTCCATGTCGCGGGTACTCGGGCGGCTTAATAAAGCGTGACGATCCCCCGGTTCCGTGGACACCGGTCCCACGGGCCGTGAGGACACCCGATCAGATATCCTCGCGGCTGTCGATCTCGCTGTAGATGTACCACGCCGTGGTGTACGCCCCGATGAACAACAGGTAGCCCACCACGAGCCCGACGAGCTGTCGGGAGCCCAGTCCGTCCGGCAGCGTCCGAGAGAGGATCCCCAGCGCCACGGCGAACACGACGAGCGAGAACAGCCCGGAGAGCGCGTACACGCCGAGGTCGGATGTGAGACGATCGCGCATGCCCACGACAACGCGGTCCCCTGATAAACCACCACCGGTCCCACCCGGCGGCTTAAACCGATCAAATCCGTTCGTACAAGTAATGACGCGAACCCGGCGCGAGGTCCTCGGCATCGGCGCGGCGCTCGCGGGCGCATCGACCGCCGGCTGTCTCGGGCAGATCCGCGGCTCGGCGAACGGCGGGAGCGACGGCGAGGAGACCGACGGGCAGGGCGACCGGCAGACCGATCCGCCGCTCGACGACGCCGAGGGCGGGTCCGGCTACGACGAGGTGTACGACGCGGTCGTCCCCTCCGTCGCCCGCGTGCAGACGTACGTGGAGAGCCGCGAGACGATTTTCGGCCCGGGAGAGGGCGGCGAGGCCGGACAGGGGTCGGGGTTCCTGTACGACGCGGACCACCTGATCACGAACGACCACGTCATCGGCGATCCGGACACGGTCCGCGTGCAGGCCGCCGACGAGACGTGGCTCGACGCGACCGTCGTCGGCCGCGACCCGTACAGCGACCTCGCGGTCGTCGAACTCGACGGCGACCTCCCCGGCGATCCGCTCCCGGTCGCGACCGAACTCCCCGCGATCGGCACCGAGGTGCTCGTCGTCGGCACGCCCCTCGGACTGGAGGGGTCTGCGACGCAGGGGATAGTCAGCGGTCGGAACCGGACGATCCCGGCGTCGTCGACCGCGCGAGGACGGTTCTCGATCGCCGACGCGATCCAGACCGACGCGGCGCTGAACCCCGGCAACAGCGGGGGACCGATCGTCACCCTCGACGGCACCGTGATCGGGGTCGCGACCGCGACGCGGGGAGACAACCTCGGGTTCGGCGTCTCGGCGCGGCTCGTGAACGAGGTGGTGCCCGCGCTGATCGAAACCGGGAGCTACGAGCACTCCTACCTCGGCGTGAACGTCTTACCGGTCGAGCCGCTGCTCGCGGCGGGCAACGACCTCGACGAGGCGCGCGGCGTGTACGTCAGCGAGGTCGTCGACGGCGGCCCCGCCGACGGCGTCCTCCGCGGCGCGACCGGCGAGACGACCGTCGAGGGCGCCACGGTCCCGACCGGCGGCGACACCATCGTCGCGCTCGACGGCACGCCGGTCGCCGAGAGCGCCGACCTCTCGCAGTTCCTCGCCTTAGAGACGCGTCCCGGCGACGCGGTCGACGTCGCGGTCGTGCGCGACGGGAGCGAGGAGACGGTCGAAGTGGAGTTGGGCGCGCGCCCGGACCCCTGATTCCTCCGCGTTCACGCGGGCGAGGAGGTCACTCGGCGACGCGGACGCGGGGCGTCCTGGCCCGCCGCCCGGTTGCGCGGATTGCAACCCATATATGCCCTCGGCCATACGGTCGCGTATGAACGGGAACCGGTTCGGTCGGCTGTTCCAGGTGACGACGTACGGCGAGAGCCACGGCGACGCGATGGGCGTGACGGTCTCGGGCGTGCCCGCCGGCGTCGAGCTCGACGAGGAGGCCATTCAGACGCAGCTCGACCGGCGCAAGCCGGGCCAGTCGATGATCACCACCTCCCGGGGCGAGCCCGACGAGGTCGTCGTCAACTCCGGCGTGCAGGACGGCTACACCACCGGCACGCCGATCGGGATGGTGATCCAGAACAAGGACGCGCGCTCGGGGAAGTACGAGCCGTACGTCACGGCGCCGCGCCCCTCGCACGGCGACTACACCTACTCCGCGAAGTTCGGCACGCGCAACTGGGGCGGCGGCGGGCGCTCCTCCGCGCGCGAGACGGTGAACTGGGTCGCGGCCGGCGCGGTCGCCGAGCAGGTGCTCGACGCCGCCGAGTACGACGTGGAGATCAAAGCGCACGTCAACCAGATCGGCGACGTCGAGGCCGACGAGGTGGGCTTCGAGCAGATCCTGGAGCGCTCGGAGGAGAACGACGTGCGCTGTGCCGACCCCGAGGCGGCCGCCGAGATGCAGGAGCTGATCGAGGAGTACCAGGAGGCGGGCGACTCCATCGGCGGCTCGATCTACTTCGAGTGCCGGGGCGTCCCGCGCGGGCTCGGCGCGCCCCGCTTCGACGGCTTCCCGTCCCGGCTCGGTCAGGCGATGTTCTCTATTCCGGCGACGACCGGCGTCGAGTTCGGGCTCGGCAAGGACGCCATCGACGTGGCGGGCAGCGAGCGCAACGAGGACTGGACGTTCGACGACGGCGAGTCGTTCGACCACGTCGAAAGCGAGGAGGGCGACCCGGTCCCGGTCGGCAACGACCACGGCGGGCTCCAGGGCGGGATCACGACCGGCGAACCGATCTACGGCGAGGCGACGTGGCACGCGCCCACCTCGATCCCCAAGAAGCAGCGCTCCGCCGACTGGGAGACGGGCGAGGAGAAGGACGTGCAGGTCGTCGGCCGCCACGACCCCGTCCTCCCGCCGCGCGCCGTCCCCGTCGTCGAGGCGATGCTGTACTGCACCGTCCTCGACTTCATGCTGCTCGCCGGCCGGATCAACCCCGACCGCGTCGACGCCAACCCGGGACAGTACGACACCGACTACCACCCGAGCAGCCCGGACAACGAGTAGCGGGCGACGCGAATTCGAGACGCACCTTATTATCGCTGGCTTCGACGCTCGTCCGACGATCTCTCAGCCGCACATTTATTACAGAATATTACGTACTATGTCACATGCCGATCGGTATCGACGCGTTCGACGACGAACCGGAGGCGGCACTCGATGTCGCTCCCGGAACGCAACCGTATCGCATCCTCGCGTTCCTCGCCGACCACGACGATCAGGCGTTCACGCAGACCGAACTCCACGAGCGAACGGGGATCAAACGCGGGAGCGTCGGCGCCGTCTTGTCCCGACTTGAGGATCGCGGACTCGTCCGTCACCGGGGTCGATACTGGGCGGTCGCCGAGGACGATCGGCTCGCGTCTTTCGCCGCTCAGCAGGCCGCGAGTTCGGCGTCGACGACGGACGACTACTACGGCGAGGACGAAGCGTGACCGCCGAACGCGGCACGGTGGTCAAGGGGCCGGATCTGCTCTCGGACAACGACTTTCGACCGTATGTTCGGATCAACGACGACACGCATCCGTTCGCGGACGAAGAGGCCGTCTACGTAGCCGCGACGACCACGCGTCGGTCGGCTGCGATCCCGCTCACGGATAGCGATTTCGCCGCAGGCGGACTCCCGCGCGAAACGTACGTCAACCCGTGGACCGTCGTGACGATACGACACGCGGATATCCGTGGTGAAGAAGGGCGACTGACCGACGAAACGACCGAGACGATCGCGAGGGCGACAGCAGGATATCTGGGCGTCCGGTGACCGCGCGCGATCCGGACGAATACACCCAGATCGCGTCAGTCTCCCGGCGACCACTCGCAGGCGTTCCCCGCGGTGAGGTCGTTCTCGTCGACGTGCGCAGAGAGACACGCGTAGTTACAGAAGTAGGCGGGCGAGCCGTAGTCGTCGGCGCAGTCGCGCACGCAGATCGGGTCGTGATCGAAGATCCGCGAGCCGCAGTAGGCGCACGTCTGGTCGGCGCCGGGCGTTGACACGGTCGTTGACATGCCCGGAAGCAGGGCGCGCCCGATTGAAAAGCCGTCGCGCTTCTGTGCGACTCACACGACGACGACCGCGTCGACGACGACGAGCAGCACGAAGCCGACGAGGAACGCCCCGGTCGCGGCGTCGGCGTGCCCGTGGCCGTGCGAGGAGGGGATCAGCTCGCGGAAGACGACCGCGAGCATCGCCCCTGCGGCGAACCCGGAGGCGACGGGGAACAGCCCGGCCGCGAGCCCGACGAGCAGGAAGCCGAACACCGAGGCGACGACCTGGGGGACGACCCCCGACAGCGTGGTGTACCAGATCACCCGCAGGTTCGACATCCCGGTCTCCGCCATCGGTACGGCGAAGGCGAACCCGTCGGGCACGTTCTGGAGGCCGATCACGACCGCTAACACCAGCGCGACCTCCTCTAACCCCGACGCGAACGCGACCCCGATCGCCAGCCCCTCCGGGGCGTTGTGGAGGGTGATCGCCCCGCCGATGAGCAGCGCCTTTCGGAGGATGCCCTCCCGCTCCGCGGCCGCGTCGGCGGACTCGGTGGCGTCGGCGGAGTCGACGGGATCGGCGAACTCCGAGAGCTCGCGGTCCGGTCCACCGATCCCGCCGGACGTCATCACCGCGGCGTCGTCGCCCGTCGCACCGCCTTCGGGAAGCCACTCGCGGTACTGCGCGTGGAGGTGGGGAATGGCGTAGTTCCCGGCGAGCAGGCCGACGCCACCGAGGAGCAGTCCGACCATCACCGCCGAGAGCGTCCCCTCCTCCATCCCGGGAATGATCAGCCCGAAGACGCTCGCCGCGACCATCAGGCCGGCCGCGAGTCCCAGCGCGGCGTCGTAGACGCGGTGCGTGACTCGGTGGCGGACGAACACCGGGAGCGCCCCGAGCCCCGTCGCGACGCCCGCGATGCTGCTCACCGTCACCACTCCGACGAGATTGGTCATGGAACCGGCTTTCGCGCCCGCGTTCTTAAATATCGATATCGCCGCATCGTGGATCTGTTGTTCGGCTCAACTTCGGCTTACGTTTCGGCGCACGCTCTGGCTCACGCTTCGACGATCTCCCGAAGGTCCCGCCGGTAGACGGCGGCGACGACCGCGAGGGTCGCGATCGCGCCGACCGGGATCACGGCGAGCCACCCGGACGTCGTCCCGACACCGAACCGGGTCGCGACGCCGACGGAGACCCATAGGCTCGCGGTCGCGGCGAGCACGAGAAGTGCGCCGGTGACTCGCCGGTCCTCTCGCCCGAGCGCGACGCCCGCCGTCGCGCTGGCCGCCGCGAGGAGGTAGAACCCGATCGCGAGCGGCCACGCCCGGATCGACGCCGGGAGCGCCCCGAACGGGCGGGGCTGTTCGAGGAAGTACGCCCACACCGGGTAGCTCCCGGCGCCTAGGCCGCCCCCCGACGTGTTGAGAAAGCCCCACAGGCTCACGACCGTGAGGCGCTCGCCGGGGATCACGGCCATCGGGACCGCGAGGAGCGCGACGGCGAGGAGCCAGCCGAACCGATGACGAGCGCCCGCGCTCGACGTCGGTCGTCGCGCGCCGCTCGGCTGGGATCCCGACTCATCGGACATGACGCAACGTCGGCGGGCCGCGGGTAAGTATCGTCCGGAGGCGGAGGTGATTCCCCGTCCGGAGGCGATCTCACGTCCAGCCGAGATCCCGCGACCGAGGGAACGCGCAACGCTCTTTGAGTCGGGTGTCGATCGGGACGGTATGCGAGTCACCGTCGTCGGAAGCGGCTACGTCGGAACGACCCTCGCGGCCTGCCTCGCGGACGCGGGTCACGACGTGACCGCCGTCGACATCGATCCGGACGTGGTCGCCGCGATCAACGACGGGCACGCGGCCATCCACGAGCCCGGGCTCGACGACCTCCTAGCCGAGCACGCGGGCGACCGGCTCCGCGCCACGACCGAGTACGAGAGCGTTCCGGACGCCGACGTGACGTTCCTCGCGATCGGCACCCCCTCGAACGAGGACGGGAGCATCGATCTGGGGGCGCTCAGCGCGGCCGCGGAGATGACCGGCGAGGCGCTGGCGGCGAGGGGGAAAGGCGCCGGCCCTTCGGTCGCGACCCCCGACGACCGCCACCTCGTCGTCGTCAAGAGCACGATCACGCCCCCGGGGGTCGGGCGGGTCCGCGACGCCCTCCGCGAGGGCGCGGGCGACGCGGCCGACCGCGTCGAGCTCGCGACCAACCCGGAGTTCCTCCGCGAGGGGTCCGCCGTCGACGACTTCCAGCACCCGGACAAGCTCGTCTTCGGGACCGAGTCGGAGTGGGCCACGGAGCGGCTAGAGGAGCTGTACGAACCCCTGCTCGCCGCGACCGACTCGGACGCGCCGGTCATCCGGACCGACCCGGAGACGGCCGTGATGATCAAGTACGCCAACAACGCGTTCCTGGCGTCGAAGATCTCGCTGGCGAACGATCTGGGCAACGTCTGCAAACGGTTCGGGATCGACGCCTACGAGGTGATGGACGCGGTCGGCCTCGACGATCGGATCGGCGCGAAGTTCCTGCGTTCGGGGGTCGGCTGGGGCGGGAGTTGCCTGACTGGCGACCAACGGGTGCTGGCCAAAGACGACGAGGGGACGCGGTTCCTGACGTTCGAAGAATTCTTCGACCGATATGTGGACGAGGACGCGGCGCACGTCGATGACGTCGCCGTGCTGAGCTATGATAAGGAAGGGAACAGTACGTTCAAACCGGTCCTCGGCGCGACCCGCCGGGACTACGACGGCGAACTGCGTCGTATCCAGACCAAAATGAGCAAAGAGGTGACGGTGACGGAGGATCACCCGATGCTCGTCGTCGAGGGGAACGACCTTGTTGTTCGAGAAGCGGGATCGCTAACTGAAACGGATCAACTTCCCGTTCAAACCAATGTTAGCGTTGATCCGGTCAGTCACTTCGACCTGATCGAACTCATTGCGGACGATCCGAACTTCCCGACTGACGAGGTGTATCTCAAACCCGACTTCGACCTCTCAGATCGGAAAGATCACTTGCGGAACGTACTCGACGGATACAACCGCCGGCATAGCTACGACCGGGTACACGAGTTCTGCCGGAACAACTACCTCTCACTCGATGTTTTCCTCGAATACGAGGATGAAATCGAGTTCGACCGAAAAGCTCTATCGCTGTATACGACGAGAGGCGGCGGTCAAACCTACGTCCCGGCGATCGTTTCCGCCGACGAAGCCTTCTGGCGGTTCATCGGCTACTACATCAGCGAGGGTCACGTCAACGACGACGAGTCCGGACACGGATCGACGACACGGCGACGCGTCGCCCTGAGTTTCCATCCGACGGATGAGCCGGAATGCGTCTCGGATGTCGAGTCATACTTCGAGTCACTGGGAATCCGACACATGACAAGGCAGCGGGAGACCACGACACAGATTGAAGTGTCGAGCCGGATCTTCGCACGATTCCTCGAACGGCTGGGTTGCGGAACAGGATCGTACACCGCGGCGCTCCCCGACGCGGTTTACCAGGAACCGGAGTCACATCGTAAAGCCGTCCTGTCAGGACTGTTTCGGGGCGACGGACACATCGCGTATCCGAGTCACTCGAACGCCGTCGTGTACGAGTACGGCTCCGTGAGCGAAGAGCTGATAGCCGGAATGCAACTGCTGTTACACAGTATCGGGATCATTCCCAGCTACAAGACATCGACATCCGCGAAGTCTACCAAGCCGGCACATTTTCTCAGGGTGAGTTCCAGCGAGCAGATCGACCAACTCAAAGAGCTGTTCTTGGACGCCGATATCGCGAAGATCGATCGGCGACTGGACAGCTACGCGAAACAGATTGCCCCCGCAGGCCACACGGACGGTGGATCACACACGGCGGTTCGCGTCCGGGATATCGAAACGGTCGATTTGGACGAACCGATATCCGTCTACTCTCTCGAAGTCGATGACGACCACACGTTCGTCACGACAGATGGAATCGCGGTCCACAACTGCTTCCCCAAAGACGTCGACGCCATCCGCGCCGTGTTGGGCACAGCCGAGCAGACAGAGAGCATCCAGACGACAAACGAGGCCATGGGGCTCGACGAGGGACTGGCACCGAGTCGGCTGCGAGAGGAGTAAGACTCAGTCCTCGCCGTCGGAATACGTCGGCAGCGGTTCGTCCTCGATGATCCCCAGACAGTCAGCGGCCGCCGAGAGCGCAACGTCTTCGTAGTAGATGTGTGGCCAGAGTTCGTCAACCGCCGAGAGGTCGTGATTCTCCGCCGAAACCGTCCCCTCGGCCGGCGTCAGCGCCTCGATCTCTGCAAGTTCGGCCACGACGGCTGCTTTGTCGGCTGTCGTCGCGACGAATCTGATTTTCATCTCGTCGACTACCGATCCAGAGAGCGCGAGCGATGTGGGACGCATGGAGTTGTCGATGCGCGGATCCAGCCGTATTTTCACCCAGACGCCGTCGATGCCGCGGTAGCTCCCGACCTCGATCGGGGAGTCGATATGCTCTGCGAGCACCGTCTGGACAGTCGATTCGTGCATACGATCACGAGGAACTACAGTGCCTTGAACGTATCAGCCCGTACGCCTGTCTCGTGTCACTCCGTGAGTTGTACTTCGTCGGCCTGTTTCAACACCTCGACGCCGGGAAGGGGTTTGCCGGTCAGGGCCCGGATATACGCGCCGCCGGCGATCGAAACGTGTGAAAAGTCCGCCTCGCGCAGGCCATACATCTCGATGGCGCGGGAGGTGTCGCCGCCGCCGACCACCGAAAAGCAATCACAGGCAGCGATCGCTTCGAGCATGTTGACCGTCCCGTACGAGAAGCGTTCGTCCTCGAAGACGCCGAGTGCGCCCTTGACGAAGACGGCACCGGAGTTCGCCGCGATGTCGGCGTAGCGAGAGGTGGTGTCCGCACCGACGTCCAGATAATCATGGTCTTTGTTTTTGACATCTGCGACGGTGACCTCGGCGCGTTCACCTGTGTCGTTCTCGTAGGCGAGGTCAGTCGGATAGACGAGTTCGCTCGGGTGTGCCTCGATCATGTGCTGGATCTTCTCGCGGTTTTTGTGGTACTGTTCGTCGTAGATGTCCATGTCGCCGATATCTTGCCCGACGTCGTAGCCGACAGCCCGGAGGAAGAGTTCGCCGGCAATACCGCCAAGCAGGAAGTTATCGACCTTGTCTTCGAGGGCAGTCATGACCTCGATGACGTCGGTCGCTTTCTTCCCGCCTGCGACCATCGTCACCTCGCCGTCGAACTCCGTGTTCGCAATCGAGGAGTTGGCCTCGTACTCCGAGACCATGACGCGGCCAGCGTAGGCATCCATCACGAGCGGGAAGCCGACGATCGAGGCGTGTTTGCGGTGGGCAACGGAATAGCCGTCGCCGATGTAGGCGTCAAAGGGCTTCGAGAGCCGCTTGACGAGGCCGCTTTTGGCGTGTTCTGCGGGCGGTTTTTCCGGCAGTTCGTCGTCCGTCATCCGAACGTTTTCGAGGAGGAGAACGTCCCCGGCGTCGAGGTTCTCGATGGCCTCCATCGCCGCTGGGCCGTGGGTGTCGGCGACGAACTTGATCGGTTGGTCGACGTGTTCGGCGAGGATGTCCGCGTGTTGTTCCAGCGAGACGAACGTCTCCCGACCGGGGCGTCCTTGGTGGGCGAGAACCGCGACGCGGTGGCCCTTGTCGGCCAGTTCGCGGACGGTCTGTGCGTGGCGGGCGAACCGGCGGTTGTCCTTGACGCGACCCTCCTCGACGGGGGAGTTCAGATCAGCCCGAAGCAGGACGCGCTGACCATCGACGAGGGCGTCGAGGGGCTTGTAGCTCATTGTGTAGGTGTGTGGCAACCAACTACTAGTACTCCGCGATGTTCGCTGACGCGGGCGAAGGCTTTTCAGCGGCGTCGCTCCAAGAGATAGTGTATGAGAGACGACGACCGCGACGACCCATTCGACGACTTCTTCCAAGAGATCGAGCGGATGATGAACGACATGATGGACGGCAACGCGGAGTTTCACTTCCAGCACAACAGTGGGAAAGAGCCCGACTCGGGTCGGCAGGTTCATCTCGACGTCCACGAGACCGACGAAGCGGTGCGGGTGGTCGCGGACATCCCGGGCATCTCAAAATCGGACATCGACCTCAAATGCGACGGGACGACGCTGTACATCGACGCCAGCGCCGACGGCCGAGACTACCGCGAACGCGTCGACCTCCCGACGCGTGTCGACGAGCACTCCGCCGATGCCACCTACAACAACGGGGTTCTCGAAGTGAGCTTCGACCGCGCGAGCGACTCCACGAACATCGATATCTGAGCCGCCGGTCGGCTCTTACGGACGCCGTGTGGGTTCGGCGACGCACCGTGGCAAAGAGGACAGTCCCGGTTCGTAGGCTTTATCTACGGCGTCGGCTTCGTACACGCCAAGACCATGTCCGAAAAACCCGCCTCGATGTACCGGGACATCGACAAGCCCGCGTACACGCGACGGGAGTACATCACGGGGATTCCCGGCTCGAAGATCGCACAACACAGGATGGGCGA
>ENA-ORDC01002604-ORDC01002604.1-marine-metagenome-genome-assembly--contig:-NODE-2604-length-10546-cov-3.162098_pt1 | contig 10546 bp, 6 predicted proteins | sample MGYA00237783_ERZ508515 | MGnify/ENA primary metagenome ERZ508515 (study PRJEB26186, sample SAMN06268792) | marine metagenome | isolation source: Eden Landing Ponds, San Francisco, CA, USA | place...
GGCAGGCCGTGCCGGTCCAGGCCGCAGGGCAGCGTGGCCGCGGTGCAGAGCGCCATCGTCGGCGCGTAGGTCAGGGTCAGCCAGCGCATGTAGCTCGGCATCGCCTCCCCGCCGACCTCGGCCGGATAGAGCTCGGCGTGCGGGAACGGGGACACGGCGGCGCTGGGGCACAGCAGCACATCGTGCGCCTCGAAGAAGGTCAGCACCCGCTGGCGCAGCGCGGTCTGCGCCGCCATCGCGCGGGCGACGTCGGTGACGTCGTAGCCGCGGCCGTCCTCGACGTTGGCGATCACGTTCGGACCCAGCCGGTCGCGCTGCGCCGCCACCTTGTCGCCGTGCGCGGCGATGAAGTTGACCGCGCGGGTGACGTCGAAGACCTCGTGCACGTCCGTGAAGTCGGGATGGCGCTCCTCCAGCCGGCCGAACACGCCCTGCACCTGGGCCAGCTTCGCCGCGAACAGCTCGCGGATCTCGCGGTCCAGCGGGGCGCAACCCAGATCGGGCGACATCGCCACCTTCAGGCTGCCCAGATCGGCCTCGTCCTGCGCCGCCAGGTCGCCGGACCCGCGCGCGAACGGGTCGGCGGCGTCGGCGCCGAGCTGTGCGCGCAGCAGCAGGCACAGGTCGTCGACGCTGCGGCCCATCGGCCCCTGCACGCCGAACGGCAGCAGCCCGACCGGCCGCGGCGGCCCCGGCACCCGGCCCGGCGAGGGCCGGAACCCGGCGACGCCGCAGAACGCGGCCGGCGTGCGCAGCCTGCCGCCGTAGTCGGAGCCGTTGGCGACCGGCATCATCCCGGCGGCGAGCGCCACGGCCGAGCCGCCGGACGAGCCGGCGCAGCTCTTGTCGGGATCGAACGGGTTGCCGGTGGCGCCGTAGACCCGGTTCCAGGTGTTGCCGCCGGCGCCGAACTCCGGCGTGTTGGTCTTGCCCAGGATCACCGCGCCGGCGGCCCGGATCGCCGCGACGGCCGGATCGTCGGCGTCGGGCACGTGATCCTGGAACAGCAGCGACCCCCAGGTGGTGCGCAGGCCCCGGGTGGCGTTGAGGTCCTTGATGCCGGCCGGCAGCCCGTGCAGCGGACCCAGCGGATCGCCGCGCATCACTGCGCGCTCGGCCGCGCGGGCGGCGTCCAGCGCCGCGTCGGCGTCCAGCGCGACCACGGCGTTCAGCGTGGGGTTCACCGCCTCGATGCGCTGCAGGCAGCTCTCCAGCAGTTCGACCGGCGACAGACGGCGGCCGCCGATCCGGCGGCGCGCCTCGACTGCGGACAGATCGCAGGGCTCGGTCATTTCGGCGTCTCCCCACTGCCCAGATCCCAGTACAGGCCGGCCATCACCTGCATGGCGCTGCGGCAGACCGGCAGCAGGACGTGCTCGTCCGGCGCGTGCTGCTGGCAGCCGGCGTAGCTGTGCGGCAGCCAGATCGCGGGCAGGCCCAGCAGGTCGGTGAAGATGTCGTTGCAGATCGACCCGCCCATGCCGGGCAGCACCGCGGGCGTGGCGCCGAGCGTGCGGGCCAGCGAGTCGCGCACCCACCGCGCCCAGGGGTGCGACGGCGGCGTGTGCGCGGCCGGGAAGCCGCCGGCGTTGGCGGCCGGCGGCGGCGCCACCTGCACGCGGTCGAAGCCGTGCCGGTCCAGATGCCGGCGCAGCGCCGGGATCACATCGTCCGCGTCGACGCCGGCGAAGAAGCGCAGCTGGCAGTGCGCCCAGGCCCGCGGCGGAATCGCGTTGACCGGCTTCTGCGGCGTCCCGGTCTCGAACGCCAATACGTTGAAGCTGCTGGAGGCGTAGACCCGCTCGGCCGGCGTCAGGCCGGGCTCGCCCCAGTCGCGGTCGACGGCGACGCCGGCGTCGCCGGGATCGGGCTCGACATCGGCCAGCAGCGTGCGCAGCTCGTCGTCGATCGGCGGCGGCAGCCATTCCGGCACCTGGATGGCGCCGCGCGAATCGACGATGCAGGCGATCGCGTGCGCCAGCACGATGCCCGGGTTGGCCAGCAGCCCGCCCCAGTTGCCGGAGTGGTGGCCGCCCGCGCGCAGGTCGCAGATCAGGTCGAAGTTCTGCACCCCGCGCGATCCCAGCGTGACCGTCGGCCGCGCCGGGTCAACCCGCGGGCCGTCGGAGCCGACGAACACGTCCGCGGCGAACGCCGCACGGTTCGCCTCGATCACCTCGCGCAGGCCGCGGGAGCCGGCCTCCTCGCCCATCTCGACGATCATCTTGGCGTTGAAGCCGAGCCGACCGCGCGTCTCCAGCACGGTGCGCAGCGCCGCCATGTTGATGGTGTGCTGGCCCTTGTTGTCGGCGGTGCCGCGGCCGTACAGGCGCTCGCCGTCGCGGGCCAGCGTCCACGGGCCCTGCCCCTTGGTCCACTGATCCTCCAGGCCGCGGATCACGTCGCCGTGGCCGTAGCCGAGCACGGTCGGCAGCGCCTCGTCCTCGATCCGGCTGGCCAGCAGCACCGGGCCCATGCCGTCCACCGGGTTGGCGAACACGCGGCAGGCGAAGCCCATCGCCTCGAAGGCGGGGATGATCTCGGCATCCAGATAGCGCTGCAGATCGGCGAGCCGCTCGGCGCCCTTCTGGCTTTCGGTGGGAATCGCGACCCGCTGCGCCAGCTCGGCCTCGAATCGGCCGTCGTCGACGTAGGCGGCGGCTTGGGCGACGGCGGCGTCGCGGTCGGCAGCGGTCATGCGGCGGCGGCTCCTTGGCTGGTGGACGGGGCCACTATAAGCCGGCAGATCGCACTGCCCAGCCCCGACTTACCCGTCGCCCCTGGTGACCCGGAACAGCCGGCCGCGCTCGGTGACCAGAACGGTTGCCAGGGTCAGCGCCGCCATCACGGTGAAGCCGATCAGCACAGGGCGCACGGTGCCGTCGAACTGCTGCCCGACGATGGCGCCGAACACCGCGCCGCCGGTCATCATCCAGAAGCCGATCAGCGAGGAGCCGACGCCGGCCACGCGGCCCAGCGGCTCCATGGCCAGCGCATTGAAGTTCGGCACGATGTGGCCGAAGCAGAAGAACGTGCCGGCCATGAACAGGCTGTACAAAAGCAGCGGCGGATCCTCCGGATAGCCCAGCGCCGCCAAGATCAGGCACAGGCCGAGATAGGCGACCAGTCCGGCGTGGCCTACCCGGCGCATGCCGACGCGCTCGACGATGCGGGCGTTGGAGAAGGAGGCCGCCACCATCGCCAGCGCGATCGCCCCGAACACCAGGGTGAACGAGCGGCCCAGGTCGTAGACGTCGGTGAACACCTGTTCGGCCGTCGACACGTAGGTCATCAGGTTGCCGAACATGAACCCGATGGCAAGCGTGTAGCCGCGGCTCTGCGGCGTCTGCAGCACGGTGCGCACCGCCATCGACAGCGGCACCGCCGGGCCCTCCGGCTTGGTCTCCTCCAGCCGCAGGCCGGCCCAGAGCGCCAGGGCCGCGCCGGCCAGCATCAGGATGCCGAAGATTGCGCGCCAAGGGCCGAACTCGGTCACCAAGCTGCCCAACGTCGGCGCCACCACCGGCACCACGATGAACACCATCATGACGAAGGACATAACGCGCGACATACCGCGGCCGGCGTAGCGGTCGCGCACCACGGCCAGCGCCACCACCCGCGGCGCCGAGGCGCCCAGGCCCTGCACCACGCGGCCCGCCAGCAGCGTCGCGAAGCTGGGCGCCGCCGCCGCCAGCAGACCGCCGACGGCATAGACCACGAGGCCGCCCAGCAGCACCGGTCGGCGGCCCAGCCGGTCCGACAGCGGGCCGGAGATCAGGTGGCCGGAGGCGAAGCCGGCGAGGTAGAGGATCACCACCAGCTGCTGGTCGTTCGCCTCGGCCACGCCGAACGCGCCGCCGATCGCCGGCAGCGCGGGCAGCATCATGTCCAGTGACAGCGCGGTCAGCGCCATCATGCCGGCCATCAGCGTGACGAACTCGGGAAACCCGATCACGCGCCGCGACGCCCGGGCCGGTTGCGACAGCTCCGTCATGATCCTCGATCCCGCCGTCCGCGCTTCGAACGGCCGGTCACGTTGGGGATAGGCCGGGGCAGAGACACCAGAGCCCCGAACCGGACGACGGGCCAACGCCCGGTCGGCGTCGGCCCGTCGCATGCGAAGGCGGCTGGCGCGGGACGTCGCGCCTTGGCCGGTCGGCTAGCTGCCCTGCGGCTCCGGCTCCAGGCCGCCGGCACCGCCCTGCCCCTTCTTGCCGGCCTTGCCGCTGCTCGGCACCGAGGCGCGGCGGCCGGCCGGGGAGGATTCGCCGCCGGCGTCCGAGCGGTCGATGTGCTCGCCGCGCAGCAGCTTCTGCACCTCGTCGCTGGACAGCGTCTCGTACTCCAGCAGGCCCTTGGCCAGCGCGTGCAGGTCGTCCTTGTGCTCGGTCAGCACCTGCCGCGCCGTCGACTCGGCCTCGGCGATCACCCGGTGGATCTCCTCGTCGATCAGCCGCGCGGTGTACTCGGAGACGTTCTTGCGCTGGGTCACCTGGTGGCCCAGGAAGACCTCCTGCTCGTTCTCCGAATAGCGCAGCGGGCCGAGCCGCTCACTCATGCCCCACTCGGTGATCATGCGCCGGGCCAGATCGGTGGCCTGGCGGATGTCGTCGCCGGCGCCGGTGGTGATGTGCTCGGTACCGTAGATCAGCTCCTCCGCCACGCGGCCGCCGAACATCATCGCCAGACGTGCGGTGATCTCCGACTTCTTGTAGCCGTAGCGGTCCTTCTCCGGCAGCGACATGGTGACGCCCAGGGCGCGCCCGCGCGGGATGATCGTCACCTTGTGCAGCGGGTCGTTGCCCTTCACGAACAGCGAGATCAGGGCGTGGCCGGCCTCGTGGTAGGCGGTCAGCTCCTTCTCGTCCTCGGTCATCACCATGGAGCGCCGCTCGGCGCCCATCAGAACCTTGTCCTTGGCGAACTCGAAGTCGGTCATCGTGACCACGCGCTTGCCGGCGCGCGCGGCGATCAGCGCGGCCTCGTTCACCAGGTTCGCCAGATCGGCGCCGGAGAAGCCGGGACAGCCGCGGGCGATCACGCGCGGGTCGACGTCCGGGGCCAGCGGCACCTTGCGCATGTGCACCCGCAGGATGCGCTCGCGGCCCAGCACGTCAGGGTTTGGCACGGTGATCTGCCGGTCGAAGCGGCCCGGACGCAGCAGCGCCGGGTCGAGCACGTCAGGGCGGTTGGTGGCGGCCACCATGATCACGCCCTCGTTCGACTCGAAGCCGTCCATCTCGACCAGCAGCTGGTTCAGCGTCTGCTCGCGCTCGTCGTTGCCGCCGCCCAGGCCGGCGCCGCGATGCCTGCCGACCGCGTCGAGCTCGTCGATGAAGACGATGCAGGGCGCGTTCTTCTTCGCCTGCTCGAACATGTCGCGCACCCGGCTGGCGCCGACGCCGACGAACATCTCGACGAAGTCCGAGCCGGAGATGGTGAAGAAGGGAACGTTGGCCTCGCCGGCGATGGCGCGGGCCAGCAGCGTCTTACCAGTGCCCGGCGGGCCCACCAGCAGCATGCCCTTGGGGATGCGGCCGCCCAGGCGTTGGAACTTCTGTGGGTCGCGCAGGAACTCGACGACCTCCTCCAGCTCCTGCTTGGCCTCGTCGATGCCGGCGACGTCGTCAAACGTCACGCGGCCTGTCTTTTCCGTGAGCAGTTTGGCCTTGGACTTGCCGAAGCCCATGGCCTTGCCGCCGCCGCCCTGCATCTGCCGCATGAAGAAGATCCACACGGCGATCAGCAGCAGCATCGGGAACCAGGAGATCAGGATCGACAGTAGCGGATTGACCTCTTCCGCCGGCTGCGCGGAGATCCGCACGCCGTTGCCGCGCAGGGTGTCGACCAGATTGGGATCCTGCGGCGCGTAGGTCTGGAACTGCCGGCCGTCGCGGAACTGACCGGAAATGTCCTGGCCCTGGATGGTGACCCGGGAGACCTGGCCGTTCTCCACCTGGTCCATGAAGTCGGAGAAGGCCATCTGCTGCTCCGGACCGCGCTGCGAGGAGCCCTGGAACAGATTGAACAGGGCGAACAGCAGCAGCACGATGATGATCCAGAGAGCTGCGTTCCGGCTGAAGTTCACGGTTGCGCTTCCTTAAACGAGTCCGCCGGCGCCGTCGCGGCCGCCCCGGCCGGGCCAACCATACGCACAGCCCGAGCGGCACGCGTCCTGCGCGGCGGGCTGGGCGTCTCGGCGACAGGCCCATTGCGATATTGTACTAGATAATCTCCACGGCGTCTTGAGCAACTGTAAAGGCCGCGCCGGTCAGCGCCCGCCTTGGCGCATAGCGAACCTGGGCGAGCCAGCCGCGGCCGCGCCCGACCGGCTGTGACAACGCCGGGACGCAGGCCAGTCCGTCGCCGTCGAACAGGCCGGTCAGTGCCGGGCGCACCGGCGGCGGCAGCGGCGAGTCGCGCAGCGCCGGCCAAGTCTGCGTCAATTCGGCCCAGCCAGCGCGGCCGATCGGCGCCAGCCTCAGTCCGTCCGGCGCGTCGGCCGCGACCTCGACCTCGAAGCGGCCGTCGAACACCAGCGTTTCGCCGGGTCCGATCGGCAGCGGCGACACCGTTTCCCACTCGCGCACCAGCAGTACCCGGCCGCGCCGCGGCACCAGCTGGCAGCCGCCCAGGGTGCGCGTGGCCGGCAGGCCGGCCAGCACCTCCTCGAGCAGCCGGTCCAGCGCCGCGCCGCGCGGCGGATAGATCTGCCCGCCCACCGCCAGCAGCGCCCGCGCCAGCACGCCGCGGGCGACCCGCTGCGGCAGTCCGCTCAGCGCCGCGGGGTCGAGCCGGCCGAAGCCAGCCGGGTGCAGCATCACGGCATACGCCAGCGCGTTGTTCTGCGCCGCCTCCAGGTACCGGCGCGCCTGGCCGATCGCCCCGGCGAACACGTTGACGCCGCCGACCGTGATGCCCTCGGCGGCCAGCGCGGGCAGCGTTTGGCGCAGGCGCACGCGAAGGTGATCGGGATTGCGGTTCGTCGGGTCGTCGACCCAGCCCACGCCATAGGCGTCGCAGGTCGCCCGCAGCGCCGCCTTGGGCCGGTCCAGCAGCGGCCGGATCAGCCGCAGCTCCGGCATCTCGCGCTGCTGCGCCATGCCCGCCAAGCCGTCGACGCCGCTGCCGCCGCGCACCCGCAGCAGCACGGTCTCGGCCCGGTCGTCGCGGTGGTGGCCGAGCGCCAAGTGCAGCACGCCGGCCTCGGCGCAGGCCGCGCGCAGGCGGTCGTAGCGCTCCTCGCGGGCGTGCTGCTGGCGCACCTTATCCGGCTTCGGGCCCTGCCAGGGCAGGATGCGGTGCTCGATGCCGTGCGCCGCCAGCGTCTCGCCGACCCAACGCGCCTCGGCGGCGCTGTCGGGCCGCAGGCCGTGGTCGACGGTGAGCGCCAGCACCCGGCCGCCGCGGGCGGTGGCCCAGTCGTTCAGCAGCAGCGCCAGGGCGAGGCTGTCGGGCCCGCCGGACACCGCGACGGCGACCGTCGGCGCCGGCTCGAACGGCGTGAAGCCCCGCATGCGGACGTCGAACGCCGCGCCCGTCAGCGGCGCGGCGGCGCCGTCGGCGACGGCGTCAACCGCCGCAGCCGAGACGCTGTTGCTCGCGCTTGGCGCGCTGGAGAATGTTGTTGGCGGCATCGGGATAGCGGCTCAGCAGCTCGCCGAAGATGCCGCAGGCATCCTCGGTGCGGTCGATCTGGGCCAGCGACATGCCGAGCTTAAGCAGGTTGTCCGGCGCCTTCTGGCTTTCGGCGTAGTTCTGGAAGCCCTCGGCGAAGGTCACCGCGGCCTGATCGTAGTTGCCGCGCACATAGTAGGTCTCGCCGAGCCAATACTTGGCATTGCCCGCCAACTGGTGGTCCGGATGCGCGTCGAGGAACGCCTGCAGCGCGCGCTCGGCCTTCTGGTAGTCGGCCTGGCGCAGCAGCCCGAAGGCATGCTCGTACTGCTCCTTCGGCGCGGCGTCCGGCAGCACCTCCTCGGCCGACGGTGCCACCGCGGTCTGGGTGCCGTCGCCGTTTCCGCTGCTCTGCTGACCTTGCTGGCCTTGCTGCCGGTTCTCGCGCAGCTCCGCGACGGCATCCTCGGAGACCGTGCCCAGCGTCTGCCCGCCGCCGCCGGAGCCCGAGTCGGAGGCGGAACCGGACTGGCTGCCGTCGCTCGCGGCCTGGCCGCCCGACTGCCCCTGGCCGCCCGCCTGCCCGGACGAGGCCGTCTGGCGGCCCTGGCCCGTGCCGGAGCCGTCCGTCTGTTTCTGAGTCTGCGCCTGAGTCTGGCCGCCCTGCTGCTGGCCGCCGCCGTTCGCCTGGCTCTGGCCGCCGGTCTGTGCGGTTCCGGCCGCCTGCTCCAACTGCGTCAGGCGGTAGTCGACGTCCTGCACCAGCTTGTCCATCCGGTCGGTCAGCTGGCGCACCCGGTACTGCGTCTCCTCGAGCCGGCCGGTCATGCGCTGGATCTCTTGCTCCAGCGACGACAGGCGGCTGTTCAGGCGCTGCGCGGCCGCCTGCGACAGTCCCGTGCCGCCACCGGACGGCGCGGCCTGCTGGCCGCCGCCCTCGGGCGCTGCCGGCGCCTCGCCGGAGTACACCTGGCGCTGCAGGGTGTTGAGCTCGCGCTGCAACCGCTCGACCTTGTTGGTCAGCGAGCGCACCTCGGCGTTCTGCGCGGCGGCGGGCGACGGCGCCGCCAGCGGCAGCACCAGCAGGCCGAGGACGGCGGCGGCGCGGAGAAGGCGGCGGGGGGCCGGGCGGCGGAGGGCGTGCGCGGTCATCATCGGGTCGGCTGCGGTCCGTGGCTGCGAAGCGGTGGCGCGGGCGCGCGGCAGCATAAATGCCGCCGCAACGTGGCACAATTGTGGTTGCCGCCGCAGGTGTGCCGGTCGGGCGCAAACGCGAAGCGCCCGTCCGAACCGGGTCCGGACGGGCGCCGAGTCACGCTCGCAACCGGCGCGCGGCCGGCCTTGGCTCAGCCCTGATCGACGACGAACACGGCGCGGCGGTTCTGCGCCCAGGCGTCCTCGTTGGAGCCCTGCACGGCCGGGCGCTCCTCGCCGAAGCTGACCGTCTCCACCCGGTTCGGGTCGATGCCCAGCACGATCAGATAGTCGCGCACCGCGTTGGCGCGCCGCGCGCCCAGCGCAAGGTTGTACTCGCGGGTGCCGCGCTCGTCGGCGTGGCCCTCGACCGTCAGCGTGGCCGACGGGTATTGCTTCAGCCAGGCGGCCAGCGCCTCGACCGTGCCTTCGGCCTCGCTGGTGAGGCTGGACTGGTCGAAGCCGAAGAACACGCGGTCGCCGACGTTGACGACCAGGTGCTCCTGGGTGCCGGGCTCGGGGCCCTGCATCTCCTGGCTCTCGACGCCGGTGCCGTTGCTGCCGTCGGTCTGGCTGGCCTGGGTCTGCTGGCTGCCCTCGCCGCCGGTGGAGGCCTGCTCGTCCGGCGCGGTTTCGCAGGCGGCCAGCAGCAGCGCCGCCGCGAACAGGCTCAGAAACTTGAAACGCATCTTCTGCCCTCTCGAAGTCGCCCCAGCGGGGACGATGCCGTGATTGGTTCGGCTGGTTGGATGATCCCCCGAATCGGTCGCCGGGTGCGGGCGTGGGCCCCTTCCGACGGACCGATTGTGACTGCCGCGGCGACTATACGGTCCGAATCCCGTCAAATCAAGACGCTGCACCGCCACTCTTCAAGTATTCCCGGCGCTTGATAGTCGCCTCTCCTTAAGAGCGGGTTAAGGATTCTGGGGTGACCAAGCCGGGTCGGATGCGTCTTGCGGTGTGACCACTTCGCGCTCGTTGTATCCCGTCAAATCGATCGTATAGAGCTTGCTGGAATAGCGGCCCTGTGAGTCCGCCCGGGTCCGGCGGAAGAAACACAGCACGCGCCCGTTCGGCGCCCAGGTCGGCCCTTCGACGCGGTAGCCGTCGGCCAGCATGCGCTCGCCGCTGCCGTCCGGGCGCATCACCCCGATGTAGAAGGTGCCCTGGTGCTGCCGGGTGAAGGCGATCAGATCGCCGCGCGGCGACCACACGGGCGTTGAATAGCGCCCGTCGCCGAAGGAGATGCGCTGCACCCCGCCGCCGCTGGCATCCATCGTATAGAGCTGCAGGCTGCCGCCGCGGTCGGAGTTGAACACCACCCGCTCGCCGTCCGGCGCAAACGAGGCGGAGATGTCGATCGACGAGGAGTTGGTGAGACGCCGGCGCTCGCGGGTGCGCAGATCCATCACGTAGATTTCCGAGTTCCCCTGATTGTCGAGCGCCATGATTACCTTGTTGCCGTCCGGCGAGAAGCGCGGGGCAAAGGTCATGTTGGGGAAGTCGCCGAGCACCTCCTGCTGGCCGGTGTTCAGGTTGAACAGGAAGATCCGCGGCGTGCGGCGCTGGTAGGAGACGTAGGTGATTTCCTGCCGGGTCGGCGAGAAGCGCGGCGTCAGCACCAGGTTGGAGCCGTCGGTCAGGAAGCGGTGGTTGGCGCCGTCCTGGTCCATGATCGCCAGGCGCTTGGTGCGCCGGTTCTGCGGCCCGCTCTCGGCGATGTAGACGAGGCGGG
>ENA-ORDC01002606-ORDC01002606.1-marine-metagenome-genome-assembly--contig:-NODE-2606-length-10534-cov-2.666922_pt1 | contig 10534 bp, 8 predicted proteins | sample MGYA00237783_ERZ508515 | MGnify/ENA primary metagenome ERZ508515 (study PRJEB26186, sample SAMN06268792) | marine metagenome | isolation source: Eden Landing Ponds, San Francisco, CA, USA | place...
TATCGCTCGATGCCCGTCGGCCCCACAGTCCAGCGGGCGAAGGCTCGCTTATCGCTCGATGCCCGCTGGACCTGCCTCGAACTCCCCACGTGCAGGCTCAGGCACGTATTCCGAGAGGTCGGCGTCGTCGAAGTCGACGCGCTCGCCTCGCTCGGCGGCCATGTAGGACGCGGCCACCAGTTTCGCGACCTCCAGCCCGTCGTGGAGGTCCTCTTGCGCGTTCTCGCCGGCGCGGAACGCCGAGACGACGTGTTCGTTCTGGTCGAGGTAGCCGTAGGTCGCGCCCTCCTGTGGCAGGACGGGCATCTTCCCGCGGTCGGCGGCCTGCTTCTCGACGACGTAGCCCGCGCCCTCGGCGGCCCGATCCGAGAAGAACACGTCCGTGCCCGATTCCAGCGTGTTGATCGTGCCCGAGTACTCCGGCCCGAGCAGTTCGATGGTGATGCGCAGGCCCGAACCGACGAAACACCAGGAGTTCGTGGCCTCGCCGACGACGAGTTCGCCCTCGGGCGTCTCGTAGAACACGCTCGCGGAGGCGTAGTCCTCGCCGGGCGACTCGTGGTAATCAACGTCGTACTCCTCGGCCAACTCGGCGGCGTAGTCCTCGCGGCCCCACTTCAACGTCGAGATGTCGCAGGTCACGGCGATCGGTTCCAGATCGTCCTCGCCCGGCCGACTGAGGAGATGACGGTTGAGCTTGTGGGAGTGACACATCATGTCCGAGAGCACGCCACCGCCCTGTCGCTCGGGGTCCCAGAACCACGAGGAGTGCGGGCCGGCGTGTTCCTCCGCGGAGCGGGCGAGATAGGGGCGACCCGCGCCCTCGGCGGAGTCCCACAGCAGTTCCTTCATCCGGTCGACGCCGGGCATGTACACCTGATTTTCGAGGTACGCGTGATGTAGGTCCGTGCCCTCCACGAGGTCGACGATCCGCTCGGCCTCGCCGACGGTGCGAGCGAGCGGTTTCTCCATGGCGATCCCCGAGAGGTCGGCCCGCCCCTGTTCGACTTCCTCGACGATGGCTTCGACCGTCTCGACGCGGGTGTGATTAGGCGACGTGACCCACACCGCGTCCACGTCTTCGTGAGCGACCAGTTCGCGGATGTCGCCGGTCGCGATGGGGTCACCACTGCCAGCCTCGCGACAGGCGTCGGCCACCGCCTCGGCCTTGCTCACCGTGGGGTTCATCACGCCCGCCACGTCGGCGTCGCGGATGCGCTCGAACGTCGCCGCGTGGAACTCCCGCGTGATAAAGCCGGCACCGACGAATCCGACACCCAGTCTGTCTGTCGACATGGCACACGGTACAGTCCCGGTCGACAAAAAGATGCGTTCGAGCGGGCACTCGACGCCGGCCGTTCGTCGACGACCCTACAGGTCGATCGAGCGAGACACGGAGTGGTCGGCGACTTCCTCGGCGGTGACCTCCCGGTCGAGTTCGTCAGAGAGGTAGATGCCTTCCATGACGAGCATCGAGTTCAGCGCGATCTCGTCGGTCGGGATCTGCTCGACGTCCCCGCGGATAGCGGCGACGAAGTGGTCGTACTGGTTCGGGCGCTCGTCGATGTCGTAGCCGCTCTCGCCGCGGATCAGCCCGTGGCGGGTCTCGAACCCGTCGACGTCGATATCGACGGTCGTCTCGTAGTCGTTCATCGTCGTCAGCAGTTCGACGGGATCGAAGGCGATGCCGCCCTTGCTACCGGTGACAACAGTGCGCTCGTCTGGCTGGTAGGCGTGCCACGCGGCCCGGACTTCGAGACGCGAACCGTCGGCCAGTCGTGCCGCGCCGGTCCCGGCGTCTTCTACGTCGTGGCCCGACTCGTCGAGGCGTTCCTGATACATCTCGGCGTTCTCACCGGTCAGTTCCTCGTCGAGGCTGTCCTCGGTGTAGTCGAAGACCTGCCCGTTGATGCGCTCGACGGCGGGGTTGTCCAGCAGGTACAGCATCTTCCCGATCTCGTAGACACCGATGTCGAAGACGGGACCGCCGCCGGCCGATTCCTTCGAGACGAACGCGGGGGTACCGTAGCCGTCGACGTACGGGCGACCGCGTCGGCGGGAGTACACCGAGCGGGCGAACGACACGTCACCCAGATCACCGGCGTCGACGAAGGTCTTGGCCGCTTGCGTCTCGGGCGTCAACAGTTTCATGTTCTGGACGGCCAGCAGTTTGCCGGCCTCGTCTGCGGCGTCGACGATGTTCTTGGCGTCGGTGTAGCTGCCGGCCAGTGGCTTCTCACAGAAGACGTGCTTGTCGGTCTCGAAGGCCGCGACGGCCATCGGTTCGTGGAGGTTGTTGTGAACGCAGATGTTGACCGCGTCGATCTCGTCGTCGGCGAGCATCTCCTCGAAGTCGCCGTACACGTCCGGAATCCCGAACTCGTCGGCCAGTGCCTCGGCGGCCTCGGTGTCGATATCCGCGATTGCTTTGACCGTCGCGCCGTCGACGCCCTGATACTTCTGGATGTGTTCTTCGCCTCGGTTCCCCGCGCCGATGATACCGATTGTGATCGTGTCCATAGGTAGTGTACCAGCAGCCGTCGGCGGGACTGACTGCCTGGTCAGTTCGTGTAGTGTTCGAAGTATAAACGATTGCCATCTTAAACCCATCGATGAAAACAACACCCGGTGTTAATTCGTTCGTCGTCGGACCGTCGGGAGATGGTCTCGCTCGCGGGACGAAGCAGTAGCCGACGGGAAACGTTGTTCAACCGTGGTACTATGTTACACTCAATATCATGAATGAAAATGGTACGCAGCAGTTTACTGGTAAGAATGTCAAGCATTTCCTATGACAGCAGGGTGGTACTCGAACCGGCGACCGGCGTGGTCGCGGCGACGTAGATCCGGGCAGTCACCGAACAGTGGCAGAGCGTTCCGACAGCGGACACGAGACAGGAGGGGGCACTCGTGACAGCAACGGAGCGACTCCGTGCGCTTGCCCTTGCCAGTCTTCTCGTTGGGTCGGTGTTCGCGGCGACGGTCGTGATCCCACCCGTGTCCGCAGCGGCCAACAGCAGTTCGTTCGACGTGACGACCGCGGCCGCCCAGTCGGACGGCTCGATCACCGTCACGGGCGACGTTGCCAGCACCGGCGACGTGACGTTCCTGATCCAAGACCCAGCGGACGGTGACGTAGCGACGCTGACAAAGACGACCGGAACGACCGACTTCTCCGTGACGATCGATCTCGGCGGGGCCGCGTTCGCCGGCAGTGACGGCTCGCTCGACGAGGGGACGGCGACGGTCCTCGTCGACGAAGGGAGCGAGTTCGTGACCGCAGAAGCCAGCGATACGTTCGTCGTCGACGACACGAAGCCGAGCGCGACCCTCGGTGCACCCAGCGACGGCGCGGACCGCACGTCACAGCCGACGATCACCGGGACGGCGTCGGACGACACGGCCGTCGACTCCGTCGACCTCGTGATCCAGCGCCGGAGCGACGGCGACTACTACGACGGCTCCGCGTGGGTCGACAGCGAGCAGACGGTCACGGCCAGCGGGGCGACCGATTGGGAATACGACACCGCTGCCGCCGGAATCAGCAGCGATGGGGGCTACGAGGTGACGATTCAGGTGACCGACACTGCCGGCAACACCCGTGAGACGGTCGTGCCGCGACCGAACGCGAAACTGAGCGAGATCAGTTACACGGTCGACAGCGCCACACCGTCGATTACGAGTCCCACGATCACGGACGCGACCGACGGCGACGGGACCGTCCAGAGTGGCGAGACGGTCGACGTGAGCGCGACAGTGACCGACGCGACCAGCGGCGTCGAGACGGTGACCGTCGACGCCTCGGCACTGGGCGGTGACGCGAGCGAGCGACTGACCCACGAGACCGGCGACACGTACACGACGACGTTCGAGGTCACCACACCGACAGTCGGCGACGGCGCACTCGATCTGACGGTGTCGGCGACCGACGCCTTCGGCAACACGGCCGAGACGACCGAACAAGACGCACTCACCCTCGAAACGAACGTCGCCGACGTGGCCAGTCTCTCGGTCGAACACGATTTCGTCGGTATCGTCAGGGACGACGACCGGAGCGTCACCGTGACTGCATCGGGCATCACGGACCCCCAAGGAAACACGATCACCGGCCCGACGACGGTCGATCTCGCTATCGGCGACCAGACGGTCGGGACCGCCACCGTCACCGACGGATCGTTCGAGACGACGATCGATCCGGTCACGGGCATTTCGAACGACACCGCGCTGGGTGACGCCACGCTCGCCGTCGCACAGGCCGACGACGATGGGGCGACGGCCACGGTCGAACTCGTCCACGAGACCAACGGCCTGCAGGACGGCTATCAGGTCCAGGGGACGCCGATGCCGCTGGCAGCAGATCCGGTCTTCGAGGACGTCGACGACGTGACGACCTACGATCCGACGGCCGAAGGCGATCAGAGCGAGTGGGTGACCCCGGCGATTCAACGAGCCGGTGAGGGCTACTACATCGAAGCCGGCAGCGACGACGCCCGCATCGGCTACGTCTTCGACACCGGCGTGTCCGACGGCGTCGAGGCCCGCACCCTCCACGAGGGGTTCAATCTCGTCGGCACGTCGCTCGACCTCGACTCGGTGACCAGCCGCGAGGTGACGACCGACCTCGGTGGCGCAGTCAGCGTCGACGGCAACGCCAACGTCGAAGTGTGGGTCCGCGACGAAGCGGTCTCCCTCGATCAGTCGACCGACACCTCGGCCTACGACGAAGTCGGCGGATCGACGGACGTGACGGCGTTCGACGCCTACTTCGTCTACGTCGAGTCCGACCAAGAGTACCGAAACGTCGAGATCCGGCGCTACGATCCGGCCGACAGGACCGACGCGACGTGATGGCCAGACTCCAGACGAGACGGCTAGTGGTCGCCGCGCTAATCGCGGCACTGCTCTCGTCCTCGCTCGGTGCCGCCACCGTGTCGGGACGGAGCGCACCCAGTAGCTACTACGGTCCCGCAGTGACCGACGACGGGACCCCACTCCCCGATGGCACGACCGTCGTCGCCGTCGTCGACGGATCGGTGCGAGACCAGATCACCGTCAGTGATGGCACCTACGGCGGCAACGACCCGCTCGACGACAAGCTCCGGGTCAGCGAGACGGACGCGACGATCCGATTCTACGTCGAGACCGATGACGGCACCCGAATCGAAGCGAACCGGACCGACGCACAGCCGACTGCTGGAACCCAGCGCTTTCCGCTGGCGTTTCCAGCGGGCACCGGGACCGGCGAATCGAACTTCGAAGTGACCGCGTTCCGACCGGGAGAGACGACCGTCTACGAGGACCAGTCCGTCACCGTCAACGCGACGATCACGAACCGGGTCGAAGCGGGGACCGAGACGGTCGCGCTTCGAATCGACGGACGCGAGCGGGCCACTCGCTCGGTCACGCTGGCGACCGGCGAATCAGACCACGTCACGTTCTCCATCGATCCGTCGTCGCTCGCGACGGGCGAACAGACGTACACGGTCGCGACCGAACACGACGAACGCACCGCCACGCTGACGGTCCGATCCAGCACCCCCGATCTGACGGTCGGACCGCTCGATCCAAGCAGCCTCACGCTCGACCGGGCGACACTGTTCGACGTGTCGGCGTCGATCACCAACGAAGGGACCGAACAGGGCACCCAGACCGTGGCGCTGACCGTCGATGGATTCCGGGTCAACGCGACGACGGTGACACTCGCCCGCGACCAACAGGAGACGGTCACGTTCGCAGCGATCAACAGTTCACAGTTCAACCCCGGCGAGCATACCTACACGATACGGACGGCCAACGACAGTCGGAGCGGGACGATGACCGTCGAGGGACCCGCACCGCCGACGTTCACCGTCCTCGATCTCGACCCCGACAGCACGACCGTCGCGGCCGGCGAGCGCGTCGAGCTATCGGCACTCATCGAGAACACCGGATCGCGCGACGGGACCCAGCGGCTCCGATTCCTGATCGACGGCGACCGCTACTTCGCTCGTTCGCTCTCGCTGACTGCCGGTAACCGAACGAACGCCGTGTTCACCGCCGACACCGCCCCGCTCGCGGCCGGCGAACACAGCTTCACGTTCGCGACGGAGGACAACACCGAGAGCGGGACGCTGAATATCGAACAGACCACTCCAGCGACGGTCTCACCGACGGCCACCGTGACTGCCACTCCATCACCGGAGACGACCGCGACGGACAGTTCCGCGACCGATAGCCATGCGACAGACACCGCCCCGACAGCCGAGACGGCGACCGACGAAACGGCATCGGCTGCCGAATCGCCGCCGACCGAGACGACGGACGGAGCGACCACGAAAACGGCGTCGCAGGCCACCGGAACCGTCGCCTCGACGACCGCTGTGACGACGGCGACCCAGTCCAACGAGACCGCGAGCAACGAAACGCGAACGACGACCGCCGACGACGGAGGCGGCCTGTTCGGACTCCTCCAGTCCGCGGCCGTGGCACTCGGTGGCCTGCTCGTCGCCGTCTACGTGATCCTGAAGGCACTGGCGCTCTATCTGGGGTATTGAGCCAGTTCGACTCCCACTACCCTTATATTCGCCACGTCCGTCCCCGATGCTATGACGCTCTCGACGGGGATCGATCCGCTGGACCGGAAACTCGACGGTGGCATCCATCCGGGATCGATCGTCGCCGTCGTGACGCCACCCGAGGCACAGGTCGAACCGCTCCTGATCGCATCGATCAATCGCCGGCCGACACAGTACTTCACGACCGTCAAGACCGAAGACGGTCTCCGTCGACAGCTCGACCGCCTGGCGGACGACCCACGGCTGGAACGCCTCGAACACGTCGGCATCGACGGCGCGATATCGTCGATCCTCGCCCACACGGACGACCTCGGCGAGAGACACGACGTGATCGTCGACGTGATGGATCCACTGGAGACCGACCGCTCGATGACGCGCTACGCGACGTTTCTGAGCGATCTGTCCCAGCGCCTGATCGACACCGACAGCGTCGCGCTGCTGTCCTGTCTCGACTCGGGCCACGAACCGGACAACCGCGAACTCACGCTCACGATCGCCGACTACGTCCTCCGTCTCGTCCCCGAACGCGGGAGCAAGAAACTCGCGTACTACCTCGAAGTGCCAAAGGCCACCGGCGTCGCGCTCACCGAAAACGAGCGCGTGTTCAAGATCGATCTGGGAAAAGACGTACGGATCGACCGCTCGCGAGACATCTAGACGAGCGGTCTCGAACCAACGTCACCGACCGCTGTGGCTTTGATACAGAGTAGTGCCGTTTTCCCGGTCGACCGAACGACATCGTGCGGTCCACCGGGAAAGATCTACAATAAACCGTATCAGGCTCGACGGACTACCAGCGGTATGTTCGAAGCACGACCGAACCGAGAGAGTGAGATCGTCCTCGTGGGCCGGTCGAACGTCGGCAAGTCGACGCTGATGCGCGAGATTACCGGCCACAGCGTCGCCACCGGCCAAAGCCCCGGCGTCACTCGCAAGCCAAACCACTTCGACTGGAACGGTCCCGATTTCATGGTGACCGACCTCCCCGGCTTTGGCTTCATGAACGGCGTCCCCGAGGACGTGCGCGAACAGATCAAGACCGACGTGGTCCAGTACGTCGAGGAACACGCCGACAAGATTCTGGTGGGCATCCTCGTCGTCGACGGCAAGGCCGTGATCGATATCATCGACCGGCATTCGGGACCGGACGAGATTCCCCACGACGTGGAGATGTTCCACTTCCTCAGAGAGGTGGGCGTCGAGCCGGTCGTCGCCGTCAACAAGATGGACAAGGTCGACGACGAAGACGAACGGCTGGACGACCTCTGTGATCGACTGGGCCTGTATCCACCCTGGCAACAGTGGCAAGAGACCGTCGCCCCCATCTCGGCGAAACGCGGCGACACCGACGCGCTCGACGACGCCGTTCGCCACCACCTCCACGAGGCCGGCCGCGACGACCTCTTTCAGTTTTTCTAGGACCCACCTTTTTCGACAGCGGGTTCGAGTCGCGCCTTCGGCACACCGTCTGCTCACGGGCGCTTCGCGCCCGTTCGCATGGTATGCGGGACCTCCGGTCCCGCACTACTTGTCGAAAAACGTCCTCAGAGATCGTAGATCTCTGATGTGCTCGCGAGAACTGCGTTCTCGCGAACGTGGGCGAAAAAGCCCGGCCCTCACTTCGTTCACGGGTCACTCCGTTCCCCGTTCACATCGAGGCCCGACTCCGGCGCACCTCGCACCGTTCGGGCCGGTGAACCGGGCGACCGAGCGGGTCCTGACGGACCACTCGGTCGCCCGGATGCTCGTCGGTCAGTACAGCCCAAGCACCGAGCACTGGCATCCGCGTGAGCGAAGCGATCGCGGTTCACCGACGGCGAGACCAGTGGTCGAGCCGTCGGCCTTTTTCACCGACGTTTTTCGAGGAGCGGTGCCCGCAGCGAAGCGAGGGCACCCGACGATGAAAAAGGTCGTATGCACATCTACTGAACGGCTGTTTCACACGACACCCTCTCTAAAGAATAGAGGTTCGACAGGGCACCCTCGTCGTCCCGTTCGGCTGCTCCTCGGCGCTTACTCCGATTCCGAGAACACCAGCACGTAGCTGTGATCGTAGTCGGAGCCGAAGTTTCCGGCGTCGCCGTCGGCGGTCGCACTGCGGTCCGCGCCGGCCTCCCAGTGGACGACGATTTCACCGTCGAAGTGCAGTTCCTCACCGATCGCGTCTGCCAGGTCCCAGGCCAGCGGTGTCACAGAGCCGTCGTGTTTCAGGTTCGCGACGTTGAGTGCCACCGTCCCGTCCGGTCGGAGTTGATCGGCGACGCCGGCGAAGATTTCTGCCATCTCGTCGAGGTAGCTCTCGTACTCGCTCTCGCCGGCGTCGTTCTGGAGGGGGTCCCGTTCCATGTTGACGCCCATGAACGGCGGCGACGTGACGACGGCCCCACACGCTGGGAGATCGTACTCGTCGAGGCAGGTCGCGTCGCCGTGGATCTGTGCCCCCTCGAAATCGACCGTCTCATCGCCGTAGTCGGCGCGCTCGCACTCGACTCCCTAGGCCGTCCGGTCGGCGTCGCTTGCGACCCGCAGCGTCGTGCCGAACCCGGCGAACGGGTCGAGGACGGTACCGCCGGGGTCGGTGAACTCGCGGACCAGTCGCTCGGCCAGGGCTGGCACCATTCGAATGTCCGAGCCGATGGCCTCGGGCATCGGCCGGTCGTGTTCGTCAGTGAATCGCCAGACGGTGTCCATATCCGCACCCCGGCGACTGGTGCAGTAAGCGTTGTGTCTCGACCCCACCGTTTAACCCCGAGAGGCTGGTAGCCCGCCGTACATGACCGATATCGCACTCTCGCTTGGCGGGGTCGCCCTCGCGCTGTTCCTCGTCATACTGAACGGCTTCTTCGTCGCCTCGGAGTTCGCTTTCGTCCGCGTTCGCTCGACGTCGGTCGATCAGATGGTCGCGGAGGGGCGGGCCGGCGCGGAGACGCTACAGGAGGCCCTCGGGAACCTCGACGACTACCTCGCGGCAACACAGCTCGGGATCACGGTCGCGTCGCTGGGGCTGGGATGGATCGGCGAGCCCGCCGTCGCCACGCTGATCGAGCCGGTGCTGGCGCCCGTGCTTCCAGCGGGCACCCTCCACCTCGTCGCGGTCGGGATCGGCTTCGGCGTCGTCACCTTCCTGCACGTCGTCTTCGGGGAGCTGGCGCCCAAGACCCTCGCCATCGCGGAGGCCGAGCGCCTCGCGATATTCGTTGCACCGCCGATGAAGTTCTTCTACTACCTCTTCCTGCCCGGGCTGGTCGTCTTCAACGGGACGGCCAACCGGTTCACGAGCCTGATCGGGGTTCCGCCGGCCTCCGAGACCGAGGAGACCCTCTCGGAGGAGGAGATCCGGATGGTGCTGTCCCGTGCCGGCGAGGAAGGCCACGTCGACGCCGAGGAGGTGGGCATGATCGAGCGGGTGTTCGAACTCGACGACGTCACCGCCCGCGACGTGATGATCCCACAGCCGAACGTGGTGTCCGTTCCGGCTGGGACGCGCCTCCCCGAACTTCGGTCGCTCGTCGTCGAACACGGCCACACGCGGTATCCGGTCGTCGACGACGAGGCGGGCGAGGAGGTGGTCGGCTACGTCGACGCCAAGGACGTCTTGCAGGCCGGCGAGTCCGGGGCGGGTGACGACGTCACGGCGGGGGACATCGCTCGCGACATACCGATGGTCCCGGAGACGACCACGGTCGACGAACTCCTTCGCGAGTTTCAGACCCAGCAACGCCAGATGGCCACGGTCATCGACGAGTGGGGGACGCTGGAGGGGATCGCGACCATCGAGGACGTCGTGGAGGTGATCGTCGGCGACATCCGCGACGAGTTCGACGACCGGGCGTCGGAACCGTCGATTCGGGAAGGGAACGACGGGGCGTACGTCGCCGACGGCGCCCTCGCCCTCGCGAGGGCCAACGAGGCCCTGGGGGCGGACTTCGAGGACACGTCGTACGGCACGCTCGGCGGCCTCGTGTTCGACCGGCTCGGCC
>ENA-ORDC01002607-ORDC01002607.1-marine-metagenome-genome-assembly--contig:-NODE-2607-length-10521-cov-12.528246_pt1 | contig 10521 bp, 6 predicted proteins | sample MGYA00237783_ERZ508515 | MGnify/ENA primary metagenome ERZ508515 (study PRJEB26186, sample SAMN06268792) | marine metagenome | isolation source: Eden Landing Ponds, San Francisco, CA, USA | place...
GTCGCCCTGCATATGCGCTGTATCGCCCATCGCGGCTTCGCGGGGCTGTATCCGGAGAACACACTGACAGCGGTGCGACAGGCCGGCCAGCAGGCGGACATGATCGAGGTGGACGTCCGGCAGTGTCGCTCGGGCGATCCGGTCGTCATCCACGACGAGATGGTCGACCGCGTGACCGACGAGACTGGACCCGTCGCGGACATCTCGCTGGCGACGCTACAGTCGATGGACGTCCTCGGCACGGGTGAGGGCGTCCCGTCGCTGGAAGCCGTCCTCCGGGCTATGCCTGACGGCGTCGGGCTCAACATCGATCTCAAAGAGCGTGACCTGGTCGAGTCGGTGATCGATCTCACTAGCGACTTCGACACCGAGATTCTGCTGTCCTCGCGCGACATCGACGCCCTGGGGGCTGCCCGGGAGGCCGACCCGGACGTCGATCGGGCACTGCTGGTCGATTCGTCTTCTGAGGCGGGGATCGAACGCGCGGCCAGTCTCGACTGTGCGGCAATCCACCCTCACTGGCGGCTGGTCGATTTCGCGCTGCTCGAACGGGCCCACCGCTCAGACCTGAACGTCAACGTCTGGACGGTCAGCGATCCCGAGAAGGCCCGCGAGTACGAGAAGATGGGCGTCGACGGGATCATCGCCGAGGAGCCGGCGGCCTGTCTGGACTAACCGCCCATCCCGACGAGGTTCTGCCGGAGTTTGATCGTCGCCGTCATCAACGTCGTCGCGGTCATGATGACGAAGACAATCTGGACGTGCAGGACGATCGCTCGATCCAGTCCGGCGACGACCGCAAGCTCCGAGACGGGAATCATCGACCCGAACAACAGCACGGGGAGCAGGTGGCGCAGGAGGGTATCGAGCAGCGTCCCCTGGACGCGGGTGTTCGCGAGCTGGCGCGAGCCGAACCGATAGCCGTAGGCCAGGAGCGCCACCCCGGTCGCTCCCTGGAGTCCCGCGAAGGGCGTTCGCATCGAATCGAGTGCGAGCATCCCGAGCGTCGAGACCGCGACCGCGACCACGAAGACGCCGATCAGGAGTCGGTCGCTCGGTGCCGAAACTCCGCTGCTGTTGATGTACACCGCCCGGAGCGCGAGCACGAGACACAGGACCATGACCAGTATGAACCCCCCGACGAGGTTGAGCAAGACGTCGCCGAAGACGCGGAGGACGATCCTGAGGATGCCCACCACGCCGGACAGAATCGCGGCAACCCCGATGAAGAGGAGATAGCCCCACAGCGTGATCTGGGCGTCGGACTCGGTGGCTCGGCCGTTCCAGTAGGCATAGAGGCCGAACCGGAGGCCGATCACGGTCAGGAGGACGTAGGTGATGAACGCCACGAACGTAAAATTCGCACTGCCGGCAATCTCGTTGAGGCCGAGCCACTCACTAGCCATCTGTCACCAGATGGTCGCGCAGTTGCAGTAAATCTTGCTCCAGGTGCGCTACTGTCTCGTACCGCGTGAGCTTCTGGGCGGCCATCGCTTTCGAGATGACGTTGTCGACCGACCGGGGAACCGTTTCGACCTGCTCGGACGGAGCCACAGCGGACCCTTCGAGTATCTGTCGCTGAACGGGACGGTCGTCCCCGTCGTAGGGGGCCTCCCCGGTAAAGAGTCGGTACAGGACCGCCCCGAGCTGGTAGATATCCGTCGCGTGGTCGATCTCGCCGAACGTGGCGTCGAAGTACTCCGGAGCGGCGTACCGTGGATCGAGATACTCGGAGGGGTCGAAGTGAAAGCGAAACGCTTCGATAAGTCCGACGTGATCGATCAGCGGCGTCAGGCGTTCGTTCTCGTCCATGATCGCACCAGTGTAGGCGATGCTACCCGGATCGAGGCCGCCGTGAATCACGTTGTTGTCGTGTAGCGTCTCGACCGTCCGCGTGAGTGTAATCGCGTTCCAGAGCGCCTCGCCGATCGGGAGCCGGTCGCGATCGGCCAGCGTCTGTTCGGTGTAGGCGACGGCAGCCCACGGCTGTGGTCGCTGCCCGTAATCGTACAGTGAGATGACGTTGCTGGCTGCGCTGACCCGGTTCCACCGGTCGAGCGCGACCGAGAGATACCGCTCGAAGCCGTCGGTGTTCGACTCAGGCTGGCGAAACAGTCGCAGCGCCGTTGCACGTTCGGTCCCGCGGGCGACAGCCAGCGTTCGGTAGTTCTCGGAAAATAGGCCCTGTTCGTGCCCCGCGAGAATCGTGATGTCTTCGAAGGCGCTTTCGGCGAGAATCGCTTCTAGTGTCTCTTCGTCTAGTATCCAGTCTGGACGCTCGTCCGGGGAAGCGTGGACTCCGCCTGACTGCCCGTCGGGCGCTTCCAGCGTCGCTGTGTCGTCATCTGTCGCGTCTGTGCTGGACTCCTCGTCAGCGCTCGTGTCTGGGTCGGATTCGTCGTCGTCAGTCTCATGCGCGCCTTCTTCGGCGGCCGTTTTCGGGCCGGGCTGGCGTTTGACCGGCTCGCCGTCGTCGTTGTAGACTTGTTGGGGGCCGGGGTCTCGACGGTCGCCCGCGAGGCGTGTCCGGCCGACGTCGTGTCGATTGCTCGACGGCGAGTAGATGTGGCTCCGCCGGAATCCGCCGGGCCGGGCGTACGACAGCGGTTCGCGTCCGTCGTTCTCCTCGCGTAGCTCGTCGACGATTTCGTCGACTTCTTCGGGAAACTGTGAGGCCAGATACTCGAAGGCGAACATCGCCTCAGCGCGGACCGAATCGGCGTGGAGCCGGTTGAGAAGGCGACGGATCAGATACGGCAACAGCTCAGGGTCGGCACGGCCTGCCAGACAGATGCCACAGGCGGCACTGAGCCTGAGATGGTCGTCCTCGGCTTCGAGCAGTCCGACCACTCCCGGGAGGAGACGACGGCTCTCGGCGGGCGAGCGGACGAGTGCTGCGATCCGTTCACGAGCGGCCGCTTCGTCGTCGACACCTTGCGATCCCATTGCACACCTTGCTGCATTGATGTAGGTGGAAGGGGGGTATTAAAACATCCCCTTGACAGGTAGTTCTACGATGCGTCGGTTGGTTGTACTGGGGAGTCTAACAACCACGCATCATGTCCTGAGTGCCGTGCAAGATACAGGGCGCATAGTCAGCAGCACAGTTGGCCATCCACAAATTCCCGGTCAGTCGTCTAGCGCAGCGTTGTACAGCGCGGTGTCTCCGTACGAAGTCCACTGGCTGATCGCCCCATCATTGAACTCGAAGACGTGGATACCCGGGAATTCGACATCTTTCCCGGTCTCGATCGACGTCGCGCTCCACGTGTAGAACGCGACGACAGTATCACCATCAGCGATGAATCGGTCGGGAACCACGGAGACGTCTTCCCAGATAGTGCCCATGACGCTAAAGACGTCCTCGATGAGTCCGTCCACGCCTCGGAACGTCCCGCCATGAACGAGCCCGGCTTGCTCGGTCATCTCGATGTCGGGAGCCCACGTGGCGGCGACGGACTCGATATCTCCCTCCGAAAACGACTCGTACATCCCCTTCACGATCTCGACGTTACTGTCCGTAGTTGTGATTGACATTAGGTTGTCTTCCTTATGAACCTCCGAGAACCTCCTACTGGGCTTCAAGACGACGCCAACCAGGTGAGCGGACTCGGAGAGTTAGACGGAATAGGACTTACGAGGACATAAATCTTCCCTATTAATAATTATATTTGTCGGCATCCACGGGTTGGCCCAGTCACTGATTGCTGGGTTCGGGGGAGTGGTGTCTGATCTCGACGCGAAGTCGGAGAGATTCGGACTGTCGAAATCCTCGATTGGCAAGAAGTCTCGATTACTGCACTGCATACAGGGTGCGTATCACCTAGACCACCTGACGATCCGACAGTAAATAGATCCCGGCGTCACCCTGCCGAGTATATCGAATCAGAGGTACCGACGAACGTCGTTCTTGTAGTCGCGGTAGTCGTCGCCGAACGTCTCTTCCATCGAGCGTTCTTCGCGCCGCACGGTAATGTGCGTCGCGACCATGACGAGAGGGAGCAGCATGATGAGCCAGACGGTATTGACGACGAATGTGATCCCCACGTACAGTGCCGTCCAGGCGACATACATGGGGTTTCGGCTGAACGCGAACGGCCCCGTAGTCACCAGTTCGGTTGGGCATTCAATATCTATGTTTCTCGCTGCTCTAACCGCCCACGCCCCAAAAATGATCCCGGCACTGATCGATATCCAACCTGCAATCGATAGAGGCTGCCGGTTCTGGGTGATTTGCCGAGGCCTGAACGCGTGGAGGGCTGCTCCCACAAGAAGCCCCACGACGTGCGCCTCGGGAACCGGAACGTTTCCCCACCGCCACGTGTCCGCGTCATTATCCATCATATCACGACAGTTCCCGGAATGACCAGTTCAATCTTCCCCTATTTGAGTACGTACCGCGATGCATGCAACGACCACCTTGGTATACGTCCCTCATAACAACTATCTGCTGATGGATACACCCTCTATATCGGTCACATCGTTACTGACAAGAATCGAGTAGTTGGCGAACACGCTGCTGAATGCACAGCGCTTAGTCAGCAGTCATCTCATACATTATCCAGTAATATTTTGGTCCTCAAGGGACCAGTAAGTAGGCATACACGTGTCTGATTCGTGGTCGGTCGATCGGCGGACGTTCCTCCGGACCGTAGGTGTGAGTGCTGGTGGCCTTGCGCCCGCGGAGACAGCCGAAAACAAGGCGAGCGTCGTTGCCGAAACGACGGCGACGACAGAGGCAGCGGAATCAAGTGAGTCGTGGCCCCAGTTCGGCTACGACGCCGCGAATACTGGCTACGCCCCGGAGAATACGGGACCGGGTGGTCGGATCCAAGAAAAATGGTCAGTCCAGCTACTGGGCTCAGTGGAGAACTCTCCGGTGGTATCCGACGGAACAGTCTATATCAATGACGATCATTACCAAATTCAGGCGCTGGATTCCGAAGATGGATCCCAACAATGGAGTTCTACAACTCATTGGTCTATGGAGTCTACGCCGGCGGTAAACGATGATACCGTCTACCTTGGCGGTGGACACCATCTGTACGCGCTGGATAGGGAAGACGGCTCCCAACAGTGGGCTTTCGACACGGGTGATACTGTGTGGTCGTCAACGATAATTGCTAGCGGCACTATTTTTGTGCGGAATTCTGATAGTCAGCTGTACGCACTGGATGCTGAAGACGGCACCCAAAAGTGGGCCTTCGACACTGGCGGTATTCGATCGGATTCGTCACCTGCAGTTGATAAGGGAACCGTCTATATCGGAAGTCCAAACGGCAACGTGTACGCGCTTGATGCTGAGGATGGCACTGAAGAGTGGATATACGATGCTAAATATGCTGTTAATTCACCGGCAGTGGCCGACGGCACTGTTTACATTGGAGAACAGGGATACACCGCCGTGCACGCGCTGGATGCGGCGACGGGCCAACAAAAGTGGGTGTTTGAAACCACTGATAGTGTGAACACGTCACCGTCAGTAGCTGACGGATCAATCTATGTCGGAGCACATAACATTTTATACGCACTCAATGCAGAGGATGGTACCAAGCAATGGAGCTTCGAAACCGCCAGTGGATGGTCATTTTTTCGGCCGGTGGTGGTTAACTCTACTGTATACGTAGGCAGTACCCTGGGTTACGTCCACGCACTGAATGCAGAGAATGGCACCGAGCAATGGAGTTTCAAAACTGAGGGTAAAATATTGTCTTCGCCGGCAGTGGTTGACGGTACCGTTTATGTCGGAGACAGTTTTGGACGAGTATATGCATTATCTACACCCCTTGAAGCCAAAATATCAGATATTAAACAACCTTTAGTCACTGGTGTACCAGTCTCATTCGACGCGTCTCATTCTACACCTAGTGAAGATATCAGAAGCTATGAGTGGACGATTGCCGGTAAGGAATATTCGGGAAAGACTGTCGAACACACATTCGCAGATAACGGGGAGTACAAAGTTGAATTAAATGTCACCAACGATGATAGTGCCACGGATACGACAACGCAGACAATAACGGTTGAGAATCAGCCCCCGACAGCCGATATCAATGTGACACCATCAACACCGGTGACTGACCAGCGGATCACGCTTTCCGCCAAGGAATCTTCTGATCCAGATGGCCGGATCGTTTCCTACGAGTGGACGATTGCTGAGAGAGAGTTCTCAGGAGAGACTGTCGATCGAATTTTCAATGTTATTGGAGAATACACAGTGGAGTTGACAGTTACCGACGACGACGGGGCGACCGATACGACAACACAGACAGTCAGAGTCAGCAACCAGGATCCGACAGCAAGCTTTACGTGGTCCCCTTCTTCCCCCGTCGCAGGTGAACTAGTCACGTTCGACGGCACAAGCTCGTCTGACCCGAACGGCACGATCAGCAACTACGAGTGGTCGATCGACGGCACGACCAAAACTGGCGTCCTAGCCACGCACACGTTCGACGACAGCGGTGGCTACACCGTCGAGTTGACCGTCACCGACGACGACGGGGCGACGGCCCGAGAGACACTCGTCGTGGAGGTCGGCCCCGAACCGACGACTCCCACTTCCGAATCAAGTAGTCCACTCACGGAGACGCATGCCACCTCTCCCGGGCCGACAGCGCCAGATTCCAACGCACCCAGCGGTACCACGAACGACTCGACGGTCCCCTGGCTCCCACTGGGAGCAGGCACCCTCGCAGGTCTCACTGGCTTGACTGCCTGGTATCGGTTCGGCGATTCGGACGACACAGAGTCGGATTCACTAGCGAGCGATCAGTCTCCCCAGCAAAGCGACGAAGACACCCCCGAAGGAGACAGCGATAAGGAGCCGCAAGCCAAGGGCGACACTGAGGAGACCGACGATACGTCCGAGACACCGGAGGTGACAGAACCGCCAGCACGACGGTTCGCGCAGGCCTGTCCGGCAGTGGAGTCGGTGGCTGCGGTTTCGGAGACTGATTCGGTTCACGTCTACCGGGGTACGATCGTCGATGGGCCGGACGACGCGTGTCTCTACACGATGGCACCGGAGCATGCCGAGTCGGAGGTCGTAGTGTCGGCGTTCACGAACGCTGTCTCGCGGTGGCGGGGTATCAGCCAGAACGAGGGAATCGCGACGGCCTACGAGTCGGGCGAGCGGCCCCGACCGTGGGTGGCCTTCGACGACAGTGGTGAACTGCTGTCCGGCGCAGGAGGCGACCTGACGCTGCCGGAGAAACGTCGAGTACTCCTGTCGGTGTTCGAGGCGCTGAAAGTCGGCTCGCTGTACAGCGTCACCCATCCCGGACTCTCGCCGGAGACGGTGACTATCGCCGGATCGGATCAGGATATCCAGACAACGATCTTCGACTGGGGACTCACCCGCGATGTCGAGGCCGCTCTCGGCGAGCCACCGGTCACGCCGTATACGGCACCCGAACAACTCACTGGTGACCAGGCGGCGACCACGGACGTCTATCGCGCTGGGGCGCTTGCCTACTGGCTGCTCACCGGCGTCGAACCCCACGCCGGGGCCGATAATCTCCAGCGAGCGATTCGCACCGAGACGCTCGATGCGCCGTCCGACGTGGCTGCTGTGCCAGCCGAACTCGACGATATCCTGGCTACAGCCACCGCGATCGATCCCCAAGAGCGCTACGACTCTGTGAGCGATCTCAGAAACGAACTCCGGCGCGTCCTCGAGTGATACCGGCTACCGCCACGGGGTATCGAACGCTCATCCGAACGAATCTGACGGAGCAAGATTGAATCCTTTATATCCAAGAGTTTCTGAACCATCAGGTCAGATTCCTATCTGATTGTCTCGTGCAAGATACAACCTCTATATCTCGCACGCCGAGTGTGACGAGATTCTGATGGAATGTGTCTCTCTGTGATCAATTCCCGGATACCGTTTGAACAACGACAAGCATACGCGGCGCATAGCGCCGCGTTTCCCCGGACTCGCCAACGGCGAGTCCGGCCTTTTCCCCAAGTTTTTGCCGCGATGGGTTCCCGCAGGGCCGTCGAAGACGGCCCGAGGAAACCCGAGCGGGAAAAAGTGGTCTCTAGAACATCCCCTTGCCCATCAGTTCGCGGGCGATGATGTTCTTCTGGATCTCGGTGGTGCCCTCGTAGATCTGGGTGATCTTGGCGTCGCGGTAGAACCGCTCGACGGGGAAGTCGTTGACGTAGCCCGCCCCGCCGTGGATCTGGACGGCCTCGTCGGCGACCTCGACGGCCACGCGGGAGGCGTACTCCTTGGCCATCGAGGCGAGCATGGTGAGCTGATCGCTCTTGTTGTCGACGCTCCAGGCCGATTTGTAGGTGAGCTGGCGGGCGGCCTCGGTCTGGGTGTACATGTCAGCGAGCTTGTGCTGGATGGCCTGGAACTCGCCGATGGGCTTGCCGAACTGCTCGCGTTCTTGGGCATAATCGAGTGCGGCCTCGGCCGCGCCTTTGGCGATCCCGACGCCCTGTGCTGCGACGGCAGTCCGCGTCTCGTCGAAAAACTGCATGAGCTGGAGGAAGCCGCCGCCCCGCGTCCCGACGAGGTTCTCCTCGGGGACGCGGACGTTGTCGAAGATGAGTTCCGCGGTGTCGGAGGCGCGAATCCCGAGCTTGCCGGTGATCTTCTCGGCCTCGAAACCGTCCCGATCCGATTCGACGACGATCTGGCTGAAGCCGTTGTACCGCCCCTCCGCGTCAGGGTCGGTCTTGGTCATCACGACGAAGTAGTCCCCTACTGTGCCGTTGGTGATCCACATCTTGTTACCGTTGATGACCCATTCGTCGCCGTCTTTCTCGGCGCGGGTCGAGATCGAGGAGACGTCGCTGCCGGTGTCGGGCTCGCTGATCGCCGTGCCCATGATCGCGTCGCCCGCCGCGACCGGTTCGAGCCAGCGCTCCTTTTGCTCCTCTGTGCCGAAGCCCATGATCGCGTCCGAGCCGAACGAGGCGGCGATGATCGACAGTGCGATCCCGGGATCGACCGAGAACAGCTCTTCGGTGATGATCGCGACGTCCAGCGTCGAGTAGCCCGCGCCGCCGTACTCCATCGGGATGTTTGCCCCTGTGAGACCCATCTCGGCGGCCTTGTCGACGATCTCGTGGGGGAACTTTTCGGCGACGTCGTACTCCGTGGCGACCGGCTCGATCTCGTTTGCCGCGAACTTCCGTACCTCTTCGCGAACCTGTTCCTGGTGATCCTCGAGTTCGAAATCCATGTGGGTGTGTTACAATCACCAAACCATAATGGTTTGTAATCACAAATAAATCTACAACGCGTTCATAAACGGCTGGCAGGTTCCCCCCTGAGAGAAACGTTAAACCGTCCCCCAGATGTGAATCCGAATGGAGAATCATGGACATCGACGATATCAATACGATCTCGGTACTGGGTGCCGGAAACATGGGCCACGGCATCGCGGAGGTCGCGGCGATCGCGGGCTACGATGTCGTGTTGCGGGACATCGAGGACGAACTGGTGCAGGACGGCTACGAGCAGGTCGAGTGGAGCCTGAACAAGCTCGCCGAGAAAGATCGGATGACCGAGGAGGAGGCCGAGGCGGCACTGGAGCGGATCACACCGCTGGTCGACCTCGAAGAGGCAGTCGCCGAGGCGGATGTCGTGATCGAGGCCGTCCCGGAGGTCATGGACATCAAGAAGGAGGTCTACCAGGAGATCGACGAGTACGCTCCCGAGGAGGCGATCTTCGCCACGAACACCTCCAGTCTGTCTATCACTGACCTCTCGGAGGTCACTGACAGACCCGAGCAGTTCTGCGGGATGCACTTCTTCAATCCTCCTGTGCGGATGGAACTCGTCGAGGTCGTTTCAGGCGCGCATACGTCGGGAGAGACGCTCGATGCCATCGAAGATCTCGCCGTCTCGATGGACAAGACGCCGGTGCGCGTCCGCAAAGACGTCCCCGGGTTCATCGTCAATCGCATCCTCGTCCCGCTGATGAACGAGGCGGCGTGGCTGGTGGAAGACGGCGTGGCCTCGATCGCCGAAGTCGACTCGACGACGAAATTCGACGTCGGCCTGCCGATGGGGAGTTTCGAACTCGCAGATTACGTCGGCATCGATGTCGGCTACCACGTCCTCGATTACATGAACGACGAAGTGGGCGACCGCTACGAGCCCTGCCCGCTGATGGTCGAGAAAGTCGAGGCCGAACAGTACGGCCAGAAGTCCGGCGCGGGGTTCTACGACTACGAGGATGGCGACGGTGCCGACGTGCCGATGGACGAGGCCGACGAGACCGTCAAGGCCCGACTGCTGGCGGCGCTCGCAAACGAAGTGGCCTACCTCATCGGTGCGGACGTCGCCTCCGCTGAAGAGATCGACACGGCGGTCAAGCTCGGTGGCCGCTGGCCCAAGGGGCCGGCAAAGATGGCCGACGAGTACGGCCTCGCGGAGCTCTACGACGTCATTCAGGAAGCTCACGAATCCAGCGGGCATCCCCGATACGAACCCTACGAACACTTCGCGGAGTTCGCCGAGCAGGGCGGCTTCTACGACGACTCGGACGATTCGGAGGA
>ENA-ORDC01002608-ORDC01002608.1-marine-metagenome-genome-assembly--contig:-NODE-2608-length-10519-cov-9.612335_pt1 | contig 10519 bp, 11 predicted proteins | sample MGYA00237783_ERZ508515 | MGnify/ENA primary metagenome ERZ508515 (study PRJEB26186, sample SAMN06268792) | marine metagenome | isolation source: Eden Landing Ponds, San Francisco, CA, USA | place...
TGGTGTCCTGCGCGAACGAAGTGAGCGCAGGGCTCAGGAGAGCTTGCTCTCCTGGCGGATGAAAGGGCGAGACTCGCGTGGCGGCGCAGCCGCCACGTTTGAGGAGGTCGGTGCAACCGACCTCCCGCTCGGCGGTTCCCGGGCGACGCAAGGACCGCAACGAAGTGAGGACCGCAGCGAGCCCCGGAGCCCCGAGCGAGACGAGGGCTTTCCATGCTCGTCGTCGCCAGCAGTAGCGACAGTGCCTAGGGCTCGTAGCCGTCGATCTCTTCGGCAGGCTCGTCGACCCGCCGACACTCGGTCGGGTATGGAGCACCCTCGACGGGCGCGGCCCACTCAGCGGCGTTGCGCAGCACGGTCTGAATCTCGTCCTGATGATACACCGGATAGGTTTCGTGGCCGGGCCGGAAGTAGAAAATTCGCCCGTTCCCACGACGGTAACAACAGCCCGAACGGAAGACTTCGCCGCCCTCGAACCAGGAGACGAAGACCAGTCGGTCAGGCTCAGGGACGGTGAAGGGTTCGCCGTACATCTCGGCCTCGGGGACGACGAAGTTCTCGGGAAGGTCGTTCGTGATCGGATGGCCGGGGTCGATCACGTGGAGACGCTCGCGCTCTTCTGCCTCCCGATAGGTGAGGTCAGCGGGCATCCCCAGCAGCTTTCGGAACGGTTTGGAGTGATGACCCGAGTGAAGCACCACGAGGCCCATCCCCTCGCGGACGTGGCGGGCGACGCGCTCGGCGACCGCATCCTCGACTTCGTCGTGGGCGATGTGACCCCACCAGAACAGGACATCCGTCGCTTCGAGAACGTCCTCGGTGAGGCCGTGTTCGGGTTCCTGGAGCGTGGCCGTCTGTGTCTCGTGGCCCGCTTGCGCGAGGACATCGGCGACGTGCGTATGGATGCCATCGGGATACAACTCGGCGACGCGGTCGTCTTCTTTCTCGTGGACGTACTCGTTCCAGACAGTGACGGTAGGCATATATCGACGTTCGACGCGGGGATAGCTAAAAGCCGCGATCAAGCAACATTGATGTGGGACCCTCGCGCACCACCGAACGTGACACTGTTACGTCCGGTCTCGGCGATGGATCTCGTCTTTCTCGCCAGCGTCGCGGCGCTGTCGCTGTCAGTGCTGGCCCGTCGACGCGACTACACCGACCTCGCGCAGGCGAGCGCCGTCGTCGGCTGGTCGACCTTCGCGGGTTTCTGGGCGATCACCGCTGTGGCGTACCTCGGGAACAGTCGCTATTTCCTCGGTTCGGTTAGCCTCGTCACCGCAGGGCTGTCGGGGTATGGGATCCGACTCTCGGCTGGTCGTATCCAGCCTCACGCCAGCCTGACGACCGTCTTCGCGGTCATGGGGCTGCTGTTCGTCCCCTATCAGTTTCTCGACCCCGTGTTCACGTTCGTCGTCCAGACGGTCACGACACACACCGCAGTCTTGCTCTCGACGCTGGGATTCGAGCCGGTAATCGTCGACGGGTCGGCCGGCCCAGCCACTGCCATCATCTTCGAGAGTCATCCATGGATCGTCTACAACATCGTCTCGGCGTGTACGGGCTTCGGCGCGATCGCACTGTTCGCTGGGCTGTTCGCCGTCGGTGGCCGATCGCGCAAAGATCGAGCCAGAGCAGCCGTCGGTGTCGGCGCGCTGATCTACGCGTTGAACCTCCTGCGAACTGTCGTCGTCGGTGGGTCGATCCCCAGTGAGGTCTTCGCCGGGACGGAGGTTCTGGTCACACCCCTGTTCGGCGTCGATCGGCCGGCGCTCGTCTCGTTTTACTTCGCCGAGTACGTCTTCGCCCAGACGCTCGTCGTCGTCGTCCTGCTGGGGGTTTACCTCGCCGTAGTGCGGCTGTTCCCGGAGATTCAGACCCACGTCGACGCGCTACTCTCTTCGGCCCGGACGGACGCCGACCGACTGCTTACTCGCGACGGCGACGCGTGAGCCAGCCGCCGACCAGAACGGCCACAACCAGTGCTGCCGCCCCGAATCCGGGGCTTGACACCTCCACCTGATAGGGGACCGTCCGCGTGGCCGTGTCGGTCTGTGCCTCGTCGTCTTCGACTTCCAGTTCGATCGTCGACTGACCGGAGTCGCTAGATATGCCGAACCTCGTCACCGGATCAGTCGTCTCTTCGAGCAGGGTTCTCCCGCCGAATGGTCCGTCAGTATACCACCGATAGGTCAGGCTTCCACCGTCGGGATCGTACGAGCCGCTGGCGTTGACGATCACCTCGTTCCCGTCACGCTCCGTCGTGAACGTCGCCACCGGCGGCCCGTAGACCGTCAGTGTCTCGCTCGTCGTGTTCGAGACGCCGTCGTCGTCGGTGACCGTCAGCGTGGCCATGTACTGACCGCCATCGCTGTAGGTGTGGGTGGCGGTTTCGCCAGTGGCATCGATCGTTCCGTCACCGTCGAAGTCCCACTGGTAACTCGAAACCACCCCGTTTGGATCGCTCGACGCGCTGGCGTCGAAGGTGACTTGCTCGCCCTCCTGGGGCTGGTCTGGCGTGTACGAGAACGCGGCCGTCGGCGGATCGTTGATCTCGACGGTCACCGTGGCCGTGTCGGTCTCCCCGAACTCGTCGGTGATGGTCAGCGTCACGTCGTAACTCCCGCTGTCGGGATAGGTATGATCGGCCACCGCGTCGGCCGTCGTCGTGTTCCCGTCACCGAAGGTCCAGGTGTAGTTGGCGATCGTCCCGTCGTCGGTCGACCCACTTGCGTCGAACGTACACGCCTGCTCGGTACAGTCGAAAGTCACATCCGCACTCGGCGGACTGTTAGCCAGCAGTGTCTTTGTGGTCGCGGCAGTCGAACCGCCGTCGTCGGTCACGGTCACCCACACGTCGTACTCCCCGGGCGAGGCGTAGGTGTGATTGACGACTGGGTCGGTCGTTTCGGTCGTCGTCCCATCGCCGAACGTCCAGGTGTAGTTCTCGATCTCCCCGTCGTCGCTCGATCCACTTGCGTCGAAAGTTATCTGCTCGCCCGTCCCGGGACCGGTCGGCGTATAGTCGAAGCGAGCCGTCGGCCGTTCGTTCGTCTCCGGTGGCACGACGAGCCGTTCGTCGTAGAGGACGGTATTCGACGGGTCGTGGACAAGCAGGATCCGGGCCTGAGCCACCGCGAGGTCGTGCGTTCGGTCCCAGCGCTCGCCGCCGTCGAACTGCGAGGGATCGCTCCCCTTGCTCTCGGTGAACGTATCCAGTCCGTAGCGCCACTCGTCGTTCCCCTGGCGGGCGATCACCGTCACCTCCCCGGCATCAAGGGCGTCGCCACCTTCGTGGACTACCACGAGGTCCGTGTACGTCGCCGACGCGTTGATGTCGACCAGCGGCCCGCCATCGGCCTGGTCGGTGACGTTCCCGAGGACCACGACGCCGACGATAATCGTCAGGATTGCGAAGACACCCACCAGAAGTGCGACGCCGACGACTTCCGACTGGGCGCGTTGATCGACAGTCCCTGGTTGATTGGGGCGAGTGGACCCCGTCTGAGTGCGTAGTCTCACGGATATGAAATGGTGTCAGTCGCCTCCTGATTGCCGTTGCTGTCGTAGACGATAACTTTGATCTGGTCGGCCTGGTTGGCGCCCTGGACAGACTCGGTCTGTGGTTGGCTGTTTGCAACCGGGAGCTTCCCGGTGGAGTCTCGTTCGCCGCCGTTTTTCAGTGAGATGACTTCGACCTGCGCGTTCGGATCTGACGTGCTCACGTCGAAGGTAACGTCGATGTTATTGCCTCCAGAGGCCGTGGTCTGCTCGATGGTGACGCCGTACGAGTACGTGAGGGTATATGAGTCGCTGTTCGAGGAACCCCCACCGTCGTTGCCGGCCGTGTCGGTCGCACTGTCGACCGTCGCCGTGTAGGTCCCCACTCCGTCGTCGTATGCCTGGGTGGCCGTGAGCGTGTACGTGTAGGGCCCACTCCCGGACTGGCTGAAGTCCGTCTCGTCGAAGGTGTAGGCGTTGGTCGTCGAGGGCCCATCGACGCTGACGTCGAGCGAGGACAGCGACTCGCTCGCGTCGAAAGAGAAGTCCAGATTGTCGGTCCCGTCGTTGCTCAGTGACACCTGTGTGAGCGCCGGGGCCGCGCCGTCGGTCGCGGTGATCGTCTGGTCGCTGGCCTGCGTGTTCCCGTCAGCGTCTTCGATACTGACGCCAGCGCTCCCCGTCTCCATCGTCACGTCCGGGACCGGGTCGGTCCCGTCCAGCCCGCTCACAGTCAGCACCAGCGTGTCGTCGTCGGCGGTCGAGCCGGTCCCGACCGCGTCGACCGACCCCGAAGACAGCGAGAACGCGCTTGTCGAGAGCGTCGACGCAGAATCGTCGATCGACTCGTTCATCGTCACCGTGATCCGGTCAATCGCGCCGTCACCGTCCGTGTCAGCCGTCTGCGCGTTCGACATCGTCGGCGGACCGCCGCTCGGCACGCTCCCGCTGCCGCTGGTCCCGTTCTGGTAGATCGGCCCCGTCTGTTCGAAGGCGAAGTAGCCAACCGTCTCGGTACCGCCGTGGTTTCGCTCGCCATCGGCCGGCGTCTCGTCGATAGCGACCCGAGCGTCCGTGGCGTTCAGCGTCCCGAAGCGCTCGTAGGCGGTGTCGCCACCGTTCTCGGTCTGCATCTGGGCGATGAACGCCGGCGGCCCGACGTAGGGCTGGGTGAACGGGATCTGGTAGAACCGCGTCGGCTCGAAGCCGTAGTCCTCGACGCCTTCGACGGCCGCGTCGGGCGTCCGGCCGGTCTCCCAGAGACTCCCGTTGTTGACGCTCTGGTTCTGCTCGATTGCGATGTACCCGACCGTCTCCACACTGTGGCCACCCTGGTCGCCGCCATCGTCTTGCTGGAATTTGTGGTCGAAACTTGCCGTCCCGACATTATCCTGGCGGATGACGACATCGGTCGGGTCGTTGACGGTCTGTGACTGGCTAAACACGACCGGCGTCGAGGCGAACGACTGGTTGTACGTGACCGTCTGGAAGTTCCCGCCGCTCAGAGAGACCGTCCCAGCATCGACCATCGAGCCGTTCTGCAGTTCGTGGGTTCCCTTCTCGAAGACGAGATAGGAGACGTTTGTCGGCGGGCTATGAATCCCATCCTGGCCCGAGACACCGTCCCACTCGTCGACGCGGACCTCGAAAGACGTCGGCCCGACGTTCCTGATTCGTGGATACGCCGGTTCGTCACCCGCGGCTGGATATTCCAGGGGCCTGGCGATCACGACCGGGTCGTCGTAGATACCTTCGAAGGTTATTTCTTTCCACGCACCGGCAGTCGATTGATCGATCGTAGTCGTCCCGACTTCGCCGACGAACCTCGTGTCCTCGACTCCGACGACACGGATATCGAGCTGATCGCCGCTGCCACCGCCGGAGGCGTAGACGGTGACATTCCCGTTTTCGGCCGGTGTGAACGTCGTACTCGCGACGCCGTTTGCGTCAGTTCGGTTCGTATCGGGGACGATCGACGCGACCGTCGTGTTGTCCAGAACATAGCTAAGCTGTCCGTCACTCACTGTCGGATCGGTGCCAGTCCGCAGCGTCACCTCGCCGGCCTGACTGGCGTTGACCGTACAGTAGCCGTTGGCTCCACCCGTGCACGTGACCCCTGCCTGCGAGGAGGGATTCTGCCAGTAGACCGTGTATGCGCTCTCGTTGCTGCCGTCGTTCAGGCCGCTGCCGTCGGTGTTGTCGACCCGAACCACCATGCTCACGTTGAGCGGTGTCGAGGCGTTGAACCCAGCATCGTCGACCGCCGACGAAGCCGTGAGGGTCGCGTTCACGCGATCGAACGTCTGGGTCGTCCCGTCGATGTCAGCAGGGGCGTCGTATGTCAGCGTCACTGTGCCGTCGCCGGCGCTTCGTTTCTGTGTCGGCGTGACCGAAGATCCCGTCAGGGACGACCCGGCGTAGACGAAATCGTTGCCGATCGGATTGTCGAAGGCGTCACGGACCTGGACCGTCAACTCGACCGATCCACCCTCGGGGACCGAGGTGCCGTTCCCCGCGACGTTCGTGAGATAGGCTGCGTCGGTCCGCTCGACCCTGCTTCCGATCCCAGTGCGCGAAAGCTGGAGTGTGTACGGCTCGCCGCGTTCGAACACGAGATGCAACCGTCGGTACTCCGTGCCCGCAACCGGCGTCGTTTCGAGCGTGGCGATGTGACCACCATCCTCGACGAACTCGCCGTCCAAAAGTGTCCGCCAGTCGCTCTCGTTGAGTCGCGTCGCGATAGAGACGGTGACGTTCGACATCGCCGTCTCGTTGGTCACCGTCACTGTCGTCGGTGACGCACTGACCGGCCGGATGTCCAGATTCGCGTTTCCGGACCGGCTTGCGTAGTAACTCCCGTTTAGCGTCACCAGTGAAATCCGGTTGTCATCGACCAGCCGCTGACCCGAAACCGTCAGGTTCGCACTCCGAAGCTGGTTGAACAACACCGAGTTCTCGTACCACGTCGTCGGCGCTCCCTGATACTCGTTGTACCCCGGCCGATAGACGAGCGCGCCCGTGTTGTAGGACCGATTGACGCCACTCCAGAAATCGCCCGTCTCGCCGCTCGCCCGTGCGTTAGAGACTGTCACGTTGACAGACATATTCGCCGAATCGACCGTCCCCAGCGACCCCACCGGCGGCGGCGGATTCAACGCGATGGTCCGTGAGGGATACTGCGTCCCGAGCGCAACCGACACCGACCGCCCGTCGCCAGTCTGGCCAGCCGATATGAGAGCGTTTCGCACGTCCGAAAGCTGATCCTGAACGGTCTGACTGTGTTTGTACTCGATCTCGCTGTTCTGCTGGGGGACGACCGTCGCCTGATAGATCGAAAACGCCAGTACCACCGCGCCCAGCAACAGCACGGCTCCGATCTGGATCGCCTGGCCACGACGGTCGTCCCGGAACTGCATCGAACCTATATCACCGCCCGACACGCAAAAAGGTGACCGCCCGGTTCTCAAAAGTCGAAGTGGTTCCCTATTCGTCGTCCTCTTCGACGACTTCCGGATCACTCATGGCCGTCTGCAGGCTGTCGAGTCCGTTGACCCACTCGGCGACGAGCCCGAATTCCAGATCCTCGGCGGCGTCGCGGTCGAGTTCCTCGCCGTCGATGATCCGCGTCCCGGCCTGGGCACAGTACCCCAACGCGGCGTCCAGATCCTCCTCGGCCTCGGCCTCGCTCGCAGCTTCGATGTACTCACCGACTGTTCCATCCTCGGCGACGCCGCCGACGATATACTCCTCGGCTGCATAGAAGACACAGACCAGTGACGTCTGGACGCCGTCGACCAGCATCAGTTTCTCCTCGTCGTCGATGTCGACCTCCGAGAGAACAGTCTCGCGAATATCCGCTAACTCTTCGAGCGCAGTGTCTTCGTCTAGCTCATCATCGTCGTAATCGGTGATAATCTTCGCGACGGCGATGGCAGTATCATCCTGCAGATTCAACAGCAGGCGCGCCGAATCCTCGTCTTCGGGATCGATGTCTTCCTCGGCGATTCGGTCTAACCAGTTTTGCCATCGTTCCTCGGTGTAGTATTCCCCCGGCGGTGTGCTCATGTCAAAGCTGTTCGTGCCTCGGGGGATATGGTTTTCGTTGCTCGGGCCGTCTGTCCCTATTTCCCACAGCGTCGAGACGCTCGGCCGCCACACGTCGTACAGCCGGCCGTATCAGTCCCGGTCGAGCGTCGCCTCGGTATCGATCCCATAGACCCGCGCCGGCGTCTCGACGTGGGCCGTCCGAACGGCCTCGTCCCAGCCTTCCTCGAGCATCCAGCGCACGCGCTTCGGGACCGTCTTCGGACCAAGGACTGCACCCGGCCGATCCGGATCGTCTATGAAGTCAGTCTCCATCAGGAACGGTTCGTCCGCCTCGACGGCGAGTTCCAGTTCGTCTTTGTCCGCGAGCACGCTCTTGATCGGCCCCCGAAGACGACCGCCCGAATAGTGCTTGACGACCTGCTCGCGCGGTAGCCCCTCATTCTCGGCCCACTCGGCGATTTCCTCGAAGTCCTCGCCGCCCTCGGTGTGCAACTGGACAGCACACCCGACCTCGCCGGCCAGGTCGAACGCGTAGCGCATCACTTCGTTGGAGGCCTCCCACACCGCCTCCTCCACATCGTAGTGTGGCCGCCCCGACTTGATCGCCAGTGCCGGCCCCGACGCGACGTACTCGGCTGCTACATCCAGTCCCGCCTGCATGATGTCTCTCGCTTCCTCGGGCGTATATCCGTCCTCGACCAATTTCGAGATGAGTGCCGGATGCACACCCAGTACCGGCCACGCTCGACCGTCCAGTACCTCGGTCGCGTCTTCGACAGCCTCGACTGTCAGTTCGAACCCCTCCTCGAACACGGCCTCGTCGGTCGCGACCTCCACGAGGTGCCAGGATGGCTTGTTGAGCACAAACAAGTGTGTTCCGCCCATCGACGCGAACGCCTCGGCAGCCTCGGTGTTGCGTCCGTTGACCGGGTCGAGATGCAGATGGTTGTCCAGCACCGGCGTCTCCTCGATGTTCATGGACAGATCTGGGACCGGCGCGAGCAAAAGGGTTGGTTTCGCTACTCGGGCATCCCCGAGATCTTCCGGAACCGCTCGTAAGCCAACTCGACTGTCTCGATAGCCATCCCGTTCTGACCCGTTGTCAGATCCGGGCCACTCCACTTCACCGGGTAGGCGTTGGCGAACTCCCACCCCCAGAGACTGTCGCCCTGGAACTCAGTTTTCATCTTGACGACGACGGTTCGTTTCTCGAGCTCACCACTCATCACTGTCTGTACCCACTCCCAGAACGTCGTATCCTTGCTCAAGCCACGCTGTAATGCGACGTTCGCGTGTGCGAACTGCCCCGGGAGCTGATGGACGTGATCGTTGACACCGCCCTCCTGATACTCGACGGTCTGCAACTCCATATTGACGCCCGAGACATCTCGAAAGCCCGCGACTGTCGAACCGTCCAACTCCACCAGGAAGTTGTAATCGGCGTAGGGACTGTCCTGACTGGCGTACGGATCGCCTGGATTCGGTGTCATTGATGTATTCCTGACTGCCGACGGGCGAGATTACGGCTGTGGGTTCCGCAGTTCGATCCCACCACCGGGACCCTGGGACATTCCACCACCGCCGGTCTCGCTGTTTCGCTTCTCGTTGATCGCACTGATCTGTTCACACCACTGCTGGCGTTCCCAGTGTGGCATCGTCAGGACCGTCTCGTGGTCCCACCCGAAGTGGTAGGCGACGAACGCCACCTCCTCGTAGAGACGGTCGGGATCGTACAGCCGAGTCACTCCGGCTGATTTCCCGCACTCACGTCCTCGGACTCGTCGCTCGAATCGCCGTCGATCTCACCGCCGTCCGGTGCACCGACGCCGTCCATGCCGCTCATCGCTGCCGCTCCGATCCCGGGCGAGTCCATGCCGCCACCGATACCCGCCTGCGACTGGCTCGTATCGACGTGTGCGCCCGTCTCAGCCGAAACCTCGAAGGGCTCACCGCAGTCGGGGCAGGCCGTCTCGACGACGTTCGCGCCACGGTTGTTGACCCGTTCGTACATCGCCTGAAGGTACTCCAGGTCGGCGACGAACAGCTCTTCGATCTCGTGTGGACTCACGTTTTCCAGATCGCCGAGTTCGGTCACGACCCGCGACAGCAGGACAATCGTCAGATACGACTGGTTGGCCTGGACGCGCTGATCCTGCAACGGCTTGATCTCGTCGGCCGCCGTCGCCAGGCGCATCCGCCCCTCCTTGTGAAGGGTCCCCTCGTCGTCGACGTATCCACGCGGGAGCGTGAACTCGAACTCCGTCTGGAGCGTCTCGCCGGTCATCGTTTCTCACCCTCGACGGAGATCTCGATCCGTTCGGTCATACAGCTACGGCCGGTATGCAGGACGCCCTCACTGTCGATACGGGCCGCATCATCCTGCTCGTGGTCGGGGATCGTGAATCGCTCGTTTGACGGTTTCATACGTCTTTGCGCGTCATCTCGTCGAAGGTGACGATGTACGTCTCCGTCGCGATGTTCCCCTGCCCGCCGCCGGTGTTCGACTGCAGTGTCGGCGGCTGGTACTCCTTTGGCCAGGCGTTGGTGAACTCCCAGCGGAGGTGAGATTCGCCGGTCTCGTCCTGCAGGATGACGGCAACGCTCTTGCGTGCGCTGTCGAGTTTCCCCTCGTCGACATCCTTGCGCCACTTGTAGAGATCGCCGTTCTCCTTTTTCGCCCCACGCTCCATGATCAGGTCGTCGTAGGAGTTCTTCCCCCACAGCCGCTTGTGGTGGGCTGGGTCGTTCCCTTCGCGGTACTCGATCTGTTCGGTGCGTTTCGAGGGAATTTCGACGCGCTGGAAACCGCCGATCGTGATCCCGTCGAGTTCTACCTTGAAACGGTTCGGTCGTAGTGGTCCGTGTCTGTCTGGCATACGTGTGTTCGCCTATGATGTTGGTGTCGCGTGCTGCGTGTGCTCGAATGTGTCTACGAGTCGCCCGTCCACTGGCCGATCCGGAAGATGACGAA
>ENA-ORDC01002610-ORDC01002610.1-marine-metagenome-genome-assembly--contig:-NODE-2610-length-10509-cov-2.760065_pt1 | contig 10509 bp, 10 predicted proteins | sample MGYA00237783_ERZ508515 | MGnify/ENA primary metagenome ERZ508515 (study PRJEB26186, sample SAMN06268792) | marine metagenome | isolation source: Eden Landing Ponds, San Francisco, CA, USA | place...
GTCGCAGTCGTGGGACTCGCCGCGCTCGATGTCCTTCCGATCGTCGTCTCCGCGCTCGCCGGCGCGCTCGCGATGGTCGCGACGGGGTGTCTCCGACCGAGCGAGATCTACGAGTCCGTCCAGTGGGACGTTGTCTTTCTCCTGGCCGGCGTCATCCCGCTCGGGATCGCCCTGGAGGCCACCGGCGGGGCCGCGCTGCTGGCGGGATTCGTCGTCGCGACCAGAGAGGTACTCCCGCTCGTCGGCGTGCTGGCCGTGTTCTACCTCCTCACGGCGCTCTTGACGAACGTGATCTCGAACAACGCGAGCGTCGTGTTGATGATCCCCGTCGCGGTCGAAGCCGCACAGACGCTCGGGGCGAACGCGTTTTCATTCGTTCTGGCGGTGACGTTCGCCGCGTCGACGGCGTTCATGACGCCGGTCGGCTACCAGACGAACCTGTTCGTCTACGGTCCGGGCGGCTACCGCTTCAGCGACTATATCCGCGTGGGCGGGCCCCTGCAGTTGGTGTTCGCCGCGGTGACGACGGTCGGAATCGCCATCCTCTGGGGGATCTGAGCGAGGTGCCGACAGCCGTCGAGCGGGGTCCGTTCGAGTGTGACGTGGCGCGCCGCCCTCGCCTCCCGCACTCGGAGGACGCCGCCTGGATTCTCCCTGAAGTTTGCATAGAGTTGGCAGAGACGTGTGACGGAAGTTGTACGCTCCCGGAGGGATTTTGTGTCAACTTTGAAAAATGTACTTTCAACTCCGGTGTCTGGTGTCACGTGTATGTCTGACCGCGAGACGACGCGACGACGGATCATCGGTGGTATCGGTGCCAGCGTAGCTGTCTCCCTCGCTGGATGTTCGAGTATTCCTGGCGCTGGCAGCGGAGCGTCCAGTGACGATTCGATGGATGACGAATCGATGGATGACGATTCGATGGATGACGAATCGATGGATGACGAATCGATGGAGAATGAGTCGATGGAGAATGAGTCGATGGAGAATGAGTCGATGGAGAATGAGTCGATGGAGAATGAGTCGATGAACGAGAGTTCGACGAGCAACGAGACGACCACCGATGGTGGATCGTAGACTCCGTATCGCCGGGGTCACCGGAGCCGGTGCCGTTGCCGGATCCTTCGCTGTTGCCGGATACACCCGTCAGTTCGTCGTCGCACCGATAGACGCAGCGGTGGTCCGGGCGACTCCGGGCCCGCTCGTCGCGTGGATGATCACGAACGTGGGATCGGAGGCGCATCTACTGCACATCGGGCTATCGGTCGGGATCGCCGTCGCGCTATTCGGGACCGTCGGCGTCGGCGGCTGGGTACTCGGGCGCGAACTGACGGGGCGGCTTCGGTTCCTGGGCGGACTTCTCGCGGGGACGGTCGGATGGACGCTTGCGACGGGACTCACCGCCGACCCGCTGCTTGCGGTCGGGACTGGAGTGCCCCTCGGAATCGCGACGACCGTCGAGATCTGGGCCGGGTCATCGGCGGAATCGACCCGCGTGAACCCGGACCGACGGGCCGTTCTCTCGAGCGTCGGAACGGGTTTGTTCGTCGCTGTCGCGTCCGGGTTCGGGTGGGTGACGTCGAGCGCGAGGAACCGATCGGCGAACGAATCAGAGCAGGCGCAGCAGTCCTTCGACGTGTCAGAGATGCGTTCCCAGGCCGACTCGCGTGCGCTCGACTTCGAGAGCGAGAGCCTCCCCGGGCTGATCACGCCGATCGGCGAGTTCTACAACGTCGACATCGCGGAGTTCGACCCCGACCTCCCGCCCGCGGACTGGACACTCACGTTTTCCGGCGAGGTGGACCGCGAATTGACGGTCTCGTTCGAAGACGTGCGGCAGCGGCCGACCGAACACCGGTTCGTCACGCTCCGCTGCGTCGGCGAGTCGCTGAACGGGCGAAAGCTCGACACTGCGATCTGGACGGGGACGCCGCTCAAGCCCCTGCTCGACGAGGTCGATCCCGAGGGTGCCTGCGGCTGTGCCATGCTTCGAGCCGAGGACGATTACTTCGTCCAGTTCCCGGTCGACGCGCTCGAAGACGCGTTCCTGGCGTGGGGGATGAACGGCCGGCCGCTTCCGGACGCCCACGGCCACCCCGTGCGCGTGCTCGTCCCGGGTCACTGGGGCGAGACCAACGTCAAGTGGCTCTCGGAGATCGAACTGCTCGAAGAGCCGGCCGACGGCTACTGGGAACAGCGGGGATGGCACGGCACCGGCCCAGTCAACACCGTAGCGAAGCTCTGGGACGTGACGCACCTGGAGGACGGTCGGATCGAGGTCGGCGGACACGCCTACGCCGGCACGCGGGGTGTCGAGCGGGTCGAGGTCTCGACCGACGGCGGCGAGACCTGGCAGACAGCGACCCTGTCCGCGGAGCTTCCGGGGGACGACGTGTGGCGGCAGTGGCGACACGTGTATCAGCCCGACGGTGCACACGAAGTAGTCGTCCGGGCGGTCGACGGCGAGGGAGACACCCAACCCGCCGATCGTTCGGAGGCGTTCCCGAGCGGCGCCACGGGTTGGGTTGCAGAAGAGATCACCCCATAATGACCCCCTCGGGCACCGGGAGTACTTTACCGCAATCGAGTGAACATCCGGCCACGTTTCGATGGAAAAGGCACTGTGGTATCTGTTGGCGGGGACCCGTGGGGGCGCGAATCGCGCCCGCATCATCCGCCTGCTGGATACCCGTCCCCACAACGCCAATCAACTCGCCGGCGAACTGGACGTCGATTACAACACGGTGCGCCACCATCTCGAAATGCTGATCGACCACGACGTCGTCGAATCAGGCGGCGAAGATTACGGGGAGATGTACTTCCTCACCGACCGCTTCGAGCAGCACCGGGACGCGTTCCGGCGGATCATCTCCACGGCGGACGTCCCCGCCGAGACCGAGGACGACGACACCACCCGCGAATGAGACACCACACTCACCGATCACGGAGGACCGATGGCTGAGATGACCCCGTTTCTGACGGCCGCGAGCGCCCTGTCAGTCCTGAATATCCTGCTCTTGCTGGTGATCAGTGCGGTCTGGATCCGCAACTACCGGGCGTTCAAAACGCCGTTGACGCTGGGTCTGTTGGGGTTCGCGGTGGTGCTGATGGTCGAGAACCTGGTCGCGCTCTCGTTTTTCTTCAGTATGGGGATGCTCTACACCGGATCGCAGGCCGCCCAGCAAGCGGTTCTGGCGATGCGGGGGTTACAGCTTCTCGCGATCACTTTCTTGACGGTCGTCTCGCTGCGGTGACCCGAACGCGTTCCGTTGACCGGGGGAATGTCTCCCAACGGACGGTACATCCAAGGCGACAGTGCATCACGTTTGCCCCGGTTCCTGTCCTCATCGCCGACCACAGCCGAACGAAATCCTTTACTCGGTGACCGTTCCAGAGGTAATTACGGGACCGTGGGTTAGCCTGGTATACTTCGGGCCTTGGGTGCCCGTGACCCCGGTTCGAATCCGGGCGGTCCCATTTCTGTGCGACGAACGCACGTGAGGAGTCAGAAATATACAGCGGCCGGTTCGAACTCGGTGAGACCGAACGGAGTGAGGTCTCGACTCAGTTCGAATCCGGGCGGCCCCACCTTCGACGGAGTCGAAGTGGGAACACGAGGACGAGTGGAGCGAGTCCTCGGCGGCCCCGCGTCGGCTCCTACATCCCCGACAGGATGCCGCCGTCGACGTTGAGCGCTTCGCCGTGGATGAACGACGCCTCGTCACTGGCGAGGAAGGCGGCGATTTCGCCGATCTCCTCGGCCTCGGCGTACCGACCCGCGGGCGTGTCCGCGGCCAGTTCGGCGAGTTCGTCGAGCATATCGTTCGTCATCCCGGTCGCGACGAACCCCGGACAGATCGCGTTCGCGCGGATCTCTGGGGCGTACCTGTTCGCGAGCGCCTTGGTAAACCCGACGACGCCGTGTTTGGAGGCCGTGTAGGCCACCCCGCCACCGCCGCCTGACTTCGCGGCGACCGAGGCGGTGTTGAGCACCACACCCTCGTCGTCGCCGTCGAGCAGCGCCGGGAGCGCCGCTTTCGTCATCAAAAATGGCCCCGTGAGGTTGACGCCGAGAACGTCGAACCAACGCTCCCGGGAGAGATCCGCGAGGGGCAGGTCTTCGTCGAAGACGCCGGCGTTGTTGCAGAGTATGTCGATCGTCCCGAACGCGTCGCGAGCGGCGTCGACCACCGCCGCGACCGACTCTTCGTCGGCGACGTCCCCGTGCACACCGATCGCGGACCCACCGTTCGCAGAGATGTCGGCCGCGACGCACTCTGCGCCATCCTCGTCGATGTCGACGACGACCACGTCCGCCCCCCGAGCGGCGAATTCGCGGGCCATCGCAGCGCCCATCCCCGACGCCGCGCCCGTGATCACGGCCGCGCTCGCCTCGATTCGTGCCATATCCTCACCGCCGGTGGCGGCGTCGTAAATTCTTCGGTGGCTCGACCGGCCGGCGTTTCTGCGTATGGAGGTGCGCCGTCGGAACCACGTCGCGCAGTCGACGCCCCGGCCGACGGCGCTTCGGCCCACGTGTCGAGCGCTCTGTGGGCCGCAAGCGTCGGTGGAGGGAAACGTCAAGCGGCGGACTGCTCGGGAAGCCGAAGCGTGAGGAGGATCACGGCGACGAGCACCGCCGCCAGCAGTATGTACCCCTCGTCGAAGTAGCCGCGGTCGGCGAGCGCGCCGAACAGCACCGGCCCCAGCGCGCCGAACGTCGCCGACGTCGTCCGAACGGCGCCGAGGCCAGTTCCTCTAACCTCCTGGGGGATCGTATCGGAGAGGAACGACTGGGTGATCGCTCCCGAGCCGAGCATCGTGCTCACGAGGGCAGTCACCGCGACGAGCGGCCAGAAGCCGTCGACGAACGGAAGGACTGCGAGCCCCCCGACCGGTCCGACGAGCACGACGACCAGCGCACGCCGCAGGCCGATCCGGTCGTACGCAGCGCCCGCAAGCGGCTTGACGAGGACGCCGAACGCGAAGAAGACGCTGAAGAGGACCCCGGCGAGCGAGGAAGACAGTCCCTTCCGTTCGACGAGGTACGTCGGGTAGAGACCCGTGAACGACTGCCAGATCAGAATGTAGAGGAAGAGGATGAACGCGACGAACCCGAGGTTGGCCCGACGGAGTTTCCCGACGACGGCCGAGACGCTCTCCATCGACAGCGAGTCGGCCGGGCTCTCCGTCGACGGGCGGGCGGGAAGCGTCACCCAGAGCACGACGGCGACGACGAGGAGCAGGGGCGCGATGAACCCGAGGCCGAACTGCCACGCGATCGCCGCGGCTATCGCGCCGCCGATCGGCGGGAGCACGGTCTGTCCGAGATCGCCCGTGGCCATCGTCACGCCCAGCGCGCTGCCGATGCGATCGGGGTAGATCTTCGAGAGGATCGTGATCCGCGCGATGGGGTACAGCGACTGCCCGAGGCCGACGAGCGCCGTCGCGGCGAACAGGACGAGCGGCGTCGGCGCGGTGACGACGAGGACGAGCGCGCCCGCGGCGACGAGTGCACCCGCGACCATCACGCTGCGCTCGCTGTAGCGATCGGCGAGGATTCCACCGGGGAGCTGCCCGAGGGCAGATCCCAGCCAGAGGATCGTCACCAGCAGGCCGCCGACGGTGAGCGAGAGGTCGAACGACGACCGGAGGTACGGGAGGAGGACGGGGTAGATCATCCGGGCTCCGAGCAGCACGCCCCATCCGCCAGCGATGACGACGAGAAGCGGCCCCCTCCCTTCGCCCCACAGTTCCGCCGCTTCCCGCCGGATGGTGTCAGCAACTCCCATTCGAGAACTCAGTGTCGATACCACTCCCAGTTCGAAAATAACTGTTTATATCGCGCCCCGGAGGCGAAGTCGAGACCGCTCAGAGCTTTTCGGCGTCCTGTGCCTGTTCTGCCCGCCGGGTCGCCTCGTCGACTCGGATTTCGACGGCCCGTTCGAGCGGGTCCGGGAGGTCGTCGCTGGCCTCGTCGATCAGTTCGACGATGCGTTCGAGGCCGGTGGTGACGGTCCGAAGCCGGCGGTCCGCGTTCGACCGATCGCCGCCGCGGGCGCTCTCGGCCGCTCGCTCCGCCGCGCTGGCGACGGCGTCGAGGGCGCGAACGAGGCCGCGGAGGGCGTTCTCACGCCCGACGAGCGTGTCGCCGCTGCCGCCGCTCCCGCCGTCGTCCAAGAGTCCGCCGAGTTCTTCGCTCGTCTCCGCGGTGATCGACGCGAGGAACGACGACAGCGACGCCTTCCCGGTCTCGGGGCGCTCGATCCGGATCGGCGGTCCCCTCTCGGAGGCGTCGTCACCGTCGGCCCCGGAAGCGGGGTCCGGATTCACGCGGAACGCCCCGACCGCGCCGTCGGCGTCTCTGACTTCGGTCGTGTACGCGCCGCCGCGGTGGACGTACACCGCGTCGGAACCGTCGAGCGGCGAGTCGTACAGCCGACCGGCGAAGTCGTCGTCGATCGCGAGGTTCGTGAGGTCCGCCTCGGTTCCGTCGGCGTCGACCTCCAGCTTTCGGGCGTTTTCGCGGGCGACGAGCGGGATCTCGCCGGCAGACCCGGCGGCCGTCACGCGCTGTGCGGTGCGATCCGGATCCGACCCGTCGTCGGGCGCGGGCGATACCGTCCCGATCGTTTCAGACGCGGTCTGCTCGGTCGTGGTTTCGGTCGTCGCCGCCGTCTCCATCTCAGTCGCTGCTGCCGTCTCGGACGCGGTCGTCGTCGAGGCCTCCGCTGTCTCGCCACCGACGGACAGACGTTCGCTATGGGGTGCTTGTCCGGCGGCGTTGACCGTGAGCCGATGGTCCCCCTCGGGCACGTCGCGGAGCGCTACGACGCCACCGAACGTCGGCACGGCGGTCGGGTCGCTCTCTAAGAGCGCGACGGCCTCCACGGTCGGCGTCTGCGTCGTCAGGCCCTCCCCGTCGGGTGCGTCGTCGTTCGATACGGCCTCCGTGACCGCGGCGACGACGGTGTTGATCGAGGCTGCATCGCCGATGGCGTCGTACCGCTCGGCCAGCGAGGCCCGGTGGTTCGGATCGGTGATGTCGGCCGCGGGGTTCTCATAACGCGGTTGGTCCCACGGGACGCCTGTCGTCGTGAGGTGACCCGCTATGGCGTCCTCGGCGAACTGGGGGACGCTGAACTCGAAACTCAACTGCGTCCCGGTGAACGCCGTGATGTGTTCGAGTTCCGAGGAGGGGACGAGTTCGTAGGAGTACTCGGCGGTTCCCGCACCCGAATCAGACCCGTCCGACGGCGGATCCTCGACCTCGGAATCACCGCGAGCCTGGTGTCGGAACACCACGCCCGTCGAACGCGCCGGAAGGTCCGTGGGCGGCGACGTGAGCGACTCGAACGACCGCACCGTCAGGTCCTCGTCGACGAGCGACGTCCGTTCGACGTTCGGCAGTCGGTCGTGGTCGTACACGGGAACGCCCTCGTACTCGGGGACGACGTAGGGCAGTCGCGACCCCTCGTCCCGAGGGAGCCCGTAGGCCAGCGGGATTTCTGAGAGCGCCTCGACGCTCTCGATGGCGGAGTTTGTGATGTCCGCAAGCAGATCCGCCCCGGGGAGCCGCTGGAACCGGTCCGGTTCGTCGTTGACCGAGAGCGCGCTGGAGTGCGAGCCGAGTTCCGAGAGGATCCGCGGGACCATCTCCGGATCCGGATCCAGGAACTCGTTGTTCGGCACCCGACGGGAGTGGGAACTGGAGACGTACAACTGTGGCCGGTCGGTCTCGGTGTCGACGAAGACGTGCAGGACCTCCCAGTCGTGCCAGTGGAAGTTCGTGGTGAACTGGTCGAACGCGGAGTACAGCCAGAACTGGACGACTGCGAGCGGGGAGTCGTCGTACTCGACGGCGTTGTAGAAGACTGTCGGATTCGGCGGCCCGTCGGACTCGGCGTCGCGAGCGTGGTAGCCGTCGAACGCGTCGAAGCCGTCGACGACCGGTTCGCCGTCCCGTTCGCTCTCGTAGGGTCGCGGGTCCGTCGGGAACCACGGTTCGGCGGCGTCGAAGTACAGCGTCGGCGCGAACCGCTTCGCCAGCGTCTCGGCGAGTTCGGGGTCGGTCTCGGTCGTCGACCCGTCCGGTTCGCGTTCGGTGAGGGAGGAACACCCCGCGAGCGATCCGACGCCCGCGCCGGCGAGCGTCGCGAGGAGCGTGCGGCGGTCCAGACTCCATCCGTTGGCTCGTGTTTGAGGATCTGTCACGGTGAGTGGCTACCTGTACGCCTCGCGCAGGAATACGAGCGCAGCCCCGAACATCGCCATATTTCCGAAGAACGCGAGCCGCTCGCCGCTTTCCGATCCCTCCTCGGCGTTCCAGAAGTCGTGCATCGTCGGCGTCACGACGGCCAGGAACGTCGCGACCGCGCCGGTCGCGATTCGGGGCGCGCGCCAGAGCGCGACGCCGAGGCCGCCGACGAGCATCATCCCGGAGGCGAACGGCGCGGCGAGTTCGGGGACCGGTACCCCCACGGACTCGGCGTACTCGATCGTGTCGTCCATATCGCGGAAGTCCTCGGAGGCCTGGAGGGCGACTCCGAGGCCGAACAGCACCCGGCCGAGGCGAGAGGGTGTGCCGGATTTTTCGGGAGCGTTTGCGATGTCTGTATCCGCGGTCATACTGGCGTTCACTCGCGGACGCTCAATAAGCGTTCGGCTCCGACTGGCCGGTCCGCACGTATCGGTCAGACGGCTCGAAGGATCCCGGGCGGACAGCCGACAGCCTATTTTCGCTTCCGTACGAACGCCGCCTATGACTATCGAGGCGGGCGACCGCGTCGCCGTCGAGTACGTCGGCCGGTTCGACGACGGGAGCGTCTTCGGGACTTCGAGGTACGCAGTCGCCGTCGAGCACGGCCTCGACGAGGCACAGGACCGCGACGAAGCCGACTACGGCCCGCTGGAGTTCACGGTGGGCGAGGGAGACGTCATCGAGGGTCTCGACGAGGCGGTGCGGGGAATGGCCGACGGCGACTCGGCCACCGTACGCGTGCCGCCGGAGTCGGCCTACGGCGAGGTCCGGTCGGATCGAATCCGCGAGTACGATCGGGAGACGTTCGAGGGGATGGTCGGCGAGGAACCCGAAGTCGGCCTCCACGTCCACGCGAAGAACGGTCTCCACGGCGACGTCGTCGCCGTCCGCGACGACACCGTCGAGGTGGACTTCAATCACGAACTCGCCGGGCGAACGCTCGTCTTCGAGATCGACGTCGTCGACCGGCAGTCCGACCGAGCCGACTGATCGAGACCGACGCGAAGGTCCGCCGGCCCGCCGAGGGTTCAAATAGGAACGCGAGCCCAGAGGGTCCGTGGAATCTCCAGCCGACCGTCCCGGCCGAAGCGACAGCGCGTCTCGGGGCGACAGCGCGTCTCAAGGCGACAGCACGTCACGGGCCGATACGATCCCGATCTCACACCTCGCACGCGCTGCGTACTGCCCGCGACAGTACTACTACGCCGAGCGCGACGGTGATCACGAACCGCCGGCGTCGGTCGAGGCCATCCGGAACCTCGCGTTCCGGTACGAGCGGCACCGGACGGCGACGGACGAGGAACTCCGTCGCCTGCCGATCGAAGTCTCACCGGGTCGATACCGGTCGAACCTCGCGTCGCTCGCCGAGCGGGACGACTACGACCGGTTGGCCGCCCCGGCGACGCGCGAAGCGTTCCTCCGCGGACGCGACTGCCACGGCGTCGCACACAAGGTGCTCGAACCGGCTGACGGTGCGGACGGACGGGGCGGAATGGACGAGAGAGACGGAACGAGCGAGACGGACAGAATGAACGGGAGGGACGGGACAGCCAGAACAGACGGAACGGACGGGCGCGACGACGTCGCGCCGCCGAAGCCAACGGTCGTCTCCCCGGGCGATCCGCCGCCGCAGGGCGTCTGGGAGCCGCAGCGGGTCCGCGCCGTCGCCGTCGCGAAGGCGCTCGCGTGGGAGCGGAACGCCGAGATCCCGCGCGCGGTCGTGGAGTACCCGGCACACGGCGTGGTTCGGACCGTCCGCCTGACGACGCGGAACCGGAGCGCGTACCGACGCACGCTCTGGACGATCAGGTCGATGCGGGGCGTGCCGAGTCGGATCCGCGACGAGTCGAAGTGCGACGCCTGCGAGTACCGGACGACCTGCGGGACGAAGACGCGTTCCCTGAAGACGCTGCTCGGACTCGGGTGAGCGGCAGTCGTCGGCCGCAACGTCGACGGTTCGGTCGTCGGCGTCGACGACGCGACCGACCGGATCAGCGGATCAGCCGTCCTCGACGACCGGTTCCGTGCCGGTCTCCTCGGCCAGCCACGCGACGATCGCGTCGGCCATCGCGCCGCGGCGGTGGACGACGTTCCGCTCGGGGTCGACGACCGTGCTCTCCGTTCCGGGCGTCGGGCCGGCGTCGACGATAACCTCGACGGCGGCGCGGAGTTCGGCATCGAGCGCCGCGACGTCGGTAACGCTCGCCGATCCGCTGACGTTCGCGCTCGTCGCCGTCACGGGCGCCGGC
>ENA-ORDC01002612-ORDC01002612.1-marine-metagenome-genome-assembly--contig:-NODE-2612-length-10499-cov-3.068989_pt1 | contig 10499 bp, 15 predicted proteins | sample MGYA00237783_ERZ508515 | MGnify/ENA primary metagenome ERZ508515 (study PRJEB26186, sample SAMN06268792) | marine metagenome | isolation source: Eden Landing Ponds, San Francisco, CA, USA | place...
GACGGCCGCGGCGAGTTGGTGGAAGCGATCGATCGAGAGGCCCTCGGTGTCGATGTAGACGGCGCGCTCGCCGGCGGCGGCGACGCGGACGGCCGCCGACAGGGCGACGTTCGTTTTCCCGGCCGCGGGCGGCCCATAGAGCTGCGTGACGGTGCCGCGCTCAACTCCCCCTCCCAGCAGACCGTCGAGCGCTCGGCACCCCGTGGTGAGTGCGTCGGTCACGCGCCACTCTCGGGCGTCTCCGGCGAAAAACCCCCCGGTCCATCGGAGCCGACTGCCGACTGTGACCCGGATTCCCTTGACGACCGCCGAGCGTTGAAATACGAAGCCGGGACCATCCCCGGTGATGGACGCCGCTGTGACGACACTGACGTACGCGCTGCTCGGAATCGGGGCCGGGACGGTGACCGGACTGGTTCCGGGGCTTCACGTCAACAGCGTCGCGTTCGGAGCCGTCGGCGTCGCGACTCACCTGCCCGGCCCGCCGGGGGCGGTCGTCGCGGCAATCCTCGCAGCGGGGGTGGTCCACACGTTTCTCTCGATCGTTCCCGGGCTGGTGCTGGGCGTCCCAGACGCCGCCACCGCGCCGGGTGCACTGCCAGGGCACCGGCTCGTTCTCGCCGGCCGAGGCCGGGAGACGATCCGGCTCTCCGCGCTCGGAAGCGGGATCGCGCTCGTCGCCGCGGTGGTCGTCGCGGTGCCGCTCGCCGGTCTGATCGGGGCCGGCCGTCGCTGGCTGCTCGCGGCACTCCCGGCGCTACTGGCGCTCGTGGCCGCGCTCTTGATCCTCGCCGAACCGACACGACGTCGTCGCCTCGGTGGCCTGTGTTGTCTGTGCGCGGCGACGCTCCTGGGTCTCCTGACGCTCGATCTCCCGGCGAGCGGGCCGGTGTCACCCTCGGGCGCGGCCTCGATGCTCGCGCCGCTCTTCGGTGGGCTGTTCGGCGCGCCGATCCTCCTCGACGCGCTGGACGTCCGGGGCACGATTCCGCCGCAGGACGGGACCCGACTCGGGCTCTCGCGGTCCGAAACGCTCAGGGCCGCACTCTCGGGTGTCGGCGGCGGCGCACTCGTCGGCTACCTGCCGGGCGTCTCCGCCGGCGTCGCGGCCGTGCTGGCGCTCGGCGGTGCCGGGGGTAGCGGACCCGCCGGCCGCGGTTCCGATCGTGCCTACGTCGTCGCCACGAGCGGCGCTGATACGGCGACGGCGGTCTTTTCGGTCGCTTCGCTCGTCGTCCTCGGCGCTCCGCGGAGCGGCGTGACGGTCGCGGCCCAGGCGCTCTTGACTGACGGGAATGGTGACTTCGCACTCGCCGTGGCCGACACGGTCGTGCTGTTCGCGACGCTCGTCGTCGCGGCAGCCGTCGGCGTGGTGCTCCTGGTGACGCTCGGCGAGTGGTATCTCGGCGCGGTCCACCGATTGCCGCGCCGGCCGCTCGTCGTCTCTGTCCTCTGTCTGCTGGCCGCGCTCTCGGTCGGGTTCGCGGGCGTCCTCGGCGGCGCCGTGTTCTGTCTCGCGACGCTGCTCGGGCTGGTGCCGCCGCGGGTCGGCGCGCGGCGCGTTCACCTGATGGGGGTGTTGTTCGGACCGATCATCCTGGGATGAACGGGAAAGACAACCGTTAAAAGTCGCGGCCGGGTCCAGTAGTGTATGAGCCAGTCCGAACAGCGACACGCCCGACAGTGCGTGTCCTGTGGCATCAACATCTCCGGCATGAGCGCGGCGACGTTCAACTGTCCGGACTGTGGCCACGAGATCTCGCGGTGTGCGAAGTGCCGAAAGCAGAGCAACCTCTATGAGTGCCCCGACTGCGGGTTCATGGGACCCTGAACGATGGGAAAGGTAGCTGCCAAGATCAAGGTCATGCCGAACAGCCCCGAAATCGACCTCGACGACCTCCAGGAGCGACTCGAACAGTCGCTCCCCGAGGGCGCGAAGATCAACGGCTTCGAGCGTGACGACGTCGCGTTCGGGCTGGTCGCGCTGCTGCCGACCGTGGTCGTCCCCGACGACGCGGGCGGCACCGAAGCGGTCGAAGAGGCGTTCCACGGCGTCGACGGCGTCGAGAGCGTCTCCGTCGAGAACGTCGGCCGCATCTGACGCCGTAACGGACGTTTCTTTTCGGCTGTCGGTTCGCGTCGGTCCGTCCGAGCATTGACTCCAAGCCGAGAGCGTCCGCTTTCTCTGATTGCTCTCGATCGTTCGTAGCTGCAGAGTGGATCGAGACAGCCGTTTCGACCCGGTTTTGTGCCGTCGGCGGTCGCCGTTACTCCCCCCGACGGAGGAACAGGAGCCCAACGAGCGGCGAGAGGATGAAGCCGGTGCCGAGCGCGATCAACAGCGGCAGTCCACCAGCATCGAGTGCGGCCGCGGCCGCGACCCCGACGACCGCACCGAGGAGGATGCTCGCCGAAACGCCGACCCCGAACTGCTCGAGCCTGGAGCTCGAATCATGGTCCACCGCTCCCCCGCCGTCGGTGGCGCGGTCGATCTCGTCGGGAAGCTGCCCTCCGGAAGCGTGTTGCTGTGCCATACTCGGCCGTACGACACCCGGTGGTTTAGATTTTGTCGAGACGGGTCGACGCCTCGCTCCCGCCGTGGCCCCGCGCTCCCCGCGACCGCTGACGGGACGGGAACGTGCGTTTTATAACCGCGTCGGCAGTACTGCCTCCAACGACTATGCCGAGTTCCAACGGTCCACTTCACGGTACGCGAGGAAAGCTCTCGAACAGCCCGCGCGAGCGCGGGACGTCGCCGCCGCAGCGCGCAATTGCCGAGTACGACGAGGGCCAGAAGGTCCACCTGAAGATCGACCCGAGCGTTCGCGGCGGTCGGTTCCACCCCCGATTCAACGGGCACACCGGTGAGGTCGTCGGCAAACAGGGCCGCGCGTTCAAGGTCCGGATCGTCGACGGCGGGAAAGAGAAGACGCTCATCGCTCGTCCCGCTCACCTGCGCGCTCAGGAGTAACATCGACGCCGATGACCATCTTCAAAGAGAAGGTAGACGAGGAGTACTTGACCGTCTCGGAGGTCAAGACCCTCCTGGAGGACGTCGAGGCCGACCGCGCCGCAGACGAGGAGCGGGAGCTCCGCTACGAGCTGGCTCGCGCCATCGAACACGTGAACCGGTTCGCCCATCTCGACCCCGAGGAGTCGCGTGATCTCGTCGAGGAACTTCTCGAACTGGAGAAGGTCGACGCGACGACGGCGATCAAGATCGCGGACCTCCTCCCCCAGAGCCGAGACGAACTCCGCGCGGTGTACGCCCAGGAGCGCTACGCGCTCGACGGCGACGAACTCGACGACGTGCTGAACGTCGTCGCGAAGTACGTCTAGGGCGGCGGCTGTCGCACCGACCGACGGGGCGACGCGTCGGCCAACTATTTAAATAGACCCTCGCCGTACGACACCACATGACCACGACCGAGAGCGGAGACGCCGACGGCCCGACCGACTCGGCGGGCGACGACGCCGACGAGACGGCGGGCGAACGCGAATCCGACCCCCAGGACGTGCGTTATGCGGTCATTCTCGACCATCTGCCGCACGGGCGCGCGGACGACGACCGGCCGCGCCACCGGAAGTCCCCGCTCGCGTACGCGCTCGGCGAACGGGACTTTCGCCTCTTCGAGGTGACGCTTTCGGACGAGGCGGACGTCTCGATCGGCGACCGCATCGTGATCGGCCCGACGGAGGCGCGCGACGCCGTCTCGGGGTTCAAACAGGTCACCTACGACGACCTCTCGAACACCGCGAACGCCGAGCTCGAGTACGCGATCGAGGAGATCGTCGACGCGAACGAGCGTCGCTTCGTCGACTTCTACAACGACGCACAGCCGATCACCCTCCGGCTCCACCAGCTGAACCTCCTGCCGGGAATCGGGAAGAAACTCCGGAACGACATCCTCGACGAGCGCAAGCGACGGCCCTTCGATAGCTTCGAGGACATCGGGTCACGCATCGACGGCCTGCACAAGCCCCGTGAAATCCTCGTCGAGCGCATCCTCGAGGAGATTCGGGAGGAGGACCTCAAGTACCGCATCTTCGCCCGCGTCGAGAGCGAATGACCGGCAACGGTGGGACGGCCGGAGACTCGACGGTGTCCGGCGACGGGGGAACGACCGGCGACACAGCGCAGTTCCGCGACCCGGACGCCCTGCGCGCACGGGCCGGGGTGCCGGGTGACCCGGCGGCCGACCAGCACTTCCTGGTCGACGAGCGCGTCCTCGACAGACTACCGACCTACGCCACCGAAGTCGATGCCTCCCTCGACCACGTCCTCGAAATCGGCGGCGGTACCGGCGCGCTGACCGACCGACTGCTCGCGGTCGCCGACGAGGTGACCGTGGTGGAGCGGGACCCGGCGCTGGCGGGATTTCTCCGCGAGGAGTTCGCCAGCGACCGCGAGAGGCGAGATGCAGACGCCGAACGCGGGCGACTGACCGTCGTGGAGGGCGACGCACTCGACGTGTCCCTGCCCGACTTCACGGCGTCGGTCTCGAACCTGCCCTACGGCATCTCGAGTGAAATCGCCTTTCGTCTCCTCCCCCGAAAGCGGCCGCTCGTCCTGACCTTCCAGCGGGAGTTCGCCGAGCGCATGGCCGCCGAACCGGGGACAGATGCCTACGGCCGCCTCTCGGTGACTGCCGGCCACTACGCCGACGTCTCGGTCGTCGAGACCATTCCCCCGGAAGCCTTCGACCCACAGCCGGCCGTCGAGAGCGCCGTCGTGAGGACCCGGCCGCGAACGCCAGACTACACCGTTCCGGACGACGACTTTTTCATGGCCTTCCTGCGCGCGGTCTTCACCCAGCGCAGGAAGACGATGCGAAACGCCATCCGGAACACGACCCACATCTCGGGCCTGGACGCCCCCGCTGCCGTCCTCGCCGCTGCCGACGAGGGCCTGCTGAGTCGACGGGCGGGCGAGGTCACCCCGGCGGAGTTCGCCCGACTGGCCACGCTCGCCTGGGAGGTCGGGGAGCCGACAGAGCGATGACTGTGGGGAGAGCCAGAGACACCGGTGGAGCCAACCGAGCGACGACGGAGGAGTCCGGACAGCGATGACAGAAGAGGTGTCCACCCCCTCGTCTCGCCCGGCTCTGGCAGAGCAGCGCGACGTCGAGACGGTCTACCAGCCCGCCGCGGATTCGCGCCTCCTCGCAGAGACGGCCCGCTCCCGCGTGGGGGCCGACGACCGGGTCCTCGACGTCGGCACCGGGTCGGGCTACGTCGCGGCCCAGATTCGCGAGGCTACTGGAGCTCGCGTCGTGGCGTCGGACCTCAGCCCCGCTGCCTGCGGGGACGCCCGCGCCGCCGGTCTCCCGGTCGTCCGGGCGAACCTCGTCGAGCCATTCGTCGCCGACGCCTTCGATGTCGTCGTCTGCAATCCGCCGTATCTGCCCACGCCGCCCGACCAGGAGTGGGAGGACTGGATGGAACGGGCGCTCTCCGGGGGCCCCGACGGCCGGGCGGTCATCGACCCCTTCGTCCGGACGGTCGGCCGCGTCCTCCGCGCGGACGGCGTGGCACTGCTGCTGGTCTCGACGCTCTCGGACCCCGAAGCGGTTCGTGCCCTCGCGGCCGAGTCCGGCTTTGCCGTCTCGACCGTCGCCGAGGAGTCCCATCCCTTCGAACGGCTGCTCGTCCTCGCCCTCCGGCACCGATAGCAGTGCCGGGGCCAAGTCGCGTGACCGCCGGCAGGTGTCGGGAGATTCAAGACCCTGGCACACGGGTTTTCAGCCAATGGACGCGGACCACATCACGAGTGCCAAACAGCTCTCCCGTGGCGACATCGAGACCATTCTCGACCGCGCGGGCGTGATGGCGGACGACCCTGCCGCCTTCGCCGACCGCCACGAGGACGCCCTGCTCGGCGTCATGTTCTTCGAACCGAGCACGCGGACGAAGATGAGTTTCGCCGCCGCAATCAAGCGACTCGGGGGCGACATCGTCGACATGGGTCCAGTCGAGTACTCGAGTGTCGAGAAGGGCGAGAGTCTGGCGGACACGGTCCGGGTGGTCGGTGGCTACGCCGACGCGCTCGTGCTCCGCCATCCCAGCGAGGGCTCGGCACGGATGGCCTCGGAGTTCGCCGACGTCCCGCTCATCAACGCTGGCGATGGCGCCGGCCAGCATCCCACGCAGACGCTGCTCGACCTCTACACCATCCGCGAGAACGCCGGTCTCGACGACCTCACCATCGGCATCATGGGCGACCTGAAGTACGGCCGGACGGTCCACTCGCTGGCCCACGCGCTGACGAATTTCGACACCCGACAGCACTTCATCAGCCCCGAGAGCCTCCGTCTGCCCGAGAACGTCCGCTACGACCTCGACCAGCGCGGGACGACCATCACGGAACACGAGCGCCTCGACGACATCCTGCCCGAACTGGACGTCCTCTACGTCACGCGTATCCAGAAGGAGCGCTTTCCCGACGAGGGGGAGTATCGCGCCGTCGCGGGCCAGTACCGCATCGACGCCGACACCCTCGCCGACGCCCGCGAGGACCTGACGGTGATGCACCCCCTGCCACGGGTCGACGAAATTGCCCACGACGTCGACGAGACGGACCACGCCACCTACTTCGAGCAGGCACACAACGGTGTCCCCGTGCGGATGGCCCTGCTCGACGTCCTCCTGGGAGGTGACCGATGACCGACACAGAACTCCGCGTCAACAAGATAGAGAACGGCACCGTCATCGACCACATCACCGGCGGCCAGGCGCTGAAGGTGCTGGCGATTCTGGACATCGACGGCACGGCGGGCGAGGTGGTCTCCATCGGGATGAACGTCCCATCCGACCGACTCGGCAAGAAAGACATCGTGAAGGTCGAGGGCCGCGAACTCAGCCAGTCCGAGGTCGACGTGCTCTCGCTGGTCGCCTCCGCGGCGACCATCAACATCGTCCGGGGCTACAAGGTGGTCGAGAAACACCGCGTCGAGCGGCCCGAGACGGTTCGGGGTATTCTGGGCTGTCCCAATCCGAACTGCATCACGAACGCCCAGGAGCCCGTCGACTCCCGATTCGACGTCTTCGAGGATGGGGTCCGGTGTCGCTACTGCGAGACCATCCTGCGCGATGACATCGCCGAGTACATCATCACCTGAGTGAGGACTTCTCCCGCTCGGCCACGGGCCACAGCCGGACACTCGTACTCTCCCACGTCGCCGGCCGGGAGACGGTTGGGGTTCCGAGTGGTTTGGCCTCCCCACGGCCGACACCGCCGCGAACCTCGACCAGGGAGTGGCGGCCCGGTCCCGGGGGCGACGACCGTCGCCAGCATGCGGAACCGCGAGGGGTCTCGATGGGACTGCAGCGCGAGCGGCCGTCGACGCCTCCGCCGAGACGGCGGCTGTCCCGGCGACCGACCCCGTGCGATTGGACGGTGGCCTAACACCGCACGCTCTGAGCGAGGGCTGACGGTGACGACAATTGTTGTTTGCCTCTGCGTTTCTGACTCCTCCAAGGATGACTCCGGACACCTACGCTGTGGTGTGAACGATATCGACGTTCGTAAGTTCTTGGAGTTGAGGTTTATCAAAATCACTTTTATTATGGGTGATAAATGTGGCATTTTCAGCGTGGGCGGTTGCGAGATTTAGCAAATCAACTGGGGGTAGTGTTATATTCTGTGTATTGAGTCTATCGTGCAGGTACGCGGCTTCGAATGCCACGTCATCTGAAAAATCGAGTATTCGGTCCAGTTGCGAGTGAAGTTTCGATTGGACCTGATTCATCTGTACCCTTGATTTGCAGCTTTTGTAGAACTCGAAGGCGACTATCGCTGGAATGGCCCATTCTTCGTGGCGATAGTGTTGCAAATGAGAGATGATCTCGGGGTCGGGATTTCGCCCTCCCCACTTCACCAGGATGTCGTTATCGAGGACAATCATTTTCCAAGGCGTGTTTCGATTGACTCGTTGAGTTCGTCGTGTGCACGAGCGACCCGCGATTCGAAATCGTCGTCGACATCCTGCAGAAATCCAGCCGAAGCCTCGACGTCTTTTTCCGTGCGACTCAGACGGTCGAGCAAATCGTCGAAGCTTTCGTCTTCTCGCTTCAAGTCCTCCAACCGGTCTTTGACCTCGTCACTAACCCGAATCGTTCCCATATGTATACACTGTTCACACAATAGTGGTTAAACTTTCGCCGAGTACCGCGGAAGGGTTTGATGGACGGTATGAGCGTGGAGAGATTCCCGAGTGTCGGCTTCAATCCCACCCCGTTTTCGCCTCGCCACCGTTGTGACGTTGCTGTCGCCCATGTGACGCCCCTCCTGAGCAGACTGACCGAACATCGGTCCAACAAACCCGAGGGAAGAAGACTTCCGTCTAATCAGGCGTAGCGAGCGAGTGCGGGGTCGTCCAGCGATTCGAGGACCTCCGCGGCCGTCTCGTCGAGGAAACTGTGGCCCTCGGGGGTGAGCGTCCGACCCTCGCCCTCGGCAACTTCGACGTAGCCGGCCTCTGCGAGTTGCTGGAGGGCGGTCCGGATGATGTTCCCCGACCCACCGGAACTGTGTCGCGGGCGCACGCGGTAGCGGGTCGACCCCTGCTTTGCGGCGCCGTACTCGACCTCGAGGCTGCCGACGCCGACCGGTTCGTCGATGGCGACCTTCCGGAGGAGACTCGCCGCGCGTCGCTGCCAGAAGTCCTCCTGTTCGGGAGGGAGTTCGCGGGCGGACCCGGTCTTCACGAACTCGAGCCAGTCCGGTTCCTCGATGGCGTCCTCGTCTGCGAACTTCTCGGCGAGCGCCTCGATGACCTCGTCGGCAGGCGCGTCGTAGAGCGTGGCCATTACCGGACCTTCCCGTTGGCCTCATTTAACTGTTGTGAAGGGGTGTGAGAGCGGTACAGGTTCGCTCGCGGGTGGCCGCACAGAACGCTCGGCCAAAGTGGGTCGGCGTTTCTGCCTGTTTTCCTGCTAGCCCCAGACATCACACCGAGAGACGGCCGATTCGACGGCACAGCGGGTGGCATTGCTATCTGTGATTTTGAAGAGCGCGTGCGGCCCCACCAAACTAATAAAGCCCTCGCCGTCGAAGAATCGACTATGTCTGGTAGCGGGAGGCGGATACTTCCATGAGCGTCATTCATCGCGACCCCGGCGAACAGGTCCAGATACTCGACGAAGCGGGCCAGGTCCGCGCGGACGCGACGGTTCCCGACCTCTCCGACGCCGAACTGCTCGAGATGTACCGCGGCCTGAAACTCGGCCGGCACTTCGACACCCGAGCGGTGAGCCTCCAGCGCCAGGGCCGAATGGGAACGTACCCACCGATGGCGGGCCAGGAGGCCGCACAGGTCGGCAGCGCCCTCGCACTCGCTGCGTCGGACTGGGTCTTTCCGAGTTACCGCGAACACGTCGTCTCCTACCTGCGGGGATGGCCCCTCGCGGATATCCTGCTGTACTGGATGGGGAGTGACAGGGGTGCGGCCCCACCCGAGGGCGTCAACGTCTTCACCACGTCGGTGCCGATTGCCACGCAGATTCCCCACGCCACCGGCGCGGCCTGGGCGTCCACTCTCCGCCAGAACGGGGAGGAAACGCCCGCGAAGGCCCCGGGGGAGGACTCGCCTGCCTTCCTCTGTTACTTCGGCGACGGGGCCACCTCAGAGGGTGACTTCCACGAGGGGCTGAACTTCGCTGGCGTCTTCGACGTCCCCGCCGTCTTCTTCTGTAACAACAACCAGTGGGCCATCTCGGTCCCGCGGGAGCGCCAGACAGCGAGCGCGACGCTGGCTCAGAAGGCCCACGCCTACGGCTTCGAGGGGGTGCAGGTCGACGGGATGGACCCGCTGGCTGTCTACGCCGTCACCAGAGACGCCCTGGCGACGGCCAGAGGCGAGAGCGAGGACGCGGGCCACGCCGACGAGGACCGCGCGGAAGCATCGGAGAAGGCAGACGCAGTCGGCACGGCGACGCGACCGACGATGATAGAGGCGGTCCAGTACCGGTTCGGTGCCCACACGACCGCCGACGACCCCTCGGTCTATCGCGAGGAGGCAGAGGTCGAGCGCTGGAAGCAGAAAGACCCCATCCCGCGGATGGAGGCGTTCCTCCGGGACCGCGGCCTCCTCGACGACGAGCGGGTGCGCGAAATCGAAACCGAGGTCGCAGACGAGGTGGCGGCGGCAATCGAGGAAGCCGAGAACCGTAACCGCCCGGAGCCGGCCGAACTGTTCGAGGACGTCTACGCGGAGGCCACGGCGCGGCTGAACGCCCAGGAGCGGTATCTCGCGGAACTGCGAACGCGCCACGGGGACGAGGTGTTGCTCGAATGAGCGACTCGGACACCCAGAGCCTGACGCTCGTCCAGTCCGTCCGCGACGCCCTCTACACGGAGATGGGCCGGGACGAGGACGTCATCGTTCTGGGCGAGGACGTCGGCAAGAACGGCGGCGTCTTCCGCGCCACCCAGGGGCTCATCGACGAGTTCGGGGCCGACCGCGTCATCGACACCCCCCTCTCCGAGTCGGGCATCGTCG
>ENA-ORDC01002613-ORDC01002613.1-marine-metagenome-genome-assembly--contig:-NODE-2613-length-10497-cov-2.125144_pt1 | contig 10497 bp, 6 predicted proteins | sample MGYA00237783_ERZ508515 | MGnify/ENA primary metagenome ERZ508515 (study PRJEB26186, sample SAMN06268792) | marine metagenome | isolation source: Eden Landing Ponds, San Francisco, CA, USA | place...
CCGAAATGGTGAACAATTCAAGCGATATTTAATCGGGGAACGAGTCAATGCGGTGGATTTCGACGGAAATACCATCGTCGCTGCCGGGGATCAGGGGCTTTTTATTTCCCATGACAACGGGGAGAACTGGAAGAAATATACAAGAATAGAAGGACCGAATACTTTTATCAAGGCTTCCGCCCGGAAGTTAAGCGTAGCCAGCACCAGTGAGCGAATTTGGGTGGGAACCGACGACGGAATCGCCTCAACCGCAGACGGCGGCGATACGTGGGAGATTACCCGGGTCGATATGCCGTTGGATGGCGGCAACCAATACCAGGAAGACGCACCCAATGTCGATGCTTATGCCTATCCCAATCCGTTTTCTCCCACCAGCCACGACCTGGTTCGCATCAAATTTGAAGTCCAACAGCAGGGCAACGTAAAAATTGAATTGTATGATTATGGCATGAACTTGATCCGAACGATCGAAAACGATGCATTTGGACCGGGCACTTATGAAGCGGTCTGGGACGGCAACGACGGAGGAGGCCGTCAAGTCGCCAATGGCCCCGTTTTTTACCGGGTCAAAACCGCCGGCGGCGTTGCCAAAGGCAAGATATTGGTACTCGATTAGATTGCTTGGCATATTAAGTTGAATCCCTTCCCCCTTTGGAGGGGGGAAAGGTGGGACACATGCTTTTATCTCACATAATTGAATCACGTAATGTCACTTAATACAAAAAAACTACTTACAGCATTAACAGGCATCATCCTGTCTGTCCTGTTACTACCCGTCCAATCAACCCTGGCCCAAAACGGCGGCTTTGCCGGTTCTTATTCGCGTATGGGATTCGGGGCCCGCGGCATGGGCATGGGAAATGCAATGACAGCTGTAACCCAGCAAGGTATCTATGCTCACTATAATCCCGCGCTGGCAGCCAATGCCCGTAAAAATATTCAACTGGATCTTTCCAGCGCGCTCATGACCTTCGACCGGACGCTGCATAACTTGAATGCCTCGATTCCCCTTCCTCCCTCCGCCGGACTTAGTGTTTCCCTGATCAATGCAAACGTCTCAGGCATAGATGGACGTACGCAAAGCGGCTATCACACCCGCGAATTATCTACCAACGAATACCAGTTTCAAACGGCTTTCGGATTGCGGGCCAGCCCACATGTGTACCTGGGGACCTCCGTTAAATTCAATATTGCCGATTATCACCGGGAAGTCGACAAAGCTACCGGCATCGGTCTGGATCTCGGTGCCCTTGTTCAACCGCATGAGAAGCTTAATCTCGCTATAACCGTCAAGGATCTTTTCTCCTCTTATACCTGGGAAACCAGTGAACTCTATGGCCTCCAGGGATCACGAGATGTTATAAACAATTTCCCCACCCGCTTTATCTTTGGTGCAACTTACGAGGTCTCTCCCGACTGGATTATTGCAGGTAACTACGAAATACGATCACAGAACTCCGATGTGATTCGCGACAACATAGATATCGGAAGTGGAGCGCCGGTGGTAACCTCCTCCACCCATTCGATCCAAACCAACAGCCAGCAAATCAGAATCGGAAGCTCATACCGGATCCATGAGCGTGTAACCGTTCGAGCCGGCTGGCAAATACAGGAACTGGATCGGTCGGCCGACAGCGGACACCCGAGCGCCGGTTTTTCAATTCACCTGCCTTTTGATAAGTTTACACCCTCCGTGGATTACGCTTTTGTCCGGGAGCCGTCCGGTTTTTCTAATATTCATGTATTTTCACTCAGGTTTAACTTATGAGAACAAAACAAACCATTTGGTTTAGCGCATTAGTTTGCTTAATCTTCTTTTCACTCCCCACCTCGAGTTGGAGCCAGGAAACCAGTGGGCTTCAATTTCTTGAAATCGGTCCGAACACTTCCTCTTATGGGATGTCAGAGGCCAACACCGCGGCCAGTATCGGTCCCTCGAATCTATACGGTAACCCGGCCAACATGGCCTTCGAAAAACGATCCAGTATCGGCGTCGACTACACGCTCTGGTTCCTGGAGACGAACATCAGTCATGCTGCCGGGACCTTTAAGAAAGAAAATCATGCATTTGGCGTGGGGATTATATCTAATAAAGTAAATGACCTTCAGGCTCGAACCCAGCCGGGTCCGTCACAAGGTGACTTCTCGGTAAGTTATTTATCGGTGGCCGGTGCCTATGCACACCAACTTTCAGATCACATAGCGATCGGGGTTACCGGACAGTTTCTGAACGAGCAGTATTGGGTTCATCAGGCCTCCGGGTATGCCTTCAACTTCGGACTGACCTCCCGCTGGTTCAACAAACGGGTACGGCTGGCGGCGCGGGTCTCCAACGTAGGTCAAATGAGCGAATTGAATCATACAGCCACCCCCCTGCCGACCAATGCGCGGGCAGGGGCTTCGGCCAACCTGGTTGAATTCACAACGCCCGGTGCAAACGACCTTCCCATTCTCATTAAAATTCATGCCGACTGGGTCCAGCCGCTGCGACAGGTGGACGAGGATCAATATGATTATATTACGGAAGATACAGACAACTCCTTCTTCAACATTGGTACCGAAATAGATGTAGGAGATATTGCTGTGTTGAGAGCCGGATACCAGACACAAAAACATGATGTGCGGAACGTCAGCCTCGGCGCCGGATTCTGGATCGAGAATATACTGTTTAACTATTCCGTGGTTCCATTCGACAGCGGCTACAAGTCCGGTCATTCCATTGGAATTCACTACTATTTTGACTAGTATGAGCATGTCGATTACGCTCAAAGTGAGACCACATGTCCACCGACACCACCGAAAACCTGCTTAAACAATACACTCAGTTGCGACCGGAGCCTTCCACGCTTTACGTCGTTCCCCTGATCCGCCATTCACAACCCGATACCGATTACCTGTACAACCTGTATCGCCCCTTCCTTGATCCGCAGAACGATAAAACTTCCACGCTGCGCGTCCAAAGCCTGAGCGTATTTTCCCACGGGAAATTTGTGTGGGATCAGTTGCTCGGTCGACCCGTCGTACTCCACTACCACTGGCTGGAGTGCCAGGACTTGAAAGGAGCCGCCGGCATGATCTGGAAATTGAGCTGCCTATTCATTTACAAACTGCTGGGAGGAAAACTAGTCTGGACGATCCACAACAAACACCCTCATCGCGGGAAGTGGCTTGCGCTGAATTACCGGATTCGCCGATGGATGGCCCGCAAAGCGGACAAACTTCACGTACACTGCGAATCGGTGGTATCTATGCTCGGCGATTTTTTCAAAGTTCCTGAACAAAAGTTCTTTGTCAGATCTCATCCCTCTTTTAAAACGCACAAGATGGATCGGGACCAAGCTCTCATGGCGTTAGATCATACGTACGCTCTAACCTTTCGACCCGAAGAGCGTTTATTTCTTGTCTTCGGCAATATCGCCCGCTATAAGCGTATTGAAGAAATTATATCCATATTTAACGACGTACCTGAACTCAATCATCTGCTGATAGCCGGTCGAGTCAAGAAAGGAAACCGCCGATATTACCGGTCGCTGCAACAAATGGCCAAGGACAGAGAAAACATCCACCTGCTGGATCAATATATCCCCGAGAAAAATATCCCTTACTTTTTCAATAGTGTGGATTATCTTGTGTATAATCATCGCAATGTGATCGCATCGGGAGTCGTTGAGCTGGCTAAAAACTATCAGTGCAATATTATAGCTCCGCGGGAAGGATGCATAAAGGAAGAAGAGGATGCCGGGCATTTACAACTATTTGATAGTTCGGAGGAACTCGAAAAAATCATTCGATCCACAAGCCTGAATAATGAACAATAGCATTCATAACGGGGGAATAAAACGGGGGTTAGCAGCCGGAATTATATGACCAATATCACCACCAAAGCATTCTGGATTACCACGGGCAATGCCGGTTCCCGTTTTCTCAATTTTTTAGCCACGATCTACCTGGCCCGGGTGCTCGGAACCGCCAACTTCGGACTGGTCAGCATCGGATTGTCGGTGCTAGGTTACGCCGTTTGGCTGTCCGATATGGGATTAATCACCATCGGCACGCGAGAGACGGCCAAACCCGTCGACAAAAGAGAATTCTCCCCCTCTGCCCTCTTCTGGATCCGGTCCGGCGCCGGCATTTTGGTCTTTCTCGTCGGACTACTGCTGGTCATCCTGCTACCCATCGACGAGGGTCGTCAGTATGTGATTGGTCTTTTCCTGATCAGCGTCCTCCCCCAGTCGCTCTTCCTGGACTGGTATTATACGGGATTGCAAAAATACCGGGAGGTGGCCCTGGGAAAAATTATCAAGTCCGCCTTATACGTTCTCCTCATCTACGGGGCGATTCATATGAGCAATCAAGTCGACCTGGTCCCCCTGTTCTACCTGATGGGAAGTATTGCCGCCACCGTGTTCTTGTTCGTTCAACTGAAAAAACCCGGCACCATATTCCGCTTCAACATTTCAGGCAGCACGATCTATGCCGCCCTTCGCAAGAGTTTAACCATCGGATTGGGAAGTTCCTTCAACCAGGTGGTGCAACTGCTTCCTCCCATCATCATCGGGGCCATCATATCTGCCTCCGGTGCCGGTATTTACACGGCTGCTATCAAAGTGGTGCTGGTCGGTACGCTCCTGGATCACGTATTTGTAAATCTCTTTTTACCGATGTTTACCCGTTACTGGTCCGAAAAGCCCGGACAGGCCCCTGTCATCATAAGTCGCATTTTTCGGATTATGCTGCTGCTGGGAATCCTGGTCAGCGCCCTTTTTATGACGGGAGCCGAATGGATTATACCTTTGTTATTTGGCAACGGTTATACCGAAAGCATTCCGCTGCTGCACATCCTCAGCTGGTTCCTGGCGGCCACCTTTGCCAACAGCGTATTCGCCTACGGGCTGCTCGCCATTAACCAGGATCGCGCATTTTTTCGCTCCATGCTTCGGGGTGGGATCTTCAGCGCGATTTTGATCACCGGTCTTACGTTCCTCGGCGATCCCTATTGGACCGCCCTCGGCGTTTTGGGAAGTGAGATATTCATCATGTTGTCCAACTTCATCGAATTCAAATCAAATCTCGATTTTAAAATCTTGTCGACTTCCCTGGCAGGACTGGCCAGTATCATGGCATCTATAGCTATTTATATATTCGTCGATTTTTCGATTATTTTACTCATGCCGGTCTCGATCATATCCATCCTGGTGGTTTACTTCTTGTTTGGTGGTATTAATTATGCAGACATACAATGGATGATTCAAAAAGCAAAAAGTTGACCTGTCAACTCAAAATAGGACTTGTCACTAATACGGTTCCCTGGGTTCAACTTCTATCTCAAATAGGAGTCGATTATGAGAAGATCAATCTGCGGAAACCAGACCTTATTCAGCATTACAGCGTAATCATTGTCAATGAGCAGCCGAACCGGGACGCGCTGCAAGTCTTGCGTTCCTATCATGAGAAAGGCGGCGCTTTGTTGGATACCGGTCCCTATCTGCGATTTTTGGAGGGCAACGTGTTTGTCGATCGTAAACTCGATCAGATTCTTCCCTCGGCAGAAGGCCCCTTTCATTACGTGGGACGAGTCGACCTGCATCAAACTGCAACAGTTTACGAGAAGGCTCAATATCTCGAAAACACCGTTTACCTGCCCGAACAGGGAAAAAATGAACGTATCGGATTCCTGGGATGGGACCTGGGCGAGGCTCTTTTAGAATATGCTGCGACTCGAAAATCCTTCTACACCGAAGATTACCATGAGCCCAACGAAATCGTCAGCAAAGTCAGCCGTGCCCCCATTCGTCGCACGATTACCGAGATCCTGAAGCGACTTCATCACGCCCGCAATCTGCCCTTTTTGCACTTATCTCCCATTCCCGACGGCAAACAGCGATTTTTCGGCTTCCGCGTGGATACCGATTACGGGACCCAAGAGAAACTCGGAGAATTACATGAACTGGCCGTCAAGCACAATATCTCCATGAGCTGGTTCCTGCATGTCGAAGCGCATCACGACTGGCTTGATTATTTTCATTCCTTTTCCGACGACCAGGAGATAGCCGTCCACGGATACCGGCACCAGACCTATAGAAGCTATGACAAGAACTATGAAAATATCGAAGAGGCTGTCCGATTACTGGAAGACCACTCACTTGACTACAGAGGATTTTGCGCTCCCTACGGTCTTTGGAACCGGGGATTGCAGCGTGCCATCGAAGCCTGGCGATTTGATTACAGCTCGGAATTCGCCTTCGACTACGACAACTACCCCTCATCACCCCTCAAGAAAATTGGTGCATCCCCGGTCCTGCAGGTGCCGATACACCCCCTCGGCGTCGGACGACTGCAGCACGCCGGGGCTTCACACGAACAGATATTTCAATACTTTCAGCACGTGATAGACCAACAGGCCAGCCGACTGGAACCGGTCATACTCTATCACCATCCCGAGCAGGCCGGAATTTCCATCTTCGACAAAGTATTCAAAAACCTCCAACGGGATGAAACCAGCAACAAAACGATGGGAGAGTACGCTAAATGGTGGAGAAAAAGACAGCAACTACGTTTCGAGGCGACCTACAATAAGGGAAAAATAACTTTTCAATCCCACAACGGCGATCATTCCCATACCGCCCTGGTATTCACCGAAGAAGACACCTACAAGAGCATCAAGCCCGACGATAATCAGTCACTTGAACAAATAGCAGATCATAAATTCAATCCCGAAACTCCCCTGGCCGTCAAAAGACAACAAAAAGAGTCGTACTACCGGTATGAGCTCATCAAAACCGGTCTTCTGGATTTCATGCATAGAATGGGCGGATGAAGAAATTTTCGAATAGCACTACTTAACCAGCAACATTTTCCGCGACTGGCTGAACCCGTCAGCCTTCAGGCGATAGATATAAACGTCCGAAGGCATTTCGGACGCATTAAAGTTGACTGAATGGGAGCCGGCAGACATTTTTTGATTAATCAAGGTAGATACTTTCTGCCCTAACGTGTTATAAACACTTAACTTCACATCAGATGCTTGTGGCAAACTGAACTGTATACGGGTGGTCGGATTAAAGGGATTGGGATAGTTTTGTTTGAGTCTAAAACTAACGGGAGCGGCTGGTTCGCCGTCAATCGGAGTAGATTTTGTTCCACCAATTGCGTATAAATTATTCCCCGACCCAATATAAATGGTCCCGCCTGGTCCTATAGCCGGCGAGGCTCCCACCATGTTACCTGTATTATACTTCCACTGCAAGGTTCCATCATTGTTGAGCGCATACACATGTTGGTCTTCAGATCCAAAGTAGATGCTGCCGTTGGCATCGATGGCCGCAGAAGAGTGTATACTTTTTTCATCGGATGCACCGATCGTCTCATAACTCCATTTAAACTCTCCATTTTCATCAATTGCATAAAACATCCCATCACCGGATCCTGCATACAAAACTCCATTTTTACCTTGAGCAGGGGAACTTAATATACTTTCTATGGGACCATATTCCCATTTTACCGAATCCTCAGGTGATACGGCATGCAATACGTTATTGTCTTCACCGGACCATTTACTCTCATATACTTTTTTCGATCCAAAGTAAATAGTACCATCTTTACCTACCGTCGGAGCACTCGTTACATCACCTGCACCACACTGGTTCCATTTTTTCTCTCCCGTCGATACATCAACAGCATGAATTGCACCACAAGTACCTGTCATCGGATCTGCCCACTCACTTACATATATGGTTTGATCTCCTCTTCCCAATGCGGTGGAAGAGATTCCATAGCCATAAACCAGCGTATCCCACAACCGTTCTCCTTCAGCTGAAATAGCATACAGGCTCTCAGTCCCCGTTATATATACCGTGCCATCTTCTCCAATCAGCGGATTATTCTCTATCGGGTGACCGATATTATACTTCCACTTTAAGGTACCGTCTAACGACAACGCATATAGATTGCTGTCAGCCGAACCAAAATAAATGGTATGATTGGCTCCCAATGCCGCTGTTGATGTTACCTCCCCATTTGTCTGATACTTCCATTTGAGAGTTCCATCCGGATTAAGTGCGTAGAAATTGTGATCACCGGATCCAAAATATATCGTGCCGCTTTTATCTATCACCGGAGATGAATTAACTTTTCCGCCGGTTTCAAACGTCCACTGCAGCGAATCGGTTTGAGATCCCACGAACATGCTTCTTCCGCTATTGTATACATCATTCTGAAAAGAAGCCCACGGAGCATCCGCGAGTTGAGCAAAGGAAAGATTACTTCCCAGTAAAAATACAGATAGGCCAATTACTAATTGGAGGAATTTCCCGACCGCATTCTTTATAGTATTCTCTTGAATCATTGTGAGCCTCGTGTTGTGAAGCAATGATATATTAATTTATACTTAATATCAGCAATAATCAATCTAAAGAAAGTCCGAGAAATTTCCGCTAAGTTCAATAAAAACAGGAGCGCCAGACAAGTATCTAACCAGATCAAATACTTGTATAATCTAATCTGATATGTAATTAATATGAATACCTACCTTCCCTACTTAATAACCGCATCCACCCTATTTAATTAGCGACCCGGCATAGCAGTTTTCGAATATATCGAATCTAACGAGGAGGGGATGTTAGTTCAATTAGGACCTGCCTACTCTAATTTACTATATTGGAAATTAGTGAAGGTTCCTTTGCATTTACACCCCGAAGGCATGCCATCACTTTTTGTATATATATTCTAATGCCCCTGTTTTCAGTACATATCACCCTACTTCACCAGCAACATCTTCCGCGACTGTGTAAAGCCTTCTGTTTTCAGGCGGTAAATGTAGACTCCGGAAGAGAGATTTTTAGCATTAAACAGAACTTGATGGGTTCCAGCCCGACGTTTTCCTTCCAGTAATGTGGCGACGCGGCGACCGAGTAAATCATAGACCGACAACTGAACCTGGCTTGCTGTAGACAATGTAAATCCTATTTGGGTAGTCGGATTAAAGGGGTTCGGATAATTTTGATCTAAGTTGATATTTGAGGGTGTCCCCACTACTTGCTCAACCGATGTAATATGCTCGGTATCGAATTTGAAAATGCCATGATAAATCGTGCCAACCCAGGTATTACCATGTCGATCATGGTGAGTGATCAAACTGAATACATTATTTGCTTGCCGCCATATACCATTATCAAAGACCAAAGTCCCGATGGTAGTATTGAGCCAAATTTTACCATGACGATCCGGACTTATATGGTATATATTAAAAGAAAGACTATCAGGATATGCGAATGCAGATACATGGTTACCATCCCACTTCAAGAGACTGTCTTTATTCGCAATCCAGAGTTCATTTTTATAATCGAAAGCGATTTCTCTCGCATTAATATTCCTGGCACTGTCGGGGATCCATTCAGACCAGGTCTTACCGTTAAATTTACCCAGTCTATCCTTACCCGCCGTTATGATATTACCGTCGGCATCCTCTGTTATGGAAGTAACAAATCTATCTATACCAGCATGGGAGGTACTATAATGGACAAACTCATTACCATCATAAAATAAGATTCCATCCCCATTATAAGACCCCAACCAGATATTCCCTTCACTGTCCTCATATATTGTTTCCTGAAAAATGCCATAGTCTGAAATTACCTCGAACTTGTCATTAACAAATCGTGTGACTCCCTTTTTATTGGTACCAAACCATACCGTTCCATCGGATGCCCCATGCACCGTCCAACTATAATTATCAGCTAACCCATCCAAATAATTGAAATAGGTCCATGAGTTACCGTCAAATTTTCCTGCTCCATGCCAGCCAGTAGCCCATAGATTACCTTCTGTGTCAGTTGTTATTCCGCTTACAAATGTTGAAAAAAGACCCCCATCGTTCGTTGTCGATAGCATTTCCCATTTGGTTCCTTTATTTAGGAATACCGCACTTGAAAATTCCCGTGGATCCTTCAGGAAAACCGGCGAACCTTTAAAATCGGAAGCAAAAGATTGGATATCTATCAAATTATGTCCATCCACTTTGAGTAACAATGTTTTCCATTGATTATCCTCATATACCAACGTTGTATCCTTGCTATTATAGTAGACTTTATTATCCGGTCCCACTCCAATCGATTTGCAACTTTCAATAATTGGAGAATTTAACTGCGTGAATGAGCTCCAGCTATCCCCGTCATATTTGGCAGCACCCGTCACCGGATTCGATCCCGTATTATAAAAGCAAGTCCATAGATTTCCCTCCTTGTCAAGGGCAAAATTTTTGATATTATTGGTCGGCAAATTGGAGTTTGACTTCTGGAAAATCCGGATTGAATCCAGACCACTGGAGAATACTATGATACCTCCATCAGCTGAATCCGAATCTCCCAATCCCACCCACATGTTTCCCTGTACATCCTGCATAAAATCTCTCACTCTGTTAAATGCAAACATCTTATATAGCTCGTTTTTTAAAGTGTCAGAACGAAAAACAATCGAATCCGCCTGGATATCATATACACT
>ENA-ORDC01002614-ORDC01002614.1-marine-metagenome-genome-assembly--contig:-NODE-2614-length-10493-cov-3.564900_pt1 | contig 10493 bp, 12 predicted proteins | sample MGYA00237783_ERZ508515 | MGnify/ENA primary metagenome ERZ508515 (study PRJEB26186, sample SAMN06268792) | marine metagenome | isolation source: Eden Landing Ponds, San Francisco, CA, USA | place...
GCAGGCGCGTCGGTAGAACGCTGCGAGCACATCATCGAGGCGTTCGTCGACGCGCCGCACCGGCCCCTCCCCTGGTGGGAACCAGACTGCTGGGAATGCAGTGATGGCAAGTATGAGGGCAATCGAGAATCGAGCACCTGGGAGTGCTGGAACTGTGGTGACCAGTATCCTATCCAATAGCTTCTGCGGATTCCATCGTTCACAGTTTGGAGCGAAGCCTCGCTATTTTACACGAAGTGCGCGATTTTCCGTGATTCCGCGAGGAACGGACTGCTGAATATAGAGGATGAGTTCAGCATCGCAGTCTAATTTCTGTCACCCTGGAATCAGCGAACCAGCTGTTCAGTAGACGTGCTTATTGAGTAGTCTGATTTGAGAATCGGCTCAACTCTTGATTCCGTAGGTCAAGATGGTGAGTTGGATATTTAAACCGATGCAGCCTGAAGCGGGTAAACCCTTTGTTAAACCCGCTAAAGGTCTGGTCCAAGTCACATTCTGAACAAGTGAGTCTGAAGGTGATATCGAATATTGGGTGCCCACAGTATTATTTCCTATCCATGGTGTACCATGTTCAACTGCACTAACCCAATCCGGACTAACGTTTTCTTACAAGGAATTCCGTTCGCGATACGTGCCCTCCATTCAGTACGGCTGCTGAAACATATCACCAGTTGAGGGTTTCAACGCGGCACCCTATATAAAACTCAAACTTCTAGTTTTTCTTTTAGTTCCCTTCCGGGCGGACAGTCTACTGTACCGAGGTCCACTCGGTGCCCCGGATGCCCGTGAGGGCGTCCGGGTCCGACCCACCAAATGGGAACTAACACCGCCCCGATCGAGGGGTACGAGACTGCAGAGGTAGAGCGTGAAGACGACGGCGACGACGTGCCGGAAATCGACCTGGCCGAAGACGGCCCGGTCGCTGGCACAGTCGTGAACATCCGGAGCGGCGAGGACGACCGCGGCCCGTGGCATCTGCTCACCGTTCTCGACGACGACCAGGGCCTCGTGAAGGTCTGGGCCAAGTGGGACGTGAAGCAGCACGTCAACAGCGGCCGCATCCGCGAGGGCACGGACGTGTGCCTCTACGTCGACGATTCGGAGGAACGGACGCTCCCCGACTCGGACGAGTCCCAGCACCCGCACAAGGTCGGCTTCCCGGAGGGCAGTGACTGATGGCACAGTACCGGGCGAATCCCGGGCAGATCGTGTCGGACTACGCCCAGTTGCGGACGGTGCCGGCGATCCTTGCGATCGTCTTTGCCGTCTGCTCGGCGTTTCAGTTCGGCGGCCTCGCGCAGCCGGAGCTGATCTGGGCGAGCTACACGCTCGTCCCGATGCACGCGACGGTGATCTCGATGCTTGCGTTCCTGCTCGCGTTCATGAGTTCGAAGACGCGGGACTTCGAGGACTACCGGCTGTGGGAACAGGCGCTGATTGCGCTCGGTCCGGTGCTGATCCTGGGTCATCAGTTCCTGCCGTTCGTCGCTGACTTCATCGCACAGGACATGTGGTACGGCGTCGGTGCGTTCGCCGGAACGTTCGCCTCGTGGGGTGCTGCAGTCCGATGACGCACAACACACTCGAGGAGAACTCCCACGCGATCTGGTTCGCCGTCGGCGCGCTAGCTGTAGCGCTCGGCCTGGCGATCGCGTTCGCCGCGGGTACGAGCGGAATCGCCGCTGCCCAGCAGACCTCGCCGACGGCTGAGGTCCCCGGCCTCGACGCAGGCGAGACGGGGAATATCACCGTCGAGGTCGTCTGGAACGGCAACGCCACAGCGAACGACACGGCCACCGTGTCGATCGACTACGTCACCGATGCCGGCACAGGCGAGCTGGAACAGACCGACACCCACACGATCAACGCTTCGCCGAGCAACACGACGACCTCGACGTATGCGGTCACTCCCGACCAGCACGTCGAGCTGTTCGAGGTGACCACGGAGGCCGTCGCACAGAATGTCTCCTCGGTCACCGTCACGTCGGACATCCAGGCCGACACGAACGGCACCGACGGCTCTGGCGGAGGTGGCGGCGGTTCGCTCACGATCGGCGGCAGTCCGATCACGGGCGGACACGTCCTGCTCGCGGTCATCGCGATCGTCGTCGTGGGCATCGTCCTCGACCGGAGGGGATCGTGAGCACGCAGGCTACGAACGTCACCCGACGCCGCTGTCTCCAGCTTCTTGCGGGGGTAACCGCTGGGGCAGCCGGCGTCGGTTCGTCGACGTTCACGGATGACGTTGCGGCCATGCCGAACGTGCCGATCGGACCTTCGATCGGTGCGAGCTACCTCGCTCGCGAGGTCGCAGGCATCACTGGTGGCGAGACGGTCGAACCCGGCTCGTCGACGCCAGAGGCGATCGCCGAATCGTGGTATCGCACCGGTCAGTACGCGATTGATCACGACAACGTGACGCTGCAGACCCTCTGGAATCGGATGCAGGACGCCCGAACCATCGCTTACGTCCGCGCCAAGACGGCGGCGCTGAAGGCGATGGAGAACGGCGAGAGCTCCACCTTCGTCGAGAACACTGCTCGGCAGAAGGTCACCGAGCACTACGCGACGGTGCAGACCAACCTTGCGAACCACTGGGCGACGCAGTTGAACAAAATCTACCTCGCCGGTGAGGAGTACAAGAGTCACTCCGATATCGACAACCCGGATCTGTTCATGTCTTTCCTCGTCGGGTATCACTGCGCCATCGATGGCGACTACCCGCACAACGGGAACATCCGGCAGGTTCCCGAGATCGTCAATGAGGAGCTGTCGCTAGTCGACGGTTCGACGATGGAAGTGCCTCGCATGGAACTCCACGGCGAGCACTCGGAGACGTTCAGCAACGGTAACACCTCGGGCGGCAGCATCGACTACACGATCGGGCTGACCTCACACAGCGGCAGCACGGGACACAACGATCTCGATCTGGAGCCCGGCGTCTACGTCACCTGGCGCATCCCGGCTACGGTGCTCCCTGATACTGACAGCTACAGGGGCGTCAACTTCATCGGCAACTGGGGTCCGAATCAGGACCCGCTGACCGCCGAAGAGGCCGCGACGGCGATGGACCAGAACAACGAGAACTTCGGCGACTGGCAGCGGTACAACCAGTACCGCATCCTGTGGTCGAAGATCATCGACGAGCACGACCAAATGCTCGACAATATCTCGACGACTGTTAACGAGATGTACGGCGCCGTTCAGGCTGATGAGAAGACCGTCGAGGAGCTGGTCGCTGCCGATCCGTACGTGCTCGGTCAGCAGTTCGCGTCGGACTACCAGGACACCGGTCATCTCGCGTACGCGGCGGCCGATCTCGCGATTATGGGGCTGTCCTTCGACTCGGAGAACAAGATGGTTCTCCGCCTCGACGATGGCACTACACTCGAGGGCACGCTCTACATGAGCGACGAGGATTACTCGATCGACGTTGGCAAGCAGGTCGATCCTGCGGCCTCCTCGGCGATGTTCTACGTCGCTGCCGACACCGCCACGATGTCGCGGTCGCTGCCAGCTGGCGAGTACCATGAGCAGATTGACGGCGGCGTGTTCAAGCTGAACGTTGGCACGATCAAGGACACCCAGTACACGGTGGTCACTTCGCACGACGAGACGGTCACGATCGCCTGGGATGCCTTCTCGATCGAGGAGACGACGGCCAATCAGGACGTGCAGCTCGTCACGAACGCGGAGTCTGCACAGATCGACCTCACTGACCAGCTGGAGCAGCCGATCACCTCCGTCGAGTCGGTGACCCACTCCTACATGGGCGACGAGGAGGCGATGGTGATGGAGCTGACGGAGCCGTTCACGATCACGGAAGCCTACGACGTCGAGACGGGCGACTCCGTCGACGTCGTCACTGGCGAGGGCTACGACGCCGGCACCTCGTCGGTCGACTTCTCGTGGACTGAACAGTATCTGGAGATGCGCGACAACACCGACGACTATGCCGAGAACACCGGCAGTGGTGGCGGTGGCGCGTCCCTCAACTGGAACGGCTTCGACTGGTCGTGGATTCCCTCGCCGTTCGGGATCGGTGGCGCACTGGGCGGCACGATCAAGCTGATCATCGTCGCCGCCCTGGCGTGGCTCGGCTACGACGAGTTGATCCGAGATGACGGCTGATTGCCGCTCCCTTGAGCGTCTGGCAGTCGGCTCTGTTCTCCTTCTTCTGCTGGCTACCACAGTCCTGAGCGGCGGCGCTGCTGCCCAACAGGCCACGCCGGAGCCAGGCAATGCGACGGACGCTTGCCCCGAACCGGAGGCGATCGACCGGAACGTCGAGCTGTGCAGCGCCGATCTTGACGGCGGTGTCGCTGTGCTGACGTTCCGTGCCGATCGGACTGAGGTCATTACGCTCGCCGATGCTGGCGCTGACTCGGGTATCATCCCAACGCGAGACGTTGCACTGCAGGCCGATGGCACGACGACGGTCCGATTCCCGGTGACCAAGACGGACTCCGGTGAGTCCGGCGTGACGATCGACACGGCGCGGGTGCTGTACCTAAAGAAGCTCTCGGAGCCGAACGTGCTGATCGGCGGCCCCTGGACGATCACCGACGCCCGCGTCGCAGGCCTCGGGAGTGCTGCCGGTACGCTCTTCGGCGCGCTGGTCACTGTCCTGCGTCGACGAGAGGCGATCTCGGGGCTCGACCCCAGGAGGGTCGCATGATCGACGACGTGAAGCCCGTCGAGACGAGCTGGCCCAAGCTCGTCTTCGCCGGCTTCCTCCAGCGCTTCTGGTCGATCACCGCGGTCGCCGCGGCGATCATCGTCGTCGCGCTGTGGTACGGATCGCTGCCGGTCGTCCCTCGGTGGTCGAAGGTGTTCACCCTCGCGGCGATCCTCGCCCTTCCCCTGGGCGTGCTCGGCGGCCTCAAGATCGTCTCGTGGTTCCCCGATCCCGATACGGTCTGGATCATCGACGCGGACGCCAAGGAGGTCGACGGTGCGCTCTTCGAGATTCCCGAACCCGCGTTCCGCGAGTTCGACGTCCTCGAACACGAACTCGAACAGTGGGCACCGCGGCTGTACTGCGGCAAGGGCGTTCGCCTCGACGACGAAGTGATCGAGCAAGGCACCTGGCGTGGCTCCGCGGACGATCGCGAGCTGATCGCGCATCTCACGCAGGTCTACCTGATCCGCGACGAACTCGAACCGAACGCCCGACGCTGGCAACGGCTGCGGCCTCAGCTGCCGTTCCTCGTTCGGGCTCGCGGCCTCGATGAAGCGGCGCATGCGATTGAATCCGTCGAGGACCTGCTCTTGCCGTCGAGCAGTGACGAGACGGTGTTCGAGTCCGTGGAGTCCCATCTCGACGACAACCTCATCGACGAGGAGGAGCAGCGAAGCGACGAGTTCCCCGACCTGACTGGTGCTGATCTCGACGAACTCGACCAGCTCCGGAAGGAACTCGAAGCGACCGACGACCTCGATCTCTCGATCGAGGACGTCGACCAGGCCGGAGGTGTCGCGGATGACTGACGAGCGGATGCTGACGCTCGCGAAGCTTCGCGAGCAAGCCCGTGGCGATCTCGACGGTGGCGACCGCCTCCTCGATCTCGGCGGCCTCCCGCTGCCCGACCAGCAGGTCGGCGGTCTCACCTTCCTCCAGCACTCGCTTCGTCGAGCGGATTCCGACGCTGCCGGCCTCGGCGATACTACTGCTGGTGCGCAGCTGCTCGAAGCTGCCGAGACTTCGATCGCCTCCAGGTCGGTTCGCGATGGCGACGGGTCCGTTGCAAGCTACCTCGTTGGCGTGACCGAACAGGACCTCGACGCCAGTTCCCTCCGGCTGCCCGTGCAGCTGCTCTCGGAGCTGGAGAACGACGGCGCACCCGCGTTCCTCTCGATCGCGGGCAACCCGAACACCGGCAAGACCAATCTCGGCTTCATGGCTGCGGAGCTGCGGGAAGCGCAGCTCGACGAGTACCTGATCCTCTCGAACGTGGCGAGTTCCACTTCGACCGACATTGTCGTGACCTCTGCGTATGATCTGCTGGTGGCGCTGCTGGAGCATCGAGAGACGCCGAAGGCTGTGCTGCTCGACGAAGGTTCGACCCACCTGGACGCTGGCGTGTACGCCTATGAGGTTCGGACGCAGCTGACGCCGATGGCGAAGCGGTTCGCGAAGCTCGGTGTAGACATCTTCGCTGCCATCGGTCACACTGGGAAAGACCTCCATCCGGAGTGCAAGCGCCTCACGACGCTCGCGGCGTTCAAGAGCGAACGAACGACGGCCGAGTTCTTCGAGGACTGGCCCGCCGAGTCTGACGCCCCATCGGGAAGGAAGTTCGGCGGACCGGTCGAGGAGATCGAGCCCGCCGTCGACGAGTACGCGCCTGACGACGCTGCGCCGTGGGCCTGGAACCTCCCGGAAGGAATCTTCGCCCAGGACCTCGACTGGCCCGAATTACTCGAGTGGCTTCGCGACGCTGGCCCAGCTGAATCCTGAACCGAACTCCACCCACCATCCCACCTATCCAAATCTGTCCGGTGGGTCGCTCACGTACCTGCTCCTGACAGTCCCACCATCGACTGAGAAACCTGCCTGAGACGTGTCTCCGTGCTCCTGCACGTGCCACCGCAAGCGAGTACGCGGGCGATGGCCCCCTCCCATGGGGGCTGGAGCCCGCGCACGCAGCGCCACCCCGACCGGAGGGAGGGGAACGAGAATGCGGTCGCTGTCGCTTCTATCCGTTAATCGTTGTCCTCGATTTCATTCAACTCAGACAAATGTTCCTTTATAGTTTTTAGTTCATCTGCTGAAAGGCTGTCCGCTCTCTCTGTTTCACCCTGTCTGTTCTTCAGTAGCATCTCCATCTCTTTCTCCACAAATTCACCTCTCTGTAGAGCATACCTGATAATTACGTGTACCAGATCAAGTAGCGAAACTATCATATAGAGAAATATCGATACAAGGACAACTACCCCGACAGCATTGTATTGAATCTGTAATAATATTGCTGCTGTTACTACGATAACAGGGAGAATTAGGTTATATTGAAATACTGTTACAATATTCTCCCACTCTCCTATCTCTTTCCAAGCATACAGGAAGATTCTATCAGTGAACGCTGTTATTATTGTCAGTCCTGTTAGTACGATAGCAAATAAGCTAGCTGAGATCGTTCCGAAAGATATCAGCAACTGAGAGCCCGTGCTTTCCGGGATTCCCTCTGGGAAGTAGTAAAAGAGAAAGATCAGTGAGGATATTCCAACTAATGTATCATAGCTTTTCAAATATGTGTCAATGCCGAGGTTTCGCAAACGTTTGACGAGCGTTGTTTCACTCATCAAAATCTAGTCCAATTCATCCAGGACCTCTCTAATTTGATCAAGTAGCTCTTCTCTCTTCGCTTCGTCGGACTTTGGCATTTCTGTCTCTTTGGTAATTGCCCTTTCCGACGTGGAAACTTCTATCTCCTCTCCGTCTTCAGTTTCTCCGCTTACAACGGCTGTCCCATATCCCTCCTCTGCCAAACTGAGTCCTCCGTCCAATAGCGGATCTTCCTCGATTTTAATCCCCTCCTTGTCTTCATCAGTAGTGTTCCTTCCATCTAATTTGAGCTTGTCAATATGGGCGTCATCAAGGAATTCGTCCATGCGTCGAGAATGCTTCGTCCCATCAGGGTTTGCCGTCCTCAACCCTGCAAACCTCACACCTGAAATCTTCTGCAACTTCGAAATTTCTTCCCGAACTTCTTGTTTATCTGTAATTGGAATGGTCTCGATTTTCTCCTCTGGTTCGTGATATGAATTAAACACTGCCTCTAAAATCCGGTATGGCGCTTTGTGACCTACAGCTCGGCGACTCTCGTAGGCCATTATGCAGGAGCGCACATCAATAATGAAAAATGCGGTTTCAGTGTCCTCGTGGTCTTCTTCGACGAACCCTTTTTTGTCGTCATCCGGTTTTGTTTGAGAATATTCGCCGACTTTTCCTATGATGCCCTGGATGATGTATTCGTCCGATTTCACGTCGCCGAATATTCAATTCCCTACGTTAATTTTGTCTTCCTCAGATGTACCCTTCAGATGCGCATTTACGTCAGTATAGTAATCTATAACCTCACTTAGTAACGCCATCCGTCTCTCATGAGCAGACCTCTCGTCCGCATAATGAGTCAATTTTTTCTGGAAACTTAATCTTGCAAACCGAATCTTCGCCATACTAGGTTCTTAACGTAGAATGAAATACATATAGCTTGTGGCAATTGCCTCAGGCCACATTGGGGATTTCCTATTCTTCTTGCTCTTCAGCTGTGTCGAGAAGATCTCTAATTACGTCATCCATGCTGTCTCCTGGGCCCTTTCTTCTGTTCAGCCGTTTCCAAGTCTCGTCGTCTACGGAAACTGTAGTCCTTCCGTCGCTCATAGATTCCCTTCTCTCTATGAAAACGTAAGTTTGGGGTTTGATATGTGAACAATATTGTAGATACATAGATTTACAACACCCCAATCTTACTCATTGAGTAAGAAGCATGGTCGTCACTCTCGGTCTCGTTGGAAACGAGCCGGAGTGTCCGGCCCGCTGCTTCTAGTATCCTAGCCAGAAGCATGTGCAACACGAGCCCCACCGGGCATAAGCCCCCGGATCGACGCCGCTGTCGTACAGTTTCACTTTCACTCACGGCCTTTGGCCGCCCGCCATTTCAGGTGGCAATCAACTGCAGGTGGATGCCTGCGACGAAGCGAGAAATTCGGTTGTCGAATCGCGCCGACCGCTGGCGGTTCTGCTGCCCTGCAGGCCACCGCTCGTGGGAGCCCACCAATAACCATTTCTGGTGCCAGCAGTGCGCGTCGCGCCCTGTTGGCCCTGATCCGGAGTTCTACGAACTCCGTGATCGCAAGACGAACGAGCTGATCGAACGCGACCAGATCGAGGTCGTCGAGGACGGCGGCCTGGAGGTCGAGGCGTGAGCGAGGACGAACTCGACCCGATCCCGCCCGCCGAGGCGGTCCCGCTGTACCTCGATCACCGCGAACCCGAGGTAACCGCGAAGACGCTTCACAATCACGAGTATCGCCTCGAACTGTTCTGTGAGTTCTGTGGGAAGTTCGGTATCGAGACGCTCGACGAGCTGACGCCACGGGACATTCACCAGTTCCGCTCCTGGCGTCGACGCGAGGGCAACGTCGCGACCGTCACCCTGCGCGGTGACCTCGCGACGCTTCGCGTGTTCCTCGAGTTCTGTGCCGACCTGAACTTCGTCCCGGACGGGATGCGCGAGCGCGTGAAACTGCCGTCGCTCGACCGTGCGGATGAAGCGCGGGACGTGAAGCTCGACGTAGATCGTGCCGAGGACATCCTACAGTACCTCGAACGGTACGAGTACGCCAGTCGTGATCACGTTGTTCTGGCTATCCTCTGGCACACCGGCATCCGCATGGGCGCGCTACGCGCCCTGGACGTCGACGACTTCGACCAGGAGGCACAGTGCCTCGATCTCCGTCATCGACCGGAATCGGGGACGCCGCTGAAGAACGGCGACGCCGCCGAGCGCTCTATCGCGGTCGGCGACTACTACTGCGGCGTCCTGCAGGACTTCATCCGAAACAACCGGTACAAGATCACGGACGATCACGGTCGTCGTCCGCTGATCTCCTCGAATCAGGGCCGTCTCACGGCGACGCCGATTCGAGACACCGTCTACGGCTGGACACGTCCCTGCCAGGTCGGCAAGGAGTGTCCGCACGATCGAGACGTCGAGGAGTGCGAGGCGATCCCGCCGAAAGCGGCCTCGAAGTGCCCTTCGAGCCGGTCGCCTCACAGCATCCGCCGGGGCTCGATCACCCATCACCTGCGAACGGGCACGCCCGAGCGCGTGGTCTCCGACCGGATGAACGTCTCCGCTGACGTACTCGATCAGCACTACGATCGTCGTACCGATCGCGAGAAAATGGAGCTGCGGCGCGACCACCTGCCAGACTCATGATTCAAAGAGTGCCAACCACGCTGAGTTCAATCGCATCGACCGTTCGATCAGTCACCGCGCGACCTACCCCCTCGCGGCCTTCCCGCCGAGTCCACTCGATTTCTTCCCTCGCTTCGCTCGGTCAGTCACTCGTGGACTCGGCGTACCTCGCAAACGCTTCGCGTTTGCTCAGTCCCGCCGAGTCCATCGAGAGCAATTCGTTGCCACGGGATTCCTACGTGCCGGTTGATCCCATCTTCGTCGGCGACGTCCACCAGCTCGAACCGACCGCTGTCGAGTACGACCCTGATGACGGCGCCCCGTGGTCCTGGAACCTCTGACCGGAGCTGTTCACTGACGATCTCGACTGGCCCGATCTCCTCGATGCCCTGCAGACTCGCGACCCAGTTGAAGCAATATTTTCGCCCACCGACCCACCCAACCCCTCAGGTGGTGATTCGCGCCCGTCCCGGGCGCCTATGTAGATCGGCGTGACGGTATCTCCAAGCGAGTACGCGGGCGATGGCCCCCTCCCATGGGGGCTGGAGCCCGCGCACGCAGCGCCACCCC
>ENA-ORDC01002621-ORDC01002621.1-marine-metagenome-genome-assembly--contig:-NODE-2621-length-10472-cov-3.647234_pt1 | contig 10472 bp, 5 predicted proteins | sample MGYA00237783_ERZ508515 | MGnify/ENA primary metagenome ERZ508515 (study PRJEB26186, sample SAMN06268792) | marine metagenome | isolation source: Eden Landing Ponds, San Francisco, CA, USA | place...
TACTGGTACGCAAAGTGTCGGTCTCCGTCGAGTCCGAACGGCGAAAAGGCCCTTCGAGTGTTGCTGACGGACCATATTGAGTGATTTAACGATGAGCCAAAATCCCGAAAGCCAGGATAGTGATTCGGAGCTGAAGCGTGTCGCAATTGAGGGGACACTTCCCCTGAAAGCGGTAGGTATTGAGAATCTCAAGGAAGCAAACCCGAACCGGATGCCTCCTCATCGTTATCTCCATCCATGGTTTGCTCGTCGTCCTACCCCTGTATCTAGATTGGCAACACTCTCGTCAGTTTTACCTCCAGATATTGACGCCAATACTATCCTTGATTGGATGCAAATCGGCCCCCGTGACGATATTGATGTCGATATTGAAGAGTACGTGGCCGAGCGAAAGAGGACTGAGGGAGAGCGTACTGGAACTCTAGACGATCATTATGGCTATCCCCGTCCGTATTCTCAGACTCCCACTTCTTCTGAAATGGGTGGGATTCATTCCCTTCTTAGAGACCATTGGGATGGTGAACTTCCGACGGTTTTGGATCCTACAGCTGGTGGAGGAGTAATCCCTCTAGAGTCCGCTAGATACGGACTTCCCACTGTTGCAAATGAACTCAATCCAGTTCCAACTGTAATCCTGAAAGTCATCTTAGAATATGCACGGGAGGTTGGTTCCATCTCAAACGAATTGAATCGGTGGGGTGAGCAAATTAACGAACGTGCTGGTGAGCGTGTTGATTCGTATTTCCCTGGAGAGAAAGATCACCAGACACCATCTCATTACGTTAGTACGTATACTGTCGATTGTCCCGAGTGTGGCTGTGATATCCCGTTAGCAAAGAAGTGGTGGCTTAGGAAAAAATCAGCTTCTGAAGGAGTAGCGGCCCGCCCGATTGTATCAGAGGATGCTTCGGAGATTAACTACGAAGTTGTCAATCTTCCGGATGATGTTTCAAAGTCTGAATTCAATCCTCAACAAGGGCCTCACACACGTAGTGGTGCTGAATGCCTGAATTGTGGGATTGTAATGGAATCCGAAGAGATTCGAATTCGCCTCCGTGATGGTGACTTTGACTATGAGCCATATGGGGTGAAATATGTTAAGGCAGGTGGGAAGACAGGATGGCGAGCTCCAAACTCTGACGACTATGAGGCCCAGGAAAAAGCTCGAGAACGGATTAATTCTGATTTTGAACTCAGTACGCTCCTTGACGTTCAGCGATATATTGGTGATGAAGATCGAGCGGGCCCATACGGTGTTACAAAATGGCGGGATGCCTTCACCCCTCGCCAGCTAGTCACCCAGTACGAATATCTTCGGACCTTCAAGGAATTTGAAGATGAAATTCTATCAGATGAGGGCGAGAACGAAGGGGAGGCAGTACTGACCGCATTGTCATTAGTAGCGAGTAAAATCGTAGACCGAAATTCCCGTTTCTCTCCGCTAGATACGAGACTTGGAAACTTGGGTAATGCTCTTGGTGGAAAACATTTCACTCTTCAGTGGACCTTCGTCGAGAATAATCCTGCATTAGGATTTCAGGACTATAACGATCATCTCAATCGCGTACGAGACTCTTATGAAGAAATTGTATCGTACTATAACGATGAAGCCGCCGATGATGTCCGTGTTTCTCAAAGTGACGCAGCAAATCTGGAAATAGATTCGAATTCTGTTCAGGCCGTTATCATCGATCCACCATATTATGATAGTATAATCTACTCCGAGATGGCCGATATGTGCTATGTTTGGCTCAAAGAGTATCTCTCCAGCATCTTCCCCGACATCTTCCGGGATGATCTGACTGACAAAGATAGTGAAGCGGTTGCCAACGTAGCCGAATACGAGGATGTGGCTTCATCCTCCAATTCAAAGTCAGATCTAGCTGCTGAGGATTATGAAAACAAAATGAAGGACATATTCCAAGAGCTCTATAGAGTCCTTCAACCAGGGGGCGTTATGACTGTAATGTTCACACACAAGGAATCTAGCGCTTGGGATACGCTCACAAATTCCCTAATTCGTTCTGGGTTTACGATAACATCCACTCATCCAATCACCAGCGAAATGCCTCATCGAACAGACACACAGGGGGGTGGATCTGCAGACAGTACACTTCTTCTGACTGGTCGTAAACCACATTCTAAAGATGAACATAGAGACAATCAGAGTCCGACTCTTTGGAGCGATGTCCGGGCGGATACAAGAGCGGTCGCTAAGGATGCCGCTCGTGATCTCCTCGACTCAGGTCTCTCTCTCACCAAGACTGACGTGATCATATCCGCATTCGGACCGACACTCAAGGTCTACGCTGACGCCTATCCAGTTGTTGATGATCAAGACCAAGAAATCCCTCCCCGTCGTGCCTTAGAGGAGGCACGGGAGGCTGTAACACGCGTTCTTGTCGACGAATATCTGGACGGAGAACGTCTCGGTGATTTAGACGATATTACAGAGTGGTACATCCTTTCTTGGCTAGTCCACGAATCGGATACATTCGATTACGATGATGGGCATCAGTTAGGACTCGGTCTCGGGGTTGATATCGATGATATCAAACGGTCTACAAAGCTCTGGGGGAAGAAGCGTGGTGATATTCAGCTGAAGACCCATGAGGATCGCGTCCAAGATATAACACTCCCGCCCGAAGAGAGATCTAACCGGACGCCCGTCGATCCTGAAGCACTGTCCTACACGATCGCCCTCGATGCGGTTCACGCCGCTATGCACGTCTACGAGAAACAGGGCGAGGACGTCGCGATCGATTGGCTCAAAGAACGCAACTTCGACACAGACGCTGGCTTCAAGGCAACACTGAAAGCTCTCCTGCAAGTTCTTCCCCAGAGGAGTTCAGAATGGGAAGCCGCTCGCGACCTCGCCTTAGGTCGGACCCACGACGCACTTGGTCTCGAATTCACCCCCACTGATTTCACTGACGTCTCAGAAGACAGGGCCGAACAGACCGAACTCGGTGACCACGCCTAACTCGAAACTCCTCTAGTATGACTAATCTACGTGACCGCGAGTGGCAGTCCATCTACGAGAGCAAACCCGAGCAGGGACGCGCCCATCTCGTCAAGGACTTCTACGAGCCCGCATTGGAACGCAGTCAGCAATACGACCGGATTGCGGGCTACTTCTCCAGTACGGCACTCGCGGCTGCTGCCAACGGCATTCACGCCCTCGTCGAGAACGATGGTGAAATGCGTCTCATCGTCGGCACCGAACTCTACGAGTCAGACCGTCCGGTTCTAGAGACGCTCACCGACCGCCTCGAGGAAAACCTCGAGGACCTCGATGACGAACGCCTGGATGCGAACCTCCGTATTCTTGCGCGTCTCCTCCGCGAGGGCCGGATCCACATCAAGGTCGCCTATCCACGCTCTCCCTCTCACGATTGGGAGATCTTCCATCCGAAAGTTGGACTCTTCCACGATAGCGACGGAAACACGATTTCGTTCGAGGGCAGCGTCAACGAGACGGTCGGCGGCTGGGCTCGCAACTATGAGCGGTTCAAAGTTCATCGGTCGTGGGTTCCTGAACAGGCGGACTACGTCGCCGGCGATGAGGAGACCTTCGAGCGACTGTGGAGTGATGAACACCCCTTCGTCGAAGTGTATGACCTCCCCGAGGCGATCGAAGAGGACATCATCGACTGGAAAGCCCCAGACACCGAGAGCGATCTCCAGGAAGCGATTCAGATCGCGAACGGTACAGCTCCCCCGACGGAGCGCGACAAAGCGAACATCATTCAGGATGGTCCGCTCTCACCCGGTGGACTCGCACTGGCCGAGGAAGCGAGCACGATCACGCCGTGGCCGCATCAACGAGTTGTCTCGGACACACTCGTCAATACGTATCCACAGAGCTTCTTGCTGTGTGACGAGGTGGGACTCGGGAAGACGATCGAGGCCGGTCTTACACTCTCCCGGCTTGGACTCACCGGCGAGCTTGAAACCGGGTTGTTGCTGGTTCCGGCGAGTCTGCAGCGGCAGTGGCAGGAAGAGCTCTGGGAGAAGTTCAACATCAACGCCGTCCGATTCGACCGGGATACAGCGGGCGATCACGTATTCCGGGACGTCCGCGGTCGCGACCACTATCCACCATCGGCAACGGACCTCGACCTCACTGGGGAGCGCGAATGGGCGGACAGCCCCATCTGGCGGTTCCTCTACGAACAGCAGTCGACTGATGCCGATGCATCGTCGCCGCTGGATGGGCCGACGGTCGTCATTATGTCCTGGCACACGGCTCGTCTCGACGACCGGTGGGATCAGGTCGCTCCCTTAGACCGGGTATCCGACCGGTCTCGGAACGGCATCCCGGCAAGCTGTCGCGGACGCGACCACGATACGGAAGACCGGATGGGCGTGTGGGACGCCGTCATCGTCGACGAGGCGCACAACGCCCGGCGTGGCAGTAATTTCTACGCTCTTCTCGAACAGCTTCGCGATTATACGCACGCCTACTACCTCCTGACTGCCACCCCGATGCAATTGCACTCTGGCGAACTCTACGACCTGATGCAGTTGCTGGATCTTCCGGGTGGTTGGGATAACCGGGATACCTTCATGGAGTTCTTCGAAACTCGAGACGGGCTGTCGCAGGCCCTCAACGAGGTTCTCGACAACCCTAGTTCAGAGTCCGACGAAGCGGAGGCTTCCTGGGACACGCAAGCCACGCTCGATGGACTGGAACACCAAGACCGGCTCCCGACGGACCGACCATTCTCCTCAAAAGTCTTCCAGCACCTTGCAGACGAACTCGAGATCAATGAGGACAGACAGGACCGTGCCATTGCCAAAGAGCGCGTGCTGACTGCGTGCCGGCTCGCACGAGCCTATGGAGACGCCTACGACGGCTATCTCGACCATGTCGACGACGCGATGGCAGATTATGACATCGACCGCTTCGAGGCGAGCGAGGATACGAAACTCAAACGGCTCCTCTATCCTGAAGACGCCGACGAGTGGTTGATGGCGTCCCGTAGCGACCGACAGGACGCACTTGACGAACTTTCCCCGGGCGGTTGGCGAGTCATCCGCGATGTTCTCGCAGAGTCCACGCCCGTCGACGCGCTCATTCATCGGAATACACGGGATACACTCCGGAAGTACGAGGCGGTCGGTCTCCTCGATACGACCGTTCCGAACCGGAATCCCGAACAACGGAAAATCGAACTCACCGAGGAGACACGGGCGGTCTACGACCAGATCGACGAGTACACACGTGAGTTCTACAAGCGAGCCCAGCAGACTGACGAAGCCCAAACACGCGCCATCGGGTTCGTGATGACCACGTACCGACAGCGACTCACGTCGAGTGTCTATGCGATCAGTCAGAGCCTGAAACACCGGCTTGAGACGCTTCGGGCTCAACGAACCGTGCTTGCCGGACGGGAACGCGCTCGTGATCGGGACTATGGTGATGCGGAGCAGGTCGTCCTCGAAACGCTACAAAACGCGGACCTCGACGACGGGGACGTTCTGGATGAACTCGACGCTAGTAGCGACGACCTGGACCTCTCTGAACTCATCCCGAGCGTGACTGAAGAGGGGAAACAGCTTATCGAGGAAGAAATCGAGGCCCTGGAAGCGTTCGTCAACGACTTAGACTTGGTTGATACAGACCCGAAGATTCAGCAGCTGTACAACGACCTCGACGAGCTGGACCGGGCTGGACACAATCGGGTGATTGTCTTCACGCAGTACGCGGACACAATGGACTTCATCCGGGACAGTCTCGCGGACCTTCTTGGAGCGACAATCGCGACGTACTCCGGTCGTGGGGGCGAGCTGTACGACCCCGATTCTGAAACGTGGGAGCATGTCGGGAAAGAGCGCGTGAAGCGTGAATTCTCACGTGATGATGGGCAGGTCGATATCCTCGTCTGTACCGACTCCGCGAGTGAGGGGCTAAACCTCCAGGAGTGTGGGGCGCTCATCAACTACGACCTGCCGTGGAACCCGATGCGAGTTGAACAGCGTATCGGTCGGATTGACCGTATCGGCCAACGATTCGACGAGATTCGCATTCTCAACTACAGCTACGAGGATACGGTTGAGACGGACATCTACGATCGCCTTGACGACCGGATTGGCCTCTTCGAAAACGTCGTCGGTGAGATGCAACCCATACTCTCCGGCGTCAGCCAACAGATTCGGGATGCGACCTTGAACGCCGACAGCGCTGACGACCAGTCTGCGGTCGAATCAGCTGACCGCGAGTTCTCTGAAGAACTCGAAGAACACGATCAGGGCGACCGCGTCGATGTCGGAGAGTCACTCGAGGACGTCGACGACCTCGTCGCTCAGGACGTCGTCGACGAAGCAAAACTTGATGCGTGGCAGTCCTACAGTCACCCGGATCTCGTCGACGTCGGCGAGGAGGAGTACGAGTACCAACCCCCGTTCGAGACACCGAGTCTTCAGTCAGTATTGGTCGATAACGATGCGCTTGCCGAGACCGGTGTTGAATTCACCCCGGTTCACGAGATTGACTTCGAGTACGATGACGGGGACTTCGACTTTGCGGACAGTACATATCGCCTCTCAGTAGGTGATGCACCGATTGAGGTCCCAGCCGGGGGTGGGGAACAGACGATTGCACAGGCTATTGCGACTGCTGCTGATGAAGTGGCAGTAACGTTCTCGGCAGAGTGTGCTGACGAGTTCCCATCGGTTCAGCATCTTGCACCAGGTCATCCACTTCTCGGACAGCTCCTCACAGTACTGCAGGATGTGAGTGAGGATACGTCGCGACTCCAACAGCGAATCGTGACTCGACCCGATCAAGACCAAGAGCCAGTCGTGTGTGCGTGGGGGCGGGACGGCGTGTTTACCCGGATTGCAGGCGATGGGACTGTGACTGAAAACGGTCCGATGGATTCCCTTCCGACGTGGTGTGATCAATTCCTCACCAACCGAGAGAAATCAACAAAGAAGTCATAATTGTAGACGGGATCGGTTGCCCCATCTATTATAAGCAAAGCCGAGAAGCATTCTGTATGACAGAAGATACAGTAGAGGTCACATTTTCCATCGATGAACAAGCCGTCGAATTCGCCAAGGAATTAGACGATGATGGTCTTGTTGGAACAATTGACCTGTTTGAGGATCTAAAACTGCTCTTTGTCGAACTACGGGAGAATGGCCCTGTCGAAAGAGAAGACTTGGCTCAAAAGATGGGAGAACAAACGTCGCTTCATAGTGCTTCTTGGCCAGGCGTCTTTGATGCTCTTCATGATGCCGGTTGGATTGGTGTGGTTGAGGGCCAACAGACAGGCTTCGTTTTGAATACAGAATCTGGTGACAGCGACGATAGTGGCGTCACTATGCTTTAGTCGTCACATCGATATCGTTCCATTTCAATCGTTTCGACTGCTCCGACGGTCACAGTCAGTGACCCTCGATAAATTCGCCAGTGTACCGCTCAGGCAGATATATTTATGAATTACGAATGTCTTGATAGGATTAATCCGTGTCAGTAGATCCCCTTGATCCTGATCCTGAACTGGTTTCAGAACTTGAACCTCGCCCGTTATGGTTTCTGGAACGACTCTATGAAGTGTTTGCTGACGAGTCGATCGACGCCAATCGATCGACATTGAGAGAAATCCTCGCAGATAGACACGCAGATCAGGTGGAACAGTTTCTCGAGGATTATGAGAGGTTGAGTGACCGAGATGTGAATCGACGATATGCCGAGGAGTACCTCAACAAATCACTCGGGATAAGCCGAGAGGAACTGGATGTCAACGGGCGATATGAACTCCTTCTGGTGCTCTATGAGAATGGGTATCGCGACAAGTTGCAGTCTATGATCATCCGCTCTGAACTCTTCGCTGTCAAGAACGAACGCGAGTTCTTACTCGATCAGGAACTCAATATTGAGGGTGTAGAAGAACGTGTGCGGGAATTTCTCCGAAAGGCCAACGTGGAGGAGCAGAATCTTGACCCAATCCGTATCTCCGTCGACGAAAATGAGTCATCCATAGCAATAGATATCCAACAAGAATACGGACGAAAGTATAGAAACGAGTTCGAGTTCAGACAGTCTCTAGGCAATCAAGACGCACCTGTCAATCCATCTATTGGTGGTACATCGTTCTATCCGTTGCGAAACATCAGTATAGGTGTCGAGCCTGAGGATGGTAAAACCGTTATCACGTTCTCCAAATCGACGGATAACTGGGAAGATACACTCTCAGATCTGTTTTATGATGTTTTCGGAGTCGAAGATTTGTTTGACAAACTTGAGGAGAAGCGTGCTCCCGGTGTGGAAGAAATCCAGTAGGATACTATGGCCGCGGTAGAAGATGAGTCGACAGATACGGCCGACACAGTTCACGAAGCGGTTGAACAGCGGAAGGAGGCTGCGACTGAACAGATAGAAGAAATAGACGAGGCGGACGAGGCGAAAGAGGATCTCAAACAGCGGGCTGAGACATTCAGACTGGTCGGGTACTCCATTTCGAATGACCAAGCTACCAGCACCGATGAATTCACAATTATCGCAGATGACCTGAACGATGTATTCGGCACTATTGAGGGGATAGAACTCAGCTTTGAAGACTACCTGGAGAAGGCAGAAGAGGATAACATCCAATTGATCTTCAAGATTCAGAACGAACTGGTGCAACTGAATGCTGGTGACTGGGAGCCGCTTCGTGGCTCGCGAATCACGGCCGGGAACAAGGAAGCTCTTGAGATCCTTCTCAGTGATATGAATGACCCAGACGCTGATTGACCCACTCCACTCATTCATTGAATCCGGTCAACCAGTACGACGTGAAGAGGTCCCGGACCAACTAGAAGGCACTGACTACGTTAAGGAGCGACTGATTGAGCCGACTGAGTGTCCGACCTGTAATAATGGGATAATCATCGTTGACGAGAGTGAAGACACCTATGAAATTCGATGCCACTCGAACCATTTTCGAACGGTCGAGAAGTCCGATCGGATCCGATATCTCCCGTCATTTCACCGAGTTTTACAGGACATCGCTGGCAAACTGAAAACCGACCTCATCACGACAGACGATAGTAATCTTCCGCGGTACGTCATCGGGGAGACTTCACGCAACCTCCTCGTTTACCTCGTGTACTCACCGCGTCACTACGAGGATACCGTCAAGGACATCTATGAAGATGCGATCGAGCGGGGAAACCCATCAATCCTCATCACGCCGAAAGATACTATCTCAGACATCGTGGAACTTCAGTTTCTTTTCTCCACGGGCCACCTTGTGCAAGCTGTTCCTTTCAAAAAGATAGATGAGAGCGGACTCCTTTCCGACTACGCCGACACCGCTCTACAAGTTGAACAGCTTGACGAGAACGTTATGAGGCGGCGCTTCGGGGAGGACGTGGAAGAACTGCGGAAACAGGTCAAGGCAAACCCAAAATACATCCTCTCCATCCTCTCGAACATTAGAATGCTTCGGGAGAACGGGGAGATTGGTCGCGGGAGCGGTAAACTCCTGGAGAACACTGCTGAGGCTGTGTTTATGCATCTCTTTCCGACCCAGCCAGAACGTGGGGGAGAAGCTGATTCCGGCGCAAATTTGCCAGATAATGTGTTCTATCTCTGGGAGGAAGGGAGCTACGGGCATATTGACTATGAGCCGATTCTTGGTCTAGTGGACACTAAGTCTGGACAGGAGGCGAATTTTGGCCAGGAGAAAGTCCGTGGGAAGCACGATGACTATGTGAAGGGAGCTCGGAAAATATCATTCAAGCACGGTTCTGTGGGGCATATCTTCTTGGTCTTAGATATCGATGGCCAACAAGAAATCAAGTTCTACGACCGGATGCAGGACGATTACGAGGAAAATATGTACATGATCGTCCTGACGCTAGATGCTCTTATCACGATATTTTCCGCCTATCTCTCAAGCGTCGTGTCGAACGAGTTAAAACTCAATGCTGCCAGCTTCAATCGCGCTATCTATCCGCTCTTCCATCGAGATACGTATAACTCCGAGCCGTTCGAGCATCTTCGTCGTGTGTTCAGGGAAGTCGGCCAGCAGCCAGAGGAATATAGGATGAAACTCCTCGAGCGTCCAGGTCTGATGGTTATCAACCGGGACGTAGTCATCGAACATTTCAACACCCTCATCGAGGGTCCAACAGAGCTACAGGAGATCTTGAACAGGTATTTTCAGTAGAGGTTGTTTGTGAGTGTCATCGGTAGTGATCTGCGAGAATTCTGGCCGTTGTCCCCTCTGTTGATCGGTCTTCATTTCGGTAAACCATCGGTGTGAGAAGGCTCCATTCGAGTTTGGTAGATGGAGGTGATTTTGAAAGCCAAGTTCGGTTTTTCACCCGTTCGCGATGGCATATCCCTCCAAACCCAAAATCCGATCTATGACAGAGAACCCAATTGACGTATTAGACGACCTGGCTGACCAGGTCGCCGAGGAATTCGAGGCGTACAGACAGCCGGACGAATTCAAAGACGTATCGCTTGTCAT
>ENA-ORDC01002622-ORDC01002622.1-marine-metagenome-genome-assembly--contig:-NODE-2622-length-10471-cov-3.542332_pt1 | contig 10471 bp, 8 predicted proteins | sample MGYA00237783_ERZ508515 | MGnify/ENA primary metagenome ERZ508515 (study PRJEB26186, sample SAMN06268792) | marine metagenome | isolation source: Eden Landing Ponds, San Francisco, CA, USA | place...
AGGCGGATGTGGTCCCAGCCGCCGATGCCGCTGGAGCCCGCCGCCACGGCCGCGCCGGGGTCGTTCTTGTAGGCGGTCATCAGGTCTTCGAGGCTGTCGTACTCGGAGTCGCTGCGCACCAGCACCACCGCCACGTCGGTGCCCAGCATGCCGAGCCAGCGCATGGTGTCGACGCCGCTCGGGTACTTGCCCTGGGCGATCTGGGTGATGCCGACGGTGCTGGTGGCGACCACCAGGTTGGGATCGCCGGCGCGCTTGCCGGCCACGTTGGCGTAGGCGACCGCGCCGACGCCGCCCGGCATATTGGTGACCTGCACGGGGTCGGCGACCAGGTCCTGGTCGTACAGCAGCTTGCCGACCGAGCGGCAGGTGAAGTCCCAGCCGCCGCCCGGATCGGCCGGCGCGATGCACTCGACGTCTTCCGGCGTGAAGGCCCGGGCGCTGTGCGGCGCGAGCGCGCCGGCCGCGGCGATCAGCCCGAGCGCCGCAGCGGCGCCGAGCATGCGAATCGAAAGGCGCATGGCGTTTTGATCTCCCCTGTTGTCGGTGCCTTTTCGGCTTGGTGGCCCGGGGTCCCGGGCGCGCGGACGCGGAGTGTGGCACGGCCGCTGACGCGATGCCAGCGGTGGCGGGCGTGGTCGTGCCGGGCCCGAGGTGCGCGGCGCGCGATCCCGGTTCGGCTTTGCACGCGTCTTAACAAATGATAAAAGATGATGCCGCGCTTCCGCTGTTCACGCCAGTCGGACGCCCGTCCCCACTGCCAAAGGGCCCAACCCGATGTCCGGTACGCCATCAACGGCGACCCGGTCGCGCGCGCCCTGCGCCGACCACGACGCGCCATCGACCGACGCGTCGAAGCCATCCGCCGACACCGCCTTGCCCGGCGCGCCCGGTCCGGCGCCCACCGCGGCCGCCGCCCCGGCGCCGTCGGACCTGCACGTCCGGCTGCGGCGCGAGGCCGCCGCGTTCCAGGGCCCGATCCTGCACCGCAGCCTGTGTCAGATCGCGACCTCGTTCGGCGGCTTCTTCGCAAGCTGCGCGGCGATGTACGCCCTGCTCGAGGTGTCGTACGCGCTGGCGCTGCTGCTGGCGCCGGTGGCTGCGGGCTTCCTGGTGCGCATCTTCATCATCCAGCACGACTGCGGCCACGGCTCGTTCCTGCCCAAGCGCTGGGCCAACGACGCGCTGGGCCGGCTGTGCAGCCTGCTGACCCTGACGCCGTACGCGAACTGGCGCCGCCAGCACGCCGGCCACCACGGCGTCTGGAACGACCTGGACCGCCGGGCGAACGGGGTGGACATCTACTCCGCCTGCCTGACGGTCGCGGAGTACCGGGCGCTGGAGCCCCGTCAGCGCTGGTGGCACCGGATCACGCGGCACCCGGCGGTCGCCAACCTGCTGTTGCCGCCGCTGGTGTTCCTGGTGCTCTACCGGATCCCGTTCGACGCGCCGGCGGGCTGGCGCCGCGAGCGGCGGGCGGTCTACGTCACCGATCTGGCGCTGCTCGCGCTGGTCGCCGGGCTCGGCGGGACCGTCGGGTTCGGGGCGGTGGCCGCGGTGCAGCTGCCGGTCATGGTGCTGGGGGCGATCATCGGCGTCTGGCTGTTCTCCGTGCAGCACCGCTTCGAGGACGCCTGGTGGGCCCGGCACGACCGCTGGCACTCCGCCGACGCCGCCATGCACGGCTCGTCGTTCCTGCGGCTGCCGCGGCCGTTGCAATGGTTCACCGGCAACATCGGCTTCCACCACGTGCACCATCTGAACCCGCGCGTGCCGAACTACCGGCTGCAGGCCTGCCACGCCCGCATCGCGCCCTGGGTCACCGTGCCCGAGCTGTCGTTGTCGCAGGGCCTGCGGGCGACGCGATACGTGTTGTTCGACGAGGCCGAGGCGCGCATGGTGACCTTCCGCCAAGTGGCCGCCATGCCGCAAGCGGGCTGACCGCAGGTCAGCGAACCCGACGCTGGTACGACCGCCGCGACCGCATGGGCCGGGTCCGTCGCCCGCGGCAGGCCCACGGTGGCGTCGCGCACGCCCAACGCCCGCGCACGCCCAACGACGGAGACCCCATGCCTCGCACTCACGCAATCCGAGCCGGCCTCGCGGCGGCGCTGGTCCCGCTCGCACTGGGGGCCGCGGCGCTCGCCGCGGGCGGACCCGCCCGCGCGGACGGGCTGGCATGCGAGATCCGGTCCTACGCCACCTGCAACGACGCTGATCTGAGCGGGGCGGACCTGGCCAACGCACGGTTGCGCGCCGCTCAGCTCAAACGCGCCAAGCTGGATGCCGCGAACCTGCGGTCGAGCGACCTGCAAGGCGCCTATCTCACCGACGCGAGCCTGCAGGAGGCCGATCTGACCGGGGCCAACGCCGAGGGCGCGACCCTGGTCGGCGCCGAGCTGACCTCGGCCGTGCTGCGCCGCGCCGACTTCGGCGACGCCCGCATGGACCGTGCGTCGATGCGCGACGCCGACGCCCGCGGCGCCAGTTTCGAGGGCGCGCAGCTGCAGGACGTGGACTTCCGCGGCGCCGACCTGCGCGAGGCGGTGTTCGTCGGCGCCACCCTGGCGGGGGCCGACCTGACCGGCGCCAAGCTGGACGGCGCCGTGCTGGAGGGCGGCGCCTGGCAGCCCGGCGCAAACCTGAGCGGCGCGACCTGGATCGACGGGTCGGTGTGCGGGCGCGGGTCAATCGGCCGCTGCAGCAACTGATCCGGCCCCGGTCCGGCGGCGGTGGCGGCCCGGCCGGCGCCGCTCAGCCGTCGGCGGCGAGCGGCACGATCAGCGAGACGTGCGCCATCCGCACCAGCAGCGGCGCGCCGGCGTCGTCCCGGGCGACCCAGACGTCGCCCTCGTTCATCGCCCGCTTCAGGTCGGCCAACCCGAAGGCGCCGCCGAAGTTGACCACACGGGTTTCGCCGCCGGCGAAATGCAGTTCGGCGCGTGCGACCGTGACGTCCTTGTTGTCGACCATGGTGGGTTCCTAGCGGTTCGGCCCCAGCGGATGCGTCGGGGCCCGCGCGGCGACCCGGGTCCTGCCGGGCGGCCCGGCTCCAGCGTCGCTCCCGGCGCCAAGTCCGGCCGGGCTCGCCTAGGCGCCGGGGCCGGTCCCGATCGGGGGCCTGCTGTCAGTCCCGGCACCACCATGGCCACGCCGGGTGCAACGGCGCAAGGCCCGCGTCGGGGCGCAACACCGGCGCCGGGCGACGCAGCGGGTCTCGGCGCGGCCGCCGGCACGGTTCGCCAGGACGCGCGCGTGGCGCCGGCGTCCGATCCGGGCGCGCGGACATGGGATGTGGCAGGCTGGGGTGGCCGGTGGAGAGTGGGGGCCAGCCGGGAGCTTATCGTCGCCGGCTGGACGACCGACGGCTTTCGACGAACAGCGGACGCAAGGTTGACGCTCCATGTTGGCCGAGGTGGGTCAGGAGCGGCCCTTGGTGGCATGGCGATGGTGGAGGCTGCCCAGATGCCATACAAACTTGCTTCTTCCGTCCCTGAGCCTTGTGGTCTATTTTTCAGACCGGATGTTGACATACATCTGTTGGTTCCGAGCCCGATGGCAGGGGGCCATTATGAGAACACCGTTCCGCTTGCTCATGGCGACAGTGCTCGCAACGATCCTCACCGCCACGACCGCCCACGCCGATGAGAAGTCGCTCTATGACCGGCTCGGCGGGATCTACCCAATCGCCACGGTGGTCGACGAGTTCATCGATCGCCTCCTCGCGAACGACACGCTGAATTCCAACCCGGCTATCAACAAAGCGCGCAAGCGCGTGCCGCCGGCTGGCCTCAAGTATCGGGTCACCGCTTTTGTCGCCCAGGCCACAGGCGGGCCGCAAGACTATACCGGACGCTCTATGGTCGAGGCTCACGATCATCTGAACATCGACGAACGCGAATGGCGGGCAATGGTCGCGGACCTTCGGGCGGTCCTCTACAAGCACAATGTCCCCGAGGCCGAACAGGACGAGCTTCTGAACTTGCTTGGCGGTCTCAAGGAGAGCGTCGTCACTGCGAACCAATGACCGCAGTGACAATGCGACGGCATGAGGCCGCCCTGCACGGTAGCCGGCAATCCAGGATGGACTGCGACGGCTGGCCGAGGCAGCGTTGTCAGTGAGTTCTCGAGTTACCCTTGGGCCGGGTAGCTCGACCGTTGGCGGGCACGAGAGCTAGTATCGCGGCGGCGGGTTGGCATCGAACGCGCAGCGTAACCGCCGAAGCTGAGTCGAGCAGGTGGGCTCTCTCACGCGTGGTTGTGCACGACCTTACATCCGATTTCGGCTACTGTCCGCGCCTGTATGGCCATCCGCATCGCTGGCCTCGGCTGTGGCATCGTCATCGTGGAAATTCAAGATGGTGTAGGCCTCGACCTCCTTGCCTATCCCCTTGAGCATGAGCGACCCACGGCTTTCGGCTGATATCTGGCCTTCGGCATCGAGGTAGGCTCTTCGATCAATGAGCAGTTCGCCGTTCTCGGCCTGTTCGCACAGGCGTGACGCAATGTTCACCACATTGCCGATGGCGGTGTAGGTGGCGCCCCCTTCGTGGCCGACCAGCCCCAGGGTCGCATAACCGCTGGCAAGTCCAATACCAACGCCCACGGGATAGCCCAACCTCTTCCAGTGCGCGCAGAGATCATCCGACGCGGCGCGAATGTCGATTGCCAACCGCACGGCGTCTGCGACCGGCTGATCGCGCGGCATCGGGTCATTGAAGAAAATCATGAGTCCGTCGCCCGCTCGGAAACCGATGGTGCCGCCGTGACGGGACACGAGTTGCCCCATGCGTTCGTGATACGACTGGAGCAGGGAAATGATCTCCTCCGGTTCCACGGCCTCGGATAGTGTCGTGAAATTGCGAATGTCGCAGAACAAGCACGCGATATACTGGCGGTGGCTCTCGAGCAGATACTCTCTGTTTTCGGCCAGGACCAGCTCCGCCACCTGCGGCGCGAGGAAACCCTTCAGCCGGTTTAGGCGTTCGATTTCACTAACCTGCTCTTCGACTTTTTTCTCGAGGTTCATATTGAATTCTTCAATCTCCTCGGCCTGACCGCGCACCGTCTGATAAAGCTTTCCGATCATCATATTTTGGTTGAGAAGTGCGGCCACGACGAGGCAAATGTACGACAGAATTTCGAAACGAATGTCGTAGCGGACGTAAAGGGCAAACAACAAAATGAGGACCCCTATAATACCAACTACGATTGGGATGATGCTGCTGTGTTTTCTTCGGTCGCGCCACAACGCGAAAATGGCGAGCAGGCCGAAACTCCACATCGTCACCGCTTGCAGATGTGGATTCGGGCTCCATGCCTGCGAGCCGGCGAATGTCGAGGCGAAGATTGTGCCGTAGCAACTGATCAGCGAGCCGAACGCACCGAGAAACGCCAGCGCGCCGAACGGCAGCTTACGCCTGAAGCCGACAGTCCCGGGCTGCCAATTTGATGCCCTCTCAGGCATGGTAGAACCTACCCGTCGGCAACCGGGATACGTCGGCGGACGTACGTTGCCGACTGCTTCTGAATATAGGGCGTAATTTGGATCATATATTCTAAAGTAAGCGCTGAAAACCGCAGTCCATAACCTGTCAGCACTTGCGTAATGCGCGATCCGCGCACTTTCGGATCTCATGCCCTAGCAAGAATATCGTTTCCCGAAATCGTGGCAACGCACCGATTTTGCCCTTCAAAACTCTCATGGACGCGTGACTTAAGTGCCAGCCCAGCGCTGATGTCGAGTAGATGTGCGTCGGTGAGGGGGCACCCGGAACGGGTCACTTGCCGCCGAAGCTTGCCGCCACTGACATGTCGGCTTCTGCCTGAGCGTCGGACACCGGCGGCGCTGGCCATGGCGACGGCCGGATCGCTGCGGACGATGCGTCGCGGCCACACCCGCTCCCCGCTCTTGGGCGCCCCCGCTAAACCGCCCCGTCCCCGCGCAGCCCCGCGATCGCCTCCGCCTCATAGCCCAGCTCGGCCAGCACGTCGTCGGTGTGTGCGCCCAGGTCGGGGACCGGGCGGTGCACGGCGCAGGGCGTGTCGGCCAGCTTGATCGGGAAGCCGGTGGTGCGGACCACGCGGCCGTCGCCCTGGTCGATCTCCAGCACCATCTCCTGGCTCAGCACCTGCGGGTCGTCGAACACCTCGGCGAGGTCCTTGACCCGGCCGCAGGGCACGCCGGCGGCGTTCAGCTTCTCGATCCAGTGGGCGCGCGGCTCGGGCGCCATGCGCGCGTCGATCAGCTCCTTCAGCTCGCCGCGCCGGGCCATCCGCTTGGCGTTGTCGTCGTAGCGCGGGTCGTCCAGCAGGTGGCCCAGCTCGATTGCCTCCAGGAAGCGCCGCACGAAGGTGTCGTTGCTGGGCGCCACCGCCACCGTGCCGTCGGCCGCCTGGAACAGGCCGTAGGGCGCCACCAGCGGGTGGTCGTTGCCGGTGCGCTCCGGCACCGCGCCGGTGGCGAAGAACTCGGACGACAGGTAGGCCAGCATGGAGATCAGGCCGTTGGTCAGCGCGGTCTCGATGCGCTGGCCGCGGCCGGTGGCCGCGCGCGCCTGCAGGGCGGAGACGACGCCGAGCGCGCCGTACAGCCCCGCGACCAGGTCGGACATCGGCGGCGCGGTGCGCATCGGCGGCTGGTCGGGGGCGCCGTTGACGCTCATGAAGCCGCTCATCGCCTGGGCGATGAAGTCGAACGCCGGCCGGTCGGCGTACGGACCGCTGCTGCCGAAGCCGTTGATCGAGCACACGATCAGGCGCGGGTTGATGGCCTCCAGGCGCTCCGCGCTCAGGCCCATCTTGTCCAGCGTGCCGGGGCGGAAGTTCTCCACCAGCACGTCGGCGCCGGCCAGCAGCTCGGCCAGCACCGCCCGGCCGGCGTCCTGCCGCAGGTCCAGCGTCAGCGAGCGCTTGTTGCGGTTGAACGCGGCGAAGTACCAGCTCAGGCCCTCGACCATGGTGCCCTGCGCGCGCACCGGATCGCCGCGGCCGGGCGGCTCGATCTTGATCACGTCGGCGCCCAGGTCGGCCAGCGTCATGGTGCAGAACGGGCCGGACAGGATGCGGGTCAGGTCGATCACTCGCACCCCGGCGAGCGCGCCTTCGGGCAGACCGGGCAGGCTCATTGCGCGGCCGTCCGCACGCTGTCCATGGCAAACCGCTTGAGCCGCGGCCCGGCCTTCGACACCTGCGCCGCCAGGCCGTGGCCGACGGCGCGCTGGGCCAATGGCGCGGTGTCGATCAGCGCCTGCAGGTCGACGCCGCTTGCCACGCCCAGTTCGTCCAACAGGTAGACCAGATCCTCGGTGGCGATGTTGCCGGTCGCCTCCGGCGCGAACGGGCAGCCGCCGAGCCCGCCGATCGAGCTCTCGTAGCGGGTCACCCCCTGGCGCAGGCCGGTCATCGCGTTGACCAGGCCGATGCCGCGGGTGTTGTGGAAGTGCAGCGCGATCTCGAGGTCGGGCAGGGCGGCTCTGAGCGCCTGGCAGCGCTGCTCCACCAGCGGCGGCGTCGCCATGCCGGTGGTGTCGCCCAGGGTGATCCGGCGGATGCCCAGGCCCCACATCGCCTCGGCGATGCGCACCACCTGCGCCGCCGGCACCTCGCCCTCGAACGGGCAGCCGAACGCGGTGGCGATGGCGCCGTGCACCGGGATGCCGGCGTCGCGCGCGACAGCGGCGACGCCCTCGAAGCCGGCCAGGCTGTCGGCCACCGAGCGGTTCACGTTCTTGGCGTTGTGCGACTCCGAGGCGGAGACGAACACCACCATGCCGTCGATGCCGGCCTCCGCGGTGCGCTCGGCGCCCTTCGGGTTGGGCACCAGCGCGGTCAGCTCGGCGTCGGTGCGCGCCCGCGCGCGGGCGACCACCTCGGCGGCGTCGGCCATCTGCGGCACCGCCTTCGGCGACACGAAGGCGGTGGCCTCGAAGCTGCGCACGCCGGCCTGCGCCAGCCGCGCGATCAGCTCGACCTTGTCGTCGGTGGCGACGGGACGCGCCTCGTTCTGCAGCCCGTCGCGCGGGCCGACCTCCACCACCGTGACCCGCTCGGGCAGGCCGTCCGGAAGACTGCGCATGACTCTCTCCTCACTCCGCCTGCAGGTACCAGCGGTATTCGATCGGCGTCGGCTCGCTCTCGAACTTGTCCATCTCGGCCAGCTTGCAGGCGGCGTAGGCCTCCAGGTAGTCGGCGCCGAGGTACTCGCGCAGGTGCGTCGACCCGCGCAGCGCCTCGAAGGCGCGGCGCGGCCGCCAGGGCAGGGTGTCGTCGTAGGCGTGGCCGGCGTTGCCGCTGTCCGGCGCGCCGGGGTCGAGCTTCTGGGCGATGCCGTGGTGGATGCCCGCCAGCACGGTGGCGAGCGCCAGGTAGGGGTTGGCGTCGGCGCCGGCGACGCGGTGCTCGATGCGCCGCGCCGAGCCCTTGCCGGCGGGCACCCGCAGCGCCACCGAGCGGTTCTCGAAGCCCCAGGAGCGCCGGATCGGCACGAAGATGTCGGGCTGAAAGCGGCGGTAACTGTTCGGGTTCGGCGCCAGCATTGCCATCGCCTCCGGCAGCCCGTCCAGCACGCCGGCGATGGCGTGGCGCAGGGTGGCGCTGGCCGGATCGTCGGCGCCGCCGTCGAACACGTTGTTGCCGGCCTCGTCCAGCATCGAGACGTGCATGTGCAGGCCCGAGCCGGCCTCCTTCGGGTAGGGCTTCGCCATGAAGGTGGCCTGCAGCCCGTGCCGGCGCGCCACGCCCTTGACCGTGCGCTGGAACAGCACGCAGTGGTCGGCCGCCATCAGCGGGTCGGCGACGTGGCCCAGATTGATCTCGAACTGGCCGGGCGCGTACTCGGCGGAGATCGCGCCGGTCGGCACGCCCTGGGCGGCGCAGGCGCGGGTGATCTCCTCCAGGATCTCGTCGAACGCGTCGACGTCGGCCATGCCGTAGACCTGGGTGGCGGTGTCGCGCTGGCCGGTCAGCGGCGAGATCGGCGGCTGCGGCGCCTCGCCGGGCGCGCGCTCGGGGTCGATCAGGTAGAACTCCAGCTCGAACGCCACCACCGGCCGCAGCTTCAATTCGTCCAGCCGAGCGGCGACCTGGGCCAGCACGTTGCGGGGCTCGTAGCGGTAGGGCCGGCCGTCCGCCTCGACGAAGCCGAGTAGCACCTGCGCCAGCGGCTTCGGCGCCCAGGGCACCGGCGCCAGCGTGCCGGGGATCGCCTTGGCGAAGTAGTCCGGGTCGCCGTCGGAGAAGCCCAGGCCGGCGGGGTCGTGGCTCTCGCCCACCACGTCCAGCAGGAACGCCGAGCCGGGGAAGGCCAGGCCCTCGGTATAGATCTTGTCGAGCTCGTCGATCGGGTAGCGCTTGCCGCGGATCACGCCGGACAGATCGGCGAAGATCGCGTCGACGGCGCGCATCTCGGGGTGCCGGTGCAGGAAGTCGGCGACCTCCTGCGGGCGTTCGGGCTGGCTCGGGACGTCGGACATGGGACTCCGGGATCGGCGGTTGCGGCGATGGCTGCGCGGCAAGATGCGCGCGCCGGCGCGCGCCTGGCAAGAGGCGGCTGTGCCGGTGCCGCAGCAGGCCTGCCCAGGCGGCGCGGTCTCCGGGCCCGATCGAGCTGCGACCGGTTCATGGAACTCGCCTCGGGCCCGTCTTGATTCCTGTCGGGCCGCAATCCGCGGTCGCAACCGCAATCCGATTGGGAGACACGAGATGCGAGTCACACCGGTGCTGACGGCCGGTCTGGGCCTGCTGCTCGCAGGCTGTGCCGGCAGCCAGCTGGAGGATAGTCGCAACCTGGACGTCCAGGGCGGCACCTTCGAGCGCACCCTCTACCAGGGCTACCTGGATCGCTCCGACCACGAGTACGACTACGGCGACTACGAGACTTCGGACCTGTTCGCGCGCCGGGCCCAGCAGGTGGCCGACGGCGAGCGGGTGATGCCGCTGCAGCTGCACAGCGACCGCGCCGAGGACGAAGAGGGCACGCGGCTGCTGCAGAGCAAGATGCCGGAGCTCGGCATCGCGCGGGAGAACCTGATGGCGGCGCTGCGCGACGGCGCCCGCAACAAGGCCGCGGTTCCCGCCGCGAACGCGCAGGTGGCCTTCGACTGCTGGCTCGAGGAGACCCAGCCGGAGCACATCGAGACCTGCCGCCAGCAGTTCGTCAGCGCGCTCGACACCGTGCAGGCCGAGCTGCAGCCGGAACCGGAGCAGACCGAGCCGGCGCCGGAGCCGCAGCAGACGTCGATGGAGCCGCAGCGGATGACGCTGTACTTCGACTTCGACGAGGCTTCGCTGCGCACCAGCGCCGAGCGCAAGATCGACGAGATCGAGGCGCTGGGCGAGCCGAACGACGTCGACCTGTCGGTCACCGGCCACGCCGACCGCGCCGGTCCGAAGGACTACAATTACAACCTCTCGCTGCGCCGCGCGCAGAGCGTGCAGCAGGCACTGCTCGAGCACGGCGTCGCCGACCCGG
>ENA-ORDC01002623-ORDC01002623.1-marine-metagenome-genome-assembly--contig:-NODE-2623-length-10469-cov-2.702367_pt1 | contig 10469 bp, 10 predicted proteins | sample MGYA00237783_ERZ508515 | MGnify/ENA primary metagenome ERZ508515 (study PRJEB26186, sample SAMN06268792) | marine metagenome | isolation source: Eden Landing Ponds, San Francisco, CA, USA | place...
CGGTCGGACTGCGAGAGCGAGGGGACCGCCAGCGAGGCCACGCTGGTCCGGCTCCCCGAGCAGGTGCCACCGGTCACGTCCGTCGGGACGCTGGTCAGCGGCGCGAGCGACCCGCCCTGACTCAGCCGAGATCGACGCCTTCCTTGGAGACGGCGTAGCCGACGACCGCGATCATCCAGACGGCGACGCCGGCCAGAAACAGGTCGAACGACGGCTCGTAGCCGAGGTTCCAGGCGAAAATGAACGCCTGGACGGCGGCCAGCAACAGCATCGTCGCGAGCGAGACAACCCGCAGGACCTGCGGGTCCTCCGGCGGGTCGTAGCGACCGGCCGCCTGCATAAAGAGCAGCGTCGCGAGCATCAGCGCCGGCATCGACAGGACCGCCAGGTCCCGGCCGAAGTAGTTGTCGGGCTCGCCCGCCGCCGAGAAGTGGATCGCCACCTCGGCGGGCAACTCAGGGCGAAGCGCCAGGCCGGCCGCCAGCGTGGCGCCGATCAGCGCCAGCGAGGCCCAGTCGCTCCACGTCCGCGTACCGAGCATACGTGTGCCTCTCCCGGCGGTGTGTTGTATCTGTCGACGGTTCAGACGCTCTCGCCGCGGTCGCTGGCACGATGTTCGCTGATGAGGCGGTCGACCATCTCGGCGTTGCGCTCGCGCTCGCGCTCGACGGCGCGGTCCTCCCAGTCCTCGATGGCGGCCTCGACCTCCTGCTCGCGGGCGACGGCGAGTTCGTCGACCTCCTGGACGGTCACCGTCTCGGCGGGCGCGACGGGCACGTCGTGTTTGAACAGGATCTCGTCGGCGACATCGGAGAGCCCGCCGTTTCGCAGGACGACCTTGGGGTCGATGTCGACGATCTTGTCGGCGGTCGAGGCGCCGGCGCCGGAAGCGTCGCGGAACATGATGACGTCGCCCGCAGCCAACCCGAACCGCTCGTCGGCGTCGTCGATGGCGTCGCTGGTGAACTGCTCGACGACCTTCACCGGGACAAGTCCCTCCTGTTTCTCCGAGACGTCCGCGAAGTTGGAGTGGTCGAGCTTCCACAGCGCCTTGAGCCGTTCGAGTTTGCCCTCCAGGTCGTCGATGCGCTCGTCTTTGTCGTCGATCTCGCCTTTCAGCCGGCGGTTCTCGCGTTCGAGGCGCTGGACCTCCCGGTCGCGGCGTGCCTCCTTGCGCTGCTCGCTGCGAGCCTGCGAGAGTTCGCGCTCGTACTCGTCGATCTCCTCGTCCTTGTCGTCGATCGTGGCGTTCAGGTCCTCGACGTGCGATTGCAGGCGCTCGACCTGCCCCTCCAGCTGGTCGATACGCTTCTGTTCGGGCGATCGCTCGGCGGGTTCGTGGTCGCTGTCGCTCTCCTCACTGTCGCCGTCGTCGTCGCGCAGGTCGTCGAGGACGGCCTCGACGGACTCCTCGCCGGCGACGACGCGGGCGACGACGGGGCCGACCTCCTGGCCCGGCGGCACCTTGGCGGCGACGCGGGCGAACTGGTCGGCGTGGGCGTCGAACGCCGACAGCGCGGCGGCCATGGCGTCGCGCTGGTGGTCGTCGTCGTAGCCCTCCTCGCGGGTCCGATGTTGCTTCTCGTCGACGGGGAGGTCCCGGTCGGGCACCCAGCCGGCGGCGTCGAAGCTGCGGCGGATCTTCTCGACGGTGTTGGGCATCGGCGTCACGTCGGCGGCGACGACGACGGGGCGGCCGCGCTCGATGATCCACTCGATGACCTCGGCGGTGTCGGCGGTGCGGGTGCTCATCACGTCGAGCACGTCCCCGTCGAGGCCGACGATGGCGACGGCCGTGGTCGTCCCGGGGTCGACGCCGACGACGACGTAGTCGCGGCGCTTGGCCAGCGGGCGAAACTCGATGCCGTCGCGGCGGACCCGCTCGACCTCGATGCGGACGTCGCCGGCCCGCTCGTTGGAGACGGGGATGTCCCGCGGGCGCGCCTCGACGGTGAAGACGGCGTTGGAGAAGCCGCCGTACTTCTCGGTCACGTCCCGTTCGTAGTCGAGCCCGGCGTCGTCGAGTTCGGACTCGACCTCGCGGCTGCGCTTCTTGACTGAGCCGTGGATGCGGCGGGTGTAGCGGTCCTCGCTCCAGCCGCCGCTGCCGGTCGAGCGCCCCCGCGAGACTTTCACCTCGGTTTCGTCGGTGAAGGCGGTGACCTCCTGGCCGACGTTCATCGCGGCCAGGCGGGCGGCGGCTTCGGCCTCTTTCATCGGGTCCTTGCCGTAGGGCACGTCGTGGCGCCGGGCGACCCGCGAGAGCGGTTCCGGTCGTTCGGCGCCGGTGACCTGCACCAGCTTCGTCTCGTCGGGGAGTTCGCTCAGGAAGTGGATCAGGGCGTCCTTGTTCGCCGCGAGTTCGTACATGTTGTCGGTCGCGACGATTGCCGGCCGTTCGTCCTGGACGAGCCGGCGGAGCTTCCGCCGGGACACCACGTCGGTGTCGACGTACTCGCCGTCGAAGGCGACCAGCGCGTAGGAAGGCGAATCGCCGCGGACGTCGCCGCTCTGGACGTCCACCCCGAACACCACGGCGTCGAGTGCGCTCGTACGGGTGCTCACAGCCCCGAGTAAGCAAGGGGCGACCATAAACCCGGCGCGGGGACGGCTCCGTGGCCGGCCGGTTCAGAGGTGCCGCTCGCAGGTCTCGGCGAACGACGCCAGCGGGACGTCGGCGTCAGAGGCGAGGCTCACGAACAGCCCCGCGAACTCCTCCGAGGCGAAGTGAAAGGCCGTCAGGTCGTCGAAGCGGTGCATCGAGCAGTGCAGGTCACCGGCGTCGAACAGGTCCTCGAGATGGCCGCGACCGAGCCCCTGCAGGACGAGTTCGTCGTGGACCCGGTCGGCCTGGTGCTTCAGGTGACCGGCGACGCCGTCAGCGACATAGAGGGCGTCGTACCCCTCCGGGTCGTAGGTCGCCACGACTCGCAGGTCGTCGCCGACTAACTCCAGCAGGTCGTCGACGAGGGCGCCCCCGTCATCGAGTGCCATGTCACTGCGTAAATCTTCTGTGGTTGTCAAGCTGACGGAGGGATCGATGGAGGCCCCATTTCGACAGAGCGAGTACGGAGCGGCCGTCGACGACCGGGGTTTAGGGACCGCCAATCCGTGAGTAGGGCATGGAGTACACGACACTCGGCTCCACGGGGATGGAAGTCTCGAAGGTCTGTCTGGGCTGCATGAGCTTCGGAAACCAGGACGACTGGATGCTGGACGAAGCGGCGGGTCGCGAGCTCGTCGAGCGGGCTATCGAGCTCGGCGTCAACTTCTTCGACACGGCCAACACCTACTCGTCGGGCGAGAGCGAGCGGATACTCGGCGACGTGCTGGCGGAGTACGACCGCGACGAGCAGGTCGTCGCCACGAAGGTGCGCTTCTCCGGCGCCAGCGACCACCGCAACGCCGTGGGGCTCTCCCGCAAGACCATCGAGCAGGAACTGGACCACTCGCTGGACAGGCTCGGCATGGACACCGTCGACCTGTACCAGATCCACCGCTGGGACCCCGATACGCCCATCGAGACGACGCTCCGGGCGTTAGACGACGCCGTCGCCCGCGGGAAGGTCCGCCACATCGGCGCCTCCTCGATGTGGGCCCACCAGTTCCAGGAGGCGCTGCACGTCAGCGACCGCGAGGGACTCGCCCGCTTCGAGACGATGCAGGACCTCTATCACCTCACCTACCGCGAGGAGGAGCGAGAGATGTACCCCGTCTGCGAGCGCGAGAACGTCGGCGTCATGCCGTGGTCGCCGCTGGCGGCCGGGTACCTCACCCGCCCGCACGAGGAGTTCACCGCGACGACCCGCGGCGAACACGAACTCGACTACGGGACGCCGTATCACGAGGGGCCCGGCAGCGAGGAGATAAACGAGCGCGTCGGGGAGCTGGCCGCCGACGAGGGCGTCACGATGGCCCAGATCGCGCTGGCCTGGCACTTTCAGAATGACGCCGTCGACGCGCCCATCGTCGGCACCTCCAGCGTCGAACACCTCGAAGAGGCCGTCGAAGCCCTCGAAGTCGACCTTTCGGCCTCAGACGTGGCCTATCTCGAAGAGCCCTACGAGCCGGTACCTGTCTTCGGCCACGAGTAGCGCCGGACGCGAGCGGGAGTCGGCCGCGACCCTCCCGCGAGCCTCCCGACTGCGCTCAGGTCGGCCGCAGCGGGCGCTCGCGTTCGGCGGCCGGTTCCCGTTCGTTCGCGCGGTCGGACTCCTCCGACGGCGGCGCCAACTGTGACGGGTCCGGGTCGGGCGCGCCACCGCCGACCGGGAGGAAGACGCGGGCGAGGACGCCCGGCCGCAACAGTGCGGTCGGCGGCCGTTCGAGTTCGAGCACCTCGCTGTAGGCCGCCGAGAGGGCGCCGTCGTCGTTGGCCGCCCGGAGTAGCCGGTCGAAGTACCAGCCGAACAGCTTCCCGCCGAGCGACGGCTCCCCCTCCGTCTGGGGGTACTGGTAGTCGGCGCCGGTCGCCATCCGCCAGGGGGTCTCCAGCACGGGCGCCAACCGGTCGAAGAAGCGCCGCGGGAGGTCCTCGAGGCCGTCGGAAAGCGCGTGGTGGAGGACGACGGCGTCCAGCGCGGCGACGGACATCCCCTGGCCGTACGCCGGGTTGAAACTGGAGACGGCGTCGCCGGTGACGACCAGCCCGTCGGGGAACTCATCGAGGGCCTCGTACCGGCGGCGGAGACTCGCCGGAAACGGATAGCGAGCGACATCGGAAACCCACCGCTGGCGCCGCAACAGGTCGCCGACCAGGTCGACGGGCAACTCGTCGGCGAAGTCGAGCACCGCCTCGCGGTCGGCCGGCGGGTCCTCGCCGTGGACCTCCGCGAGGAGGACCTCCCACTGGCCGTCCTCGATCGGGATCACCACGGCGCCGCGGGTCGCCGGCGGGTCCGCGGGGACGTTGATCATCCGTCTGTCCTCCGCCGGACGCTCGACCCGCAGCGAGGCGTACTGCAGGTCGATCCCGACGCGGTCCTCGGGCGGCGCCCGGAAGCCGTTGGCCGCCAGCCACTCGGGCGTGCGACTGGCCCGGCCGGTCGCGTCGACGACCAGATCCGCGGTGATTTCGTCGGTAACACCGTCCTCCCGGACGGTGACGCCGGTCACGGCCCACCCCGTCTCGTCGGTGCGGTAGCCGACGAACCGGCAGTCGTCGCGCAGTCGGACGGTCTCGCGGGCGCGGAGCCGCTCGCGGACGACGTGTTCGAACAGCGGCCGGCTCGCGCAGTAGGAGGGCGTCCGCTCGGGCGCGGGGGCGAGATACCCGCCCTTCTGGTACTCGACCAGCTGCCGGCTCACGTCGACGACCAGCCCGCCGGCGGCCGTCAGGTCCTCGCCGAACCCCGGAAAGAAGTCCTCCAGCGTCGCCTGTCCCGACGCGAGCAGCGCGTGGGGGTGGCTGGTCTGGGGGGCGCCGTCGCGTGCGACCGGCCCGTCGGGCAACGAGTCCCGCTCGACGACGACCACCTCCGCGAAGGCGTCGGCGAGCACTCGCGCCGCACAGAGGCCGGCGACGCTCCCGCCGAGCACGACCCCGCGCTCGCCCAGTCGGTCCAGTCGCCCCGGCCGGTAGCGGTCCAGCGCCGACAGCGTCACGCCGACCACCTCCCGACCGGCGCGGGTCGACTCGCCGACCGCCGCCTGTTCGCCGCCGCTGGTGGAGACAGTTCACTCACGTGTCCGTCTCGGTCCGGAACCGGAATGGTCGATCCCCCTCATCAGTGACTCAGGTTTATTACCGGTCGTCGCTCGCGGGCGGACCGCCGTCTCTAAGACCGAGCAGTCCCGAGCGGCGACCGTGCCACAGCCGAAGTCGGTGTCGCTGTCGACGGGTCAGGCGGTCGCGCTCCCGCTGGACACCCGAGCGCAGATCACCGGCGTCGTCCTTCCCGGTGATCTCGCTCGCGCCCGCGAACGCCTGCCGGACGGACTCGCGCCGGTGCGGGTCGCGCCCGACCGCGCTGGCCTGGTGCTGCTGTCGGTCGACTACCGGCGGATCGGCGACGACGCGATGGCGCCCTACGACGAGGTCGGCGTCTTTCTCGCGGCGACGCCGAGCGGCGGCCCGGTCCCGGAATTCGGGGCGCTCCGGCTCGGACTCGGGCTGGGCGTCGGTGCCTACACCGTCGCGCTGCCGGTGACGACCGAGCCGGCCCGGGCGCTCGGCGAGGTCTGGGGCTACCCGAAGACCGTCCGTGACATCTCGATCACTCGCTCCGAGGGCCGGCGACGGACGACGGTCGGCGACGCCGACGACCCCGATATCGAACTCGACCTGCCGTTCGCCCCGCGATTCGTCGGGACCGTCGGCGCGGCGAGCTTCACCGACGGAGACGGGCTGCGCCGGCAGCCGCTCACGCTGCGGGGCGCGTTCGGCGTCCACCCGTTCGCCGGACGGGTCTCGGCGGGCGAGGGCCGGCTCGCCGAACTGCTCGGCGACCTCGACCCGGGGCGGCCGCTGGCGTCGCTGTCGTTCGACGGCCGGTTCGTGATCGACCCGAACGAGCGATTGGTGCCCTGAGCAGTCGGGTTGGTCGGTCCGGCGACTGGTCGCAACGCTTTTGCTGGCCGCCGCCGCGTCCTCGGCCGTGTCACGGGCCAACGGTCCGGAGTCCGACGAGCCGGTCGTCCTGCTAACGGGCGCCGGCGGTGGTATCGGCGCCGCGACGGCGCTGGCGTTCGCCGACCGGGGCTGGCGGGTCTACGCTACCGACATCGCGACGCCGCTGCCCGAGCGGGTCCGCGAGCGTTGCGAGACGCGCGCGCTCGACGTGACCGACGAGACGGCCTGCCAGCGGGTCGTCGACGCCGTCGTTGAGGAGGCCGGCCGGCTCGACTGCCTGGTCAACAACGCCGGCTACGCCGTCGCCGGCCCCGTCGAGGACGTGCCGGTTGCGGCCGTCCGCGAGGAGTTCGACGTCCTCGTCCACGGCCCGCACGCGCTGGCTCGCGCCGCGCTGCCGCGGATGCGCGAGCAGGAGGCCGGCCGGATCGTCACCGTCTCTAGCGTGCTCGGGCTGGCGAGCTCGCCGGGACTGGGCGCCTACGCCGCCGGCAAGGCGGCCTGCGAGTCGCTCCACGACGCCCTGCGGGTCGAACTCCGGGGCGAGCCGGTCGCGGTGAGCCTGGTCGAGCCGGCGTGGGTCCGGACGGTCTTCGGCGACCGCGCCCGCGCGCAACTGGCCGACCGCGAGCGCACCGACGCCTACGAGCGGACCTACGCCGCGCTCGACCGCGGGTGGGTGCTCGACGGCAACCCGCTGTCGGTCGACCCCGAGCGCGTCGCCGCGGCGGTCGTCCGGGCGGCCGAAGCCGACGACCCGGACGCGCGCTACCCGGTCGGCGGCTTCGCGACGTTCGTCCGCTGGTCGCACTGGCTGCCCGCCGCCGTGGTCGACCCGATACACGACGCCTACGGACGAGTGACGTCGGTTCTCGGTCGGTTCGGTCGGTAGTGACCGGCCGCTTCTTCGCACGTGACCGGCCGCATTCGGGCGGCCGCCACAGCGGACCCGGGCAGGCCGGACACAAGCACTATCCGTTTGCTGGCCGGAGTATCGAGGTAATGAGTCAGGTCACAGACGCCCCACACACTGGACCGTCCGACGGCGGGTCACAACTCCGGGCGGCCGGCGTCGCGGTCGGTCTCGGTCTCCTCGGCCCCGTGCTGGCGATCCTGTTCGGCGGCGGGATATTCGTCGTCGATAGACTCGCCGGCGGGCTCCCGCTCGCCGTGTCGCTCGCGCTCACACTGATCTTCGGCCAGTACGTCGCCTTCGCCGGGCTCGCGCTCGTCTACCTGAACTATCGGGGGCTCGACGGCGAGGGGATACGCTCGTATCTGGGCGTGCGCTGGCCGACGCTCGGCGAACTCGGACTCGTCGTCGGCGGCTGGCTGGTCATCTTCGTCCTGATCTTGGTCTCGTCGATAGTCGTGCAAGCGCTGGGCGCCCCCAGCGCGCAGAACCAGACCGGCGAACTCGCGATGAACAACCCCGACATCATCCTGCCGCTGATCGCCGCGATGTTCCTCGTCGTCGGCCCCTGCGAGGAGATCCTCTACCGCGGCGTCGTCCAGGGGCGACTGCGCGAGCGCTTCTCGGCCGTTCCGGCGATCCTCGGCGCCTCCGTGGTGTTCGCCGCGATCCACGTGATGGCGCTGACCGGCGGAGCCGGCGCCCGGCTGACGACTATCACGCTGTTGTCGATCCCCGCGCTCGTCCTCGGGACGATCTACGAGTACACCGAGAACATCGTCGTCGTCGCCCTGCTACACGGGCTGCACAACTCCGTGTTGCTGGGCCTGCTGTACGTCGTCGTCCGCTTCGCCGGCGAACTCCCCCAGCAGGCGACCGCGGTCGTCGGCGCGCTCCCGCTCTGAGCGGCCGGACCGCACGGGACCACAATTTAGGTGATCTCCCGCCGAGAGGCCGGTATGGAAGTCGTCCCACACTCCGCGCGCGAGACGGTCGAAGCGGTCGAAGGCGTCCACCTCACCCAACTGGCGGTCGGCGAGCGCGCCAGCGTCCAGTTTTTCCACCTCGAACCCGGCGCGGTCGTCCCGACCCACAGCCACGAACACGAACAGGTCGGCTACATCACCGGCGGCTCGGGCGTCTTCGTCGTCGGCGAGGACGAGGACCCCCGCGAGGGCGAGGCGTTCCCGGTCAGCGCCGGCGACTCCTATCACCTCGAATCGGAAGAACCGCACAGCCTCGTCAACGACACTGAGGAGTCGCTGGACGGCATCGACGTGTTCGCGCCGCCCCGAGCGAATCCCGACTGGATGGAGTGAGCGGCCGGTCGCCGCTCCGGCGCTCGGAGACGGCGGTGGAAAAACACGTGAGACCAAAGGTCTAAGCCCCGTCGCTCCCAACGGAAGAATACTATGAGCACAGAGACCGAGAACGGCGACGACCTGCGCGAGCGCATCTCGAACTTCCTGCGGCGGAACTTCCCGCAGATCCAGATGCACGGCGGCTCGGCCGCCATCGAGGAGATCGACCGCGAGGACGGCTCCGTGACGATCCAGCTGGGCGGCGCCTGTTCGGGCTGTGGCATCTCGCCGATGACGATCCAGGCGATCAAGACCCGCATGACCAAGGAGATCCCCGAGATCGAGACCGTCAACGCCCGCACCGGCAGCATGGGCGGCGCCGAGGGCATGTCCGGCGGCAACGACATGAGCCCCTCGATGCCCGGCGAGTCCCGCGGCGGCAGCGTCGACGACGACGAAGGCCCCGAAGCGCCGTTCTGAGCGGAGTTCGCCGTCTCGCCGCAGTCGGTCGCGCTCTCACCGCGCTTTTTATCGTCGATCTCGCTGTCGAGCGGTGCGTTCGCGTCCGCTCGTCGCCGTCGGCCAGATCCCAGGCGCGTCTGCGGGCTACACCGACCGGTGGCCTGGAATCACGGAGTTTAATTCCGTGGCTCGCGGCCCAGTACGCATGAGCCAGTCAGACGGGCCGGCGAACGTCCTCTTCGTCGTCACGGACACGGTCCGGAAGAGCCACCTCTCGGTGTACGGCTACGACCGGCCGACGACGCCGAACCTGGCGGACTTCGCAGAGGACGCGACGGTCTTCGAGGAGGCCGTCGCCCCCGCCCCCTGGACGCTGCCCGTCCACGCCTCGCTGTTCACCGGCCTCTACCCCACCCAGCACGGCGCCACCCAGGAGAACCCCTACCTGGAGGGTGCGACGACGCTCGCCGAGTCGCTGTCTGCCGCCGGCTACGCCACGTGCTGTTACTCCTCGAACGCCTGGATCACCCCGTATACGAACCTCACCGACGGCTTCGACGACCAGGACAACTTCTTCCAGGTCATGCCCGGCGAGTTCCTCTCCGGGCCGCTCTCGCGGGCCTGGAAGGCGATGAACGACAACCCTGCCCTCCGTCGCGTCGCCGACGCGCTCGTCGAACTCGGCAACACCGTCCACGAACACCTGGAGAGCGGCGGTGGCGGCGACTCCAAGACCCCCGCAATCGTCGACCGCACCCAGGATTTCATCGAGGACAGCGAGGCCGACGGCGAGGAGTGGTTCGCGTTCGTCAACCTAATGGACGCCCACCTCCCCTACCACCCGCCCGAGGCGTTCGCCGAGGAGTTCGCCCCCGGCGTCGACTCGACGGCAGTGTGCCAGAACTCCAAGGAGTACAACTGCGGCGCCCGCGACATCGACGACGAGGAGTGGGAGGACATCGAGGGGCTGTACGACGCCGAGATCGCCTACATCGACCACCACCTGGGTCGGCTGTTCGAGTGGCTGCGAGACACCGACCGCTGGGAGGACACCATGGTCGTCGTCGCGGCCGACCACGGCGAACTCCACGGCGAACACGATCTGTACGGCCACGAGTTCTGCATCTACGACCCGCTCGTGAACGTCCCGCTGCTCGTCAAACACCCCGATTTGCCCGCCGAGCGCGACGAACGGAACCAGGTCGAACTGCAGGACCTCTAT